>Ga0302324_100007405_pt1 | contig 23338 bp, 23 predicted proteins | sample Palsa_T0_1_FD_201949 | JGI IMG/M metagenome (GOLD analysis project Ga0302324, IMG submission 201949) | Peat permafrost microbial communities from Stordalen Mire near Abisko, Sweden - Palsa_T0_1 | ecosystem: Environmental > Terrestrial > Soil > Palsa > Peat permafrost | place: Sweden: Abisko... | reverse complement strand
GGTCAGGAGCAGGCTCCGGGTCAGGAGCAGGCTCCGGGTCAGGAGCAGGCTCCGGGTCAGGAGCAGGCTCCGGGTCAGGAGCAGGCTCCGGGTCAGGAGCAGGCTCCGGGTCGGGAGCGGGCTCCGGGTCGGGAGCAGGCTCCGGGTCGGGAGCCACTTCGCCCTCCGGCTCGACCTCGGCAACTGGTTCGGGAGCGGGCTCAGCGGCGGCGGGTGGGGCTGCTGGGGGCGGCGATTCGCCACCGCCGATCAGGCCCTCATCGAGGATCGCCTGGAGCTGGATCGCGACGCCGGAGATGAGGCCGTTCAGCCCGCGCACAAGCCCGACGAGGGGCGCGGCGATCGTTCCGACGAGCTGCGCTTGGAGCACGTCGCGGGAGGGGAGGCGCGAGATCGAGATGACGTCCTGGGCGGTCAGTGGGCTGCCGTTCAGGAGCCCGCCCTTGAACTCGAGCAGGCCGCGGAGGGCGCGGGCGGTGTCGCTAAGCGTCTTGGCCGCCTGTGCGGCGTCGCCGCGGACGAGCGTCAGCGCGGTCGGGCCGACGAGCATTGGCTTGAGCGACTCTGCGCCGGCCTGGTCGGCGGCACGCTCGGTCAGCGAGTTCTTGACGATGCGGAAGCTCGCGTCGGAGTCGCGCAGCTTCGTGCGCAGCTCTGCCGCCTGGGGAACGGTCAGCCCGCGGTAGTCGACGGCGAAGACCGCCTCGGACTCCCGGATCTGGCCGGCGATCTCCTCGACGACGGCTGCTTTCTCATCTCTGTTCATCTCGGTTTGTGGTTCCTCTCATGAAAAACGCCCGCTCAGAGGCGGGCGTCGAGTGCGGGCCGCAAGTTCGGCCCGGCTTCGAGGCTCCGCCTGCTCCGGGCTTAGGCGCTGCGCGCGGCCGGAGGTCTGGGGCGTCGTCTTAAGCGAAGAGTCTACGCGGCTACCGGCTCCTCCACCAGGTCGCGCGTGCGGGTGGGATCCACCTTGACCCCCGGGCCCATCGTCGTCGCGAACGTGACCGTCCGGATGTAGCGTCCCTTCGCGGCGGAGGGCTTCGCGCGGATCAGCTCGTCGATCACCGCTGCGTAGTTCTCGAGCAGCTTTAGGTCCTCGAAATCGCTCTTCCCGATCACCAGATGCACAATCGCGGTGCGGTCAGTCCGGTACTCAACCTTCCCCGCCTTCGACTCCTGCACCGCCTTCGCAACGTCCATCGTCACGGTCCCGACCTTCGGGTTCGGCATCTTCCCGGACGGGCCGAGGATCCGGCCGAGGCGGCCGACGACCGGCATCAGGTCGGGCGTCGCGATCGCGACGTCGAAGTCATCGAAGCCTTCCTGAATCCGCGCCGCGAGGTCCTCGGCGCCGACCACGTCGGCACCGGCCTCCTCGGCCTCGCGGGCCTTCTCGCCCTGGGCGAACACCGCCACCTTGACGTCCTTGCCGAGCCCGTTCGGCAGCGCGATCGTGCCGCGCAGCTGCTCGTCGGCGTGACGGACGTTCAGCCCGGTCCGGATGTGGACCTCGACCGATTCGTTGAAATGCGCCCGCTTGAGCTCTTTGATCAGCGCGATCGCCTCGGCGGGCGCGTACTCGTGCTCGCGATCGAAGCGCTGCTTGGCGTCCACGTATGTCTTGCCGTGCTTCATTGGTCTCCTCCGCGAGGCATCGGGCCTCGCGTCGTAATGATGAGGCTCGCCTTCCAGGCTCGCATTAGAGCACCTCCACGCCCATCGACCGCGCGGTGCCGGCGATGATCTTCACGGCCTGGTCGAGATCGTTGGCATTCAGGTCGCTCATCTTCTTCTCTGCGATCTCGCGGAGCTGTGCCTGGGAGATCTTCCCCACCTTCGTCCGGTTCGGCTCGGCGGAGCCCTTGTCGAGCGAGAGCGCCTGCTTGATCAGCACAGCCGCCGGAGGGCTCTTGGTCACAAACGTGAACGAGCGGTCCTCGTAGACGGTGATCTCCACCGGGATCACCGTGCCCAGGTCGCTCTGAGTCTGTGCATTGAAGCTCTTGACGAACTCCATGATGTTGACGCCGTGCTGCCCGAGCGCAGGCCCAACCGGCGGGGCCGGGCTCGCCTGGCCGCCGACAGCCTGGAGCTTAATCTTCGTTAGGACCTTCTTTGCCATTACTTCCTCGCTAGACCGCTTCGGTTGAAACCTTAGCTACTGACAACAAGCCGCCGGAGGCGGCCCCTCAAAAACGCGCATGGGACGCAAGACGCGCACGGGACGCAAAACGCGCACGGGACGCGCTCGGCGCGTGAGCTACATCTTCTTGACCTGATCGAACCCGACCTCGACGGGGGTCTCTCGGCCGAAGATCGAGACCAGCACCTTCAGACGCTGCGCGTCCTCGTTGACCTCGGAGATCTCGCCCGAGAAGTCCGACAGCGGGCCGGAGATGACCTTGACCGATTCGCCGATCGCGAACTGAGCGCGGCTCCGCGGTCGCTCTGCGGTCTCCTGATGGAGCAGGCGGTCGACCTCGGCCTGCGTCAGCGGCACCGGCTCGTTCGACGCGCCAACGAAGCCGGTAACGCCCGGCGTCCCCTTCACGAGCGACCAGGAGTCCTCGTTCAGGTCCATGTTGACAAGGACATAACCGGGCATCGTGCGCTTCTCGACGGTGATCTTCTGGTTGTCCTTCATCTCGGACACCGTCTCGGTCGGCACCACGATCTGCCGCACCGCCCGCTGCTGGTTCAGCGAGACAACGCGGTGCTCGAGGTTGTGCTTGACCTTGTTCTCGTGTCCGGAATAAGTGTTGACGACGTACCAGCGAAACATGTGGTCTTCTGTTGATCTCCTCCGCGGCGGGGTCCCCGCGCCGCGTCTTGACGATATCGGTCGGCCTGCGTTCGCTCCGAAGCCAGCTCAGCCGCGCTCGGGCCCGATCACTTCAGGATGAAGGTGATGAGCTTGCCGGCGACCCAGTCCGCACCACCCAGGAACAGACCGGCAAAGATCACGAACCCGATGACGACTCCCGTGGCCTGCACGACCTGCCGACGGTCGGGCCACTGTACCCGTTGTAGCTCGCGCCAGCTTCCGCGGAGGAAATTGACGAGGCGGCTGCCAGGAAACGTGCGCGGCTCGGGTACCGCGGCTGCGCTCGGCGTGAGCTCGCCGCCCCCACCGTCGCCGCCGCCGCCAAAGCCGTCCTCGCCGCCTCGGCGGCGCCCGCGACCGCGTCCGCCAGCACCGCCGAACTCGGGCTCCTCGAGCTCATCGGGCGCGCCGACGACGTGCGGTGAGCCGGGCATGAGACCGGGGATCGCACTCGCGCTCGGGCCGGCGTAGTCCAGCTCCTCCTCCTCCTGCTCCTCGGCCTCGGCGAGAGCCTCGATCTCCTCCGGCGTCTGGTCACCGGCCAGCTCAGGGCGACCCAGCGCGAGCTGGGCCTCGGCGAGCTCGACGTCGGGCGCCGCATGCTCGATCGGAGGCGGAGCGGCCGCATGCTCGTCGTGTCCCCCCCGCGCGATCGCGACTCCGGCATCTGCGGACGGCGGACGACGGGCTCGCCGCTCCTTGGCGCGTTTGCGATTCCGGGCCACCGGTCGCTCCTACGAGCTCAGCGCGTCTCGCGGTGCGCCGTGTGGCACCTGCACCAGCGGCAATACTTGCGGAGCTGGATCCGCTCCGGATTGTTCCGCTTGCTCTTATTCGTTTGGTAGTTCCGGCGCTTGCACTCCTCGCAGGCGAGGGTGACAGCGATCCGAACGTCTCCGCGAGCCATGTACGCGCTTCCCGAAAGTTTGTGGTGAGTGGTTCGGACTTCCGGCTCGGGGCGTCAAGAAGAACGCCGCCCCGGCGCCGACGACGGAGTGTAGCGGGCGACCGAGTGGCTCGGCGGGAGGCTCGGTCGCCCAGCTCCGCGGGCGGGAGGCTCAGTCGCCCAGCTCCACCGGCCGCAGCTCCAGCTCCAGCTCGCGGTCGCCACGGATGACGCGGACCGGCAGGGACTGGCCGATCGCCTCCGCTGTCATCGCGCGCTGGAGGTCCTCGACGCGCTCGACCGCGTGGCCGCCGAGCTCGACGATCAGATCCTCGACGCGCATTCCCGCGCGCTGTGCCGGGGCTCCGTCCACGACCTGGACGATTTCGACCGCGGCAGCACGGCCGAGCCGGGTCCTCGCGTGCGGGGGCAGCGGGCGCGGGCCGCCGCCGATCCCGATGTACGCGCGCCGTACCCGCCCCTCGCGCATCAGCGCGGCGACGATCTGCCGTGTGGCCTGGTTGATCGGCACCGCCAGTCCGAGCCCGACTCCGGCGACTGCGGTGTTGATCCCGACCACGGCGGCGGAGCTGTCTACGAGCGCGCCGCCGGAGTTGCCGGGGTTGAGTGCCGCGTCGGTCTGAATGACATTGTCTATGTAGCGCGTGGCGCTTCCGGACCGGGCCGGAAGCGAGCGCCCCAGGGCGGAGATGACGCCGGCGGTGACCGAGCCGGCGAACCCGTTCGGGTTGCCGATCGCGACCACGAGCTGGCCGACCCGGAGGCGTTCGGCGTCCCCGAGCGTCGCGGGCGTGAGCCCGCTCCCCTCCGCGCGCAGCACCGCAAGGTCGGACAGCCGATCGACGCCGACGACGCGGAAGCTCAGCTCGCGCCCGTCGACGAACGAGGCGCGACCCTGGCGGCCCGGTCCCGCCACGACGTGCGCGGAGGTGATCAAGAAGCCATCCGGCGTCAGCGCGACGGCACTGCCGGCCCCCGCGGGGACGTGACCGCCCCGCGAGCGGCGGGTCACCCGCAGATTGGCGACCGAGGGCGCCAACCGGTCTGAGATCTCGACCACGATCCGGGAGTAGGCGTCGAGGGCGGGGCCTTCGGCCCTTGGGAGTTCGGTCGAGGGCTCGGGCGGGGGTGGCGATTCTGGGGCCGAACTCCGGGGGGCGGTTGAACTCGCTGGGTCTGTGGCTCGCGGGGCCGCCGGTCCTGCTGTGGCTGCGTCTTCGCTGATCATCAGAACTTCACCGCCACCGTGCGCTCTTCCGTCCCGCGCACGACCGTCAGCTCGAGCTCGCCGGCGGCGCGTGCCGCGTCCAGAGCCTCGTACAGCGTCTCGACCCGGTCCAGTGCCAGGCCGGCGGCGGCGACGAGGAGGTCGCCGCGCTCGATCCCGGCGCGCTCGGCAGGGCTCTCGTGCTCGACCTGGCGCACGAGCACGCCGTCGCGCTCGGGCAGACCGACCGCGTGGCGCATCCGGCGCGCCGCGCGCGGGGGAGCGATCGCGACGCCGAGCCTGACCCGCTTGGGCGCCTCGCCGCGCCCCAGTGCGTCGATCCGCTCGCGCAGCGACGCGACGACGGGGATCGCGAGGATCAGCCCGCCTTCGACGCGCAGTGAGTTGATTCCGAGCAGCCGTCCCTCGAGGTCGGTCAGCGGGCCGCCGGAGGAGCCGCGCGGTAGCGGCGCGGTGTGCTCGAGTGCGCCGGCGATCCGGCGGCCTCGCGGGCCGCGGAAGCTGCGCGCGCTCGAGGAGACGAATCCTGGGGTGACGCGGAGCCCGCGCCCGCCGGGGTTCGCAAGTGCGAGGACGGCGCGGCCGATCGGGACGTCGTCCTCGCCGTCGGGCCACGCGATCGGCGTCACGCCGGCGGTGTCGACCTCGAGTACGGCGAGGTCGATGTCGTGATCGACGCCGGCGACGCGCGCGCTCACGTGGCGGCCGTCGTGGAAGCTGACTGTGCTCTCGTCGTGGCGCAGATTGTGTGCGTTGGTGAGGATGCGGCCGTCGCCGATCACGACACCGGATCCGACCCCCCAGCCGCGGCCGAGGCCGACGACGGCCGATCCGACGTTCTCGACCGCCGCCTGGACGGAGGTCTCGAGCTCTTGAAGGAAATTCATCTTGCGGTCTCCTGTGTGTCCCGGGGCCGCTCTGTCCGGCGAGTCCACGCGCGGGCACGGCGGCTATCGGCTAGTTACTTGCGATATGCAAGTCGCTACTCTAACACCTTGTGTATCCGCGTACGATCACCCTGCAGATGGACGCCGGACCAGAACCACACCGCTCGGACCTCGCCGCCGACGCCCTCGCCTCCGCGGAGGCCGGGCGCTCCGCTCTCGCGGACGCGCTCGCAACCGTCGGAGACCGCTGGACGCTGCTGGTGATCGCGGCCCTGCTCGACGGGCCCCGGCGGTTTGGCGAGCTGCAGGAGGAGGTCCGCGGGATCGCGCCCAACGTCCTCACACAGCGGCTGCGCCACCTCGAACGGGGCACGCTCGTCGTCGCGCGTCCGTACTCGGAGCGGCCGCCCAGGTTCGTCTACGAGCTGAGCGCCGCCGGACACGAGCTGGCCGGCGCCCTGCGGCTACTGGCGGGATGGGGCGCACGCAATGCAGAAGGCGCCGAGGCGCCCAGGCACTCCGTCTGCGGCACCCCGATGGAGGCCCGCTGGTGGTGCCCGAGCTGTGAGCGACCGGCATCCGACGACGAGGCGGAGGAACTCCACTTCGCCTGACCCGCGCCGCACGCCGACGCGGCGTGCGGGAACAATGCCTGCATGCTGCGCCTGATCGGCATCGTCGTCTCGATCGGCCTCGCCGACTCGCTGAACCCGACGACGATCGCGCCCGCCCTCTACATGGCCTCAGGCAAGCACGCCATCGGCCGGGTACTCGAGTTCACGATCGGCGTGTTCGCGGTCTACCTGATCGGCGGGCTGCTGATCGCGCTCGGACCGGGCGGGCTGATCCTCGATCTGGTTCCCCGCCCGAGCCATAGCGTGCGCCACGCGATCGAGATCATCGCCGGCGTCGCGATACTCGGAGGCGCCGCCGTCCTGTGGCGCAAGCGAAATGAGCTGGCGGTCCGCGAGAGGAACCCCGCGAACCCTGAGGCACGCTCGAGCGCGATCCTCGGCGCGACGATCACCGCCGTCGAGCTGCCGACGGCGTTCCCGTATTTCGCGGCGATCGCCACCGTGGTCGGGTCCGGCGCCTCCGTGCCGCGACAAGTCATGCTGCTCGTCCTGTTCAACGTCTGCTTCGTGCTGCCGCTGCTCGGCATCGCTGTCGTGCTCGCGGTGGCGGGCGACGGCGCCGACGCTCTGCTGACGCAGGCGCGCGACGCGCTCCGCGCCAACTGGCCGAAGCTGCTCGCCGTCGTCGGCTGCCTGGTCGGGGTGTTCGTGGTCCTGCTCGGCGTCACAGGCCTGTTCGGCAACAGGCCCTTGGGTCGCTTCCTGCGCCGGCGGCTGTTCAAGCCGATCGGCCTCGGGCGCATATCGAAGTGAGCCTGGTCAGGCGCCGGCTCCGATCGCGGCCGGGCGCTCGCCGGCAAGCTCGTTCGCGAGCCGCGTCAACAGCTCAGCGAGGTCGTGGTGCTGCTCCGGTGACCAGCCATCGAGCAGGCGCGCGAGGCTCGCGCGGCGTGCCGCGACCAGCTTCTCGACCGCCTCCTGGCCAGCCGGCGTGAGCGTGCGGACTTTCATGGCGGTCGTCGTGCCGGCGGCCTCGAGAGGCGCTGCCTCCACCACCATCCCCCGCTCCTCGAGCTCTGCGAGTCCTCGCTCCGACACCTCCAACGGCACGTCGAAGCGGCGGCTGACCTCGGCGAGATCGGTGCTCGGATCCTCGCACAGCCGCACGAGCAGCCAGCACGCTGCCGGTGAGAGGTCGACCCCGGCCTCCTCGGCGAGCCGCTCGACCACTCGGCGACGGCCCTCGCGTCCCAGCAGCACGCCGAGCGCGCGAGAGATCTCGGCGAGCGAGTCGGTGTGCTTGGGCACCGCGAAGCTCTCTCCGATGCCCGACGACGCCGTGACCGAGTCACGCAGCGGTCTCTGCTCGAGGATCAAACTGAGCAGGAACGCCACCACGCCCGCCCCCGCGGCGACCACGAACACGGGACTGAGCGCGTTCGTGAACGCGTGGATGTAGGTGGCGTGGACTGTGGGCGGCAGCTGCTTGAGCGCGGCGGGGTTGTCGCCACCGGCCTGAATCTTCTTGGCCACGGCCGGGGACAGCGACGACGAGGGCAGCTTGGCAAGCGCGGTCGCGAGGGTCGTCTTCAGGCGGTTGGAAAAGATCGAGCCGAGGATCGCCGTTCCGATCGCGCCTCCGATCGATCGGAACAGGGTCGCCCCCGACGTCGCGACTCCGAGGTCGTGATAGTCGACGGAGTTCTGGACCGCGAGCACCAGCACCTGCATCGTCGAGCCGAGGCCGAGCCCGACGACGAGCATGTAGGCCGAGGACTGGAGGCTCGTCGTGCCGGCGCTCATCGTCGACAGCAGCACCAGCCCGACGACCAGCACCGCCGTACCGAAGATCGGGAACACCTTGTAGCGCCCGGTGCGGGTGATCAGCTGACCCGAGACGATCGAGGTCGTGAGCAGGCCGGCCATCAGCGGCAGCAGGCGCAGGCCCGAGCCGGTGGGGCTGTCGCCGTTGACGACCTGGAGGAACAGCGGGATGTAGACGATCGAGCCGAACAGCGCGAAGCCGACCACGAAGCCGATCCCCGCCGTGACCGAGAACACCCGGTTGCGGAACAGGCGCAGGGGGAGGATCGGTTCCGGCGCGCGCGCTTCGACGACGCCGAACCCGATCAGCAGCGCTATGGCTGCGATCCCGAGTCCGATGATGAACGCCGAGTCCCAGGCGTAGGTCGTGCCGCCGAGCGTGGTCAGCAGCACGATCGCCGACAGCGCGGCGGCGAGGAGCCCCGCACCCGTGTAGTCGATCCGGCGCTCGACCCGCTCGGTGCGGGCCGGCAGCGTGGCCGCCAGGACGGCGAACGCGAGCACCCCGATCGGGAGGTTGACGTAGAAGATCCATCGCCATGTGAGGTTCGTGGTGAGGAACCCACCGAGTAGCGGACCGATCACACTGGCGATGCCGAACACCGCTCCGAAGTAGCCCTGGTAACGGCCCCGCTCGCGTGGCGAGACCACGTCTCCGATCGCCGCCTGCGCACTCACGATCAGGCCGCCGCCGCCCAACCCCTGCAGCGCCCTGAACGCGATCAGCTCGGTCAAGCTCTGGCTCAGGCCGCACAGCACCGAGCCGATCAGGAAGACGACGAGGCCGGCCTGGAGGACGACCTTGCGTCCGTACAGGTCGCCGAGCTTGCCGTACACCGGAGTGACCGCCGTCTGCGCGAGCAGGTACGCGGTGACGACCCACGAGATGTGGTTAAGGCCCCCGAGATCCCCCACGATCGTCGGCAGCGCAGTCGACACGATCGTCGAGTCGAGCGCCGCCATCAGCAGCACGAGCATCAGGCCGGCGAAGACGAACTTGACGCTCGTTTGGCGAGGCGCGGCGGGCGAGGCGGTCACGACGCTCATCACACCCCTCGCTCCACGTTGGCGATCATACGCCCGGTTCGGGGGCCATATCCTCCCGCAGGATGACCGCGACCGCCGAGAGATCGTTCGACCCTGTGGCGCTGCAGCGGCTGCTCGATGGGCGCTTTGCGGAGGTTCGTGAGCGAGCGCGGCGGGTACTCGCGCGCCCGGAGTTCGCGCCGGTGATCGGACTGCCAAAGGACGAGTACAGGGAGCTCGTGCTGCGGTGGGCCAAGCAGCTCGCCGCCGAGGGCGGGAGCGCGCTCGGGTTTCCGGTGGAGTACGGCGGGGCCGGTGACCCCGGCGCGCACGTCGCCGCGTTCGAGACGCTGGCGCTGTCGGATCTCTCGCTGCTGATCAAGGTCGGCGTCCAGTTCGGGCTCTGGGGCGGCGCTGTCCAGCACCTCGGCACGAAGGTCCATCACGACCGCTACCTGCGGGAGATCGCGACGCTCGCGCTGCCGGGCTGCTTCGCGATGACCGAGACCGGCCACGGCTCGAACGTTCAGGCGCTGCAGACGACGGCTACCTACGATCCGGCTACCGACGAGTTCGTCGTCAGCACCCCGGTGGAGCAGGCGCGCAAGGAGTACATCGGCAACGCCGCCCGCGACGGCCGGATGGCCGCAGTGTTCGCGCAGCTGATCGTGGCCGGCGAGTCCCACGGAGTCCACGCCCTCGTCGTCCCGATCCGCGACGAGCAGGGCGCCGTCTGCGAAGGGGTCCGGATCGAGGACTGCGGTGAGAAGCTCGGGCTCAACGGCGTCGACAACGGGCTGATCTGGTTCGACGACGTACGCGTGCCGCGCGACGCGCTACTGAACCGCTACGGCAACGTCACCGCCGACGGCGAGTACACGAGCCCGATCGAGAATCCGAACAAGCGCTTCTTCACCATGCTCGGCACGCTCGTCCAGGGCCGGGTCAGCGTCTCCGCAGCGTCGGTCACGACCGCCAAGACCGCGCTCACGATCGCGATCCGCTACGGGCTGCGCCGGCGCCAGTTCGGCCCGCCGGGCCAGGAGGAGGTCGCACTGCTGCAGTACCGAACCCATCAGCGCCGCCTGATGCCGGCGCTGGCGAAAACCTACGCGCTCCATTTCGCCCAGCAGGAGCTGTCGGAGAAGTTCGCCGCGGCGTTCAGCTCTACCGACCCGCCCGACCGCGACCGGCGCGAGCTCGAGTCGCTTGCTGCTGCGATGAAGGCGACGACCAGCTGGCATGCGGTGGAGACGATCCAGACCTGCCGCGAGTGCTGCGGCGGCGCCGGCTACATGGCTGTAAACCGGTTTGCGGCACTGCGCGCCGACGTCGACATCTTCACCACGTTCGAGGGCGACAACACGGTCCTGATGCTGCTCGCGGCGAAGGGCCTGCTGACCGACTACAGCGATCACTTCGACGACCTCAACCCGGTCGGGATGGTCACCTTCGTCGCCTCACAGGTGGTCGAGGTCGTGGTCGAGCGGCTGTTCGCACGCAAGATCGTGCAGGTGATCTCGGACGCCGTCCCGAGCCGCGACGAGCACCGCAACCTGCTCGACCGCGAGTACCAGTTGGACCTCTTCCACTGGCGCGAGGGCCACGTGACCGCGTCGGTCGCCAACCGGTTCAAACGCGGCCTCGACGAGGGCTACGATCCGTTCGAGGTCTTCCGGGCCGTTCAGGACCACGCCGTGGGCGCCGCCCGCGCGCACACCGATCGCCTGATCCTCGAGGCGTTCGTCCGCGCGATCCGGAGCTGCAGCGACGAGCAGCTCACCGGGCCGCTGAACAGGCTCTGCGACCTCTACGCGCTCGCCAACCTGGAGGCCGACAGGGCCTTCTTCCAGGAGCACGGCCGACTCAACAGCACCCGCTCCAAGGCGATCACCCGCGAGGTCAACCGGCTCTGCGACGAGGTGCGCGCGCAGGCCGGCCCGCTCGTCGACTCCTTCGGCATCCCGGACGCGATCCTGGCGGCACCGATCGGGCTGTCGGAGGGGTAGTACAACGGGAGGCGGGGCGGGCCGGGGCGGGGCGGGCGAGGGCGGGGCGGAGCGGGCGGGGGCGGAGCGGGCGGGGACGGAGCGGGCGAGGGCGGGGCGGAGCGGGCGGGGACCCATAGACTGGGGCCAATGGTCGATCGTGCTTGGCTGCTCTCGCGCTTCTACCGCGTCGCGTACCAGGGGGCGCGGCTGTACTGGTTCTTCCTGCGGCCGAAGAAGCGCGGCGTCAAGTGCGTGCTCACGCGCGGCGAGGAGGTCCTGCTCGTCCGCCACACATACGGCGACCGCCGCGCCTGGGAGCTGCCGGGCGGCTCGATCAAGCGCGGCGAGGAGCCGCTCGCCGCGGCCCGCCGGGAGATCCTCGAAGAGCTTGGGCTGTCGATCTCGGACTGGACTGCGCTCGGCGACTTCTTCGCCGAGCATGAGCACCGAGAGGACACGCTCTACTGCTTCCACGCCATCGTCGAAGATGGTGTGCCGGTCCCCGACCGGATCGAGATCGCCGAGGTGAGCTGGTTCCCTTCGGCCGCACCGCCCGCGCCGATCGGGCGGTTCGTCCGCCGGATCCTCTCGATGGCCGCGGCCGAGGCCGAGGCGCGCGAGCGGGCTGAGACCGTGCCCTAGGCCTGGGCCTGGGCGCGGCGACTCCGCCGCTTGCGGTCCCGGGCCCAGGTCGTGATCGCGGCACGCCCGAAGTGCAGACCGTAGGCGAAGTTGTGGTGTTTCTTGGTCCGCGTAGTGTCATCCCCGCGGTCCCGCATCGTGGTCGGAACCTCAGTCAGCCGAAAGCCGGCCAGGGCGGCGCTGATCAGCAGCTCGGAAGCCTGATATTGCGGCTGCTCGAGCGTGACCGTCTCGGTCACCTCGGCGCGCATCGCCCGTATGCCGCAGGCCGGATCGGTGATGCGCTGGCGGATCAGGACGCTGATCAGGGCACCGAACACGATCACGCCGATGTGGCGCACAGCGTCGGTCGTCAGCTCGGTGCCGAGCCGGCGCGACCCGCTGACGAAGTCGGCGCGTCCGGACACAATCGGCTCGACCACGCGGCCCAGCTCGAGCGGCACGTACTGGCCGTCGGCGTCGAACGTGGCGATCACCTCGGCACCCCTGGCGCGGGCCAGCCAGTAGCCGAGGCGGAGCGCCGCGCCCTGGCCACGGTTGACGGCTACGTCGCAGACCAACGCCCCGGCGGACAGGGCTTGGGCGGCGGTTGCGTCCCCGGCGCCGTCGACGACGACGATCACCTCGCTGGCCAAGCCGGCCGCCTCCTTGGGGATCTCGGCAACGACGTCGGCGACTGTGCGCTCCTCGTTGTAGGCCGCGATCACCACCGCCAGGGGCGCACCCGTACCCGGCGGATGCTCGGCTAGGAACGTGGCGGCCGCGCCCTGCTCCTCCGGACGCAGGCGAGCAACCTCGACCTCGGTCGCGAACGCTCCTGAAACCACCGACGTCATCGGCGAACACCGACCGGGACGGCGACCTCCACGCGAGACCATTCCTCCCAGACGCCCGCGAGACCGCCCGCGAGGTCGTACTGCGGCGACCAACCGGCCGCCCGCGCGCGGCTCGCGTCCACGATCACCGCCGGCATCTCGCCCGGCTTGGCCGGACCGTGTTGCACTGACAGCGTGACCCCGCTCACCTTCTGCACCGCATCGATGACGTCGAGCACAGAGACGGACGTGCCGCTGCCGATCACGATCGGCCCGCGCCACGAGTCGCTCACGAGCGAGAGGCGGATCGCGGCGACGATATCGTCGACGTGAACGTAATCACGAACCTGGTGGCCGTCGCCGTAGATCTCGAATGTCGACCCCTCGCGGATCGCGCGCATCAGACGGGCCACGATGCTGTCCTTGGCCTCCATCCCAGTCCCGTAGGCGTTCGTCAACCGCAGGCATGCGCATCGCAGACCGAGCGTCTCCGTGTAAGCGGACATCAGCATCTCGGCGGCCGCTTTGGTCGCTCCGTACGGTGTCAGCGGCCGTAGCCTCGAGGACTCCGAGATCGCGGCGCCCTCCATCGGCCCGACAACTGCATTCGTCGAGGTGAACACCAGCGACGTCACGCCGGAGATCCGGGCCGCCTCCAGCAGCGCCGCCGTCGCGGTGACGTTGGTGCGGTGCGTGAGCTCCGGATGCTGGAGCGAACGGAGGACCGATGTGACCGCGGCGAGGTGGACGATCGCGTCGATCCCGCCCTCCAGCGATGCCTCGATCACCTCGGGCTCGACGAGATCCCCGATCACGATCTCTACGGCGGGGTCGGGATGGGGCTCCAGGTCAATCACGCGAACGTGCGCGCCCGCAGCCATCAAATCCGCTACCACGTGCCGGCCGATGAATCCCGAGCCGCCTGTGACGAGGATGCGGCGCCCGCCAAGGTGGTGCATGGCCGGCGTGCTCACTTGCTCAGCACCAGCCGGCACGACGTCTCATGCCAGCCTCCGCCAAGAACCAGGTCCGCATTCAGTCTCTCCACATTGGGTTGGGTCAATCCGGCCCCTGACCCCGCGAAAGGGACCTTGGCGATCATCTTTACGCCATCGCGACCAACGGGATGGGCAGTGCAGCCTAGGCGATCACGCGATCCAATGTCGCGCGGCGAGGAGATCAGAAGGCCTACGCGAGGCTCCTCTCCGCGGCTTTCCGCTGGATCCACTTCGAGCTGCAGGGGATCTTCGACTTGTCGCAGCGATCGGCGTAGGCCCGGGCGATCTCGGTGACCTCGGCGAGCAGATCGTCCTCGAGGCGGATCGGGTTGAGCCCGAGGTCGACCAGTTGCCGGTTCTCGACGAACAGGTCGTTCTCCGGCGCCTCCTTGCGCGGGTTCTCGACGTGATCGACCTCGGCGCCGGTCAGGCGCGAGACGAGCTGAGCGAGATCCTCAACCCGGTGGCATTCGGTCATCTGGTTGAAGACCCGGACCCGCTCGCCGGCCTGGGGAGGCGTCTCGATCGCCAGCTGGATGCAACGAACGGTGTCCTGGATGTGGATGAACGCGCGCGTCTGGCCGCCGGTGCCGTGCACGGTGAGCGGGTAGCCGATCGCAGCCTGCATCAGGAAGCGGTTCAGCACGGTGCCGTAGTCGCCGTCATAGTCGAAGCGGTTGATCAGGCGCTCGTCGAGGCGGGTCTCGGCGGTCTGGGTGCCCCACACGATGCCCTGGTGCAGGTCGGTGACGCGGGTGCCGTCGTTCTTGTTATAGAACGCGAACAGCAGCTGGTCCTGGGTCTTGGTCATGTGGTAGACGCTGCCCGGGTTGACCGGGTACAGAATCTCCTGCTCGACCTCGCCGCCCTCATCGGTGTCGAAGCGGACCCGCAGGTAGCCTTCGGGGATCTTGACGCCGGCCGTGCCGTAGCCGTAGACCCCCATCGTGCCGAGGTGCACGACGTGCGTGTCGACCCCGGTCTCGACGATCGCGGCGAGCAGGTTGTGGGTTGCGTTGACGTTGTTGTTCACCGTGTAGCGCTTGTGCCACGAGCTCTTCATCGAGTACGGCGCGGCCCGCTGCTCGGCGAAGTGGACGACGGCGTCGGGCTGGTAGTCGAGGAGCAGGTCGAGCAGCTGGCGGTAGTTCTCGGCGACGTTGAAGCGATGGAAAGGGATGTCGTTTCCGGTCAGCTCGCGCCACGCGGCGAGGCGGGTGCCGAGCGGCTGAATCGGGGTCAGCGACTGCGCCTCGAGCTCGATGTCGGCGTTGCGCCGAGCGAGGTTGTCCACGATGGCGACATCGTGGCCACACGCGGAAAGATGCAGGGAGGTGGGCCAGCCGCAGAAGCCGTCTCCACCAAGAATCAGTATGCGCAAGTCAGCTCCATCGGTCGATTAGCTCGAGGCTGATCCGCGTTCAGAGGCGCCTCAAGTCCCTTAGGTAAGACGATGGTAAGGGTTCGGGGCGACCGGTGTATGCGCGTTCGGCCTATGGATGGTGTCCACGATGGCCATCCGCCAGAATGCAGCGATGCCCGACCGGGGTACTGATCCAAATGTCCGAGACGGCGCGCAGAAGTCGGGGGCTCCGTCGCCGATGCCGCGCGACGAGGGCGGCTGGCAGGTAGCGCCCGCGCCCGACGGCCGGGGGATGCCTGAGCATCACAAGCCGCGTCCGCCGCATCGGCTGCGCGGGTTCTGGTGGTTCGTGGTCGCGCTGCTGGCTGTGAACTGGCTGTCGGTGCTCCTGTTCCAGCCGCCCGGGCAACCGCGGGTGACGGTGCCTTTCAGCCCGTTCTTCCTGAACGAGGTGGCGGTCGACCAGGTGAAGTCGATCACCACGAAGGGCGACACCGTCCAGGGGACGTTCACGACCAAGCTCCGGTATCCGCCGAGCGACAAGAAGGCGACTGCGACCACGCTGTTCTCCACGCAGGTGCCGGCGTTCTGGAATACCACGGAGCTGCAGAAGACGCTGCGCTCAGAAGGCGTCCAGGTGAACGCGCAGTCGACAACGACGGGCACGTCGTTGCTGTCAGACATCCTGCTCGGGTTCGGCCCAACGCTGCTGCTGGTCGGACTGTTCGTCCTGTTCGCCCGGCGGGCGCAGGCCGGCGGCGGGATGGGCGCGCTCGGGAACTTCGGCCGCTCGCAGGCGCGGCGGGTCGACCCCGAGAAGATTCGCGTGACGTTCGAGGACGTCGCCGGGATCGACGAGGCGAAGGCAGAGCTGACCGAGATCGTCGACTTCCTGCGTGCCCCGGAGCGCTACGTCCGGCTCGGCGGACGGATGCCCCACGGTGTGCTTCTGTCGGGCCCGCCTGGGACCGGCAAGACGCTGCTCGCGCGCGCGGTCGCCGGAGAGGCGCATGCGGCGTTCTTCTCGATCGCCGCATCGGAGTTCATCGAGGCGATCGTCGGTGTCGGCGCGTCGCGCGTCCGTGACCTGTTCGCGAAGGCGAAGGAGGCGGCGCCGGCGATCATCTTCATCGACGAGCTCGACGCGATCGGCCGCTCCCGGCAGGGCTCGGCGTCAGTGACCGGCGCGAACGATGAGCGCGAGCAGACACTCGATCAGATCCTGACCGAGATGGACGGGTTCGAGTCAGAGGAAGCGGTCATCGTGCTCGGAGCGACCAACCGTCCGGAGATCCTCGACCCCGCGTTGCTCCGCGCCGGGCGTTTTGACCGCCGCGTCGCGGTGCAGCCGCCGGACCGCACCGGGCGCGAGAAGATCCTTCAGGTCCACAGCCGCTCGATCCCGCTCGCAGACGACGTCGACCTCGGCGCGCTCGCGGCCTCGACGCCGGGGATGGTCGGCGCCGACCTCGCCAACCTCTGCAACGAGGCCGCACTGCTGGGCGCGCGACGCAACCACGACAAGGTGGAGATGGCGGACTTCACCGATTCGCTCGAGAAGCTCATGCTCGGCGCGCCGCGAGGGACGGTGCTGAGCCCCGAGGATCGTGAGCGGACCGCGTACCACGAGTCGGGGCACGCACTCGTGGGGATGCTCTCCTCCGACGCGGATCCCGTACGGAAGATCTCGATCATCCCGCGCGGGATGGCACTCGGGGTGACGCTCTCGACGCCCGATGCAGACGTCGTCTCCTACTCGCTCGAGGACCTCGAAACCAAGATCAGGGTCGCGCTCGGCGGTCGCGTGGCCGAAGAGGTCGTTTACGGCAAGATCACCACCGGCGCCGAGTCGGACATCCAGCAGCTGACCCAGATCGCCCGCCAGATGGTCGGCCGCTGGGGAATGAGCGAGAAGATCGGACCGATCGCCGTCCTGCCCAGCGACGGGTACGGACCGTTCCTGCCAGGCGCCAGCGAGACATCCCCCGACACACAGCGGCTGATCGACGACGAGGTCCGCCGCCTGGTCGACGAGGCACACGTCGAGGTCACACAGCTACTCACCGACCATCGTGACCAACTCAACAGCCTCGCCCAGGCGCTGATCAAGGCCGAGACCCTCGACGCCATCGATGCATACGCCGCCGCCGGCGTACCGATGCGCGCCGCCGAACTGCAGCCCAAGGTAGCCGCAGGCGACCCGGCCTAGCGTGTTCGTAGGAGATGCTGCCCCTGTGAGCTCCAGCCCATTCGCATCGCTCACAGCCGAGCTCGAACGTCTCGTTCCCGAGCGCGGCGTCCTCGACGCGCACACCCACCTCGGCGCCGACGAAGATGGCCGCTCGCTCGACGCCGGCACGCTCTTGGCAGCGCTTGACGAGCTCAGCTCGACCGCGCGCGCGGTTGTGTTCCCGTTCCACGATCCCGAGCGAAGTCCCGCCTACCGCGTACCCAACGATCGGGTGCTCGAATGGAGTCAGGACAGCGACGGTCGGCTGATCCCATACTGCCGGCTTGACCCTGACGAGGATCCCGTCGCGGAGGCCGAGCGCTGCCTGGCCAAGGGTGCCCGCGGGATCAAGCTGCACCCCCGCGCGCAGGAGTTCGAGTTCGCACACCCGGCCGCCTCGGCGATCTTCGCGGTGGCGCGCGACGCTCACGTCCCAATCCTGATCCACGCCGGTCGCGGGATGCGGTCGATGGCGTCCCTGGTCGACCTCGCGCAGCAGTTCCCCGAAGTGCCACTCGTCCTGGCTCACGCGGGAATCGCCGATCAGGCCGTGTTCGCGACGGGGTTGGCGGGCCATCCGTGCGTCCTCTACGACACGAGCTGCTTCGGGCCCCAGGACGTCGTCGAGCTGTTCGCGCGTGTGCCCGCTGAGCGGATCGTCTTCGCCTCCGACATTCCCTACGGCCGTCCGACGGGGGCGATGTTCCTGGCGATGCGGGTCGCCGCGTACGCCGGGCTCGACGCCGATGATCGTGCGCTGGTCGCGGGTGGCACGATGGCGGCAGTCCTGGACGGCGGCGGACCCCCACCTCAGCAGCCGCCGCGGCTGGCGCGCGTGCGCCCGGCGAGCGGTTCGCTGTCGCGTGCCGCGGCGTATCTGCTGATGGGCTTCGGCGCTGTCATCTCATCCCCGCCGCCAACGCCGTCCCGGGCGCTTCCGTGGATCGCGCTCGCCCGTGCCGTCTGCCGCGACCCCGACCCAGGCGTCGTCGGTCCTGCGCTCGAGCGGATCGATGGCTTGCTCGCAGCCGCTGAGCGGCTGATCGCCGCGCAGGACGCGGATTACCGGCTCGCGATCGGGCTGATCCACGGTTCAGCGACGATCGCCGTCACCGAACCGCTCGAGGGATAGAGGCGTCGGCGTCGGCGTCGGCGTCGCCCTCGTCGGCGTCGCCCTCAGCCTCGGCGAGGCGGCGGTGAAGCCGTTCGCGTAGCTCGTCGGGGTCGTACTCCCGGTGCGTGCGGCGCTTCTGAGCCACGACGGCGCCGGTGGCCGCGACACCCGCTAGGCCGGCGAGACCGATGATCTTCCATGCTGGTCGCATCGTTTGGGTAGCTTAGGGTTTACGACAGATTCCGTCGTGAACCCTAAGCCCCGGTGAACAACCCGCCGCTCACGCTCGACGAGGCCGTCGCAATCGCCTCGACGGGCGACATCTGGCTGTTTCGCGGCAGGTCGGCCGCGGACTTCGCGATCCGCGCCGTTACCAACAGTCCCGTCAACCACGTCGGAATGGTGGTCGCGATCGACGACCTTCCCCCGCTTCTGTGGCACGCGGAGCTTGGCCGCTCACTCCCGGACGTATGGACCGGGCAGCGTCAACGCGGGGTGCAGCTCCACCATCTCTCCGAGGCCGTCACGACCTGGAACGAGCGCTACAGCCAGCGGGCCTGGGTCCGTCAGCTCGAGGGCACGATCGAGCGTGAGCACGAGGACCGCCTGATGGAGACCATCGACCGGTTCGACGGCCGGGCATTCCCCACAACCCCGGGACTGATCAGGCATTGGGCCAGGGGCCGCCTACGCCGCACCTCGTCGCTGGAGACGATCTACTGCGCCGAGCTCGTCGCCACGACCTACCAGCACATGGGCCTGCTCCCCAGCAAGCGGCCGGCGAGCTGGTATGACCCCGGGCGCTTCTGGAGCGGCGATCGCCTGGAGCTGGTCCCCCCTTTCGCGCTGACCGGAGAGGTCGCGGTGGGGTGAACGAAGGGGGCGATCCGGCGGTTGGCACCGAGCATCTCGGACGCATCAGCGGTAGCGTGCCGACATGTCCTCCTCCGAATGGCCGGCGCTTCCCTACACGGAGTGGAGCGCGACATGCGACACCCTGCACGCACACACCCAGGTGCTCGGGAAGCTGGCCGCCGTGCTGGCGCCGCCGGAACCGCAGCTCCAGCACGCTGCGCTGCGGCTGTCCGCGCGCGGGTGGGAGACAGCTCCATTGCCTGCGCCCGATGGCTCGGGCGCGCTCGTCGTCGCGCTTGATCTGCGAGTCCACGAGGCGATCGTCGAGCACAGCGGCGGGCCGGTCCGTCGCGTCTCGCTCGTCGGCGACCGGCCGGTCGGCGAGATCACGCGTGAGGTCCTGGAGGCGGTACGTGCTCTCGGAGGCGCCGTCGAGATCAACCCCACGCCCCAGGAGGTTTCCTGGACCATGCCACTCGACGAGGACGATGAGCACACCCGCTATGACCCGGATCAGGTCGCTTCGTACTTCGCCGCCGCGACGCGGGCCGCGTTGGTGCTGGCGGCGTTCCGCGCGCCGTATCGAGGACGGTCCACGCCGGTCAACGCCTGGTGGGGTTCGTTCGATCTCGCTGTCAATCTCTTCTCGGGACTGCCCGCGGACCCGCCCGCCCGTGACTTCATCATGCGTAACGCGATGGATGCGCAGGAGGTCGCGGTCGGATGGTGGCCCGGCGACGGGCGATATCAGCGTGCCGCGTTCTACGCCTACGCGCACCCGGCGCCGGACGGGTTCGAGCAGGCGACGCTCTCGCCGGCCGCTGCACGCTGGGAGCCGGAGCTCGGCGAGTACATCCTGGATTGGGACGACGTCCGGTCAGGCCCCGACCCTCATCGGCTGGCACTCGAGTTCGCCGGCTCGGCGTTCCGCCACGCCTGCGCGCTGTGCCAGTGGAACCCCGATCTCGCCGCCAGCGCGGAAGGTGAGCCACCGCCTGTCGCATGAGCTGACGGGCGGGTGCGGGCGGGCGGGCGGGCGAGCGGGCGGGCGGGCGGGCGGGCGGGCGGGGCGAGCGGGCGGGCGGGCGGGCGGGCGGGAATTGGCTTAGCTGTCAACCACCGAGTGCGCGCTCCATGTCGTCGGCGAGCTCTGGATGCTGGTAGGGACCGGGCGCGCGCAACGCCGCGATCACCCGGTGCTGGTTCTCGAGGCTCTTGTCGTGGCTCAGCTTCACCTTGCAGACGAAACGCGTGATCGGGATGCGTAGCCCTACCGTTCCCTTGGCAAGTTGGGCGCCCCACTCCGGGTCCAAGAACTGTGGCCGCTCGACGTGCCGCTCGAAGTGCTCGACGAGCCGGGTCAGCACGCGCAGGTTCTCCTCTGCGCTGAGGATCTCTGGGACCCCGTAGCAGTGCGCGACGCTGAAGTTCCACGTCGGGGCAGGCGTCGTCCCGGGTACGTACCAGCTCGGGCTGATGTAGCCGTGGCGGCCCTGCACGATCAGCATGATCTCCTGCTCGCCGAATCCGTGAACGCGATCATCGGGGCGCCCGACGTGGGTCAGTGCGACCAACTCGTCGACGTCTTCGTCCAGGAGCACCGGATAGTGGGAGGCGACAAGCTCACCGGCGTTGTTGCTGACCAGGATGCACCACGGGTTCTCGCGGAACAGCTGCCGTACAACTTCGGGGTCGTCGCTGGCGTGGGTCGGATTTGGTCGCATCCAAGGAGTCTCGCGCATTTACATAGCGCGGGCACCTCACGGGAGTGCGAGCGGGTGAGCCTCGTAGCGGCTCGCCAGTAGATAGAAGAATCCGCCGTCGGTCTGGTCGCTCGTGGTCCCAGCCGCCCCGCCGCCGAAGAGGAAGCCGATCACCCCCGCGTCGCGGGTCGCCCGGAGGTGTTCGCCGGAGGGATCGTCGAACCACCACTGCAAGCGGTTGTCCTGGTAGTGGCCCCAGGTGTTGTTGAGCATCGTGTTACCCAACGGCAGTTGCCAGAGCACCACCGGAGTGCGGGTGCGACGGGTGAAGCCGGCGATGTACACGTTGAGCCGACGGAAGTCGGCTGGTCCCCACCACGTGTCCGGATTGCCCTCGACGTATTGGTAGAAACCGGCATCCCGGTCGGTGACGTCGTTGAACACCAGATTGAAGCGGACACCGAGCGCGCTGTAGAACGCGGCCGACTTCGCCGCCAGCGCATCCATCTCGGGAAGTGAAGGCTTCGCATCGGTCGGGTCCACCCCCGTGCCCCAGACGCTCAGATGCCAGGCGAGCAGCACATGCGGCGCGATCCTGTTGCGCAGAGCGATCAGCTTCCGAGCGAACGAGCGGGCCAGGGCCGTCGCGTGCGCCTGCTCGAGGTACCCCCACAGGTCTGGCTCGATGTGAATGATCGCCAAGTGACGTCCCGCCGCGCTCCCGACCCTGCGCAGCAGCAGCTGGTAGTCGTTCCAATAGGCGCTCATCGTCGCCGGGTTGCGGAGGTTCGAAAGATCCTTCTGCTGCTCGGTGGACCCGACGGCCGGCTCTGACTGCAGGAGCTGGTAGTACGTCAGCACCGGAATCATGTGCTCCGCGATCGACTCGCGCACATACATCGACGCAAACGTTCCGTCCGGGTTCCAGGTCGCCCAACCCTGCCCGGTGTTGACGCCGCCCGAGAGGTACTGGTAGCGAGCATCGACTCGGGCGTGCTGAGCCAGCTGCTGCGCGTCGCCAGGCGAGTCGGCAACGCCGAGAACGACATGATGCGGCCAGCCCACGGGAAGCACCGCCAGCGACAACAGGACGGAGAGCACGAGACGGCGCAGGTGGGCATTCTTTCCGATCAGCGTCACGCGCGCAAGACGGCGCAACCCTCGAGAAAGGCCAGCTTGTGACCGACCAGCGCCAACCCGGCGAAGACATGTACGACGACATCAGACGCGAGCTCCAGCGCCTGTTTCCGGCGGACCGGATGCAGCGCATCGCCGACCGGCTGGATCTCGCCGGAACCGACGAGGACTTCGAGTACCTCGGCGACCTGATCAGCGCGGTCTTCACCCGTGGCATCGAGTTCGGAGCGATCGAGGTCGCCGCTCAGCAGGTCGAGCTGAGGCCCGAGGTTCAGCCGCAGATCGAGATCGCCCACGTCGACCTGCCTTGATCGCCTCCGCGTGTGGACGCTACGCTCCTACATCCCATGGGGCCGGGCTTCGCGTTCAAGATGGCAATCTCTACCGTGGCGCTCGCGCTCGGCTCACTGGCACTGGTCTCGACCGCAGCGGCCAAGTCAGGCAGCGACCGCCCGCTGGTGCTCGACGCCTACTCGCCGGTGCACACGCCCAGGTTCTTTTTTACTCCGCCGGTCTCGAGCCGCTCACAGCTGGCCCGCAAGCACCTCTACGTCGCTACGGTACGGGGCTCCGTCAGCTTTTACGAGGCGGTCGATTACGTCGCGCTCCAGGCTCCTTGGCAGCTCATGTGCGGAGCGCCGGAGCGCGCACCGATGTTCAGCTCCGCCGGCGGATCGGGCCAGGTCGGCAACGACGCCGAGTTCATCTTCGCGCTGCCCGTGGTCGGCCACTCGTGTGCCAACGTGAGGCTCCCGCGGCGCTACACGAACTTCCAAGCGAACGTCGGGCGGGGCTGGGCGCATCCGAACATCCTGAGCCGCCAGACGCCGGCAAAGCCGAACCGGTCCCATACGTATGGGTTCGCCCTCACCGGGGCCGGCAAGCCGGTCTCGTTTCGCCTGATCGACCCAGACACTCGCGACAACTACGGCAGCTTCCGCATCTACCTCCGCAGCGCCGTGACCGCGGACTGCGCCGGCCGTGGTCATACGGCGTTCGGGCTCAGCCTCACGGCTTGTCTGACAGCGACCGCCAACGCCCCCCCGGCGCCACGTCTGCCGACCGTCGCGAAGGACGTGACTCTCGATCAGGCGCCCGTGGCCAGGGTGCTCCGCAGCTCCGACGTACCCGGCGTCAACCAAGAGGCTCCCTCCGGAGCGCTTACGGCATCCCAGTTTGCAAGTCTTGACAACTCGAGCCGCCCGGGGGCCGACGCGGA
>Ga0302324_100007403_pt1 | contig 23350 bp, 20 predicted proteins | sample Palsa_T0_1_FD_201949 | JGI IMG/M metagenome (GOLD analysis project Ga0302324, IMG submission 201949) | Peat permafrost microbial communities from Stordalen Mire near Abisko, Sweden - Palsa_T0_1 | ecosystem: Environmental > Terrestrial > Soil > Palsa > Peat permafrost | place: Sweden: Abisko... | reverse complement strand
CCGCCGCCGCGCCGCGCGGCGGCGCGCCGGTCACGACGTCCGTACGACCTCCGGCGGGTCGGCGACCGAGGGCGGCGCGATCTCCCCGTCGCGCTCGACGCTGGCGAGCAGGTAGAGCGGCCGGCCCTTGACCTCGTCGTGGATGCGGCCGACGTACTCACCCAGGATGCCGATGCCGATCAGCTGCACCCCACCCAAGAACAGGATCGCAAAGATCGTCGAGGTGTACCCGGGCAAGTTGTAGCCGGTGAAGATCCGGATCGCGATCTCGGCCAGCGCGACCCCGAACGCGACCGCCGAGACGACGAAGCCGAACCACGTCGCGATCCGCAGCGGGATGTCGCTGAACGAGGTGATCCCGTCGACGGCGAAGCGCAGCATCTTCGAAACCGGATACTTCGTCGTACCGGTGAAGCGCGCGTCGCGGTCGTAGGTGACGGCACTCTGCCGGTAGCCGACCCAGGAGACCAGGCCGCGGATGAAGCGATGACGCTCGCGGATCGACTTGAGCGCGTCGACGACGCGTCGCGAGAAGAGCCGGAAGTCGCCCGAGTCGACCGGGATCTCGACGTTGGTGAGCCGTCGGATGACTCGGTAGAACAGGCGCGCGGTGAACAGCTTGAAGGGGCTCTCACCTTTGCGGTTGCGGCGCACCGCGTAGACGACGTCGTATCCCTCGCGCCAGCGTGCGACCAGCTCGGGGATCAACTCGGGCGGGTCTTGCAGGTCGGCGTCGATCAGCACCACCGCATCGCCGCGTGCGATGTCGAGCCCTGCCGTCGCCGCGATCTGGTGGCCGAAGTTGCGCGACAATTCGACGACGACCAGATGCGGGTCGCGCGCGGCATGCTCGCGAAGGAGCGCACGTGTTCGATCCGTGCTTCCGTCGTTCACCAGGACCAGCTCGTACGTCGCGAAGCCTTCGATCGTCGACGCGACCGCGCCGAGGCGCCGCACCAGCTCGGTGACGTTCCCTTCTTCGTTGTACAGGGGCGCGACGATGCTCAGGATCCCGGGCATGTCGCGAGCTTTCCGCCTCCTGCTCGCCCTTCCCGCCGTGGCAGCGGGGCTGAGCGGCTGCGTGCGCGGCACGACGCAGACCAGCGGCCCCGCGCCGGTCGCAAGCGCGCGGCTCATCGCACCGAACGTACGCGTGCCCACACTGGGGCCGACGCGCGCCGCCGCCGGCGCAACCGGCTCGCCGGCCGCGAACCCAGCGGGCCTGCCAAGCATCTCCTCGACCGGTCTCCCGCAGATCCTGGCGATCCACCTCACGCCGACGGTGGTGAGCGGTGGCGTGACGGTCTACGCCGACGTCCACACCACGCCGGAGGTCGTCGCGGTGACCGCGATCGCCGGCGGCGTCTCGCTCCCCGTGCCGCGGGTCGCGACGGGCGAGTTCGCCGTCAGCACGACGCTGCCGCCGCTACCACCGTTCGCGCACGGGCAGTACGCGGTCACCTTCCGCGCCCACGATGCCCGCGGCCACATGACGCAGGCCGCGGCGAACGTGACGGTCCGCTAGCGCGCCGGGCGCTCGGCCAACCGCTCGAGCGCCGCGATCGTCTCGGCCAGAAACGTCGCCTGATACGCGACGACGTCGACACCGCGGAAACGGCTGTCACTGCGCTGCGCAGCGAGTCGCCAACGCGCGCCGTCGGCGACCAGCCAGCCGCGGCGAACCATCGTCGCGAGCGCTTGGTCGACGACCGCCCCGGCGTCGTGGGCGAGTTCGGGATCGACGAACGCACCAGGCGGGAGCGCGTCGCGCGCGCGGCCGACAGCTTCGCGTGCCTCGGCGGCGTCGAACGGCAGGTCGACGGCGAGGAGCCAACGGGCGAGCAGCGCGCTCGTCGTGACGGGCCGCGCCGCCGCCAGCGAGGTCGCCAGATCGTCCGGCTGCGCCGGCCGCACGATGCGGTAGAGCATCGAGAGCCGCCGCCCGCGCAGCGGGTCGTAGGCGATCGCCAGCAGCCACGGGTCGGCAACGGCGACCAGTCGCTCGACGATCCCCTTGAGCGGGCGCATGCGCCCGTCGCTGCTGTAAAAGCCTTCGGGCGTAACGAAGAACGTCGCGCCGCGCCGCGTGACGTCGATGATGCGCGCGACGTCCTCTTCGATCGAGGCGCGGATCCGGTCGAGCGCCTCGCGCCGATACGGTTCGTTCAGATAGGCGAGCTTCGTTTCGCGTTCGGTCAGCGCGAAGTTGCGCGGCGCCAACACCTCGTCGAGCGTGCGCGCGCCGCTGGGGAGCGCAGCCCACGCCGGCTCGCGGAACACCTCCGCGACGGCGAGGTCGCCGTGCGCGGCGCGCACCGCGTGCGCGAGGCTGCGCACCGGTTGCGCGCTCAGCTGATTCTCGAGCGGCAGCATCCCGAGCGCGTAGAACATCCCGCCGGCGTTCAGCTCGCGCGCCAGCGGAGCGAGCCACGGCATGCGCCAGGCGAAGAAGCCCGGCTCGTACATGCGGCGGGTCGAGGCGGTCAGGACGGGCGCGCGCCAGGGGCCTTGCAGAAAGATGCGCTCCATGACCATCTCGGACTCGTCCTCGTGCTGGTGGTTCGCGATCAGCACCGTCGGCCCGCGCCGGAACGGCAGCCGTCCCCACGAGCGCACGCGCAATCGCGACGCCATGTACGGCTGGCGAAACAGGGAGACGACGGCGACGAACACCGCCGACCAGATCGACGCGACCGGCCGCTTCCCGACCCGCAGCACGACCAGCGAGCCGACCGCGAAGCTGGCGCCGGCCAGCGCGAAGAGCGCGCGGTAGCCGTCGCGCGGCGTCGCGCCGTGGGCGATGATCCAGCCCCCGAGCGCTGGCGCGATGATGCCGGGGATGTTCGAGAGCGTTCCCCAGATCCCCAAATCCCGCGCCGTGTCGCCCAGTGCCGGGATCGCGTCGAGCGCCAGCGCCCAGCCGACCGAGAACACGCCCCCGTACCCGAGGCCGAACAGCGCGGCGTACAGGAAGATCAGCCGCGGATCGGGTGCAAGTGCGAAGCCGAGCGCCGCCAGCGTCATCGGGATCCCCGAGAGCGCGACGACGTAGCGGCGGTCGAGCCGGTCGGAGAGCATCCCGGTCCCGACGCTCGAGGCGATCGCGCCGATCAGCGCCGCCCCGGCGACGAGGCCGGTCCCCAGCGACGCGTCGCGCACGGCGAGGACGTCGCTGAAGAAGTACAGGATGTAGGTGTTCAGCAGCGTCATGCCGAGCACGATCCAGCCGCGCGCGACCAGCGTGATCCCCAGGTCGTGCCAATCGCGGATCACGGCGTGCGCGCGCACCGGCTCCTCGCGCGGCTCGTGTGGGATCGCCAGCAGCGAGGTCGCCGAGAGTGCGACGGCGAGCGCCATGAAGAGCAGTGCCCACGACGTCGGCAACAGCGCCGCCGAGCTCAACCCCAACACGGTTCCGATCAGCGTCATCGCGCCACGCATCCCGGCGGCCGTCCCCCAGGCGGTCTTCGGGACGACGTCGGGAAGGAGCGCCTGATAGATCGTCGAGGCGGTGGCGATCGCGACGCTCGCCGCCGCGACGCTGACCGCCACCACCTCGACGCCGAGCGCGCGGAACGAGGCGGCGAGCGCCAACGCGCCGAGCGCGACCACGTCCAGCGCGAGCGCGACCGCGGTCTCGCGCCGCCGGTCACCGCCGCGCCGGCGGGCACGGTCCGAGAGCGCGCCCGCGATCGGCGGGACGAACCAGGCTGCGACCGCCGCCAGCGTCGCGACGACGGCCAGCACCGCGGTATGGTGTTCGGGGGCGAGCCAGAGCAGCAGCGCCGGGACGATGATCGCTAGGATCGCCGAGTCCTGGAACTGGATCCCCAGCCACAGCGCGTTGACGGCGACGAGGCTGCGCAGCTTCAAGCGTGCCGGCGCCGCCGGCAAGAGGTCGTCGCTCAATCGATGTCCGCCCAGGCGGCGACGGTGACGCGCTCCTCGGCGCCCGGCGTGCCGATGACGATGTGCGCCGGTGGCAGCGCGCGCGCCGCATCGCGCTCGATCGTCCCGAAGCTGCCGCGTGTCACGCGGAAGGCGAGCCGAGCTCCGCGCCGCAGCTGCAAGCCGAGCCGATAGTGCCGTGCGTCGACGCGGTCCATCCGCACCTCGGCCGGATTCCAGTCGCTGCGCTCGGTGCTCAGGTAGATGTCGTCGGTCGGCGGCGTGCGGGGCGGGACGAAGACGTCGATCGTCACCGTCACCAGCTCGCCTGTGTCGTCCTGGGCGGGCGCGGCGGGCGGGATCGCATAGGCGCTGCGCGGCAACTCGGTCGCCGGCCGGGCCGAGGCGTCGAGCGCATGCGGGGTCGCGCGCCCGTCGTCGTCGAGACTGATGGCGAGCGGGCGACCCGGGACGACGTCGGCGCACGACGCGCTCTCGGCCAGGCGCAGGATGCCGCCGCCGGAGATGGCGAGACGATCGCCGCTGCAGGCGAGCGGGACGACGCGGAAGAGCGAGGCCGCGGCGGCGGCGAGCAGGAGGGCGTGCGTCACGGTGTCACCGCGATACTCCAGCGCGGGACCCAGCGCACGTTGCCCCAGGCGAACTCGTAGCCGCGCGCGAGCTCGATGCCGAAGTTGGGGAACGGTCGCAGGCGCAAGGTCCCGGTCACCGACCACGGCGGCGGTCCGATCCCGTCGAATTGCAGGAAGTCGTCGTTGCGCGTGACCGCCAGCTGCGCCGAGGTGTTGACGTTGGGGGTGAACTGCGCGGTGATGGTCGTCGAGCGCGCGACGGCGACGCCGTCGAAGGCGTCGTAGCCGAGCCACGGCGTTCCGTCGGGAGCCAGGAACGGCGGCACCGGCACCGGATAGAACAGCGGCTGCGCGTAGGGATAGATCTCCGCCGTCCACGAGTTCTGATAGCTCGCCAGCAGCGTGAACGACCGGGTCAGCTGGCGCGAGACGGTCGTCGCCGCGGTCACCTCATCGTAGCGGTGCGGGAAGGCATACCAGGTGCGCGTCCCCTCCAACGTCGCCGCGATGCGCGTGCGCAGCGGCCCGCGCACGACCGGCGTCGCGATGAACGCATCGAGACTGTGCCGCCAGACCGTCGCGTAGTGACTCGCGTCGGGCAGCACCGTCAGGAGTCCGCCGCGGCGGGCATCGTAGCCGACGTCGCCGGTCAAACGCAGCGTCGTCCCGCCGAAGAGCGGCATATCCGGCGTGCGCAGGCTGGTGTCGAAGGTCGAGGTGCCGTACGAGCCGAGCGTGTAGGTCATCCGGCCGCCGGCCAGGCCGAACGCGGCGCCCAGGCTCGTCTGGGTGGACCAGACGCCGTACGCGTCGGTGCCTTGCGTGGTGATCGTGTAGTGCGAGCTGAGCCGGCGATAGGCGTCGAAGCCGGTCGACATCTGCCCGCGCAGTGGCTGATCGATCGCGGCCGTGGCGTACGCATCGTCACCGGAGGCGAGTTGTTCTTGCAGCCCGACGTCCGGGCCCACCGCGTCGATCCAGCGCCCGTGGATGGTGGTGAGCGCGGTCGGCGTCCCCCACAGGCCATACGGCTGGTCGAAGTCCGCCGGCGGGAGGGCCGATGCGCCGAAGCCGGCCGAGGTCGCGAACGTATAGAGGTACGAGGGAACCGGGACCGCGCCGACCGACGTCGGGAACGCGGCCGGGAGGAAGCGCACGTTGGCGTGCGGGGTGATCGCGGCGTGCCGCGCACGAATATACGCGTAGCGGTCGGCGAAGTCGGGGAAGGCGAAGCGCGCCGGCTCGGTCGGCACGTCGGTGGCAGCGCCCAAGGCGCGGGTCGTGCGACGATCTCCGACGGTCAGATCGAGCAGATCGACCCGGTCGCTCCCGAGCTCGAGCGCGATCGCATCGGCGCTCGCCGTCGCCGACCCGCGCGTGATCTTCGCATGTCCGGCCAGCACGACGCGGTCGGTCCGCAAATCCACGGTGATCGCGTCGGCGCCGGCACGTGTCCCGTCGGCGAGGCGCAACGAGGCGCCGCCGCGTCCGATCAGCACGAGCGTGTCGGAGAAGAAGTAGACCGTGGCGGCATCGAGCGTCGCGCTCGGCCGTGCCCACGCGGTCGCCGGGGAGCCGGCGATGCCGGCCAGCACGGCGAGCGTGGCGACCGCGCGCCGACGCCTCACGGTGGATTCGCCGGGCCGGGCCTGGGGTTCGGCAATCCGCCCGGCGGCGTCGCGCGCGAGCGCGGATACAGTCCGCTGCCGTTGTTGAACGGATTCGGGTTGAAAGGCGTTGGAATGGCGCCCGGCTGCGCCGCCTGCGGCGCGCCGCTCCGGTTGTCGGACCACGCCGCGACGGTCACCTTGCGCGAGTACGCGTCGACTTCTGGGACGAAGAAGGTGATCGGCGGTTCCTCGAGACCGTCCGGGCCGACCGCGACCGAGTTCCAGGAGCCGCGGGTGACGCGGAAGCTGAACTGCGTCCCCGAGGCGAGGCGCAGTACGGTGCGGTAGCGCTCCCCGTCGACGCGGTCGAGGCGGACGGCTTGCGGGTTCCAGTCGCTCACGTCGGTCGCCAGGTAGACGATGTCGGTGATCGCCGTCGTCGGCGGGACCGTGACGAGGAACTCGACCGCGACCTCTCTGCCGGTGATGCGATGGCCGCCGCCGCTCAGCTCGGCGGCGGGGACGGTCGCCACGTTCGCCGCCGCGGCGGTGACGTCGGGTGCGAAGACCGTCTGGAAGGGGACCTTCTTCGTCGTCAGGTCGAGCTCGGTCACCAGTTTGGTGGTCGGATCGAGGACTGCCCGCGCGTAGAGCTTGGCGGCCGGCCGCAGCGTCGTCGGCTGGCCCGTCTCGAAGGCGAGCAGCTTGACGTCGGGGGCGAGCTTGAACGCGTCGCCGGTGCTGAAATAGACGTAGCCGTTGCGGACGTCGAGCAGCTGTCCGGTGAAGCGCACCAAGCCGCCTTGGGCCAGCGTCGGCAGCGCCAGCGCGCACAGCGCGAACGTCGCGAGCAACGTGCAGATCCGGCGGGCAATCATGGCAGGACTCCGAAGGTCGAACCCGGGTTCCAGCGGTTGCCGCCGAAGCCGAAGTAGTACGACCGGCTGATGTCGAGCAGGATGTTCTTCGACAGCCGAATGCGGACGTCTGCCCGGATCTGGTCGGGGATGCGGCCGTAGTAGTCCGGGATCGGCACCGGGAAGTCGTCGTAGTGCAGCGCGATCAGACTCGCGGTGAAGTTGCGGCTCGGCATCCAGACGCCGGAGACCGACAAGGCGTGCGAGGTCGCAAAGCCGTCGAACGCGGCGAGCCCCGAGAAACAGCCATACCCGGGCTCGCAGACGCTGTCGGCGGAGGCCGGATACGCTGCCAGCTGTTGGGCGCCCCAGTGGTCGCCGGTATTCTGCACGTCGTAGGAGATGAACGCGTTGATGTGCTGCTTGTCGAACGGCCGCCCGAGCGAGACCCGCAGATCGCTCGAGTCGATCCAGTGGGGCAGGTTGAACCACTCGCGCCCGCGGTCATAACTGGCGCTCACCGAGTACGCGCCGAGCTTGATCGGTGAGGTGTAGAGCGTCCCGCCGACGCTGTGGTAGACCGAGTCCTCGGGGCCGGGCTGTTCGTTGGGGTAACCGCCTTCGCCGTACGCGTCGTGCGCGTCGCCGATCCCGCTGCGCAGCCGGAACAGCAGCGGCAGGCTTTTGCTGAACAGGTGGTTCTCGAAGCCGGTCCAGGTCAGCGCCGTCGAGGTCGGGTGCTCGCGCCAGGTCGGCTGGTACGGTTGCGGCGTGGGGTAGTAGAGTGCGTCGTCCGGAGGATGCCAGTAGCCGAGCAGATAGCCCCAGTAATCATCGCGGATGAGGTTCAGGCCGGAGTGGGGCAGCCCGGCAGCCAGATCCAGCTCGCCGAAGGCGGCGGCGTTCGCCGGCTCGCGGAACAGACCGTACGACTCGGCCGACTCCTGAAGGAAGAGCCGGGTCTCGAACTTCGGCGACCAATGCTTGAAGCCGATCAGGTTGAACTGCCGCTGGGGCTGCGTGAGCGGGTCGACCGAGAAGACGACGTAGTCCCGGTCCCAGACGAAATGCTGGTCGAAGGCCAGGTAGTTGCCGTCGATCGGATCGTTGCGCAGGTGCAGCGCGGTCAGGCTGTGCGCCGATCCCTCGAACGGGATGCCGACGTCGAAGCGCCCGCCCGAGAACGCGTTCTCGAAGAAGTGCGAATTGGCCGAGAACATCACCACGTAGCGCGGCAGCGGGACGTAGACGCCGGCGGTCAGGATACGCGGCAGGTTGAACGTCGCGTTGGTCTTCGGGATGATGCTGACGCTGTTCGCGATGATGTACGGCCGCAGCCCGCTCACGTCCGGTAGGTAGAACGTGTCGCCGGGCTGCGCCCGCCCGGGATGCGGGTCGCTCCAGTTCGTCCCGAAGAACGTCCAGCGCTCCGGCGTCGCGGTCGACTCGGGCAGAAAGTACGTTTTGTCGACATCCAAGTAGCCGGCCAGCGCGGCGCCGGTCTGGTGGAATCCGGCGGCGTCGACGTGCACGTCGCCCGCGACGACGTAGCGGTTCAGCTTGAGGTCCATCGCGAAGGTCTGGCCGCGGATGATCGTTCCGTCCGAGAGCCGGATCCGCACGTTGTCGTCGGCGGTGATCTCGTAGCGGTCGTAGTAGAAGTCGACGTGCCCGGCGTGGATGTCGAGGCTGACGGGCGGCGTCGCACGCGCGAGGACTGGTAGCCCGACGAGGAACGCACTCGCCAACAGACAGGCGACCGTATGGCGCATGAGATGGATCACGCGTTCAGCGCAGTGGGAGGCGCGCTCCTGCGCCGGATGGAACCGCGCCGAACGGCATGCCGCGCATTCTCGCCTTTGTTCTCGACTCCGCCGGCGTCGGTGCCCTCCCAGATGCAGCCACCTACCACGACGCTTCCAACGCGAACACGATTGGGAACGTCGCCGAGCGACTGGGCGGCCTGAGCCTGCCCAATTTCGAGCGGCTAGGACTGGGCCACATCACGCCGATCCGGGGCGTCGGGGCCGGCCGGCCGCCGCTGGCCGCCGTCGCCAAGATGAGGGAACGCTCAAAAGGGAAGGACACCATCACCGGTCATTGGGAAATGGCGGGCGTGGTCACGGAGGTACCTTTCCCAACCTATCCAAGCGGGTTTCCGCCGGAAGTGGTCGAGGCGTTCACGGCGATCGTCGGGCGGCCGCCGCTGGGGAACGTGGCGGCCTCGGGGACCGAGATCATCGCCGAGCTGGGGGCCGAGCACCAGCGGACCGGCCGGCCGATCCTCTACACCTCGGCGGACTCGGTCTTCCAGGTCGCCGCCCACGAGGAGACGGTCCCGCTGGCGACCCTCTACGACTGGTGCGAGCGCGCCCGGGCCATGCTGGTCCCCCCGCACCAGGTCAACCGGGTAATCGCCCGGCCGTTCGTCGGGTCGCCCGGCTCGTACGTCCGCACCCCCAACCGCCGCGACTACGCGATCGATCCGCCCGAGACGGTCCTCGACCGGCTCGAGCGGGTGGGTGTAGCCGTGCACGCGGTCGGGAAGATTTGCGATATCTACAGCGGTCACGGGATCCGCTCGTCCGTCCGCGTTGCCGATAATGGTGAAGCGGTCGACCGCGCGCTCGCGTTGGCCGACGCTACCGATCACGGTCTGGTGTTCGTCAATCTGAACGATTTCGACAGCAAGTACGGTCATCGTCGCGACGTGCGTGGCTACGGTGATGCTTTGATGCGGCTCGACGCGCGCATCCCGGAGCTGCTCGAGCGGATCCGGCCCGGCGACAGCTTGATGTTCACCGCCGACCACGGCTGCGATCCGACGCAGCCCGGCAGCGACCATACCCGCGAGTACGTCCCGTACATCGAGTACGGGCCGGTCGCCGGCGGCGCCCACGACGTCATCGACGGCCTGGGCTACATCGGAGAGCGCTTCGCGACGACGCTGCAGGCGCCCCGATGAGCGCTTTGCAAACGCTGGCCTCCCCGGCGCGCGAGTCGGAGGCGTGGTCGCTCCCCTTCGCCGTCCCCCCGGCGCCGCCACGACCGGTCTGGCAGCGGGCCGGCAAGCGCGGCTTCGATCTGGTCGTCGCGTCGCTCGCGCTGCTGGTCGCGTCCCCGATCATCGCGCTCGCCGCGCTGGCGATCGTCGCGATGACCGGCGGCTCGCCGTGGTACGTGCAGGAACGGGTCGGGATGAACGGCCGGCGCTTCCGCATGTACAAACTGCGCACGATGGTGCAAGACGCGCACTCGCGGCGCGACGAGATCGCGCACCTCAACGAGGTCGACGGCCCGGTCTTCAAGATTCGCAAGGATCCACGGCTGCACCCGGTCGGCGCGCTGCTGCGCCGTCTCTCCATCGACGAGCTGCCGAATTTCGTCAACGTGCTGCTGGGGCAGATGTCGGTCGTCGGGCCGCGTCCACCGCTGCTCGAAGAGGTCGCGCGCTACGACGAGTTCGCGATGCGCCGGCTGTGCGTGCCGCCCGGCGTGACCTGCCTGTGGCAGATCTCCGGCCGCTCCGCCCTCTCGTTCGACGAGTGGATGGCGCTCGACAATCAGTACATCGACAACTGGACGATCGCCGGCGACCTCCGCATCGTCCTGCGTACGGTCCCTGAGGTCATCGGTGGAACCGGCGCGCACTGAACGGCGCCTGCGCGCCCTTCCCACGCCATCGGCGACGGCCGTCGCGCGCTCGACCGTCATCGTCATGGCCGCGACGCTGGCCTCGACACTGCTGGGCTTCCTGCGCGAGGTGATCAACGCGGGCTACTTCGGCACGCGCTGGCAGATGGACACCTTCCTCGCCGCCGCGACGATCCCGACGATCCTGTTCGGCCTGTTCAACGGCGCGCTGGTGAGCGCGCTGGTGCCGGTGTTCAGCCAGTACTTGGCGACCGGCCGCGACGAGGAGGGTTGGCGGCTCGCGAACACGATCGTCAACGTGCTGGCGATCGTGCTGGTGGTGAGCTGCGCGGCCGGCTGGCTGCTCGCACCTTGGTACGTCCCGCTGGTCGCGCACGGCTTCCCCGCGCCGCAGATGGGCGTGGCCGTGCGGATGACGCGCTGGATGATGCCCAGCATCATCGGCACCTCGCTGGCCGGCGTCGTCACCGCGGCGCTCAACGCGCACCACCGCTTCCTCGGTGCGGCGCTGCAAGGGTTGGCGATCAACGTCGTCACGATCCTGACCGTCGTCATCCTGTTCTCGCGGTTGGGGATCTACGCGCTCGTGCTCGGGACCTCGCTCGGTCTGTGCGCACAGCTGCTCGTGCAGCTGCCCTCGTTCTTCCGTCTGGGCACGTACCGGCCGGTGATCGACCTGCACCACCCGGGCCTGCACCGCATCATGTTGGTCTTGGGGCCGATCGTCGTCGGTTCGGCGGCCGGTCAGATCGCGCTGTTCTTCGACCGCTTCTTCGCCTCGACGCTGCAGCCCGGGTACATCTCGGGGATCAACTACGCGACCAAGCTGGTCGGATTTCCGCAGCAGATCTTCGCCGCCGCCATCGCGACGGTGCTCTTCCCGCTGCTGGCCTCGCATTTCGCGCGCGACAACCACGCCGAGGTGCGACGCAGCCTGGTGACCGGTTTGCGCCTGGTGATGTTCATCGCGATCCCGGCGACGCTGGGCCTGATCGTCCTGGCGACGCCGATCGTGCGCACGCTCTTCGAGCGCGGCCTGTTCGGCGCCAGCTCGACGGTGCTCACCTCGCACCTGATCCCGTACGCGGCGCTCGGCTTGGTCGCAACGGCGGCCAATGTCGTGCTCAGCCGCTGCTCCTTCGCGTGCCGCGAAGTCCGCTGGACCGTCGCGATCTCGGTCCTCACCGTGGCGCTCAACGTCGTGCTCTCGTTGCTTTGGCTGCGGCCCTTCGGAGCGCGGGGGCTGCTGGCCGCGAACGCGGTCAGCCAGAGCCTGCAAGCCGTCTTGCTGGGCGCGCTGGTGTGGCGTCTGCTGGCCGGCTTCGACGTGCGCGCGCTGCTGCGCAGCGCCGGTGGTGCGTTGCTCTGCTCGGCGGCGATGATCGCCGCGCTGCGCTGGATCGCGACCTTCTCGGTCGAGCCGGTGCGGCCGTTCGCCGTCGAGGCGCTCTACCTGGCCGGACAGCTCGGCATCGGCGCGCTGGCCTTCTTGGCCGTCGCGCGGCTCTTGAATCTCGACGAGTTCGCGCTGATCGTCCGCCTCATCGTGCAGAAGTTCGAGCGCAGCATCCCGAGCGCCCCGGAGAACCGCGACGCCCCGATCGCGTGAGGCTTAGAAGGTCTTGACCTTCGCCAAGCCGCCGGCGCGGAACAGCTCCGTCACTTGGGCGATCGTCTCGGGCTTGGCGAAGTAGGCGACGACGCTGCGGCCGGCCTCGAGCGCCTCGAGATAGTTCTCGACCTCGTCGTCGGGGATCTCCAGGTCGTCGAGCCGGTCGCTGAGCGACTCGTTGCGAAAGTACGGCGTGTCGTATCCGCCGGGGGTCGGCCGGTCGAGCCCGGGGACACCCGTCCCTTGGCCGGTCCCGCCGGTGATGTAGTGGGGGTTGATGACGCCGCGGGCAGCGCCTTGCGTCGAGTCGTCGGGCCCGATCAGCTGGAGCGGCTCCAAGGAAAGACCGGCTGCCTTCAAGGCGTTCTCAAGCCCTTTGATATCGCCGTTTTGGGAGATGCCGGTGACGACCAGACCCACGGGTACCTCGCTGGTGCAAGCGTGTGATGGTGGAGAGCAGGCCAGGTTCGCGACCTCGCTGGGTCGCCCTGTCGGCGCGTCCAGGTCGCGCTCAGCGCCAGCCTTGCATCGGCGGGCCGCCGATCGGCGCGCGTTGCACGCCGGCGTCGAAATGCGTCGAGCGGACGTAGGCCAAGATCGCCGCGCCCAAACCGATCAGCCAGACCAGCGCGCTGACGACCCAGCCGAGGATCGGCACCGTCTCCGCCGCGGCGACGACGACCAGTCCGAGGATCAGGGCCAGCAGCGGCGAGGGCGTCGCGGTCGGCATGACCAGCTCGCACAAACGGCGCCCCACCAGGAGCGCGATCGCGCCAGTCCCCAGCCAAATCCCGCCGAGTACCGCCAGCAGCTCCAGCGCGACCAGCGGGATGCCGATCACGCTGACGATCAGGACGATCGCGATCGGGAAGAACGCCAGCGCGGCGCCGACGCCGGTCGCCACGGCGAGGCCGGGGTGTCGTTCGACGCGATCGAGCGCGACGCGCATGCGCAGCGGGAAGAGCAGGAAGATCAGCAGCACGATCGCGCTGGAAGCCAGGCGCACCACCAGCGCCCGGTCCTGTTCGGCGAACGCGCCAAGGCCCTCGCGACGGCCGGCCATCCACGGCATGAAATCGCGGACGGTATCGCTGGTGACGCTGTTCTCCTGGCCCAGCACCTGACCGCCTTCGACGACCGTGCAGGTCCCGAAGACGGCGTTGCAGTCGCCGCGCACGACTCCGGCGATCTGAGCGTCGCCGAAGACGACGTTGAGGTCGCCATCGATCGTCTGCCCGGGCTGCACGTAGACGCTCTTGAAGATGTGGGTTTCGCCGCCGTCCTGTCCGCGCACGTCGACGGCCTGCGCTTGAGCGAGTCCCGTCAGCGCGGCGAAGGCGATGATGACGGCGAACAGGCGGGCGATCACGGGCGCAGGCGGGCGGCGATCCGCGGGCGCATGACGGCGACGCCGACGACCGCGGCCAGCGCGAGCGTCACGTTCAGGGCGAGCACGATCTCGACCAGCGCGCCGACCGAGCCGAAATCGTCGATCAGCCGCGTGGAGGCATGCCCCAGCGTCCCCAGCGCCCGGGTCAGCTCGCGGCTCACGTCGAGCGCGGTCTCACCGAGCGCGTGCATCGACGCCGTCTCGACCAGGAACGCGGCACCGATCAGCAACCAGGCTGCCACGAGGTAGCAGACGAGATAGGCGGCGACCGGCGGCGCGCTGGCGCGCGGCCGGCCCAGCGAACGCACCTCGGCCATCGTGGCGAAGGTGAAGTTCGGCGGCAGCTCGGTCGGGCTGGGAGCCGCCAGCAGCGCATCGACGACGCGCAGTTCCTCGAGCACGCCGGTGCAACGGCCGCACGAGCGCAAGTGTGCGGCCAAACTCGCGCGCCGGACCGGCGTCAGCGTGCGATCGAGGTAGGCTTCGAAGAGTGCCTCAGACGAGCTGCAGCTCACCGAAGCCTCCGAGTGCCCGCAGCGTGCCGGTCGCCGAGGTTCCGCGCGCGGTCGCTTCGCGTTCCCGCAGCTTGTGCGCCAGGGCGAGTTTTCCGCGATGGATCAGCGTCTTCACGTTGCCCAGCGACAGCCCCATCGTCGTCGCGATCGTCTGGTAGTCGAGATTGTCGTAAAAGCGCAGCGCGAGGATCGTACGGGTGCGCTCGGGGAGTTCGGCCAGCGCCGCGCGGACCTCGGCTTCGGCCTCCGCGCGCAGCACGCCGCCGGCGGGATCGGCCTCGTGGGAGAGGTCGGCCAAGGTGTTCTCGAGCGTCTGCTCCTCGCCCAGTTCGGCGACGGTGGGCCGGCGCAGCGAGCGCCCCAAGAACGTCCGCACGACGTTGCGGGCGATATGGTAGAGCCAGGTTGAGAACCGGCCCAGATCGGGGTTGAAGGTCCCCAGGTGCGCGAAGCCGCGCAGGAACGTCTCCTGGGTCAGATCGGCGACGTCCGAGGGCTGGCGTACACTCGCCCCGATAAAGGAGGCGATCCCGCGCTTATACCGCTCGACCAAGAGGCCGAAGAGGTCGCGGTCGCCGTCGAGGACCGCCTGGACGAGATATTCGTCCGTGAGCTCGGGGACTGACTGCACAGCCATCCTACTCGTAAGTACCGTCGTCGGGGCCGGAAGTTTCCGGGCGCTCCGAGGGGCTGGGGGACTCGGTCGACGTGCGGCCGTAGAGGTCGCTCGCATGCACGTCTTGGTCACCGGCGGCGGCGGCTACATCGGCCTGGAGCTGTGCCGCCAGCTCCTCGAGCGCGGCGACACCGTGCGTGTCGTCGACCGGTTCTTCTTCGGGGTCGAGTACGCGCGTGCGCTGGCCGAGGCCTCCGACGGCCGGCTGACCGCGATCGCCGGGGACGTGCGCAACCTCGACGACGACTGGCTCGACGGGATCGACGCCGTCTCGCACCTGGCCGGGCTCTCGAACGATCCGACCGCCGAGTACAACCCCGAGGCGAACTGGCAGATGAACGCGCTGGCGACGGAGCGTCTGGGCCAGGTCTGCAAGCAGCGCGGGATCGCGCGCCTGGTGTTCGGATCCTCGGCGTCGGTCTACGACGGGATCGGCCCGGGGATGTTCGACGAACGCACGCCGGTCCAGCCGCGCGGCGCGTACTCGATCTCGAAGAAATACGGCGAGGACGCGCTGCTGCGGCTGGCCGACGACCGCTTCGGCCCGACGATCCTGCGCCAGGGGACGGTCTACGGCTGGTCGCCGCGGATGCGCTTCGACCTGGTCGTCAACACCTTCCTCAAAGACGCGGTCACCGTTGGCAAGCTCTACCTGCACGGCGGCGGCTGGCAATGGCGCCCGTTGGTCGACGTCACCGACGTCGCCCGCGCGCACGTCGTGTGTCTGACCGCGCCGCTGGAACAGGTGCGCGGCGAGATCTTCAACGTGATGCAGGAGAACTACCAGGTGCGCCAGCTCGCGATGCTGGTCGCCGGCTCGCTCTCGCTGCGCGGCCGCCACGTCACGCTCGAGGAGGCGCCGCTGCCGAAGATCGTGCGCGACTACCGGATGTCGAATCTGAAGCTGACGCAGGCGCTGGGCTTCACCCCGGCCGTGACCGTGCTGGAGTCGATCGACGTCATGCTGGCGCGGCTCCCGCTCGACGACGTCGCCTGGCTGACGAACCCGCGCTGGTACAACATCGCCTGGATGACGATCCTCGAGGAGGCCCACGCCGTCCAGCGCCCCTTTACTAGCATCTACTAGGGGCCGAATTCCTGGCTGAAGCCATATAATTCGTGGGCGGAATCACGAGGCCCCCAGCGGAACATGTGGCTATTCTGCCATGAAGCTCCGTATCGATTCGGTAAGCGTCGCCCATGCCCGCCGGCTCGCCGGCACGATCGTCGACCCGGTCGCCGATTTCATCGCGGGGCACTCGACGCTGAGCGTCGAGCGCGCCGTGGCGCGTCTGTGCGGGGTCGACGGGGTCGACAGCCAGGGGGTGCCGCTGCCGAACCGGTTGGTCGACGCGCTGCCCGAGCGCGAGCTCGGGGTGGCCCGGGTGCTGGGGGCCGCGCTGGCCGAGACGGGGCGTTCGCCGCAGCAGGTCGCCGAGGCGGTCGCTGCCGGCGAGCCGCTGCCGGATCCCAGCCGGACGCCGGAGACGGCGCAGCGCGCCGCGCTGCGGCCGTGGATCGAGCGCGGCTTGGCCCGCATCGACGCGGTCCGCGCGCGACGGGCGGAACTGCTGGTGCGGCTGCCGCAGGCGCCCCCGCCGCTGCTCTACGTCATCGTCGCCAGCGGGAACATCTACGAAGACCGCACCGCCGCCGTCGCCGCGGCTGAGGCGGGCGCGCAGATCGTCGCCGTCATCCGCTCGACCGCGCAGTCGCTGCTCGACTACGTCCCCTACGGCGCGACGACCGAGGGCTTCGGCGGCACCTACGCCACCCAAGAGAATTTCCGCATCATGCGCGCCGCGCTCGACGACGTCTCCGAGCGGCTGGGGCGCTACGTGATGCTGACCAACTACGCCAGCGGCCTGTGCATGCCGGAGATCGCGGCGACCGCCGCGCTCGAGCGGCTCGACATGCTGCTCAACGACTCGATGTACGGGATCCTCTTCCGCGACATCAACATGCAGCGCACCTTCGTCGACCAGCACTTCTCGCGCCAGCTCAACGCGCGCAGCGGGATCATCATCAACACCGGCGAGGACAACTACCTCACCACGGCCGACGCGATCGAACAGGCGCCGGCCGTGCTGGCCTCGCAGTTCGTCAACGAGGCCTTCGCGCACCGCGCCGGGCTGCCCGACGAGCAGATCGGCCTGGGCGACGCCTACGAGATCGACCCCGACCTCGAGGACGGCTTCCTGTTCGCCCTTGCGCAGGCCCAACTCGCGCGCCAGATCTTCCCGGCCGCGCCGCTGAAGTACATGCCGCCGACCAAGCACATGACCGGGAACATCTTCAAGGGCCACCTGATCGACGCGATGTTCAACCTGACCTCGGTGATGACGGGTCAGACGATCCACCTGTGCGGGATGCTGACCGAGGCGATCCACACGCCGCTCTTGGGCGACCGCGCGCTGGCGCTCGAGAACGCGCGCTACGTGATGCGCACGGCGCGCCATTTCGGCGACGAGATCGAGATCAAAGCGGGCGGGCGCATCGAGCGCCGCGCGCAGGACGTCCTGGCGGCGACGCTGCGGCTGCTCGAAGACGTCGCGCAGCGCGGCCTGATGACGGCGATCGAGGCGGGCAGCTTCGCCGACGTGCGCCGGCCGCGCAGCGGCGGTCGCGGCCTCGAGGGCGTCTTCGCCAAGCACCCGGCGTACTGGAATCCGTTCGCGGAGGCCCTCGCCGGCGAGCCGGTCGCGGCCACGCGGTGAGTATGATCAGGCCGTACGGCGACACGCTCGACGACGGCGTCGTCCAGCTCTCGTTCACGCTCCCGATCCCGTGGAGCGAGGCGGCCGACGAAGCCGCGCGGCAGTTGGTCGCCCAGATGGGCTTCACCGACGTCGCGGTCGCGGACGGGCGACCGATCGCCAGCCGCTTCTCGTTCTTCGTCGTCTACGCGCGCACGCCGGTCGCGATCGACGTCTCGACGATCAGCGTCCCGGCCGCCGGCGGCGAGGCCCTGACGATGGATGCCGTCGACGCGCTGATCGCCGAGCGGATCGGCCGGAAGCTGAAGGTCGTCGGGGCCTGCATCGGGACCGACGCGCACACGGTCGGGATCGACGCCATCCTCAACATGAAGGGCTACCAGGGTCATTCCGGCTTGGAGCGGTATCACGGCTTCGAGGTGTACAATCTCGGCAGCCAGATCGCCGTCGACGACCTCGTCCGCTTCGCGCAGGAGCGCGAGGTCGACGCGATCCTCGCCTCGCAAGTCGTGACGCAGAAGGGGAGCGACATCGCCAACTTCACCGCCTTGGCCGAGCGACTCGAAGCGGCGCAGCTGCGCGGGCGCATCCTGCTGCTCGCCGGCGGGCCGCGGGTGACGAACCTGCTCGCGGCCGAGCTCGGCTACGACGCGGGCTTCGGTCGCGGGACGCTACCGAGCGAGGTCGCGACGTTCATCGCGCGCCGGATCGCGGAGCGCGACGCGGCGTGAGGCCGGGGCTGGCCGCGCTCGGGCTCGGCGCGGTGCTCGCCGCCGCCGCGCCCGCGCTGGCGGTCGATCGCAGCCTCGGCGCCGCCGTCCCCAAACCGAGCGTGACCGGCACGCCGTGGACCGACGACCAGGTCTCGGCGCTGGCGGCGAACGTCGACGTGACGCTGGCCGGTGCGGCGACGCTGCACGGTGCGCACATCGGGTTGTACGCGGTCGACGCGCGCGACGGCCGCGTCCTCTACGAGCGCAACCCCGATGAGGCGTTCCAGCCGGCCTCGTCGCTGAAGCTGTTGGTCGGGAGCGCCGCGTTGGAGCGGCTCGGCCCGGACTACCGCTTTCGCACCACCCTGATGGCGAACGGTCCGGTCGTCGACGGTGCGTTGCGCGGCGCGCTGATCCTGCGCGCCGGCGGCGACCCGCTGCTGAAGGAGGCCGACCTCGACGACGCCGCGCACGCGGTCGCGAGCGCCGGGATCCACAGCGTCGACGCGCTGGTCGTCGACGACGGCCGCGACGAGCCGCCGGGTTACCGGCCCGGCTGGAACTGGGACGACTTCGCGTACGCCTACGCGCCGATCGTCGGCGCGCTCGCTTTCGAGGAGAACGTCGTTCACCTGACCGTCACGCCGGGCGCGCGTCCCGGCTCGCCGGCCGGCTTAGCGCTCGCACCGGCCGGCACGATCTGGCACGCGCTGGGCGGCTGCCCGCCGACGGTCGACGTGCACGTCGTCAACACCGCGACGACGGTCGAGGCCGGCGCGCCGGAGACGATCGACGTCGCGCGCGCGGCCTCGGGCTGCATCGAGGTCACCGGGCGCATCCCGCTGGGCGCCGCCCCGGAACTCGTCGACGCCGCCGTCCCGAGTCCCGACGCGTACGCGTACCAGGCACTCGTGGCGGCGCTCGCGCGCCAAGGCGTGCAGGTGCCGCAGCTCGAGGTCATCGCGCAGCCGTGGCCCGACGCGGCCGAGCACCGCCTCGTCCCCCCGCAACGATCCGACGCGCGCGTCGTCTGGACGCACGATTCCGAACCGCTGCGCGACGTGCTGGCCGACATGTGGTTTCCCAGCGACAACTTGGTCGCCGAGATGCTGCTGCGCGAGCTCGCGGTCGCGACCGACGGCGTGCCGGGGACGAGCGCGCACGGGATCGCCTTCGAGACGACTTGGCTGAGCGGCCTCGGCGTCGATCCGAGCGGGCTCACGCTGGTCGACGGCAGCGGCCTCTCGGTCTACGACCGCATCACGCCGCGCGACGTGGTGACGCTGCTGCAGCACGACTGGAACGGGCCCAACCGCGACCTCGTGCTCGACGACCTGCCGATCGCCGCGGTGCGCGGGACGCTCAAAGACGACTTCGAACGCGACAGCCCGACGGCCGGCCACCTCTTCGCCAAGAGCGGTTCGCTCTCGCACGTGCGCACGATGGCGGGCTACGCGGTCAACGCGACCCACGGCGCGGTGATCTTCGCCTTCGACGTCGACGACTGGGTCGGCGATCCGGCGGCGCTCGCCGACGTGCGAGCGCGCGTGCTGGCGCACTTCGTCCAGGACTGATGCTCGGCGCGCGCTTCGAGGCGGAGATCCGCGAGCAGCCCGATGCGTGGCGCCGGGTCGCGGCCTCGGATGCGGCGACGCGTTTGGCCGCGGCGGTCGCCGGCCGCGACGTGCTCTTCCTGGGCAGCGGGAGCTCGCTGTGCGTGGGTCTGCTCGGCGCGTTGGCGTTTCGTCGCCGCGGCGTGCGGGCGTGGGCGCTGGCGGCGACCGAGGCGCGCTTCGATCGCGCCGCCTACGGCGATGCGTGCGTGGTGGCGCTCTCGCAGAGCGGCCGCTCCGCCGATCTGCTCGACGCGCTCGACCTCCTCGCCGCGCCGCGGGTCGTCGCGCTGACCAACGATCCCGATGCGCCGCTCGCCGCGCGCGCCGGCGTCGCGATCGACGTCGGCGCCGGACCCGAGCGCGCCGTGCCGGCGAGCAAGAGCGTCACGACGACGGCGGCGATCGTGCTCTGGGCGGCGGCGTTGGTCGGCGGGGCACGCCATCGCGACGCGGCCGCGCTGCGCAGCACCGCCGCCGACGTCGAGGCCTGGCTCGCCGGTCCGGACCTCGGGGCGGTCGTCGAGGCCGCCGCCGATCTGGCGCGTCGGCGTGCCGTCGCAGTCGTCGGCGCCGGCTACGGCGTCCCGATCGCCTTCGAGCTCGCGCTCAAGATCAAGGAAGCGAGTTACGTCCACGCCGAGGGCTTTCCGGCCGGCGAGTTCCGCCACGGCAGCTCGGCGATGCTCGAGGCGACGAGCGCGATCGTCGGCATCGTCGACGATCCCTCGCGCGCGGTCGTGCGCCGCCCGCTCGACGAGGCGGTGGTGGCCGGTGCGGCGCGCTACGTGATCGGCGCGCCGTGCGGCGACGTGCCGCTGCTCGGACCGCAGACCGCCGAGCCGTTCAACACGCTGGCGTGGTTAGTGGCGGGCCAGATGCTCGCGCTGTACGCCGGCCGCGCGAAGGGCATCGACTCCGACGCGCCGCGCGGGCTGCACAAGTTCGTCGAGTGAGCGGATCGCCCGCGCGGCTCGCATGCGCGTCGGTGCTGCTCGCCGCCGCCGTCGGCGCGCTGGCCGCGAACGCGCAGCCGTTCGCCTGGCCGACGCCGCTTCCGCGCAGCACGCCGGCGCCCGAGCCGACGCAGCTCTGGTCGGGTGCGCCGGCGAGTTCGTTCGCGCTGACGGTCGAACCGCTCGGCGTCACGCCCGACGGCGAGGCGCGCGCGCTGGTGCGGCTCGTGTTGCGCGACGCCGCCGGCGCACCGACGCTGCTGCGCCGCGGCGGTGACTTCAGCTTTCGCGTCGATCGCGGCAGCGTGCAGTGGCAGACGCGGTTGCGCTACGGCGGTCCGGCGGCGCTCGTCGCGGTCCGTGACGCCGGCCCGGTTGCGATCGCGGCGATCGCCAACATCCCAGCGGCGTTGGGCGCGGCGCGCGTGCGCTTCACCCCGCTCGCGCAACCGGTCGTCGTCGCCGGCGCGCTCGGCCCGCACCTGGTTCGCCTCGGGTGGTTTCCGCGGCTGCGGCGCGGGACGGTGCGGATCGCACGGGTCAGGGGCGACGGCACGGCGGTGGCGGCCGCCGTGCTGCGCGCGCCGGTCTCATCCTGGGACGACGGGGCGGTCACGCCTGGCGGCGTCGCCCGCTACCGGGTCGCGCTCCCGAGCGGGCGGTACGCCGTGCGCGCCGCGGTTCCGCCGGAGCTGCCGGGAGCCGATACGCAGGTGCTGCGCGGCACCGCGGCCTGGCTCGCCTTTTCCGGCGATCCGCTCGACGACGAGCGATACGCCGCGCTCGACGTCGACCAGATCGTCGCGACCGCCGTGCGCGCCCGGCTGCGCGCGGTCGAACTGCGGCTCGCCTACGGCGCCTTCGCCGAGACGACCGCCGCCGCCAAGCCGACGATCGACGCGTTGATCGACGGGCTGACCAGTCACGGGATCCGGGTCCTGGGCTGGACGGTTCCGCGGACGCTCGCCGCCGACGATCTCGCCGAGGCGACGGCGGTCGCCGCGTACCGCACGGCGGCCGGCAACGGGCTCAGCGGCCTGGCGGTCGACCTCGAGCGTGGCCCGGAGTTTCTCGGGGAGGGGGCGCCGGGCGCCGCCGCCTTGGCCGGCTACCTGGCGGCGCTGCGGCGCGCGGTCGGTCCGCACGTGCTGCTGGTCGCGACGGTCGAGGACCCCTTCCTCGAGCGGCTCGGTCCGGCGACCTATCCGTACGCGGCGATCGCGCAGGCGGCCGACGTCCTCCAGCCGATGGTCTACTGGCGAGCGTTGAGCCGCTCGGGCGCGCGCCAGGCCGTCGCCGGGTCGATCGCGACGCTGCGACGGCTGGTCGGGGCCGTGCCGATCGACGTCGGCGTCCAGACCGCGGCGATCGGCCCGCACGGCGCGCCGGGGCCGGATGAGCTGGCCGCCGCGCTCGCCGAGAGCCGCGCTCGCGGCGCGCTCGGCGTGGCGTTCTACGATTGGTCGGGGACCGATCCGCAGCAGTGGGCCGTCTTGGCCGATGATGCGTACGAGGTGCCGCCGGCTCGGGGAGTTCCCACGGCGGAACGCAAACCGTAGCCGGAATGCTCTTCGAGCGGTCGGGTTCGCTTTCGCTGCAATGATCTTCCACCCGCTGACCGTCACGTTGCGGCACGAGGCGCACCCGCCGGTCGACCTCGCGAGCGTCATCGTCTACCTGTGCTGCGCCATCGGGGTCGGGTTGCTCACCCGCCGCCGCCCGGCGCTGGGCGTCGCCGCGCTGCTCGTGCTAGCGCCGTTCGACCTGGCGCGCTACGTCGGGCCGACGTCGATCACCACGCTCAAGGCGGGGCTCGTCGGACTGCTGGTCGTGCTCGCCTTCTCGCGGCCCGATCTCGCCGCGTTTCGAACGCTCCCGGTGCGGGTGATGTTGGTCGCCTTCTTCGCCACGCTCCTGGCGATCGCGTTGAGCGCGATCCACGCGCAGAACCTCGGAGCCGTCGTGCGCGAGGCGTTCAAAAACGGCGAATACCTGGTGCTGTTCGCCGGCGCGATCGCGGCCTTCGCGGCCGATCCCGACGACCGTCCGTTCTGGCGCACGCTCGAGCTGGCCGTCGCGCTGGTCTGCTGCTCGGCGTTGGCCGAGTATCTGCTCGGCGCGCACAGCGGGATCTTCCTGCGCGGTGAAGTGCTCCCGCGCATCGCGGGCGCGCTCGAAGGCCCCAACCAGCTGGCCGGCTACCTCGACGTCGGCCTGCCGGTCCTGATCGCGCGCGCGCTGATCCATCGCGATCGGATCTTGACGGCGGTGATCGTGCTCGCCGCGGTGACCGACCTGCTGACGATCTCGCGAGCCGGGATCCTCGGCGTCGCTGTCGGCATCGCCGTGGTGTTGGCCGTGCTGCGCCCGGCGCAGCGTCTGGCCTGGCGGTACGCCGGCGTGGTTGCGCTGATCGTCCTCGGTGGGGGCGCGCTGGCGGCGCGCGCCGGCGTCCCGGTCGGCTACTTTTCGCTCGACCAGGCGACGCAGTCGGCCGACCATCTCGGCAATCGCAGCGAGCTGTGGCACGCGGCGATCGCGCTCTGGCGGACCTCA
>Ga0302324_100007401_pt1 | contig 23351 bp, 22 predicted proteins | sample Palsa_T0_1_FD_201949 | JGI IMG/M metagenome (GOLD analysis project Ga0302324, IMG submission 201949) | Peat permafrost microbial communities from Stordalen Mire near Abisko, Sweden - Palsa_T0_1 | ecosystem: Environmental > Terrestrial > Soil > Palsa > Peat permafrost | place: Sweden: Abisko... | reverse complement strand
TGCGGCTCGGCACGCTCGTGTCACCCGAGCTCGCGACGGCCGCCGAGAAGGAGCTTGGCGAGCTCGCTCTCGCTGCGATGGAGAATCCGTTCGGGCTCTCGCAAGTCATGACCCTCGTCGATCGCGTTGCCCGGACGAGCACGGAGCTCGTGCTCGTGGGCGAGTCCGCGGCGAACCCCACGCTCCTCCAAGCCGCGTACGCTGCGTACATTCCCCATCGAACGATCGCGTGGGTCAGCGCAGACGGGACGTCAGCCACGCCGCTTCTCGCTTCGGGAAAGGCACGCGTCGGAGAGAGCGTGACGGCTTTTGTCTGCCGTGATCACTCTTGCTCTGCGCCTCTAACTGGGTATCGTGAAGTGCTGGCGCTACTGTCTTCGGCAGGCACCACACCCTCAAGTGCATGAAATGACGTGCCATCCTACATCAGAACCCTACGTCTCCGGATCTTCGACGATCCAGAGTGAGGCATCGATGATCCAGGGTAGGGCGAGGGTTACGAGAGTTTTCCAGTGGTTGCGAACGATCGCCACGCTCGTTGGGTTGGCACACAGAATGGATAAGGGAGAAGCACGGATGAAGGACGCAACAAAAACTCGACGTACACGCGGTGCGGTGCAGGTCGAATACGCATTCCTTCTTCTCTTCGTGATGGTGCCCGCGGCTGCCGTCCTCCTCGGAGGCGGACGCATCGTGTACCAGACCTATCTCATCACACGCACAGCCCTACTACTCTCAGTCCCGTAAACCATCAGGAGAAGTCATGAACAAGATCGTCAAGTCGAACAAGTTTTCGAAGCTGCTCAAGGACAAGAAGGGCGCGACGATGGTCGAGTACGCCATCCTCCTATTCTTGATCCTCGTCATCGCTGCAGTGGTCTACAAGAAGGTCGGTCAGAACGTCAGCAGCGCAGGTACGTCAGCAGCCAATCAGTTCAACTGACGGCGAATGTATCGGGTTCGGTTCTCCTGTTCTCGGTGGTATCACAGGAAGCATGATTTACTTCCTGGTGGCGGCGGCGATCATTTCCGCGATCGCTGCCGCTTCCGACCTTCGGACGGGGGAGATTCCGAACTGGCTGACGCTTGGTGTCCTGCTCGTGGCCCCAGTCGCGCACATCGCCTTTGCATTGGCGACGCACATGTCGGGGCACGACGCACTGGTCGAAGCAGGAATGTCGCTTCTCGGTGCTCTCGCGTGTTCGATTGTTCCTGCCGTTCTGTATCGGCAGGACGCGATTGGCGGGGGGGATGTGAAGTTGCTCGCGGGAATGGGCGCGGTGTTGCAGCCGCGCCTCGGGTTGGAAGCGGAGATGTACTCTTTCTTCGCCGCCGGTCTCATCGCTCCGGCATTCCTCGCATACGAGGGCAAACTGTTTCGCACTCTCAAGAATACGGTGTTGCTTGCTTTGAATCCGCTGCTACCCAAAAGTAAGCGTCGCCCCATCGAGCCGACGCTTTTAACCTGGTTTCGTTTTGGGCCAGCGATTTTCGTTGGAATGGCTGTCACGGCGTATCTCCACTGGAGGACCTGAATGGGCGCGAAAGAAGGAATCGTCCAAGCACGCAGAGGCGCGGTTCTCGCGGAGTTTGCGATCGCCTTCATGCCCATCTGCACGATGTTCTTGTGCTTGGTTCAGCTCTCTCGATTCGAAATCTCTCGCCTTGCGGTGCTTCACGCAGCGGAGGTCAGCGTGCGTGCGTGCGCGGTGATTCTCGACCCCGACCCAGGACACGGGTCCAGCCCTCCGCTCGATGGTCCTGATACGGACGTTCAAGCCGCTGCCACCATGGCGATGCTTCCGTTCGAGGGAAGTGGCGAAATTACCCATGACCCGCCCACCTGCTCCCATGACTCGAGCCAGGACGGAACCAACAACGGTAATGGTGGCAACGACACGGTCAAGATGACGGCGACCTACAATTGCCGGATCCCGGTCGCCAAATCGATCGTCTGCAGCAACGGACCAAAGACCATCTCCGTCACGACGCTGTTCCCTCATCAAGGCGCGCAATACAAACTTTCGGCGTCACAGTAGGAGTGCCATGACCGCAACCGTGATGCCGCTGAGAGACCCGCTCAAAGACAACCGAGGAGCCATCATGGTCCTCGGCATTTTCTTTGCGTGCATGATGATCGGCTGGATGTGGATGCTGATTGGTCTCGGCGATGCCGTCATCTGGCGCGATCGCTCCCAAGAAGCCGCAGACGCCATCACGTACGCATCGTCTGCCGTTCAGGCGAAAGGGATGAATCTGATCTCTTTCGTCAACGTGCTCATGCTCATCATGGCAGCGGTCTACTTGCTCCTCTCGTTCGTCTACAACATCCTCGACTTTCTCCACATCATTCTCGGCAGCAACAAGGACGGCAAATGGTGCCTCCCGAGCTCGTGCTCAGCGCGTGAAGGCGAGATCGAGGTCATCTCGACCGCGGCTGACGTGGTTGGCATTCCGATGGAGTGGGCTAACGAGCTCGGTAGCGAGTGGTGCAACGCAGCGCAAATCGTCAGCGTCCTTCATGACGGCAACACGAACGGCGCTCCTGCACCTCCAAGCGTTGGTTGGATGCTCGGCGGCTTCGAGACGCTGATGACCGACAGCATGCCCTACATGTCGAAGTTCGAGGACATCGTGTCGTACGCGACACCGTGGGCTGGCGAGGCACTCGGTACATACATCGGCACTGAGTACACCGACTGGGGCAACGAGCGTTATGGTGCAGCGCTGACGCCTTCACTCATTCCGGCGACCACCACACCCGGCCAAGCCGGCAACCTCTTTCCTGCCATCAAGTACGAGTCGTGTGGTGATGAGGCGTGTACGAAGCCGCTCAATTGTGACGCCGACAACCCGGGAAACTGCCAGCAGTACAACGGCGGCGACAAACGCGAGGGTCTGCCAGTCGAGATACCGGACAAGGGCTTCACTGCCCTCTGCGACGCTGCCAGCGCGCAGATCATGAACCCAATCAACAACTTCTTCAACAAGATCCCGATTGTTGGCACCATCGTCTCGCTCATCACGGGCTTCATCTCCAAACAGATCACGACGTCATTCTGCACCCAGAAGTCGCAAGGTCTGTTCGGCGGCCTCGATGACGATGCGGCCTACGCGATACAAATGGCGACCGTTGTCGGTATCGATGGTGGCGCAAACAACAAAGAGACTTGCCCTCAAAACAACTGGGGTGATTCTGGCGGTGGAAAAGGCGACTTGGGCTGCGGCGGTCCGGGAACCTGCAACCACGTGTATCGAATCAAAGACGGTGGGAATCAGTTCTGGGAGAACCCCGTGTACGAGGGTGGCCCGCACTACGTCGTGCAGTATGCCTACAACGGCAGTGACTGGATGCATGTGTGGAGCATCGTTTGGGGCGGCAATCGGACGGAGCAGGCCGAAAAGAAAGTCGCCGTTGCAGGGATGGACTCGAAACAGGGTTCCGCCACGTGGACCAGCGTCATTCCGACGGACTCGGACACGACGTTCACCATCTATATGGCGGAGTCGGAGTTCTACTTCGACTGCGCTGACAAGTGGACCGCGAGCAGCTGCAACGGCAGCAACGACGCGTCGTACAACATGAACTGGCGCGCACGACTACGGCGCATGCACGGTCTCTCGTTCGGTAAGGATCTGTTCAACTACATTTGGGGCGGGTCCTTCGGAACTACCTTCGACAAGAAAGCAACCACGTTCATCTCGGGAGCGATGGCTCCGATATTCCAGAGCGTTGCGGGGAAGTTCGCTTCGTTCGCGAGCTACGCAGCCGTCACCGGCACGTACAAGGCACTCAAGAACTACGCTGGAAACGCGATCGGCGGGGCCATCAACCCAGCCTCCGTAATCCCCGACATCATCCACTGAGGAATGCCCGATGATCAAACGATGGAGTCAGCGGAGAGCATCACGGGGGGTAGCGATGGTGGAGGCCGGCATTTTGGCGCCGATCTTCGCGATGATGATGATGATGACCATCTATCTCGGTGGGGTCTACGAGGCGAAATATCGAACCCACATGTTGTCTCGCTACGCGACGTGGTCGTACGCGTCGAACTCGTGCTCCAATACTGCGTTCAAGCCGGTATACGACCTGCCACAAGGCATCAAGAACGGGGGGAGTTCGAACGCCGGTGATGGGGCGGCCACCACCGACCAGAATGGCAACCTGCCCCCAAGCAACAACTACACGTCTCAAGCACAAGGCGGCACTCAAGCCACGTCCTCGTTGCTCATGGGGCACGGTACGTCAACGCTGACTTGGGATTACTCGCCAACGTACAAATTCCACGGGGGCATCCCGAAGTCGGTCACCACGGTGAGCTATTCCGTATGTAACGAGCCCCCGCCGCAAGGGATGAACATCTTCGCGTACCTCGGAAATATCCTCGGGAAAGTGTTGTAGGACATGCTCTTCAATCTCCTCCTCCTCAACAAGGTCTCCGCGAAGCGGGTTTTCGGCACGGCACGCGTCCTCGCCTACGGCATGGTGGTGACGGCAGGGCTTGGTGTCTTCACGATTCGGAGTGCCGTTGCCGATGTTCACGTCCAGAGCTTGGAGCTCGGACGCAAGCTGGCAGACGTTCAAGATCTCGTGCCGGGCGCGCGCGAGTTTCGGTTGAATGGTCAGACGGTCTTTTTCTCGGCATCCAGCACGACCGAGTCGTTGACGACCGTGCTCGACCGGTTCGAGGCTCATTGCGATAAGTCACGCGCGTTCGATGCGCTCGAGTGGAAGTCGCTCGGGGACGTGAAAGGCAAAGACCTGACCGAGCTCAAGGACAAGGACAATGCGACTCTTGCGCAACGAGGTGTGAGTCGTTTCGGCATCGTTCGAACGGAAGATGCGAGTGTGGGCGACGGAGTGGTCATGTGCTTCACGGGTGACAACAACCCGAAGCAGTTCCTCGACGCACTCGAGGCATTCGGTACCTCAGGCGATCTGCACGAGCTCGGGAACGTTCGGTACGTTCACGCTGCGAGCAAGAACGGCAAGACCGACATTCAAGCCGTGTGGACGGATGGAAGCTTCAACGTTCGCACCATCATCGGAACACCGGGTCAAGACTCCGTGGGGTCGGACTTTGCGACGCTCCCGCGCCCGCTGAATTCGACCCGTCTCATCACGGCGGAGGCGGTCGGCACTCCCTACGCTGCGCGCATCTACGAGTCGAGCTCCGCTCCCGATGTGGTGTTGGATACGTACGTCACCAAGATGCTGGGCGATGGCTGGTCGTCAATCAACGCTCCCAATACGAAGTTCGCAGATGGAACCGAGGGCCGTTGGTTCATGAAGCCCGAGACCGCCGAGCAGGCAGTCGTATCGGTGAGCAAGAACGCACAGAAGCAGAAAACGGTCGTGGTGGTCGGCTCTCTCGGTTTGTCCGCCAAGGGTCCCAAAGACTCGAAGCTCGATTCGAGGTTGCCATGAAGCGCTTCCTGCTCGTGGCTGGGCTCCTACTCACGGTCGAGGCACATGCGCAGCAGGCGATGCCGCAGCCGCTCCCCCAGACGGGAGGCACCACGACGACGACGCACGTCCGCCATCATTATCCGCCGCTGGTATTCCCAGCCACCGCAGCCCGCTATGACGTGTACGCGAGCTTCATGGTCGACCTGATTCGAAAGCAGGCGGGGCATGGTCCCATCACCCAGGGCGACGTGAACAAGGCCGTCCTCGTGATGAAGGACTGTACGTCGAAGATCGAGGCGAAGGGGTACGTCACGCAGGCCGACGCCACGGCGTGCAATCAAGTCCTCAGCCAGACTCTGCATGAGATCGCCACGCCCTACGTGATGCAGTACGCGGCGACGCACTGAGAAGTCGGCGCCCTAAGCACTCGGTGCGGTTGGCGACGCTTCTAGCGCTGTTCGCGTGCAGTACCTCGAAGGTCGTCGGCACCGAGGCCGGTACCGAGGCACCTCAACGCGACGCGTCTGTAAATGTCGCCCCCACCGACGCGACAGCGCTCGGCGCAGCGGAAGCTCCAGACGCGGCAGACGCTCCAGACGCACATGCGGACGCATTCGACAACGCCATCCAAATGCTCGAGGAGGCTGCGGCGCTGATTCACGCCAACGAGGGTAATTGCGAAGTGATGGGAAAACGCTTGGACGAGTTCCGCCAGCGCCACAACGAGTTCCTGACGGGCTTCGAGACGCTATTCGAGACAATGCCTCAAGCGGAGCGGAAGGTGGTTCAGGCACGGTACCGAGCGCGCTTCAAAGCAGCGTGGGCCAAGCTTCGCCCGGGAGTGGGGAAGTGCAAACAAGAGCCGACGGTCAACCTCGTCCTTCAGAAGCTGTGGGGCTGAATCAAAACTTACGCGAGACGCGAGAAGCGCCGGTTCGACTCGGGAAAGTCGACACCCAGCGCGAACCAGTTGACCACCCCGAAGATGACGGCCGCCACCAACGTTGGAGCATTCGGTGCAGGGGTGGGAGCAGCGCCGCTCACTCCAACGGCCGTGATGATTGCCCCGACCACGACCTGCCCGAGCGCGAGCCACTGGTAGAGACGAAGGCGGGCGACGATCGGAGTCTGAGGCTCACCACGATAGGCCTCCTCACAGAAGCGCCCGAGGCCGTTCAAGACGAGGTACACCCCACCAATGAGGTGCAGCGCGGCGTGAAGGCTCCAGAGCCGGGCGACGACCACCATCGTCACGCCGTTCCAGAGGATCGAGTAGAGCTGGGTTGCGTGGACGGGCACGCCCGCAAGGTGGGTGAGCCGGCACACGCGTGAGCGTGGGTGGTGATAGCGGATGCCGATGGAGGCGATGGTCTCACGGCCGTGGCAACACCCCTGGACGAGGCATCGCATGCGCCCCATGGCCTGCACATACGGTCCAGCGACCGCGTACCCACCGAGCAAGAGCCACACGGGCGTTCCGAGCAGCGGCGCCGCGAGCGCTGCCAGGCAAATGCCCAACACGCCACCATAGAAGCCGTACGGACGAGAGAGCGCAGGTGAGCCCTCGATGGTCTGCGCCCAAACCCCCGCCCCCACCAACCCCGCCGCCGCCGCGAAGACAATCGCGCGGGTGTGCCCCGGCCCGAGGAGTGTTCCGACGATTGCGATGCCGCCGAAAGTCGCGAGCGCCGCCCACATGCCGTGGTTGATGATGCGCACCGGGCCGATCCGCGCTTCGTGCCACGAGTTGGCGACCCGTTCGGCGAGGCTGCGCAACGATCGCCATAGGGCAGTTGCGTTCACGACTACCGCGTACACGGCGACGCTCACTGCGACGCCGGTCACGCCTGCTCTTGCCGGCGCCAGATCGCCTGCAGCGAGCAGTAGGGCGATCGCTCGAGCGAGCGGGCGCGCTCGCGGTGCGCGTGAAGTCCATGCATCGGCTGCCAGCAGCCCCAGCAGGACGAGAAGAGATGGCGCGATGAAGGGCACGAGGACGTAAAGCGGGAGGACGAGCGGCATCGCGAGCAGCGCGGACGCGACCAACGTGCGTAGTCCGCGCTGCGAAGGGATCATGAACGGCGCGGCGAGAGCGACGAGGTACACGCCAACGTCCGTGACGCGCATGCGGCTCGCGCTCAAAGCCGTCCACGGCAAGACGGCGATCGTCAACGCCGACAGACGCTGCGCAATCGACGGCGGCGACTCGTCAGCGGGTGGCAGGCCGACCCAGGGTTTGGTGACGGCAGACCCGAAGCGATGCTCGAGGTCGTGCTGCTCATAGCCAACGACCAGCGCCATCGCACCGAGCGCGACGGCGGGCGACACGAGCCACAAGCCGCTCGCCGAACCGGTCGCGATCGACACGCCGAAGCAAATCGCCGAGAACCCCACGTAGATGGGGTGGGCGACGAGCGCATACACACCACGCGTGACCAGGCGCGGGGGCGGGAACGCGTTCATCGGTAGCCCTCCGCCATGGCGCCACAGTGCCGCCCAGCCAGCGACCATCAGGACGGCGCCCAAAGCGCAGACCCCGGCGCCGAGCATCGGCATACGGCACGTAGGCGCGTGGATGACGGCTTCCGTGCTGCGCGCCCATGCCACGAGCAAGGCGGGCAGTACGGCGATGAAGAGCAACGCATAGAGAACCTTGCCGATCCCGCTTCCCGCTCGGGAGCGGATTGGCTCCGCCTTCGCTTCAGGCCAGCGGACCACCTCGTGGATCACCCATCCGTGGTCGCTCCCTTGCGTGTGGTCGAGCGTCCCTCGCGCGCACCACTTCTGCTCGTCGACCGCGAGGATGCGCAGCGGGAAGCGCTCGAGCCCTGGTACGCGAGCAAGGGCGGTCGTGCCGATCGCGCCACGCCGCAGCGATGTGCCGTCCTCGATCGTCAGGCGCACGTCCCCGCGCTCTGTCGCTACTGACCGATCGCCGACGCTCGACGCTCCGACGTCGACACCGTCGAGGAGAACCACCTGCTTCGTGTGGCCTCCACGCCAGTCGATCCACACGAGGGCGCTGTGCTCACCCACGAACCGTCCCCAACGGAGCTGGTCGATCGGCATTCGCCAAGGCTCGACCGACAGCACGAGGTGCTCGGTGTACCCGAGACCCCGCACGACGCGATCCCCCAGCGTGATCTCGGCCTGAGCACGCGGCTGATGACATCGCCACTCCACACGACCCTCGGGCGACTCGAAGATGGTCGCCTCCACGGGCGGCGCCAGCGACGACCAGCGGCCTGCGATGTGGAGAGCCGGCGATGACCACGAGAGGATCCCACCGACGAGCTCGGGCTCCGGCGACGCGCGCATGGTCGTCTCTACGCGCGGCGGTTGACCTGGCGCGCCGATCAGAACGCTCGCGTAGTGGAGCGTGATCGATCGCCAGCGCAATCGAGCTGCGTAGGCAATGACGGTCTCGCCCGCATCACCGACGCAGTCCATGTACCACTTCGACAACAGGAACGCGCCCATGCAGGGAGCGTTCGATTGTGACCAAAACCCAGCCGCTTGACAACGGCCGGCGTCATCGGTCTGCTCGCGGAGGTGACCGCTTCCGGCGCGACGGTGCTGCTCGCGGCGGAGGAAGTCGAGAAGAGCTTCGGGCGCAGGCCCGTGCTCCGTGGTGCGAGCTTCGAGGCTCATGCAGGAGAGCTCGTCGCCATCCTGGGCGAGAACGGTTCCGGCAAGAGCACGTTGCTGCGGATCTTGGCGGGTGCTGACGATCTCGATGGCGGGCGTGTCAATCGCGGCGGGCGCATCGGCTACTGCCCCCAAGAGCACGTCCTCTATCCGTACTTGACGATCGACGAGCATCTCCGACTCTTCGCGCGAGCGTACGGCCTACCACCCGATGTCGCGCTTACGCGCGCCGACGCGCTCGCCGAGCGACTCGAGTTCAAGCTCCATCGTCGCCAAGTGGTGGAGCAGCTCAGCGGCGGTACGCGCCAGAAGCTCAACCTCGCGATCGCGCTGCTTCATGATCCGGCGGTCGTGCTGCTCGATGAGCCGTACGCGGGGTTGGACATCGAGTCGTACAACGGCTTCGTCGCGTGGGCTGACGACGCGAAGCGCGGCGGCAAGTGCATCGTGCTCATCACCCACCTCGTGCTCGAGCGAGAGCGCTTCGATGCAGTGCTGCATCTTCGTGACGGGAGGATCCATGCTGGGTGAGCGGGCGGGCCGGGTAGGCACGGCCGCGCACCTCTTGCTGAGGGATTTGTTGCGGCGGCGCATCGCGCTCCTCCTGCTGTTCGTGGTGCCAGCGCTCTTCGACGCGGTCGTCCTCGCGACCACGGCGCCGCGTGAGATCGAAGTCACGCTCGGCGCGCTGGAGGACCACACCTACGGCAGAACGTCGGTGCCTGGGCTCGACCAGTTGGCTCTTGCGTTCGAGGACGATGGGTCCCGCGCAGTCGACGAACAACGTCTGTCGCTCGTGTTCCTCGGCGTGGCGGCCGTGTCGTTCTTGGCGTGCTTTCTCGCGTTCAACCTCGTGCACAAGCGCCGGGATGTGGACGCGCGCCTCGTCCTCGCCGGCTATCGGGCGCACGAGGTGCTGCTCGCCAAGCTGCTCGTGCTCGTCGTGATGGTCCTTCTGCTCGCGAGCTACGAGACGCTCATCCTGACGCCGTGGGTGGTGCCACGTCACATCATGATGCTCTTCGTCGGCCTCTTCTTTGGCGGGTTCATCTATGGGTGCCTCGGCATGCTGGTGGGGGCCGTCGTGAAGCAGGAGCTCGAGGGCGTGTTCACCATCATCTTTTTGACGAACATCGACGCAGGCTGGCTGCAAAACCCCATCTACTACGCGCACAGCCAAAGCCAGTCGCTCATCCGCGCCCTCCCCGGCTATGGGCCGGTGCAGCTCGCGGTCGCCGGCTCGTTCACGGACGACGAGCCGCGTAGCGCTCTGCCGCGAGCCGCTCTGTGCGGTGCCATTGCGCTCGTCGCGGCCTTGCTCGCCTTCGGTTTGCGCATTCGGCCGGCGCGCCAGGACCGAAGTCAGCGTGTGCGCCGTGCGCTCCACTACGCCAAGGTGATGTTCGTCGCGTACGCCATTTGGTTGGGAGCATTCGAGATCGTAGGGCACTACGCAGCCACGCTGCATACGGTCGACCTCACGAGCGCGTGGGACCGTGCGACGCCGCTCATTCCCGCGTTCGTGTGGCCGTACGAGGCCTGCTACCTGCTCCCGGTGTTGTCGCTATTCGTGATCAAAGACTGGCGCCGGTTCGACGTGGCGCTCGTCGCGCTCCTCATCGCGAACGTGACCGCGTTCGTCGTCTACTTGCTCGTCCCCGTGGCGTTCCCGCGACCCGAGCTCGGGTCGAGCCTCTCGGAGAGAGTCTTGGCGCTCGAGTACGCGGCCGACTTCCACCCCGGCGCCAACAAGCTACCGAGCATGCACGTCGCGATGTCGTGGATCATGGTGAGCGCGATGTGGCGCCAAGGGCGGCGCGCCATCGACATCGCGCTCGCTGTGCTCCTGGCGCTGATTACGATCGCGCCAGTGTTCGTCAAACAACACCTCCTCATCGACGTCGCACTGGGCGTGCCCTGGGGCCTCGCCGCGTACTGGGTCGCGGGTCGCGTATATCGGTGGCGGACGGGTGTCTAGCTCGCGACTGGCGAGGCTGACACGATTTCGACGAGGCGCTGGGCAAGGACGAACATCTCGCCTTTTGCCCTCGCAGGGGTGCGGCCCGACTTGAGGCGCGGGATCAGCGCGACCATGCGCCGCATGCCATCCATCACTCGTCGCGGGATGGCGATGCGCTCCGTGATTGGAATCAAGAACTCCGTTGCCGCGCGCATGCGGTCACGGGTGCTCGCCATCGCTTCGACCATCGGCTCGTAGAAGAGCGTCGTCATCAAGACGATGTCTTCGAGCTGCTGGCCGCGGGCGTGCGTCATGCGGTCGAGCGCGTCGAGCTGACGCCAGAACCGCGCGACGGCTTCGGGGTGGGACTCCTCGTCATCGAGGAAGGCCGCGAGCTCGGGGATGAGCACCGACATCACGCCCGACTCCCACATGATCCACATCGACCGATGGGATGCGCCGTGGCGGAGGAGTCGCAGCACCTCTTCGTAGACGCGTGGCCTCGCAGCGCGCGCGAGATCGTCGCGGTGAGAGATCATGGCGTCGTAGACCGTGGGCTCGATGCCAAGATCGAGGCGCGCCGCGAACTTGATCGCGCGCAGAATGCGCACCGGGTCTTCGCGGAAGCGAACGGAGGGCTCGTTGATCGTGCGAATCGTGCGCTTGGCGATGTCTTCCATACCGCCACACCAGTCGAGCACCTGACGGCGGTCGAGATCGTAGAAGAGCGCGTTGATGGTAAAGTCTCGACGAATGGCGTCTTCGTGGGCCTCGCCGAAGACGTTGTCGCTCCGTATGAGGAGGTCCTCGTCATCGATGTCTTGCGGCATCTTTCGGAAGGTCGCGACCTCGATCACCTTGCCCGCACCGAAGAGAACGTGAGCGAGCCGAAAGCGACGCCCGATGATGCGGCAGTTGCGGAAGAGGTTGCGCACGTCCTCGGGCCTCGCGCTCGTCGCGACGTCGAAGTCCTTGGGACGGCCAGATAGGAGCAGGTCCCGGATGCATCCACCGACGAGGTACGCCTGAAAGCCGTGACGCTCGAGCCGCCTCACGACCTTGGCGGCGTCGGCGTCGATGGATGATTCTTCGAGGAAGGCGTCGTGGCGGACGAGCCCAGTTTGGACGTGACGCTCGACGACGCTCCGCGCCCTGTCCGCGCCGCGGCTGCCGTTGTGGGGCTCTCTATCGTCCTCGCCCGGTTCCACACGGAACGACGGGAGGTCCGGAGGAGCCGGAAGCTTTTCTTTCAAGACAGAACGATCCTACCAATCAGGTACGCGAGCGGCAATGCGATCACAAACCGCCACTAAAATCCCCGCGGAATCGAGCAATATACACGAACCGTGCCCAAGCTTGTTGACGCCACCTTCGTGGTGATTAGGTTGCCACGGATAAGAGCGAGGACAAAGTCATGGGCAAGATCATCGGCATCGATCTCGGAACGACGAACAGCGTCGTAGCGATCATGGAGGGACGTGAGCCCAAGGTGATCGTCAACGAGGAAGGCTCTCGGATCACTCCGAGCGTGGTTGCGTGGGATGACAAGGGCGAGGTGCTCGTCGGGCAGATCGCCAAACGTCAGGCCGTGACCAACCCGGAGAACACCATCTTCTCCGCCAAGCGATTCATCGGCAGGCGCTTCGAGGAGGTCGCCGAGGAGACGAAGCGCGTTCCGTACAAAGTCGTCCGCAATGCCAACGGAGACAGCGCGTTCGACGTCCGCGGCAAGGTCCTCTCGGCGCAAGAAGTGAGCGCGTCAGTCCTTCAGAAGCTCAAGAAGGCAGCGGAAGATTATCTCGGTGAGAAAGTGAGCGAGGCCGTCATCACGGTGCCCGCGTATTTCAACGACGCCCAGCGTCAGGCCACGAAGGATGCAGGGCGCATCGCGGGGCTCGAGGTCAAGCGCATCGTCAACGAGCCTACGGCTGCGGCGCTCGCGTACGGTCTCGACAAAAAGAAGGACGAGGTCATCGCTGTCTACGACTTTGGCGGAGGCACGTTCGACATCTCGATCCTCGAGGTCGGTGACAACGTCGTTCAGGTCATCTCGACCAACGGTGACACGCACCTCGGCGGCGATGACATCGACAACCTCATCATCGACTGGCTCATCGCGGAGTTCAAAAAGTCACAAGGCATCGACTTGTCGAAGGACAAGATGGCCCTCCAGCGGTTGAAGGAAGCCGGCGAGAAGGCGAAGATCGAGCTCTCGAGCGTCCAGGAGACATCGATCAATCTGCCGTTCATCACGGTCGGCCCGGGCGGCCCCGTGCACCTCGACATGCGTCTGTCGCGCAGCAAGCTCGAGCAGATGATGGGTCCGCTCATCGAGCGTTCGATGGAGCCGGTCAAGAAGGCGCTGCAAGACGGCAAGAAGTCCCCGAAGGACATCGTGGAGGTCGTCCTCGTTGGTGGCTCCACCCGCATCCCGCTCGTCAAGGAGACGGTCAAGAAGTTCTTCGGCAAGGACCCGCATCAGGGCGTGAACCCTGACGAGGTCGTCGCCGTCGGCGCGGCCGTGCAAGCGGGTGTGCTCAGCGGTGACGTGAAGGACATGGTCCTTCTCGACGTCACGCCTCTGTCGCTCGGTGTCGAGACGCTCGGTGGCGTGATGACGGTGATGATTCCCCGCAACACGACCATCCCGGCGCAGAAGAAGGAGATCTTCTCCACCGCGACCGACAGCCAGCCCAGCGTCGAGGTTCACGTGCTCCAAGGCGAGCGAACCGAGGCGCGCTACAATCGCACGCTCGGCAAGTTCCACCTCGAGGGCATCATGCCGGCGCCGCGCGGCGTGCCGAAGGTCGAGGTCGCGTTCGACATCGATGCCAACGGCATCCTGAGCGTCAACGCCAAAGACACGGCGACGGGCAAGGATCAGAAGATCACCATCACCGCGAACTCGGGCCTCAACGAAGCCGACATCCAGAAGATGGTGAGGGAAGCGTCCGAGCACGAGAAGGAAGACAAGGAGCGTCGCGAGCAGGTCGAGCGCAGAAACAAGCTCGACAACCTCTGCTACACGCTCGAAAAGACGCTGACCGAGCACAAGGACAAGCTCCAGGCCGCCGACGTCACGAACCTCGAAGCTCTCATCAAGGAGGGCCGCGAGGCCGTCGAGAAGCAGGACGACGAGAAGGTGAAGAGCGTGAGCGAGCGCCTCGAGAAAGAAGCGCATCGCATGGCGAGCGTGATGTACGGCGCGACACCGCCGAGCGGCGGAGCACCACCCAGCGGCGGCGAGCCGCCCACTGACAAGCCCGAGGGTGGCAAGAAAGACGGCCAGGTCATCGACGCTGAGTTCGAAGAGAACGCGAGTTGACCGTGCAAAGCACGGTCAACGACGTTCCCAACTGAGCGAGGCCACGTAATAGAAGAAGGCGATGGCCACGGCCACCGTCGTCCATGGTGTCGCGATGATGCGCATGGGCCACGGTTCGGTCGAGAAGTCGCGCGTCAGGGGGATGAGCCACGTCAGGGCGACGACGTACGCCGTCGCGAGCGTGCCACGTCGTGGGTCCTCCGCGTGAAGCTCGGCGAGCGGAACGAGCAACACGATCGCGTCGTAGATGAACCCGTGGGGCGCCGCGAGCATCGACCCGAGCGCGCCGAGCCCGATCAGTCGTGAGGGATTGAGGCGAGCACCCCGCCACACAATCACCGTCACGACGAGCGCTGCGATCACACCCACCACCGCGGCGTACGGCTCCGGAAGGAAGCTCTTCACGAACGTCGGGATGCCCATGGTCATTGGGAGGTGAACGTCGATCTGGACGTGATAGAGCGGCGATCTCAAGAGCCATACGTACTGCTTGGCTCCCGCCCATCCGACGAGCATGAGCGAAACGCCTGCGAGCGCTGCTGTCGTGGCTGCAAAGCCACCGAGCGCGCGCCATCGCCGTGCTGCGAGCATGGCGACGGGTACGAGCCAAAAGAGCTGCGGCTTGAACGAGCCAACGCCGATGAGCACACCCGCCAGAAGCTCTCGCTGGCCACGCCAGGCGACGAGCGCACCCGCGTAGAGCAACAGCGCGATCGCGCTGTCTTGCCCCATCACGAGATTTTGCCAGAACGGCTCCGCCGCGAAGAGAACGAGCGCTATCGCCACAGCAGAGCGGTCGAGTGAGCGCGCGGTGAGCCATGCGCTCAACGCACCGATGGCAGCCGTGAGCGAGTTCCACACCACGCCGGCCGTGAAGAAGGGCAACGCGGCCAGCGGCGCCCATACCCATGCCATGAACGGTGGTGACAGATAGAGATCGAGCGTCGCTTCCGGCGCGACCATGGCCGATTGAACGTGAGCCTGTCTCGCGGGGTCGTAGAGGTGGGCGAGATCCCCCTCGAGCGCGATCTTGCCGGAGGTGAGCAAGCAGCGGAGATCACCGAACGCGAAGTCACCCGATGGGAGGCGAAGCCCCTTCGAGAGCGCGATGATGGCGACGTACGCCACCGCGCACCCAACCGCGAGCACCGTCGTGAGCCGCCGCACGCGGCCTGCCTCGAAGAGACCGCCAACCACCTCGGCGACTATACCGCGTGCGGCCACGTGTTAGCGTGTGCGGGTGAGGCTCGCGTGGCTCGGAGTTGCCTGCGCGGCGGCCGCTGGTTTGATGGTCGTCCCGTGGCGGCTCATTCCCACCGACACGTTTCTCGCGCTCGTGTGTGGACGAGAGATCGCCCAGCACGGCCTTCCAAGCGTCGACACGCTCGCCGTCGTCACCCAAGGTCACGTGTGGACCGATCAGCAGTGGCTCGGCCAGCTCGCGATCTACGGCGTCGACCGCGCGGGCGGCCTGCGCGCCGCGCTCCTGCTTCAAGCCGTCGTCGTCGTATGCACGTTCGCTCTCTGCGCACGCCACGCACTGCTGCGGGGCGCATCCCCCGCAGCGACGCTCGTCTGCGGGATCGCGGGCTTTGGTGTTGGGGCAGCGTCGTTCACGCTTCGGCCGCAGATGTTCTCGCTCTTGGCGTTCGCGGCGCTGCTCGTGTTGCTCAGCGAGACCAAGACACCATCCAGGCGCATGTTCTGGACGCTGCCCATCCTCGTCGTATGGGCGAACGTGCACGGCGCTGTGGTGTTGGGCGCGATGCTCGTCGCGCTTCGCGGCATGTTCGACGTGGCGGCGCACAAGGCGGCGCGAGGACTTGCGCTGGCAGCGCTCGCGGCGTGCACGCCGTTCTGCACGCCTTACGCGCGCGGCCTCCCGCGCTACTTCCATGACATCGGGCGCCTTCAGGATCCCGCGCGGGATCTCCCGATCCTCGAATGGAACCGCGTCGCGTGGCCGGGCGATTGGCCCTTCTTCGCGATCTTCGCCGTGATGCTCGGGCTCTTCATCGTGGTTCACGTCACGACGGCGGGGAAGGCTCATCGGCCACCGCTCTTCGAGACGCTGGTCGTCGCCTTGACTGGGTTGGGTTCGTGGCAGGCTACGCGCCACCTTCAGTGGTTCGGCCTTGCGCTCGCCGCCTACGCACCGCTTGCGCTCGATGCCGTGCCGGCCATTCGCGAAGGCCGCGTGCTCGGGCTCGTGTCGTCGGCGATGCGGGCACTCGGCCCACTCGCGCTCGTCATCGCGCTCGTGCGGCTGGTTGTGATGAAGGATGACGATCTCGAGCGAAGCTATCCACGCGGCGTATTGCCTCTGCTCGAGCGCGAGACGAGCGAGCACGCAGACTGGCACCTCGCGTCGAGCGATCACTTCGCGGACTGGGCGCTTTGGAACGTCCCTGCGTTGCGTGGCCGAATCGAAGCCGACGTGCGCTTCGAGCTGCTCGACGACGACCAAGCCCGCGCCATGATGCGCTTCCTGTTCGCGAGGCGCGGGTGGGAGCAGGTCTATCCCGAGGCCGCGATGGTGCTCGTGTCGCGAAAGTCGCACGAGGACCTCGATCGCAAGCTCGAGGCTATGCCGGGTATGCACATGCTCTGGGAGAGCCCCGTCGGGCACCTCTTCGTGCGCATGTGACGTTAGTCACAGCTTGTCGAGCTGAAGCTGCGGTGTCTGCACGTAGTCGTTGGCGACCGCGGCGACGTGGCAGAACACGCAGCTCAAATTACCCGGGAGCCCGCCATAGCCACCGTCCGGCGGCGGGCCGTCCCCACGCCAAACGATCGCGACGGTGTCTTGCGCAGTGATGTTCAGGCCGAACCATTCCCATCCGGGAGCGCCCGCCTGGTCGAACCCGCCGCCTCGTTTGACCATGCCGAACATCTGCCAGCTCGTTGGCGGAGGAGCGGTTTGCACCACCTTGACGAGGATGGTCCCCACGGGGAACTGAGTGCTTCCTGGTGGCGGCATCTGATTGATGTAGACGGTTCGCGGGCCGGGCAGATCGACGCCATCGAGCGTCGTGGCGTCACCTACGTAAAAGCTCGTCCACGACGCGTAGGGCTGGAAGTCGCTCGGGAGCGCGATGAAGATGGGGTCGGCGGGCGGGTCGGCGGGTGTGCTCGAGCACGCTGCAAACAACAAAGGCCACCACCGATTCACATCGGGGAATATAGCAGGCGGTTGCGTGCCGTGACCGACGCGGTATGGGAAAGGACGAGCATGATTCGCCACGTCTCGGTCCTCCTCGCGGCGCTCGCGCTGCTGGCGATCATGGCGACCTCGTGCGGAAGTCGGACGGGTCTTCTCGCTCCCAACCCCAATGCGTGCGAGCCCGTCGATTCGGGTCTGGTGCTCCCCGTTTGCGACGGCTCCACGACGACGCTGAGCGGCACGGTCTTCGATCCCGCGGGCAAGAACGCGCTCTACAACGTCGTCGTGTACGTGCCGTGGGCCCAGCCCGCGCCGCTGCCCGCAGGCGTCACGTGCGACTCGTGCTCGGATCTCTACACGGGCACGCCGATGGTCACCGCGTTGACGGATGCGGCCGGGCACTTCGTGCTCACCGGCGTGCCAGCGGGTGACGTGCCGCTCGTCGTTCAGATCGGCAAGTGGCGTCGGCAGTTCGTGGCTGCCGGCGTTGCGGCTTGCCAAGACAACGTCGTGCCGAGCCCCGCGCTCACGCTGCCGCGCAACCGCAACGAAGGCGACATTCCCGCCATCGCCGTCTCCACGGGCGGCGCCGACACCCTCGAGTGCCTCTTTCGGCGCATGGGCGTGGATCCGAGCGAGTACACGGGCGACCCAAACGGTGCGGGGCGGATTCACATCTTCCAGGGTGCAGGGCACGGCCACCGGGCCGCTCCCACTACGTCGCCGCCTGCGCCGAACAGCCCGAGCTCGCTGTGGGATTCCGAGGCGCACCTCGCTCGCTACGACATGGTGCTCCTTTCTTGTGAAGGGCAAGAGACTACGGGGATGAACCAACAAACGCTGTTCGACTATGCGGCGGCGGGCGGCCGCGTGTTCGCGTCACATTTCCACTATGCGTGGTTCAATACGGGGCCGTTCGGCGCCCACAACCTCGCCACGTGGCTCACCGGCGACAATTCCATCGGCAACATCGACGCGGTCGTGACGACGACATTGGCGAATGGGGCTGCGTTCCCGAAAGGGCAAGCGCTGGCGGCTTGGTTGGCCAACGTCAACGCGCTCCAGCCGGATGGCGAGCTTCCCGTGCTCGTCGCCAGGCACAACGCGGACCTGACGGCGGCGAACGTGTCCTCGCAGCCTTGGCTCGTCGCCGACCCGAGCGCTGCGGTGCCCGGGGCGATCCAAGACTTCTCGTTCAACACGCCGCTCGGTGCCGAGGCCGCCAACCAGTGCGGGCAGGTCGTCTTCAGCGACATGCACATCGGTGCGGCGTCGAACGACGATCCCTCGCTACCGGTCCCCGATGAATGCGCGGCTGTGGATCTATCGCCGCAGGAGAAGGTGCTCGAGTTCCTCGTGTTCAACCTGGCCTCGTGCGTGACGCCGTCCAACCAGGCACCCCAGCCGCCGTCCCCATGTCCGTAGGGTCGCGCGAATACAACGCCGCGACGGATCTCCTCGACCGCAACATCATCGAGGGACGCGCTGGGAAAGCTGTGTACATCGACGACCGTGGCACATGCACCTACACAGAGCTCGTGGCGCGAGCCAATCGCGCAGGCAATGCTCTCCTCTCGCTGGGGGTGGCACCCGAACAGCGCGTCATGCTCGCGATGCTCGACACGATCGACTTCCCCACCATGTTCCTCGGGGCGATCAAGGCTGGCATCGTCCCTGTACCCGTCAATACGCTGCTGACGGCCGACGACTACGTTTTTCTCCTGCGCGACAGTCGCGCCCGCGTTCTCGTCGTGAGCGACGCGCTCCTGCCGAAGCTCGATAAAGCGATCAGCGAGGTGAGTGGTGTCATCGTGCTCGTCGCCTCGTCACCGCTCGGCGGCCCTGCATCGCACCATCGGTTGCTCGCTGACGTGCTCGCGACCGCGAGCGAGGCGCTCGAGCCCGCGAGGACGACACCCGATGACGTCGCGTTCTGGCTCTATTCGTCAGGCTCGACCGGCAAACCGAAAGGCGCCGTTCACCTCCACTCGCATCTGATGGTCACGGCCGACCTCTACGCGCGCGCGGTGCTCGGCATTCGCGAGAACGACGTCGTGTACTCGGCGGCGAAGCTCTTCTTTGCGTACGGGCTCGGGAACGCGCTCACCTTTCCGCTCGCAGTGGGCGCCACGGCCGTGCTCAGCGCGGAGCGGGTGACACCGACCGTGGTTTCACGCGTCATGCGTGAGCATTCGCCGACCATCTTCTGCGGCGTGCCGACGTTGTTCGCGGCGCTCCTCGCCGACGCGAGCTTCGCCGTCTCGAGCGCGCTGCGCGTGAGCACGTCGGCTGGCGAGGCCCTTCCAGCTCATGTCGGGACGCGATGGCACGAGCGCTTTGGCAGCCACATCCTCGATGGCATCGGCTCGACGGAGATGCTCCACATCTTCCTGTCGAACAGGCCCGACGACATCCGCTACGGAACGTCCGGCAAGGCGGTGGCGGGTTACGAGCTCAAGGTCGTCGGTGACGACGGCGAGCTGGCGGCGGCGGGCGAGGAGGGCGTCTTGTGGGTGCACGGCCCGACTGCGTGCGCCGGCTATTGGAACGATCGTGAGCGCAGCCTCGCCACCTTCCACGGGCCGTGGACACGCACGGGCGACCGCTACGTCCGTGACGAAGCTGGCTATTACACGTACTCGGGCCGCGCGGACGACATGCTCAAGGTCGGTGGCATCTGGGTCTCCCCGTTCGAGGTCGAATCCGCCCTCACGTCGCACGACGCCGTGCTGGAGGCGGCCGTCATAGGGGACGCCGACGGCGACGGGCTGATCAAGCCGAAGGCGTTTGTCGTGCTCAAGGATCCCAAGCTCGCGAGTGAGGCGCTTTCAGCCGAGCTCAAGGCCCACGTCAAAGCGAAGCTCGCGCCTTACAAGTACCCGCGGTGGGTGGAGTTCATCGCGGAGGTGCCGAAGACCGCGACGGGCAAGATTCAACGATTCAAGCTTCGCGGGTGACCTCACGACCTGGCGGGTCATAAGCTCACGCGCTGCGGGGCATCCACCTTGCTGCGGATGTCCTCGGCGAGCGCTACGAACGCGCGCTCGAAGTCTGGCTCGGTCGGCTCGACGTCAACGCACCCATGGTGCTCGACGCCGATCATGATCGAGCGGTGTGGGTAGATGACGATTTGGTAATAGTTGTGCGCCTCTGTCCGTCGGACGAGATGCACCTTGCCGCCGTTCGCCGCGAGCCACTCCATCGCTTCGTCGAGCATCATCACCGTGTCGTGGCTTCGATCTCCGCCGGTCGCCACGGACTTTACGTATTCTTACGGTCGCGCCAGGTTAGGGTGTGGACCTCGCGCTCTCGAGCCCTGCGACACCCGCGGAAAAATAGGGTCGAGGGAACGGTGGTGCGCCCGACGTCGTAGAATCGTCACGCATGACCATGCCCTACCGGCACGTTCCCCCGATCGACAAGCACCACGTCACGGACCCGCGCGCCGCGCCCTCGCTCGCTGAAGCGCAATCGACGGATGTGATCTGGCTCGACAAGGACGGCAACGTGCGCCCGATGTCGTCGTTTCAGAAGTACCGCCTGGTGATTGCGGCGGTCGCCGTGACGGTCGGCGTGGTGCTATGCGGCGCCCTCGCGCTCGTCGACGGGCTCCCGGGTGCATACCGCGCGCTGGGAGCCGTCGCCGGGTTTGTTTATCTGTTCTTCGGTGTCGCCGCCTACTGGGGCGTGGTCGCGAGACGCGCGCTTCGACTGCTGGCCGCTGGGCATCCGGTCGACGCGGATCGCTCGGCGGACCGGTTGCTCACACATCCCATCATGGCGGCGGGCTTCCAGCGCGTCGCACGCCTCATCAAAGGCCGCGTGGCCCAACGCTCGGGCCGGCACACCGACGCCGTGGAGCAGTACCGAGCGATTCGCTACTCGCACGCGCCGCAGGCGCGCCGCACGGTGACGCTGAACCGGGTGACCGAGATCGCGGTCTACGAGGAGATCATCGCGCTCTGCAACGCCAAGCGCGCGGACGACGCGAAGGAGCTCCTCGGACAAGCCCCGAGACCGACGGGGGACTACCTCGACCTGCTCTACGACACCGCGCGGCTCCTCGTGTCGTTCACCACGGACGATCCGAGCGTGGTTTCGACCGCCGATGCCGAAAAGATGATGCGGTACGATCGGCTCGTGGGCGGCTGGGGCGTGCTCGCGCTCGTGGGATGGCACGCGCGCAAACGCGGCGCGGAGCCGCTCGCGCGGCGAGCCATCGACGCGGAGCTGTCGAAACAGAGACGCGACCTCGCGACGCGGATGCCAGCGGTCGCGCGATGGTTGGACTCTGCGTAAGCCTTGCGCCCGGCGACCACTGGGAGCAGATCACAGGAAGGCGAGAAGTGAAGCGCACCCTCATCACGTGCGAAGGGTGGCCAGTGCCTCACTCGCTCGTCAGCGCAAGCCTCCTCGCGGCGTGAAGCGCACCCTCATGTACACTGCGTCGATGTCGTTGCGCTCGGCGGTGGCAGTCTTCCTGATCCTGTTCGGGTGTGCGCGGCCCCAGGGCGTGGACACGGCGGTTGCGCAAGGGGTGGACGCAGCGCCCGCGGAGAGTGCGTCGGTGCGCGCGTCGTTCGAGGCGCTCCATCCTGGTTGGCAGGTCGAAGCGGACCCACACATCGTGCTCATCGTAGAGAACCCGACAGCGAAGCCGTACCAAGTGAACCGCTTCGTAGCGACAGCACCGGCGCTGGCGATCGAAGGCACGGACGAGCATGGAGCGCGCATTCCCCTCGGGCCACCTCCAATGCCGCGCGAGTTCGTCGCTACGGACTTCGTCACCATTGCGCCTGGGGGAAGCGAACGCTTTCCGGTGTCGGCCCAGCTCCTCGCGCAGCTTCCCGAAGGGCACTACCACATCGTGTCGCGCCTCATTCCGTCGGCCACGCTCGACGTCGAGATGCCGCTTCAGCCCTAACGACGCTTTCGGATCCGATCGAGCCCACTTGTCGTGCTGGATGCTTTCCGCGAAGCTCGACCGAACGTGGTCCGACCATATCGAGCCTTCGGATGGGTCTTGTTGGTTTCGTGTGCGGGTGCGCAGGCGCCTCGCGCGTCGTTGGATGCGTCGGCCGACGAGCGGGCCATCGGGGCGATGCTCGATGACTGGCACGACGCGGCAGCGCGTGCGGACGAGACGCGATATTTCGGTCACTTCGCGCCGGGCGGCGTGTTTCTCGGCACGGACGCGACCGAGCGTTGGGACATCCCAGCGTTTCGTGCCTACGCCCACCCACGCTTCGCGAGCGGGCGCGCGTGGTCGTTTCACGCCGTCGAGCGACACGTTCACGTCGCCGACGCCAACCTCGCGTGGTTCGACGAGCGGCTCGCGACCGAGCGGCTCGGACCCGCTCGCGGGAGCGGTGTCGTGGTGCGCGCCAAAGGCGGCGCATGGCGCATCGAGCAGTACAACCTCGCGTTGACGATTCCGAACGAGCGGTTCGAGGATGTCCGCCGAGCGCTCGACGCGCCCGCAGCGCCGCCCGCCAAGCGGTGTCTACCCGTCGTCGCCCCGCTTTGCGGATGCGTCTACTCGTGCGGTAGCGGAGTCGAGGTCGCGCCGGGCCGATGGAGCGTGATGCAGCAGACTTGGGGCAAGACCCCCGTCAACGCGAAGATCGCTTCGTGGTGCGTCGGTGGGCAATGCACCGACGCGTTTCATGGCGAGATCGTTTGCGACGGCGTCTGCGCGCCGCGTCCGGCCGATCCGACGTGCCACTTCGAGGGCGACGTGTGTGTGAGTGCGCGCGACGCAGCACCGTGACGGCCATGTCCGCGAACAAGCTTCGGGATTGGACTCACAGCGTCTGTGAATGCATTCCGAGAGCGTGGGAGT
>Ga0302324_100007400_pt1 | contig 23354 bp, 23 predicted proteins | sample Palsa_T0_1_FD_201949 | JGI IMG/M metagenome (GOLD analysis project Ga0302324, IMG submission 201949) | Peat permafrost microbial communities from Stordalen Mire near Abisko, Sweden - Palsa_T0_1 | ecosystem: Environmental > Terrestrial > Soil > Palsa > Peat permafrost | place: Sweden: Abisko... | reverse complement strand
ACCGATGATGAGGCCCAAAGACCGGCAAGAATGAAAGTCGTGACCGGAAGAAATAGTTGACGCCGCCCATGCGGGGCTTACGTGCCGCGACGGGGCGAGATCGGGCGTTCGCCAACGACATGTTAAGTGGGCGGGTAAAATGCAGAGAGTGCGTACACGATGGCCGACTCGTCGGGCACTGCGTTGGAAACTCCGCCACGGGGGAGATACTTAGCCTCCCGGTCAATGACAGCTACCGGCGGCGAGGGATCGCACGGAAGCTTCTCTCGCTGGTCGTTGATCTTATGCGCGGGGAGGGCGCTCAGAGAATCTGGGTTGCCGCGCCGGCTCATCTAGCGTCGCCCGCGTACAGTTTCTATCGGGCCGTGGGGTGGCGTCCGACCGGTACATTGACGCTGCTGTGCGGCTCAACCCGCAATTCGCCCGGAGCGCCGGACTGCAGCACCACGGCTACCGCCGCTGCGTTCTGCGACGGAGGTAGCACAATTACCAGATCGTGACGCTTAAGTTAATTGCGGCGTGTGCAGGCAGGCCTGGGCCAGTATCGTGGATGCCAGAACAATAACAACGGCTACGCATGCCCAAGGCATGCAGGAACTGCTAGATGTGGTCTGCACTTTCCGCCGACGCGAGGTTGTACAGCTCGCTGCGCTGGCCAAGGCAAAAAGGGACGCTGAACAACGCACTGATCTGGGTACGCTCGCGGGGCCTCCTGGTACTCGCATTCCAGCGCGTGCACCACTGCTACCTCGGCTACCGGCTGAAGGAGGGCTGGACGGCACGGACCATCGGCCTGCGCCTGCTGCTGGCTTTCGGGCGATGGCCGGTCGTCATGTTCTCCAAGTGCGACGTCGCCGCATCCACCGAGATCGGCGATGGCGTGTATCTCTCCGACCGGGGCCAGCTGATCCTCGGACCGCAACGCATCGGCAGCGGCACGATCATCCACGATCGGGTGACGATCGGTATACGCGCTAATGAGATCGACCCTCCAGTGATCGGCCGCAACGTCTGGATCGGCCCTGACTGCGTCATCTACGGAAACATCACGATCGGCGACGGTGCCACCGTGCTGCCTGGCACCGTGGTGTCGATGAACGTGCGCCCGGGGGCCGTCGTGGGAGGCAACCCGCCGACGGTCCTATACGCGAAATTCGACAACGCGCGCCTGCGCCGTACGCTCGCGAACGCCATCGACCGCAGGTCCCTAGAGTGGGTATGAACGAGTTCTTTGCGGCAGCTGCGGCCGACATCGAGCGGTGCCGCAATCACAACACCCGCTCGCCGTGGTACACGCTGGCGGTGATCTGGCACGAAGTGGGCCTGCAGGCCGTGCTCGTGTACCGCTTCGGGCGAATGCTGCGCTCGGGCCAGCGAAACGTCGGCGTCTGGCCGCTGTTGCCCTTCGGGTGGCTCCTGTACGCGCTTGCGGCCGTCATAATGCGCCGCTGCTACGGAATCCGTCTGGCGCTTAGCGCGGAGATCGGCAAAGGCTTCTGGATCGTTCACTTCGGCGGCATTGAGGTGGTCAACTGCCGCATCGGGCAGCGATGTACCGTAGGGCAGCAAACCAAAGTCGGACGTGAGAATGACCCCGACGGACCGCAGATCGGCGATGCCGTACTGATCGGCGTGCATGCACAGATCATGGGACCTGCGCGGGTCGGCAGCAGCGTCACCATTGCACCGGGTGCACGCGTGACGCTAAACGTCCCCGAAAATTCGCTCGTCGTGGGTGATCCCGCGCGGGTCGTGTTCCGTGGCTACCGCAACGCTGCGATCCTGCCGGCCACCCCGCAGCAACCAAGAGCGGCGTGACCGGCGGGTCTTGGCGACTCAAGTCATTTCCGTCGAGCAGACCGGGATGCCGGTCAGTTGGGTTCAGCGGCCCGCGCCGCCCAGGCTCAGCGCTGCGCGCATGCGCGCGAAAACGCCGTGCCAATCCCCCTGCGCGCTCTGACGGAACAGCCGGTGGGTGGGGTACCACGGCGAATCCTCCCGCCCGAGCATCCAGCGCCAGTCTGGCACCTGGCGCAGCGCCACCCAGGCCTCGCGGCCCAGAGCCCCGGCCAGGTGGGCGATGGCGGTGTCCGAAGTAACGAGCAGATCGAGCTGCATGAGCACCGCTGCCGAGTCGAGGAACGCATCGGGTCCGCTGTCGAAGTCCTCCCCAAGGGTTTCCAGCACGCTTCCCGCCGGCAGGTCTTTCAGCTGCTCGAGGCCGTCGTATTTCTGCAGGCTGATCAACCGCACGCCCGGCACATCCGCGAGATGTTGCAGCAGCAGCCGCAGTGGGAACGACCTCCCGCGATCGACATTGGGCTGCGGCAAACCCTGCCAGCACACCCCGATGCGGTAGCCCTCGTCTCCGATGCGGCGACGCCAGCGCTCGATGCGCTCGGGTTCCGCGGTGAGATAAGGCACGTGCGCCGGAATACTCTCGGGCCGAGTCTCGAGCGCTCCCGGCAAGCTGAGCAACGGGCAGAAGAAATCGGCGGCACCAGTCTCGGCCGTGTCGGTGACCACGCGCAGCTCGCCGCGCAACCGCGCGAGCAGCCGACCGAGTGCCGGCTGCACTTCGAGGACGACGCGAGCTCCCATCCGGGTGATCTGTTCCCAGCGGACGAAGAGAGTCTTCCCCTGCAGACACTCGCCGCGCCAGCGTGGCAGCGGCGCATTCAGCGGTCGCATCGGACACAGCGTGCCATTCAGTCGCGCCTCGTAATGCGGCCAGCCTTGTGCCAAGCGCCCGAGTGACAACAGGCACAGCGCTTTGCCCAGGATCGGGTCCGGATTGCCAGGCAGCAGCTCGATGGCGCGATCGCAGGAGGTGAGAGCGGCCTCGAAGCTCTGCATCTGCATGAGCGCCCCGGCGCGGTTGTGGTAGGCGCGACCACAGTCCGGGTCGAGCTCGAGAGCACGCGCAAAGGCCTCGAGCGCGTTCTCGTACCGTCCCAGCTCGGAGAGCGCGAGGCCGCGGTTCACGTGCGCGATTGCCGAACGCGGATCGACCCTCAGGGCGAGATCGCTCGAGACCAGCGCTTCCTGCGGCCGCAGCAGCTCGATCAGCGCTGCGGCGCGGTTCACCAGAGCATCGAGGTCGTTCGGTCGCAGCACCAAAGCGCGCTCGTAGTTTGCCAGTGCCTCAGCGGGTGCGATGCAGCGCGAGCAGCACGTCAGCGCGCGCGATCAGGGCCGGCACAAAATGCGAATCGAGCTGCAGTGCCGTGTCGGCGACCGAAGAGACTGCATCGGCCTCCGGACCCTCCGCGCATCCGCGAGCCGCCTCGGAAGAGGCGGCGGCAGCGGTGGCCGCGCGAGGCGTGCGAGTAGCGGTCGTGCGTCTTCCACCATCGGTCCATGGTGACGGCGACCACGGTTTTGTTCCTATCCTGATTGGGATCGCACGGGATAAGGGCATTTCCGTGTATGCGGATGAAGGGCGAAACCTTTGGCCTGCTGTGCACAGGCTCGACGCCGCTCACCTCTACAGGCTCGTCCTTGAGAAGGGTCCGGCGGGGGCCAGGTATCACGCAGTGGCTGAAGGAGGCGTGCCGTTTCGGGACATCGCGGGTGTGATCGGTCGCCGACTGAACGTACCGGTCGTCAGCAAAAGCGCTGAGGAGGGAGCAAAGCACTTTGGCTGGTTCGGGCACTTTGCGGCAATGGATATCGAGGCCTCCAGTGAGCGGACACGCAGGCAGCTCGGATGGCAGCCGAAGCAGGCAGGGCTACTGCTCGATCTCGACCGGCCGCGCTACTTCGAACTGTGAATAGATCGCTCGGCCAGTCGAAGAAGCGTGTGTCATCCACGCCCGTCTGAGCGATCCCGAGGGCGCCGCTGAGCACCGCGACGAAGGCGCGATGCCACGTGCGATGGCTGGCGGCCGCGCCAGCGGTGTGCGGTGGAGCTGACAGCCAGTGCCGCGCGGAGCATCGGAGCATGAGGCGACGCCCGGAGAGAATCCGCATCACCGGTTGCGCCGGCCGCACAAAGCGGGTGGCATAGCCTGGTCAGTCGTCATCCTTCGGCAATGCGTCGAATACGGTTGCGGCGGGGATTTTCATATGCTTCCGCTGTTCGGCTGGTGGGAAGCTAGTAGAGTTGTCGCAGGCGCAGTAGGCTCACTGAAGTTCTCAAGCGGAGAGAGATGAATGGCGATCAAACGTCCGACCAAGAGCCGGGGCACCCCGTCACGTAAGCCGGTGACATCAGTTGCCATGCGCCGTGTCGACCTCACGTCGAAGCCGCACATGGTTCCGGGGAATCGCTACGTCGGATGGTTGTGTAAAAACCGGTCATGCGGAGCCGTGATTGCCATTGCACTCCCACCAGCGGGAAGCAAAGTGGCCGTGTCGGAATTCGACGATCAATTAACGGCGATTAAATGCCCCCATTGTGGGAATGAAGACCTGTATCGCTGGAGCGCTCGGAGTGAACACGAATACACTCTGAAAAGCGTGGGAAACTAAGCTCGGGCAGGCAATCGAGGCCCTGGCGTCAATTGCCGACGTGGTCGCGAGTCAGCTCAGTGGTGGCGGGGGCCACCCTTAGGGGCTGCTCGTGGTTTTGGGGTATGGTGTGGGAGAGGCCGAGGACACGGACTCGAGCTCTTATCAAAACCTCTCGATCGCAAATGAGCCATGGCGCTCGATCAACGCTTCTTCGACACCTGGAATCCGCGCGCGCTGGCCGCACTGCGCCTCGTCGCGGCATTCTTATACCTGCAGCACGGGACTGCCAAGCTGTTCCACGTGCCGGATGTCGCCGAATTCGATTCGCTGCGTGCGCTGTCACTCATCGGCTTGGCCGGCATGCTCGAAATCGCGGGAAGTCTATTGCTGCTGCTTGGCCTATTCACCCGGCCAGTGGCATTCATTCTCTCGGGAGAAATGGCGGTGGCGTATTTCATCGCGCATGCGCCGCACGGCCACTTCTTCAGCCCGGCGCTCAACAGAGGAGAGGAGGCGGTGCTCTACTGCTTTATCTTCCTGTTTCTGTCCGTCGCCGGCGGCGGCGCCTGGAGCATTGACGCGAGTCGCGGCCGCACATAAGCGGAGCGGCCCGCGAGTCAGAGGGTCATTGCGCATTCGAGCGCTACGCTAAACGTCGAGCACGATACCCGGCCTGTTACCGCGGTCGCATCAGGTCCGGCGGCTGCCTCCAACGAGCGCTCGTACTCAGTCGGGACATTTGAGCTGGCGCTTGATTGTCTGAAGGCGCGGCCGGCTGCGAAACGGCTCGAGAAATGCGTCGGTCTTCAGAGAGTCCAGACCCGGAACTGAAAGCTACGCACAGGCTTTGATCGATGATCTGTGCGTTATCCCACATACGGCGAGAGTCTTTATTACTGGACTCCGACCCCGCTCGGGGCGAGGACGCGCTTTTTGCGAGTGCGGCCGTCCTGTGACCCGCAGCACACGTATCGATGACAATTAAGCGGATGCTGACAGTCTTTATGGAAATCAAGTTCACTCCGCGCAGGAGAGGTATTTTCTGCGCTCTTCGCGACCTACGCCGCACAATCCTGCTTAAGAATTTTCTCTCTGTCGGTCCCGTGTCGACCGGATCGACGTTGCGATGCGCACAATTGGTTTGGCGAATCCCATCCCTAGTAGCTGATTCTTGCCGACTGGCATAGTCACATACGGGCCTGCGGCAGGAGCAACAATATGAAGTCCAGTCGAACTCGGGGTGCGAAGTTCTCGAGCAAAGCGCCGACTGGCATCACGGGCTTCGATGAGATCTGCGGGGGCGGTCTGCCGCGTGGCTCCACGACGCTGCTGGTCGGTGGGCCGGGCTCCGGCAAGACAATCTTCGCTCTGCAGTTCGCGACGCACGGTGCGCAGTATTGCAAGGAGCCGGCCATCTTCGTTGCTTTCGAGGAGAACTCGAAACGCATAGTGGCCAATGCGGAAAGCTTCGGCTGGAAGATCGCAGAATTAGGCCCAGGTAAACTGTTTTTCCTCGATGCTCAGCCAATGCGGGACCTGATCCACTCCGGAACGTTCGACCTGGGTGGAATGCTTGCGGCGCTGGAGGCTCAGATCAAAAAAATGGGCGCGCGGCGCATTGTGTTCGACGCGTTAGATATCGTATTGGCGCTATTACCCGATGCCGCGGCCAAAAGACGCGAGGTCTATCGGTTGCATGACTGGTTGCTGGAGCGCGAACTGACGGGCCTCATCACCTCGAAGGCAAGCGAAGAGGAGAACAACAGCATCGCTCAGGAGTCGTTCGGCTTCATGCAATTCATGGTCGATTGCGCCGTCCTTCTCAACCACACCGTAGTGCAGGGCGTGTCCCAGCGCAATCTGCGCGTGCAAAAGTATCGTGGTACAAGCTTCGATGAGAATCAGTCTCCATTCGTGATCGGCAGCCGTGGAATGGAAGTCGCGGTTGCACGCACGAGCTCGCGTGTGCATGTCAGCGTTACCAACGAGCGCGTCTCAAGTGGCGTGGAGCGGTTGGACACTATGCTCGGCGGCGGATATTACCGTGGCGCCAGCGTGCTCATCACCGGGTTCCCCGGCACGGCAAAAACCACATTGAGCGGTGCCTTTGCAGCGGCGGCCTGCAAGCGCGGCGAGCGCACCATGTTCGTCAGTTGTGATTCGGACGGGGCCGAAGTGGTCCGCAACCTGGCCTCGGTGGGTATTGGGCTGAATCGCTATGTCAAGAACGGGTGCCTGCGCATGGTCTCGGGCCGCACGATTATCGGCAGCGCAGAGACCTTTCTCGTACGCGTCAAGACCCTCGCGATGGAGCACAGAGCCCGCTGTATCGTGATCGATCCGGTATCTACATTATCCAGTTCCGGCAACGAGTTGACCGCGTACGGCGTTGCGGAGCGATTGATCGACTGGTCCAAGGCGCTTGGCACCACCCTGGTGTGCACGAGCCTACTCGATGAGGTCTCAAGTCAGCCGGCATCGAGCTCACAGCTGCAGATTTCCAAAATGGCGGACACCTGGATCCATCTCAACTACCTGGTGCAGGCCGGCGAGCGCAACCGAGGCATGTCTATCATTAAATCCCGCGGCACGGCGCATTCCAACCAGGTGCGTGAGCTGATCCTCAGCGATGTGGGGGTTACGGTAACAGATGCCTACACCGCGGGCGGCGAGGTGTTGATGGGAACACTACGTTGGGAAAAAGAGAGCGCGGAGCGTGGCGCAAAGGATGTGGCCGAGGTCGCTGGAAGGGTCAAGCGCGTCAGGCTCGATGCCGAGGAAGCCGAGCTCGAGGTGCGTCTGAAAGCGCTGCAGGTAGAGTTGGAGGCCAAGCAGGTGGAGAAGGCCCTGCTGGTGAGCACCACCGAGAGTCGCGAAGGGGTGCTGTCGCAAGGCCGCTCGCGCATGCGGGAGTTGCGCGGCGCCGACACGGCCATTCCGAGACAGAAGTAGTTTCGCCATGACTCGCTGCGCACCCTATCGATTCCGGCTGTACGTCGCAGGCGACGCCCAGAATTCCGCGCAGGCACTTGCGAACCTTAAGGTTATTTGCCGGGAGCACTTGCGCGATCGCCATACGATCGAAGTTGTGGATGTCTTCCGGGAGCCGGAGCGCGCCTTGGCAGATGGCATTTTCATGACCCCGACACTTGTCAGGCTGAGCCCGCATCCCGTCCGAAGGATCGTCGGCACATTGAGCCAGAGTCAGCCCGTGTTGCACGCCTTGGGACTGGGAAGTCCCAGCGTATGAATTCGGCGCCGTTGCCGCTCTCGGCCGACACAGATAGCGAAGTTTTGGATCTAATCCAGGCGCTGCACCAGGCAGAACAGCGTCTGGAGGAGTTAACGGCAGGCGAGGTGGACACGGTGGCGGATCGCGGCGGGCGGACGCTGTTGTTGCGCCGCGCTCAAGACCGGCTGCGTCACAGTGCCGCGGCTAAGCAGACTGCGATCCTCAACGCATTGCCCGCGCACATAGCGTTGCTCGATGCACGCGGCATCATCGTTTCTGTGAACGAGGTCTGGCGCGGTGGCGGCGCTGACGTGCTCGAAGGCCCGGGCTATGGCATCGGAATCAATTACGTCGAGATCTGTGACAACACAGTTGACGATGAGTCATCTGAAGGACCGCGGGTAGCCGAAGGTATTCGCTCAGTGCTGGCCGGCAGGGCAAAAGCTTTTTCGATCGAATATGCCCGCGCTTCGCTGGCAGAGCAGCGAGTGTTTCTGCTGACCGTAACGCCGCTGGGAGAGGACTCCCCGAATGGCGCTGTAGTTATGCTCCTGGACGTGACGGCGGAGAGGCTGAGCGAAGGCACTCTGCGTGTCAGCGAACTGCGGTTTCGCCAAATGGCGGAGAGCATTCGCGACGTGTTCTTTCTTCGCAGTATCGATAGCGCCCGTATGTATTACGTGAGCCCGGCCTATGAGCGCATTTGGGGCCGTAGCTGCGAAAGCCTGTACCTGAATCCAGAGTCATGGCTGAACGCCATCCATCCGGAGGATCGCGAAGACGCGCTCCGAAAAATCGTGGAGACACAAAAAACCGACTTCGATCTGGAGTTTCGCATCGTGCGCCTGGACGGCGAAGTTCGCTGGATCAACGCTCGAGGAGCTCCGATCCTCAATGATGCTGGCGAGCCCTATCGCACAGCCGGCGTGATCTCGGATATTACCGAGCGCAAGCAGGCAGGAATCAAGATTGGGCGTCTGAATCGCGTTTATGCTGTGCTCAGCCAAATTTCCGCTCTGACTGTCAGCGCAAGAGACCGTGACGATCTGTTTCGGCAGGCGTGCCGAATTGCAGTCGAGGCGGGAGCCTTCAGAACGGCCTGGATCGGTGTCATCGATCCGCAGACGCTGGAAGGCAAGGTGGTTGCCTCGCATGGCGGCGAGGAAGAGTACATCGAGCCAATCAGGCTGACGGTAAAGTCCGGTACCCCCGATAGCGAGCGGCCGGCCTGTCGAGCACTGCGATTGCTGAAACCCATTATCTGCAACGACATTGCGACGGACCCCTGCGTCATAACCCACCGGGAAGAGCTGCTGAGCCGCGGGTATAAGTCGGTTGCATGCTTTCCGTTGACGGTGGCTGGACGCCCAGATGCCGTTTTCGCTTTGTTGGCGACGGAGTGCCATGCCTTCGACGAGGAGGAAATACGACTGCTGTTGGAACTTACCGGTAACATCTCCTTCGCTCTCGATCACGTGGAGAAGCGCGAGCGGCTCGATTACCTGGCTTATTACGATGAGTTGACTGGTCTGGCTAATCGCAGCCTCTTTCTAGAGCGGGTAGCACAGTATATGCGCGGGGCCCTTTCGGGCGGCCATAAGCTCGGCTTGGGTCTGATGGACTTGGAGCGATTCAAGAACATCAACTTGAGTCTGGGCCGGCCGGTCGGCGACTTACTGCTGAAGCAAGTCGCGCACTGGCTGACATGCAACCTGGAGGGCGCCAACCTGTTGGCGAGGGTAGGACCGGACCAATTCGCCGTGGTGTTTCCCGAGGTGAAGAGCGAAAGAGACTTGGAACGGCGCATCGAGCAATCGATGGACGCGTTTGTGGAGTATCCATTTAGTCTCCAGGACGCCGTGTTTCATATCGCCGCGAAGATTGGGGTAGCCCTATTTCCGGATGATGCTGATGACGCTGACACTCTGCTTAAGAATGCCGAGGTGGCGCTCAGAAAGGCGAAGTTTGGCGGTGATCGGTACCTGCTTTACTCGCAAAAGATGACCACGATGGTAACGGGTCGGCTCAATTTGGAAACTCAGCTGCGCCAGGCGATCGACCGGGAAGAATTCGTACTGCACTATCAGCCCAAGGTGAGCCTGCTGAGCGGTCAGCTCACCGGCGCCGAGGCACTGATCCGGTGGAACAATCCGAAGACCGGGTTGATGCTGCCGGGAGACTTCATTTCCATTCTTGAAGATACCGGACTGATCCACGAGGTCGGGCGCTGGGCCCTGCATAGGGCGATCGATGACCATTTACGCTGGCGCGCGGCAGGCTTGCCCACTACACGCATTGCGGTCAACGTGTCTGCGCTGCAGCTGCGCAGTCGCAGTTTTATCGATGAGCTCAGAGGTGCGCTCGAGGCTGACGCGCATGCGGCGGCCGGACTCGAACTGGAGATCACCGAAAGCCTGATCATGGAGGACGTCAGGCTTAGTGCCGCCATTCTGAAGGCGATCCGGGCGATGGGCGTAAGCATTGCAATCGATGACTTCGGGACGGGCTTTTCTTCACTCAGCTACCTATCCAGGCTCCCGGTGGACACGCTAAAGATCGATCGCTCATTCGTGAACGAGTTGACTGATGGGCAACAGGGGCTACTGCTGGTATCCACCATGATTAACCTGGCCCACTCCTTGAAGCTCAACGTGGTAGCGGAGGGCGTCGAAACCGCCGGGCAATTCGGCTTGCTCCAGTCCCTTGGCTGCGACGAAATGCAGGGCTATTTTTTCAGCAAACCGTTGCCAAGAGATATCTTCGAAGAAAGCTATTTAACGTCGCATGCGGCCGCGTAAATCTCCTAAGGGTGGCGGATTGTCATTGGCCGACCGCAACCGCAGCGGTCTGATCCCCTGCCGGAACGGCGGCAAGCGACGGTTTGCACCGTCGCGGTGGCAAAAGCGCCCAAGGCGCCACAGAAGCGGACCAGCCGGCGCGGTGAATGCGCGAAACCGCATCGGCAGCCACACTACGCGAGGTCGGGGGGCGAGCGCGGGAACTGGGATCGCGCAGCTTCTGTCAAAATAGGCGAGTCAGAGGTCAACACCGGTTGCGGCAAGGCGTTGAGAAAAATGCGATGATCTGCCGAGCACTGGTTTTGCCGTTCCTGGCGATCGCGACAGTGACGGTGCTGAGTTCACTGTTCGCGAGGAGGTTACCGGTATGAACAACCGAGCATGGCTTCGATTCGCAGCAATTACGGCAACGGCAATGCTTGCGGCGGGCAGCGTGGCGAGCGCGAACCCGGGCGGCGGCCACGGCGTCGGTGGGGGCGGCCACGGGGGCGCCGGGGGATTTCACGCCGCCGGCCCTGGCGCCTATGGCCACTACGGCGGTTACGGCTGGCGCGGCGGCTACGGCTGGCGCGGCGGGTACTACGGCGGCTACGGCCGGTGCTGTGGCTGGGGCTGGGGGCTGGGATTCTACGTTCCCTTCCTGCCGTGGTATTACGACACTTACTGGTGGGGCGGCGTGCCGTACTACTACGCCGATGGCGCGTACTACCTCTGGAATAACGGCGTCGGCCAGTACGAGACGGTCGATCCGCCGGGCGCTCTGAGTCAGACGCCCCCGCAAGGCCAGTCAGCGGCAGCGGCGGGCGCTCCGGCGGTGTCCTCCGAGCTGTTCGCGTATCCGAAGGCCGGCCAGTCCCCGGAACAGCAGAAGCAGGATAAGGACGAGTGCCGTGCCTGGGCAGCGGCGCAGACCGGATTCGATCCGACGCAGACCAATGGTGCGGCCGCTAAAGGCGCTGGAGCCAATCTACAGGGTTACCTGCGCGCGCAGGCTGCCTGTCTCGAAGGCCGCAATTACAGCGTGAGATGAAGTGCGCACTGGCTGAATCCTCATTTCGCTGGTTGTCGCTGCTATTCCGCCACTGAAATGAGCCCACCCGCGCGCGTTGTGTCGAGTCGTGCGAAACTGCGCCTGCGAGCCTAGCGCCCAGGCAGGCGAGTCACCCGCTGAAGTGGTCGCAGGGTCGCGGAAGGGGAGGATCCAAGAATGATATACGGTGGATACAATAGTCTCTGGAGCCTGCTGATACTGGCTGGCGACATCTGGGCGATAATCAATATCTTTCAGAGTTCAGCTTCCAACGAACGGAAATTGATTTGGACGCTGGTCGTGCTGCTTCTGCCGCTGCTGGGTCTGATTCTCTGGTTTTTCCTTGGACCACGTGATGGCAGGGTGTAGGTTCGAACGCATCGGGACCACTCTGTAACTCGAGCCACGTGCCGGAGCTCACGTTCGCGAACAAGGATCACGCACGACCCGGCATAAGTGCGGCATAGTGCCCCGCTGCATCTGCAGCCTCAGTCGTGTGTCCTCTAGGGGCAGCAGTCTTCACTCGCGTCCAGACGCGGAACTGGACGGGCTTCACGATCAGGAAAAGTGGTTCAGTGGCCGCATGCGATCATGGCCCCTTACCCTCGAGCGGCGGCCCGGAATGCTGTGGAATACCGGAGCGACGTACCGCAGAACCCGCACGGTATAGTCAAGGCCAAACCGAACCTGATATGAAAGCCTCACTGGATTCACAGGTCTAACGCTGGTGGGGTCCTCTACTGCCGGGCTCGCGAGCGCAAACCCGCTGCTGGGCACCTGGAAATTGACCTCCTACACAATGACGACCGATGCGGGCGAGAAGTCACATCCGTACGGCGAGTATCCGATTGGCTACCTTAGTTACTCAGCGGACGGGCGGATGCAGGTGATTGGAACCAGGAGCGAACGCGCAGCGCCACACGAACCCGCTGCAAGGGACGAAGAGAGTGTGGCGCTCTACAGGACAATGTTCGCGTATGCGGGTACGTACTCGATTGAGGCCGGCAAGGTCACCCACCACGTCGATATTTCTTGGAATCAGGTCTGGAATGGGACTGACCAGGTTCGATCCTATGAGGTGAATGGGGATACCCTGATCATCTCATCGCGCCTATTTAACCCGGCAAGCGGCACTGAGGCTCAATACGTTCTGGTGTGGGAGAAGGTGGCGGGGCCGCGTTGACCGAGATGCCTGTCTCATATCTGGGGCGCGCGTGTCTGTTCTGCCGCGAGTAGCGCTTGTAAACATTGAGCTGTATGGATTCAGCGCGATACGCTCTCGCGATTTCCCAAGCATTCATCGAGCGCATCGACGTTCGAGCGCGCGAGTTGCGCACACGCTCGCGGCACAGGACATCTCGGAGGAAACATGAGGATATCAGTCGGACTGTCCAGCCTGATGCTTCTTACGATCGGTGTTCGCGCTGTGGGAGAGCCGGTACCCGTCATTGACAACGAACGGGTCACGGTCTGGGACATCACGCTTGCGAAAGGAATAGAAGGTCCAGCGACACCGCATGACCTGGACACCGTCATCATGTTCTTGGAAGGCGGGAGAATCCGGACGGTCGACTCAAATGCGCAGCGTACGGTAGCAGCACGAGCATTCGGAGACGCCGTGTTCGTGCCGAAAGGCAGCGACGCGAAGGGTATGCTTCTTTCCGAGGGGGCCGCGCATGAGGTCGTGATTTCGCTTAAAGATCACGCCAGTCCTGTCATCTCCAATACTTCCGGCTACCCAGCGGCGTTTCCTCGCCCGGGATCGGTGAAAGTCTTGGAGAACAGCCGTGTCATAGTCTGGCATTACTCGTGGACACCGGGCGTGCCGACGCCTATGCATTTCCACGACAAGGACGTTGTTGTCGCCTATCGATATGACGGGGCATTGAAGTCCGTCACACCCACTGGACCGAGTGTCGTGAATTCCTACAAGGCGGGTGATATCCGCTTCAACAAGGGCAACCGCACCCACTATGAGGAGCTGATGACGGGACGGCAAAGTGCGGTGATGACGGAGTTGAAATAATTGGGTAACGCACACCGCCCCGTGAATTGTCGGGATTGCGCGATATAAGAACGCGATCTGAAGGTGATTTGATCCCCGTAGCCCCACGCCTTTCCGGCCTTTAGCTACGCCCTCCGATCTCATCGATGTGAAGCAGAAGGTCAGCAGGATCTTCGTACACGCGTACGGCGCCCGAGCGCTCAAGCTCGTCCTGACCGTAACCCCCGGACAGCACTCCAACGCCAAGACCGCGTGCGCGACGCGCAGCAAGCATGTCCCAGATGCTATCGCCAACGATTACGGCCGACTCGATGTCCGTGCCAAGCCGCTCGGCGGCGGCCCAAAACAAATCTGGGTCGGGCTTGGCTCGGCGCACATCATCACGCGTGACCACGACCGCACCTTGTGGATCGACGCCCAGCAACTCTAGATTGAACTTCGCCGTCGCCATTCTTCCGCTGGTCGCGATCGCCCACGGGATCTTGGCCCCTGTCAGATAGTCGAGCAGCTGCAGGGCCCCGGGGAGGGGCCGCACCGACTTGGATAGCCGGCCGTAGGCTTCGCTGTGACGCTTCTGCAGGGTTTCGAGCAAGCTCGGAGTGATGTCCACAGCGACTTCCCGCAACAGCATCTCCGTGAATAGACCGCCGCTCATCCCAATGCGCCGGTGTATGCGCCACACCGAGAGCTCGATGCCCGCAGCATGCAGCGCCTCCTGCCACGCGAGCACGTGCTGGTAGACGCTATCGACGAGCGTTCCATCCAGATCGAATAGAAAGCTCACATCATTGTGTACCATTGGCAATTCCATTCCCGGCTTTCATAGGATGCTACGCGGATCGCGAAGAGGGCGTCCACCGCCTCATGGAGGTGAAGCACACGGCCAGTGGGATCTTTGTACACGCACACAGCGCCGCGGAGGTACCAGACTTAAAAAGAATTACCGCTCACGGCTTGGTTTTCCTTAACGCCTCACAATTTCCCTGACAAGCTCGTCAACCACATCCGGCGGAATCAGTGCCGCCGTCTCGTGATAGGGCATAGCGGGAATCTGGCTGCGTTTATCGGCCTCCATTTTCAAGTAGAGGGTCTTGAGGGTGCGCGGCGCGAACAAGGTATACGTGTCGTAGGCATAGCCAATGCCCTTGAGCTCATTCGGTTGAAGGATTCGTACGCGTGCGTGAACCGGTTGTGCCGGTACACCACACATGAGAGGTACTCCGCCGTTGGTGAATACGGCGTGGATAGCCTGCCGCGTCGGCTTGAACCCGAGCCCCATCGCACGCGCCATCTCCGCGCCGATGGTGACCGTACCTGGAACGGCTGATTTGGTGGTGCGGAAGAACCGGTCGATCTCGTGACCAATGTAATCGGTGCGAAATTCGTGAAAATGCCACCAGCCGATCGGCTCGTACCCGGAGAGGCTCATGCGGCGCGCAACCGTAGCAATCTCCAAAGGCTTGGGCTCTCGCTGGTGATAGGTTTTCAGCAGATCGGGGATCGCCTTGATCAGCGCTTCGTCGCGCAATCGGCCGAGGTCTGAGGCGTGACCGAGAAGATCGATGAACATCTTGATCGGAGAGAGGATCGGCTCGATGATTCCGTAGTTGAAATCCGGATCCGCCGAGGTGCCGCCATCATTCTCCGTTGCGAGAAACCGGAGCGACTGGCGCGTGACGTCGATGGCCGCCTCGATCAGACGGTGTCCCACCTGGGGAACCTCATCCACCGTCGCGGCGCATAAAATCCAGATTTCATCGCCGCTACCTTTGACAGTGAAAAACCTGACCGGATCGAGCGGCGCGGCGTTCCCGTAGTGGCTCACGGCGCTTTCGTAGAACTTCCTCTCGATATGGCAGAATTCGCGATAGATCAGTTCATTGAGTTTGTCGATTTTCCGCCGATCGTTCTGTGCAAGCTTCATGATGCGCGTCTTGGCATCAGTCGAGCCGACGAGATCGAAGGAAATAGAAAACAGACAGGCATTGGAAGCGGGCGAGGAGGGCGGCGGCAGCGACACCTTCGCCATCTCGGTGTCAAGCGCGCGCACCAGCGCCGGATTCTGGCTGCCCGCCAACGTTGCTGCGTTGGCTATTCGTGCCAGGGCCTCGGCACGGTGAGCATCTCCCGACCTGACCGCGGCAGCGTGCCAGGAATACAGTACGGCCGCCGCGACCAGGGCCTGCTGCGGAGTGCCTGTGGCCAGAATCTGTCCGAGTTGGTTGTCCACGCCAATCAGAGTTGGCGAAAGCGCGGGAATTAAATCGGGGGGCATCCCCAGGGCGACAGCAACTCTCTTGGCTTCATCCGAACCGAGCTGTGCCGCTAAATAGGAGGCCGCGGCGATATCGCTGTCCGTCGCGTTGCCGGTCGCCAGCACAAAGGTTGTTACCGCCGCCATCACTTCGAGGACCGGCGGCGCAAAGCGCGCACCGTTGTTGCGCAGGCTTTCGGCAAGGTGCTCGAGGATGTTGGATAAGGTGGGCACTGACGGTGTTTGCCTCGGTTTGAGCTATCCACGCCAGTGGGTCACGGCCGTGAGACTAGGATGCGCCCCCCACGGGCGAACGTCCATCGACGTCCTGTTCTCCGTAAGCTCGTGGGTGCTGACTTAGCACCGGCGCCTCGGCGGGTCTGTGCGCTAGGGCACGTTACTCCGGAAAGTTCATCCTGCGCAGTAGCGCCTTGAAACGCGGCTCGCTGCGCACACCCGACAGCGCAGGCTCGATGATAAGCAGACTCAGCGCCGCGTCGCGCTGCCGGTAGGCCTGCTCCAGCCAGCCAAAAGCGCAGTCGAGTTCACCACGCCATGCATAAGTCACACCTATCTGGTACGGGATCCTCAGTCCGTACTTGGCGAGCAATTCGTCCAGTACGCGCCGCGACTCGTTGGGATGGCCCAGGGTGTGCTCGATCATCGCGAGAATTGCCCAGCGCCAGGGCTCGTTTTGTTGCCTTTTATTGGTCTCAAGCGCCTCCGCCGTCCGACCCGTGACCAGCTCGGTTCCCGCCAAGTACAGATTTGCCAGGGTCGATTGCGGGCTCAGTTCAAGCGCGCGGCTTAGAGCGCGATGCCCCGCCTCAGATTCACCGAGCGCGGTGTACGACAAGCCAAGCATCAACCAAGAGCTCACGTCCAGCGGCTCGATCTCAGTCGCCGTCTGTGCAGCAGCAATGGCTTCGCGGAAGCGACCAGTGGTACCCAGCAGCAGGCTGTGTCTGCGCTGGACCTCGTTGGAGCGCGGCTCGAGCTGAAGCGCCTTCTCGGCATCCGCCCGCGCTCCGTTCCAATCCCACTGCAGTCTCAAGCGCACATAGCTACGTGCCGAATAGGCCTCACCGGAATCCGGCGCGAGCGCGATGGCCTTCTCTGCCGCCGCAACTGCCCGTGTCGCGTATGCGTGCCCCGGGTCGCCATCCTCCGCGATCTGGTTGGCAAGGCTCAGGGCGAGCAACACATAGGCCGACGCGTAGCCTGGATCGAGCGCCAGCGCCTGTTCCAGGGCTTTGGTGGCGCGCTGCGCGCTGTCGACCGTGCGGCGGTTGTAAGACTGTTTGGCGAGGAGATACTGCTCATAGGCCTCCGTAATGGCAGTGCGGTGCGGGTTCGCCACTCTCTGCGCCGGCAGCAACTTTGCTTTCAGGGCCTCAACGACGATTCCGGCGATTTCGTCCTGAACCTTGAAGATGTCCTTGACGTTGCGGTCGTAGGTCTTCGACCAGAGGTGGTAGCCGTTGTCGGCGCGGATCAGGCGTGCAGTTATCCTGATGGTGTGACCCGCCTTGCGCACACTGCCCTCCAGGACATGCGCCACGCGCAGCTTCTGTGCAATCCTTGCGATGTCCTCCGACTTGCCTTTGAAGGAAAAAGATGACGTGCGGGCGGGCACCCGCAGGTCTTGCACCTGCGTCAGCAGATCGATCAGCGCCTCTGCCAGTCCGTCGGAAAAGTATTCCTGGTCGCTCTTTGGACTCATGTCCGCGAACGGCAGAACCGCAATGGACTTTTCGGGTATCGAACTCAGCGAGGACGGAGTGGAGTGCGCAAGGAGGGTTGCTGAGCTTGCGGCTGCGGGCGCCGCTGTCAGCGACCCGTGCTCCCCGGGCGACAGCAGGCGCCATACATGCTCGACGAAGGCGTCCGGCGCCTCACCCTCCAACAGGCGCATCCACTGGACAGCCATGAAAGACTCCGGAACGTCGCCCCCGGCCTCGGGCATGGCGTCGATCGCGACGGGCACTATAAACACCTTGTTGCGCGCCATCAGGTGAGTCCGCTGGTCGGCAAGGCGCCACTCGAGTCGGAAGTAACCCTCGTTGCGCTTAAGGGTATTGGCCGAGACGAGGGGCACGAAGAGCGCACAGTCCTTGATCTGCCGGCGGATCCTTTGGTCCCAGAGGTCCCCTCCCCGAAGGTTACTTTGGTCGAACCACACCTCAATGCCGCGTGTCCGGAGGGCTTCGCAGATGCGGTGTGCTGCCTCGGAATCTTGCGAGGCATAGCTGAGAAAGACTGTGTTCTTCGATGTGCTCACGGGCGGGTCGTGACGTCGCCGACGTCGACCCCGTCGCGCAATTCCGTGGTGACTGGATTTCTCAAATAGGGCCGAGGGACGTGATCGGCTAAGGCACTCGGATGTGCGCGCGCCACTATGGGCGTTGTCATCGGCCGATTCGCTCGATTGAGGCTTCGGGCGTTAGGGCAGCGCGCCGCTGCTCCTCTGTTGTCGATATTCCGCGACCGAAATAAGGTGCCGCACGCGCGTATCCCACAAAATGTATTTCAACGATTGCTGGACGGTAGCGAGCTTCAGGCGGGTGACATCCGAAAACAGCTCGCGGTGTTGGTTGTGGCAGGCGATCAAGCAGTAGTTTGGAATCCTGGATGACATGTGATGGATGTGATGATAGCCAATATTGGCGGTAAACCAGTTCAACCACGCCGGCAGGATGAGGAAGCTCGTACCTTCGATCACAGCGGTGTCGTAATCCCAGTGCTCATCGCTGCTGGCGTACGACTGCTTGAAATTATGCTGCACGGTGAACAACACGATGCCAGCGGCACCGGCAAGTGACAGGCTGATCACGTAAGTCAGGAAGAACAATGGGGCGCCTACCGCATAACACATCAGCACCCAGAGGCTGAGCAGGACCACATTGTTCAAGGCCATGTGGCGATACTCTTTGGGCGAGTTCCAGTAGGGCGTTTTGAACGTGGCCGCATGCACTCTCATCGGAACGCCCGGCTGCGCGATCTTCCGCCGCAGCACGTGCATCGCAAAGGCGATGCTGCCTTTGAGCCAGGTGAAGCGCGGGTTGAAGACCAGATAGATGAACCCTGCGAGCGGTGCACACACGATACTGCACTTATATCGGTACAGGCGCTGGCGCGTGGCGCTGAGCGCCGCATACTCATCAATCGAGAGCGTGGTGTACGGACCGCGGTATCGTGCCCAGTTGCCGTTATGGGCGTGGTGATAATTGTGATGCTGCGACCAAACGTACTGTGGCATGCCCGCCGCAACGCCCAGCAGAAACCCAAATCCGCGATTGAGCCAGCGGCTGCGGAACAAACTACCGTGGCCGCATTCGTGCATTAGCGCAAAGACGCGCAACGTGAACAGGCTGATCAGCAATACGACCGCGGCGGTCAGCCAGATGGAAACAGAGACACTGCGCGCTGCGGCCCACCAAAGGATCGCGAGCGGCCCGAAGGTTGTCAGGACCTGGGTCAATCCCTTGAGATTGTTAGACCTCGAATGCTCGCGGATGATGATCCGCTTCTGGTCTTTCATGAGGTCGATGAATGACGCCATTGTGCACCCCCCGAGCGTCGACCCTGTGGAGTCAGCTGTTGTCACCTCGGCGCGGCCGAAGCGAAGAGGCTCTTCTGACTTATCAGCGCGGGTAAGCACGGCGGAGGCCGGTCCTTCACTGCGGTGGTGCGCGGGGACGGCCGCGCCGCGCAATCCGCGCCGTGCGCGCAGCACGACGGGAGGTAACTCCGGGTAGCTGTCTCAGGGACGCACTACCGGAGCCATGGGATGCCTCAAGCGTGTATCTGGATCGCCACCGGGCTTCGCGGCCGGGAAACGAATCCCTACCGGCCACTGCCACGCAGCGGCGCGCGCGCGAACTGACCGAGATATTCACCCCCGGCCGGCTTATGTAGCCGGGAAGTGTTAACGACCGGGCAGGCTCAGTAGCGACGCGGGCCGCCCCGGTTTCCTCCGCCGGATCGATCACGATCCTGGGCCTCATTGACCTTGAGAGCGCGGCCCTCAAAGTCCTTGCCATTCAGCGCCTGCATCGCACGCGATGCATCCGCGTTCGACATTTCCACAAAACCGAAGCCACGCGGGCGTCCCGTGTCGCGATCGGTGATCAAAGAGACCTTCTCGACGGTCCCGTGCGCGGCGAACAAAGCGCGCACGCCATCTTCAGTTGCCGTGAAGGGAAGATTTCCAACGTATAGTTTGGTCACTGCACAGTACTCGCAAAAAAACCTTAAAAACGACGGCAATTGAGCCCGTATCCTAGTTCGCCAACCTCGCGAGAGTGACAGACTCTGGGCCGGTGCGCGCGCCGCACAAAAAGCACCAGGGCAGACAAGCCGAAGGACTACGAACCGCCGCGTACAGTACCGCAACTCGCGGCGCCGTGCCCGACTACCGCACGGAGGGCCTGCCCGCGGCGAGCCCCCAAAGGCAGGGAACGGTCAAGTTCCGGGCAGCTCGGGGAGCGCTGAGCACTGATATTGAAGAGATAATCGGCACGGCTGCTTCGCGCCGGCTCTGGGGAAGGCGGGCCGGAGCGCTTGCGTACATTACGGGCCATACCGTCCCCGGCATGCGACAGCGCCTCGGGGTTCCCGCCTCAAGGCCGCACCGTGCGCCGGTTCACCCAGGCCAGAAAATTCAGTGCTTTCTCGAGCCCGCGCCTTGGCAGCGGGCCACCCCTGGGTGCGGGCGCCGCCCGGGCCCCAAAGCGCGGCAACCGCCTCAGCTCTTCTGCTGATACGTCGCCGTCACCTTGTAAAGCAGTTGCAACAGGCACGGTTGTTTCGAGGCGTGATCGCGCGCGCGCAGGCCGTTGCACTCAATCACTCCGTCTGCCGGGCGCGTGGCGTCCGCCAATACCGCTTTCACAGCGCTACTGAGGTCGAATTGCCCATCGCAGTCCGCATACGGACAGGAGTACTCAAAAAACGCAGGAGCCGGTGGGTACAGCACATGTGACTGTGAGGTCGGGGTGCTCGCGCTCGGGCCTTCGAACCGCAACTCGATCCGCACCTGTTGGACAGCAGGGAACGCCGCCCGCAGTGGCTGCGCGGTAGCCCGATTGCGCCGCAGCTGGTCGCGGCGCTCCTGGCGCGTATTCGTCGAATTAGGGGGGCCGAGTCTCACGTGCGGTGCCCAGCAAAAGTGGATGCCCTTGCACCCCGTGCTCGTCTTGGTGGGCCAGCTGTCCTCGCTAGCATGCTCAGTCGGGAGTTCTGTTGGCAGCGCGCTCCGCTCGCGTGCGCTGCTCATCGCGCACCTCCGCAAGCGTCAGGCGCGTGCTCACTGCAATCACATCGAGGATGGGATGCGCGGGATCGGAGGGCAGGCGCAGTTCGTGCACCCTTTCCCAGGTTCGAATGCGAACATCCGGCGGATTATTGTCCGAGCACTGCTCGGCCAGCTCCAGGCGCCTCTTTTCCGCACGCTCATATGCCTCATGCGCAAGCCGCTCGGCGCGCGTCTGGACGAGTTCACGTGTGGGGGGTGGGGGAGGGAGCGTCATCCGTGGGAAACCAGGACCTCGGAGTCAAGAGTTCTTCAATCAAGGCAGGAATGCGAACTTGGATCCTGCCCGCTGGTTCGTAGCGCCTTGCGAGCATGACAGACAGTGACCGGCGGGAGTGCCGTTGCGGCTCACAAGGCCAAGGCAGACAAGCAGATAAGTCACGAACCGAGCCATAGCCTACACGAGTTCCCGCAACGGCGCCCAACTTGCGTACGTGGCACAGCGCTGTTCGCCACTGCGCCGCGCACGGGTGTGCCCGGTCTGCTCTGCCGTGAATCCGACGCCGGTGGGCTCGCACCCCACCGGCCGAACCCCCTAAAAGGAGCGGCCAAATCACCAAAAGCAGCGCCTGCGAGGGCGGATGCACGGTGACTGTGACGGCTCAGCGGCGTATCCGAACGGCAGCACACCAGCGCCGTGCAAGCTCAACATAACGCGTCGGCTCGAACGACGGTGAGAGAGCGACGCCACCGCCTGCACGGTGAACGCGCTGGATTCCTTCGTTTACATATCGATCGATCTTGGAGCGATCGCGCGTCGGGCGATGTTGGAATCCGACCTGCACTTAAGTGTGTTGGTACACACGGCCATCGTGGCCGGCAATGATGCTTATCAGAGCGCCTGTTTCCTGATCTTCCAGGGGCCGCTTTGCGAAAGGAAGGTCGCGATCTCATCGCGCACGAACTGCTCGATGTTCGGATGCTCGGAAGCGACCGTAAAGCTACCGCGTTCCATCGCTGATCGGCCGCAGCCTGGATCTGCGATTGACTGGCAGTCCACGTACAGCCGATCGGTAGCCGGCTGATACGTCACAGTCGTCGCAATCGCAAGCCCGGAGACCAAGGACTTGGCGAGTGCGTCCAGTCTCGCTCGCTCTTCCTTACTCATGCGGAGGACTCTCCAGGGGCTCGGAGGCCATGATGCCTGATCGAGCGTGCATCGTCGTGATGCGCTGCAGCGACGCCCACGCTCCAGCGGTAGTGGCTAGCGCCTGCGCCGATGCAGTGGCGTGACCACTGCCGCGGGCGCCTCCACGTTCGGGCTCGCGATGCTGTTCGCATCGAACTGGGCGGGACTCAAGAACATCACGCTGCACTGGCTGCAGGCGTGGAACTCAGTTTCGTAGCGCGTGCCATTCTTACGCAGGACGCTGACGCGGTGGTATCTGTCGAAGCCGCAGATCCGGCAGCGCCACTGAGAGAGCCTCATATGGCGGATCGTAGGGAGCAGGTGTGGCGCGCGTCCATGCAGTACCGGGGCCGCGCGAGTACTGGATGCGGGTCATCGAGCCTCTACGGCTTGAAGAACCACGGGCCCGTAGTGGAGAGGAATTCCGTAATCCGTTCGCGGACATAGCGGTGCAGGTCCGGATGCTCCGCGGGCTTGACCGACCAGGTGCGTTTTTGCGGCAGGCGTTTCGTCGCGGGTGCTACCTGCGACCAGACATCGATAGTGAGGCGGTCCAGTTTCTTGTGGTAGGTCACGACCGCGACGACGGGCAGCCCGACAACCAGCATCTTGGCCAGCGCGTCCAGGCGCATGAGTTCCTCCGGGTCCATGGGGTCGCCCCTCCCAAGTGAGCGCGCAGCGCACTCCGATAGTGCTCGAACGCCAGTTAATCACAACAAGCCTATGCCCGCCGGCAGCGCATAGAATGTGCACCCTATGGCCCGTACACCTGGACTGCAGACGCGCTGCGTGCATGCCGCACGCGCCCCCGATGCCACCACCGGATCTGTGGCGCAACCGATCTATCTCACGACTACTTTCCAGCGCGACGAGGATGGGGGTTACGCGCGTGGCTATCGCTACAGCCGCGAGGGGACACCCAATCGCGCAGCCCTTGAGGCGTGCGTGGCGGAGCTCGAAGGCGGAGCCGGTGCCCTGGCGTTCTCCTCGGGACTCGCCGCCAACATGGCGTTGCTCGAGCTTCTGGCAAGCGGTGAGCAGCTGATTGCGCCTCTGGAGGGCTACTACGGCACGCTGAAGCAGTTCCGCGAGCATGCCGCGCGACGGGGCGTGCAGGTGGCCTTCGCAGATTTCACA
>Ga0302324_100007399_pt1 | contig 23356 bp, 18 predicted proteins | sample Palsa_T0_1_FD_201949 | JGI IMG/M metagenome (GOLD analysis project Ga0302324, IMG submission 201949) | Peat permafrost microbial communities from Stordalen Mire near Abisko, Sweden - Palsa_T0_1 | ecosystem: Environmental > Terrestrial > Soil > Palsa > Peat permafrost | place: Sweden: Abisko... | reverse complement strand
TCTCCTGAAGGACATGGTGCGGCTTGACCTTGCCGGCCCTGGTCGCCAGTCTGTCCCTGCCGGCCCTGATCTCCGTCTCGGCCCTGATCTCCGTTCTGACCCCGATCTCCGTCCCGGCCCTGATCTCCGGACTGGCCCGTCGCGCCTTGTTGTCCAGTCTGTCCTTGCGGTCCGGCTGGTCCTGGCACTGCCGCTGGTGTCACGTTGCAGCCTGCAACAAGTAGCACTAGCAAGAACGCACTCATAACTAGCGATTGCTTCATTTTGATTCTCCTTGTGGCGTGGCTCGCGGTAAGACGCCCGCGGATGACGCTACACAACGAGGATCGTAGCGACGATACACAGGCGGGCGCTGTCCCAATTCGCACAGTTCTACCGAGGCGAGGGGAAGGAGTCCGTGGAGGTGTAGTGGGGTAACCGGACATGTGGTGGCCTGGTGCTCCAAGCGTCCGGTAACGGTGCTGGTTCGCCGTGGGCGAATCCTGCCAAACATGATTTACACGGGTGGGATCGCATCGTACAATTCGCCAACTCACGGGCGCGCTACGGCTCACATTTGCGACGCGCAAAGGGGAGACTTCTGTGGCCACTCAGAGTACGGGCTTCGCTGCCGGTATTGAGAAAGATGCGGGCACGACTAACCAGTTCAAGACGTTCCTTAGCCGGTACTTTTATTTCTGCATGTCACTGGCGATGGCGGGGCTGGTGGTGTGGGGATTCAGCCACACGGTCGAGGCCAGCCTGTTCCATGCTAGCCCCCCGCGGCCGCTCATCCTGTGGGTGCACGGCGCCGCCTTCGCGACGTGGGTGATCTTTTTCATCGTGCAGTCGGCACTGGTGCGCGTGCGGAAGGTTAGCGTACACCGCTTTTTGGGCTGGTTTGGAGCGGGGATTGCGACGGCGATGGTGGCGCTGAGCTTCACGGTGGCGGTGGTGATGACGCGCTTCGATACTTTTGTGCTCCATCAGAAGGGCGTGGCTGCGTTCCTGTCGATTCCGTTCACCGACATGATCGTCTTCGGCGTGTGCATCGCGCTGGCTGTTTATTGGAGAAAGAGGCCGGAATACCATCGGCGTCTTGTCTTCATAGCGACCTGCGAGCTGATGGACGCGGCTATCGGCCGATTCGATTTCTGGTTCAACCACAGCCTGTTTTATGTGGGACTGGACCTTCTGATCGCGCTGGGCATGATGCGGGATTGGGTGGTGGATGGACGAGTCCACAAGGTGTATCTGTATGCGCTGCCTCCCATGATCCTCGTGCAGAGTCTTGCGATCTACGCGTGGCGAGTGGATCCGGCGTGGTGGAAGGGGATCACGCAGACAATCCTGGGATTTTGACAGCGAGGGGATTTTGAGGGCGGCGGGCGACTGCTGAGCTCGACATATCCGATGACCGCTGCGTGAATGAGGCGTTGCGTCATTCACGGGGGGCTCCTGACTGTAGGCGTTGATACGAGCTTTCAAAACCTACTTCAAAGGAGCGCCCTTTTAAAATGCGTAATCAAGAGCTTGCGTGATTTGTTGTCGTGTCGATCTCTGCAACGATGCGATGATGTTGGGGGTCGAAAACGAAATAGTGGCCCGGCTTTTCTGCTAGGACCCCCTCCATGTGTTCCTTAGCCGTCTTAAGGTGATATGGAACTGTTTCTATCCACTCCAAGCTTTGCCCAACAACATCTTTGCAGATGTCTAGACCGTCTGTTGTGGAGTTCATCTGGAGCCTCCTGACTTCTAAATCCTCCCCCTCGCAAGAGAAGAGCGAGTTTCCAATTCAGGCTATCCTTCAAGGAGCTGAACCCGAGCTCTAGTTGACAGCGACGCTTTTGTTGACCAGAACTTTAATCTCAGCCCGACGGTTCTCTTCTCGCCCGGCCGGACTTTCATTCGATGCTGCCGGCCCATACTCACCCATCGCGCCAGGAGCCACAATACGGTGCACCGGTACACCGGCCTGCTGTATCAAGTAAGCGACCACCGCCTTGGCACGGTCCTCGCTCAACTGTTCATTCATCTTGGCTTCGCCACTTGCATCGGTGAAGCCCACGACCTCTATGAGATATCCGCTAAGTGGGACGGCGGTTTGCGCCAATTGCCTGAGTTGTTCCTGATCGTCCGCTGAAATTGTGGAGCTGCTCACCGGGAATTTGACGGTTGCCTGGGACTTCACGTCATAGTCAGTTAGCGTCGTAAAGCGTTTCGTAAACCCCTCGATATCCTTTATTTTTTTGGTCAACCTGTTTTTTGTTTGCCGCAGCGTTCCGCTCATACATTGCGATAAACTTTTTGATCTCTGCAATGTCTTGCGCGTTGCTCTGAATATTCTCGCTGTTGGCTTCGATAGCCTTCATGTTGGCAGCGACTTGCTCTGCGGTGGGGTGCAGTCCAGCCTGGATCATCTGTGAGGTTTCCAAGTCGTCTCCATCGACGGTGATCGTGTCTGCCACAATGCGGCCCCGGTCGTCCGACACTCCGTCGACATCCAGCTTCAGTCCCGGTATCAGCACCGTGTCGGCCTTTTCTTCTCTTCCTAAGCCAAACAGCCCCGTATTATCCTTCGTTCGCGTGTCTCCGGTGAGGACTACGGTAACGTTTCCGTTGGAGGTTCTTACGATCAAATCGTCTCCGGTGCGCGACGTGATTATGCCCTTTGCTTCGGTTTTGTCGCCAGCCGCGCCCACTGCCACCGATCCAAGCAAAAACAACGCCATCACGGTCGCTGCAATCGTCTTAGGGTGCATAGCTACCTCTCTCTTCTCGTTTTGTTGAACTCGCATGGAAATTGCCGATATCCACGAGAGAGTTCAACATCCATCAAAAATGCATGCCACTGCGAAAACTAACAGGGCTTCCTGAAGCCGGCTGCCGGACGAAGGAAATCCCGAGGGGCGCTACCGCAGCTGGACGATGACCATAGACGCACAGTCTACTTGTAAGGAGAGCCTTCTCCGCTTACTCGAGGTACAGGCTTCACTGCCGTATTGAAAAGGAAGCAGGCACGACGAACCAGCTTAAGACGTGGCTGAGTCGGTACTTCTGTGAGGCGGCCAGAACCTATCCGATGGCTTCTACTTGGCCAGGGGATCGGGCCTCATCTGGACCTTTACTAGCTTGTCGCGCGTGCCTTTGCCGCCTTCTATGTGCCAGGCGGTGTATGGGTTGTAGCTTGTCCAGAAGCCGCGGCCTTTCCAGCCGGCTTTGGGGTCGTCTATGCGGCCTTGCATGCCCCTTGTGAAGAATCCCATTGGATAGGGGACACGGATCATTACGAATTGGCCGGTTTTCGGGACTAGCGCTTGCAGAGCGCCGGAGTTTACGGCTCCCGTTACCGGAACGTTTTTGCCCAGGCCGAGAGTGCCGTAGCGGTCCACTGCTATCAGATAGTTCAGATCGGAATTGATTTTCGTTCCGCCCTGAAATGTCGGGCCTTGATTTCTATAGAGCGTCCAGCCCTCGGGACAGTGCGGGCCGGTGGCAGTCGGGCCGTTCAACACCTTGCATTTGCGGCGATCGAACGACGTGACGTAGTCGGTGGTGCGCCAGTTCTGCCAGGCAACACCCTCGGTGTCTATCGCGACGCCGCCTGCGCTCAGGACGGGAGGGTCCTGTCCCGTGGGTGGAAAATAGATTTCCGCGCGGCTGGTTTCGGGAGGATTGGAGCCGAGGTCGATGCGCACCAACTGCCTGTCTTCGAGGCCAATTCCTGAACACCAGATGCTGCCGTCCACCGGGCTTACCGAAATGGAATAGCAGCTGAAAAATACGCGGTGGTCCTTGGTGGGATCGACGGGTTCGTTCGGTTCCGTCCACGGCTTGGTGATTTTTCCATCACCGTTGGTGTCCACTACTCCGGGAACCCAGCCCTGCGATTGCTCGCTGTTGTGAGTTTTGTCCCAGGCGGCCGTGTCGACCCATCCGACCGCGCCGGCGGCACCGAAGAACAGTTTGCCGTCTGCGCCGAAATCGTTGTGGTCGGTGGTGAAGCAGGTGTCGACCTCGGAAACATCCCCTTTCTCCGGGTCATACACCGCTACCTGTTTGGTGGACCGTTCGATATGGAAGTACTGGGAAAATTTGTTGCCGGAGTCGGCTTTGCAGAAGTCCGGTGGTTTGGCGCCGCGAATCCTGCTGGCGGTCCATACGCGGCGATACTGGTCGATTGCCGCGGCTCGCGGCTGGGAACTCGAGAGCCAGATATTTTCGTCGCCCCAGTAGGGGGACGTCATGTTCATCGAGCCGGTGGGTTCGGCTTGCGAGGGGATGGTTACTTCGCTCGTGGTGTTTTTTACGGGATCTAGCGAGACCAGCGAGTTGCCGCTGGATTGCACGCCGTAGACGGGGCCGTTCGCGTTCACGCTGGGATTGCGGAGGTCGCTGGCCGCTTCATCGTGCAGGTAATTGGATTCTGTGCCCCAGTCCCACAGGGTGAGCACAATGTTGCGCTCGACGCCGGCCGGGCGCGGCGGGGCTACCGTGGGATATTCGCCCGCGGCGATACGGTCACTCCATTCGGCGAACATGGTGCGCTGTTCACCGAGTCCCATGTAGGAAGCGCTCATGCCCGCGCCGGCCGGGCCCGATTTCGTGCGGCGATCCCAGGCTTCCAGGCTGTTGTGAAACGGGCCAAGAGCCTTGGTGATTTCGGGAATCTCGCGCGTGGCCGGGTCGCCGATTTGGTGGCACGTCAAACAGTATTTTACCTTCCCGATAAAATCGTCCGGGGAGAGCTTGCCGCTCGGTATTTTCGCGAGGCTGTACCAGTAATTGGCGGGATAGAACTGCGCTGCCGCCCGCGCGTCCGGCGCGACCACGGCTTTCAGGTCCAAATGCTGGCCGGGCTTGGCCGGTACGCGCGGCGAATCCACGAGTCCGTATCCGCGGACAAAAACTTGATAGGTCGCCATGGGCAATTCGGGCAGCACGTAGCGGCCGCGATCATCGGTGACAACGATCTTGACGTACTTGGTGGGCAAGTCGGTGGTCTCGGCGACTACCCAGACTCCGGCTTCGGCGCCCTTGGAGCTGGTGACGGTGCCGCTGATGTAGTCGCCGGTGCCCGTGGCGGCGCTGCCGCGCTTTTCCGTTGCAAGGAGCCAGGCAAAAGCAAACAGGAGAACCGCCGCAAGCATCGCGAGGGGACGGAATGTCTTTCCCTTGGCGATTCCCTCAATTATTTTCTGGTTCAGGCTCATTGACCTACCTCCAGCAGCGCCGTATACGGCGGGAACTTTCGAATGGATTCTTCGCCCGCACATCCTACTCTCGTGGCGATTTCGATACAACGAATTCGTCAGCGACGCCGTTGGGCTGGCAGGCGCTATTGGCGCTATACTTGCGCCGGGTGTTTGGGGTGGGGGACTATCCTGAACGAAAGCGAGATGCTATGCGGCCACAATTCAGGTTTTTGCTTCTGGCGGCACTGACGATTCTTGCGGGCTCGTTGTCTTATGGGGCGACGATTACGGGAACGGTGAGGGGCGCCGATGGCGCGCCGTTTCAGGGGGCTTTCGTCGAAGCGCGCAACGTGAAAATGAAAATGACGGTGATCGTGCTCTCCGACAGCCAGGGTCGCTACCGTCTTGAAAAGCTGCCCGCCGGCGAATATCGGATGCAGATTGATGCCACTGGGTACCGGGCGGAGCCTCGGACGGGCGTGAGTCTCAGCGCGGACCAGAAGACTTCTTTCGATTTCGCTTTGCAGACCGGCACGGTGCGCTGGAACGAGATTCATCTTTACCAGGCGAAACAATTCTGGCCCGCGGCAAAAGGGAAAGACCTGCTTTTTAACAATTGCATGATCTGCCACGAATTTCAGAGCCGCATGGCTTCGGTGACGCGGGACGCGGATGGCTGGAGAGACCGGGTGGAGTTCATGCGGACCGCGATGCATTCCGCCCTGGCGTATATCACGGACCAGAATGCCGACGATCTCGCGTCTTATCTCACCGAGCTGTTCGGGCCGGAATCGGTGCTGCCGAAATCTCCCGCGGACCTGCCGCAGTACAAGGACACGGTGCGATCGTTCAGCAGCGACGCCATGAATATTGTGTACGTGGAGTACGACATGCCGGGCCCGAGCCGCATGCCCTTCAGTGCCGCGCCGGACAAGGACGGTTATTTGTGGATCCCGAATTCGGGCCGGGCGAATAAGATCACCCGGCTGGACCCCAACACCGGGGAGATGACCGATTTCACCGCTCCTCACATTGGCACGGCCGCAATTCACTCGGCAATTCCTGCGCCGGACGGCTCGGTCTGGCTGGCCGAACAGGGCTCGAACAAAGTAGGAAGATGGGATCCCAATACGCAGAAGATCACCGAATACCAGGACGCATATCTTCCCGGCAAGGAAGGGATTTCGTCAGCGGGGCAAAAGCACACGCTTCGGATGGATGCGAGCGGGAACGTCTGGTCGAGCGGCATTCCGTTGACCAAGTTTGACCCGGAAACTTTGAAATTCACGCGCTTCGCGGAAGTGCCGGCGACCTACGATGTGAAACCGGACAAGAATGGAGATGTCTGGTTCACGGATCCCTTCACCAATACATTCGGTAAAGTCGACGGAAAGACAATGAAGATTACGCGGTGGAATTCACCGACCGCGGACTCCTATCCGCGGCGCCTCGAAATGACCGCCGACGGCACGATCTTTGTGGGCGAGTTTAACGCGGGCAAGATGATCCGGTTCGACCCCGCTACGCAGGCGCTCAAGGAATTCTCTCTTCCTGGTCCCGATCCGAGCCCGTATGCGATGGGCGTGGATACCGATGGTTATATCTGGTACGACTCCCACCACATGGATAACCTTGGGCGCATCGATCCGAAAACGGGGAAAGTGATTGAGTACCCCTTCCCGCATTTTGAGAACTGCGCGCGGGAATTCTTCCGCGATTCGCAGGGGCGGATGTGGTATGGCACGGCACCGAATAACAAGGTGGGTTACTTCTACCTGGCGAGCAAAGCCGCGGGCCCAGAGTCGGCCAGCAAGTAAAAACAGGATCTATCCGTCCTCGCCGGCGCTAACCGTTAGCCTCTTGCGTGGTTACGTGAAAAACCCATGGCCCCCATTTGGATTTTTCGAACTGGCGGGGCCGTAATTTTGACTATAATCGGCGGGGCCTGCGGGTTAGGATGCTGGGGGTCATTTTAGATCGAGGAGGGATCGTGTTCTCACAGATTCGCGCTTTTGTGCTGCTGGCAATTATTTTGGCGCTCGGTTCAGTTTGTGGGGGCGCAACGGTGACCGGGACCGTGAAGGGGCCGGATAGCGCTCCGTTTCAAGGGGCTTTTGTGGAGGCGCACAACACGAAGAGCAAGATTACGGTGATCGTGCTGTCCGACAGGCGGGGGCGCTACTCGATAGAAAATCTGCCGGCCGGGGAGTATCGCGTGCAGATCAGTGCCACCGGCTATCGCAGCGATCCCCGCGCGGGCGTGAAGCTCACTGCGGACCAGCGCGGCTCTTTCGATTTCGCGCTGCAGGCCGCGCCGGTGCGCTGGAACGAAATTCATTTTTACCAGGCCGCGGCGCTCTGGCCGCCGGCGAAAGGGAAAGACCTGATTTTCGATCACTGCTCGATCTGCCATCAATTCCAGAGCCGCATGGCTTCGGTCACGCGCGATGCGGACGGCTGGCGAGACCGCGTCGAGTACATGCGCACCGCCGAGCACTACGCCCTGGGGATGATCACCGATAAAGACGCGGACGACATCGCGACGTATCTCACGAGCTTGTTCGGGCCGGAGTCGGTGCTGCCGAAATCGCCCGCGGATATGCCGCAGTACAAGTCCACGGTGCGCTCTTTCGATAGCGACGCGATGAATATCGTGTACGTGGAATACGACATGCCTGGCCCGAGCCGGATGCCGTTCAGCGCCGCTCCCGACAAGGATGGGTATTTCTGGATTCCCAATTCCGGATCGGCGAACAAGATCACGCGGCTCGACTCCCGCACGGGCGAGATGCAGGATTTCCAGGCTCCTTACATCGGCACCGCTGGCATTCATTCGGCTGTACCCGGGCCGGACGGCGCCGTGTGGCTGGCGGAGCAGGGTCCCAACAAAATCGGGCGGTGGGATCCCAACACGCAGACGATCACCGAATATCAGGACCCTTATGTTCCGGGAGAAGAGGGAATCCGGGGAAGGGGATCGAAGCACACGCTGCGGCTGGACCCGAGCGGCAACGTGTGGTCGAGCGGCGTGCCGCTGACGAAATTCGATCCCGAGACGCGGAAATTTACGCACTTTGCCGAAGTGCCGGCGCTCTACGATGTGAAGCCGGACGCCAACGGGGATATCTGGTTCGCGAATCCCACGGGCAACAAGATTGGCAAGCTGGATGGAAAGACAATGAAGGTCACGCAGTGGACTTCTCCCACCAAGGACTCTTACCCGCGGCGTCTGGAGATTGGCCTGGACGGCTTGATTTATTCGGGCGAATTCAACGGCGGCAAGATGATTCAGTTCGACCCGAAGACTCAAGCCCTCAAGGAATACCAGCTGCCCGGGCCCGATCCGAGCCCCTACGCGCTGGGGGTGGATGCCGACGGCGGCATCTGGTATGACTCCCACAACCAGGACAACCTGGGGCGCTTCGATCCGAAGACCGGCAAAATTACCGAGTATCCGTTCCCGCATTATGAGAACTGCGCGCGGGAATTTTTCCGCGATACGCAGGGGCGGATGTGGTACGGTACGTCGCCTAACAACAAGGTGGGCTATTTCTACCTGACGAAAAAGACGGGCGGCCAGGAGTCGGCGAGTAAGTAAGGGAATTTTCAAACGGATCAGCCGGGCGGGAATTCCGGGAACGGATGGACGGGTGAAAAAGTTCTGACTGCCAGGAGAGGACACACAATGCAAACGAATCGGATGCTGGCGTTCGCGATTGTCATGTCATTGTTCAGCGCCACATTGTTGATCGCTACCGTGGGCAGCGCGGCGCCGCAGCAGGCGCCTACTGCCAACCGGCCGCCTACGCTCTTCAGGCTTACGAGCACCGCTTACGCTGACGGCGGCACGATACCAAAACCGTACACGTGCCTGGCGACTCCCACATATCCCGACAGCAACTCCGTTTCGCCTCCATTGCAATGGAGCAATCCTCCCAAGGACACGGCCAGCTTCGCCCTTATTTTGCATGATGCTGAGGGAGCTTCCGCCAAGGGTACGATGGACACTACACACTGGATCCTGTGGAATATCCCCGGGACCACAACCCAGCTGCCCGAAAGCATCCCACCGGGTTCCTCGCCGGACGGCATCCAGCAGGGCATCAATGTGCGCAAAGTGAACGGCTATGAAGGCCCGTGCGCGCCTCCAGTCGTGCCGCACCACTACATCTTCGAACTGTATGCACTCGATCAGAAGCTGGATTTGATGGCGGGGTCCACGCGAGCCGATCTGCTGAAGGCGATGGAGGGGCACATTCTCGGGAAAGCCATCTACGTGGGGACCTTCAGCCGGCCATAGCTGACATCACCTCACATCACAATGGGGGCCGTACATTCCCGTATTCGTAGCGGGTTGAAATGGTGGCTTTGCCGTCGTCGCTGGTGGTGACTTCACGCAGCGGCAGGCCCTTTGCTTTGGAAATCCATACCTGCGAGTCGATCGTGCCCTTGGGTGTTTCTGAGTGCGAGGCGTACACCGACGCGAGCTCGCCGTTTACCGTCTCATCCTTCAGCGAATGGCAGACATCTTTGGAGTGGGCATCGCGTTTGAGCTGTTGCTCCGTCTGCTCCAGGTCTTTGATGGAACCGGCCAGAGTCCATTTGCCATCGATCTTCATATACATGGAGCCGGCGGCGTAGATGATCTCCGATGCAAAGGTCTGGCCGTCGATCTTGGAGGTCGTGTAGATGTGCGTGGGCGTGCTGTGGACCTTGCTGGAAGCGTCCGCAACCACCTTCTCCATCGCTTTGCACTCGTCTTGTGCCGCGAGAGGCGGCGCGCCAGCCAGGAGGCAGGCGATTGTGAAGGCTGCCACGATGCAACGCAGCGGGAGCGACCCGGTTTCGATGACCAAAGCCATTGCGTGGATACTAACAAACTTGTCGTGCGCGAACAGGGATGCCTGGGCACATCGAATCCCCCTGAGTCGTTGAGGGAGTAGTCCGAGAACACGGGCGGAAGCGAGCAGATTGGAACGGCGAGCGCGGAGCGGGTTTGCTCGATGATTCTCCCGTTCCTTTTAACAACAACTCCACCAGACTCTTCCAACACAATCAGCTTTTGCTTTTTTTGCAGTTACCTTTTATGCTTGTCGATTAGAAACAGGGAATCCCAGGACGGAATGGCCGATCGTCAAAATCTTCGCGGCGTGTACAAGTTTGCAGTGGCGACTTGCTGCTGCACCATCCTCTTATTGATGGCCGGGGCGCTGGTCACCAGCAATAACGCCGCGGACTCCGTCCCTGATTGGCCCCTCGCCTACGGAAGAATCATCCCCCCTCTAGTTGGCGGCGTCCGCTTCGAGTACGCGCATCGCGTCCTGGCCGGTTTAGTCTCCGTCTTGACGCTAATCCTGGCAATCTGGGTAACGCGCACCGACCGCCGGCCCTTGGCCCGCAAGCTCAGCTGGACGGCTCTCGCGCTGGTGCTCGCGCAAGCGGTCCTAGGCGGCATCAGGGTGCTCGTAGGGCATCCCGCGCTTTCCGCGACCGCCCACGCAACCCTGGCGCAAATTTACTTCCTCACCATCGTAGGACTTTCGGTTTATCTCAGCCCGTGGTGGCAGAGCGACCTCCCGCAGCTGGACGATACGTCGTCTCCCCCGGCGCGCTCTCTAACTCTTTGGACTACCCTGGCCATCCTCGCCCAGTTAGTGCTCGGCGCGGCCTTCCGGCACGGCGCCTTCGGCATCAATCCTCATCTGATGGGCGCGGGAATCCTGATCGTGCTGGTGGTCTGGGCAGGCCGCACGGTGAAGAAGCGTTTCAAAGCGGTGCGCGAACTCCGCCTGGGCGTGGTCTTCCTGCACGCCTGTTTCGGAACGCAACTGTTGCTCGGCGGCGCAGCCTATTGGGCGGTGATGAATGCGGGCGATAATTTTCAGCCGTCCCTGCTTTACGTTGTTCTGACGGTCGCTCACGTGCTTGGTGGAGCGCTGACGCTGGCCGCGTCGACGGTTTTGACCCTTTCCTGCATTCGTCTGATTCGTCCGTCGTCTTTCGTCGCAACCGATTCATCCGGCGCACGTCTTGCGGGGCGCCCAACCGCGGGCTAAGCTCGCCCGGACAAGCAGGGGAAGAAAAGCACTCATGAACGAACTCCGCGCGGAAGCGATCGCAGCCCAAAGTAAGTCCTGGGCCTATGTGGCTCTCACCAAGCCTGACGTCACGTTCCTCGTGGTGATCACCACCGTCGCCGGTTTCTATCTCGGCTCGAACGGCCCGATGGATTGGCTGCTCCTGCTTCACACTCTTTGCGGCACCATGCTCGTCGCAGGCGGTACCGCCGCGCTCAACCAGTACGTCGAGCGCGACATGGACGCGGTCATGCGCCGGACAGCCGCCCGCCCGCTGCCCTCAGGCCAGTTGCAGCCGCGCGAAGTTCTCATTTTTGGCTTTGGAGCCATCGTAGTCGGTGCCACATGGCTGGCGGTTGCTGTAAGCAGCCTCGCATCGATGGTGGCGCTGGCCACCTGCGTCCTCTACCTGTGCTTGTACACGCCGCTCAAGACCCGCACCACCTGGGCCACAGCCGTAGGAGCGGTGCCGGGAGCGTTGCCGCCGGTGATCGGCTGGGTCGCGGCGCACGGCTCGCTTTCCCTCGGCGGATGGGTTTTGTTCGCCATCCTGTTCTTCTGGCAATTTCCGCATTTCATGGCCATCGCCTGGATTTATCGCGAAGACTACGCCCGCGCCGGAATCAAGATGCTCCCGGTAGTCGATCCAAAGGGTGACGCCACCTTCCGCCAGATCGTCTGCACCTCCGCGATCCTGGTCTGGGTAAGCGCCCTGCCATCGCTTCTAGGAATGGCCAGCATCCGCTATTTCTTCGGCGCGCTAGTGCTAGGCATGCTCCTGCTGCAGGTAGGTCTCTGGGCCAACCGCTCCCGCACCAACGTCCGCGCCAAGTGGCTGATGCACGCCACGGTAGCGCACATCCCACTCCTGCTAACGTGGATGATCGTAGACAAGCTCGTCCGGTGAGCGCCTCCGGCGTGTCCGACGGCCACGATTCACGCCAAAAAGAAAAACGCCGACCTTGGCACAACAGCTTTTTCCTATGTAGTCATTCTGAGCGCGGTTTAAGCGCGGAGAATCCCTCTTCCGGCGTGGACGATAGTCGAGGAGTAGCACCGTTGAATGGCAATCCCTCGCGAATGTATCCGATTGCCGCCCAACCGAGAAAACGCAGTCATTCTGAGCGCCGTCGTTGCGCGAAGAATCTCTCTTCCGACTTTGGTTTCGATCAGGAGGCATCCTTCGATCGAAAGGCCAGCCCGCCGTTGCAGTCCGGCTTTTCCCTATGACGATTCCCCTGTCGTCGCTACCAGCCGTCAACGCATCCCTCAACGCAGCCTCAGCCGTCTTCCTTTTCGCCGGCTATCTGTTCATCCGCCGCGGAAAAATCCAGGCCCATCGCGCCTGCATGATCACCGCGTTCACCTGCTCCACAGTTTTTCTGGCGTGCTACGTATACTTCCACCTGCACGCGGGAATCATCCGCTTCGGCGGACAGGGCTGGATCCGTCCCGTGTATTTCACCCTGCTAACATCGCACACGATCCTGGCCGTGGTGATCGTGCCGCTCGTGCTGATCACCCTATCCCGCGCCCTGCGCGAACGCTTCGACCGCCACCGCGCCATAGCCCGCTGGACGCTTCCCCTATGGCTCTACGTTTCGGTCACCGGCGTAATCATCTATTGGCTCCTCTATATCGCCTACAAACCAATAGGCGCCCCCGCCTAAAGTAATTTTTCTTTTCGTGTTGAAAAGTCGGGACAACGCACGCCGCGTTTCTCCCCGGTAAGCGCCATCCCCTCACCAAGTGTGATCCCGAAGGGAGTGAGGGATCTGCTTTTGCTTTCCCCGGGAACGCCAATCTCCTGATTGGCGCTGTGTCTCAGCGTTTCGCCGCGCCCGCCTAGCGTTGCGCAGTCATTCTGAAGCGCAGCGAAGCACGGTTCTCCATCGCTCGCCTTTCGAGCGATGAATCTCTTTTCTTTACGGCAAAAAAGAACGCTCCGGACGACGACATTGCAGGAAGGGTAACGCGGGCGGGCGAAAGCGCTATTTGTAGGACAGCACAGCCTTGCCATCCTCGATCTTGATGTCGCTGATGTCGTTAGGCAGCTTCAGCTTCTCTCTGTTCTCAGGCGAAGCCATCATCTTCTCCACCGCCGCATCCAGCGTCGCCTGCGGCAAGGGCAGGGAACCAAGCTTCCCCGCGACCGGCTGGAACTTCACGTATCCGTCCTGTGAGCCCATGTGCCCGTCGAGTTCGAGCGACATATCCCGCCCGTGAAAATCAAAGACCACGTAAGCCTTCACGAGGTCCCCGTCCATATCCACCTTCACGTCTTTCACCGACGATTGCACCTGTTCAATCGATTGCGGATCGGAGCTGGACAGCGCAGCCATCGCATCGCTCGCGGGATTATTCCCGGGCGCAGCCGAAGTCGAGGTATTCGCGATAGTCGCAGCCGGCATCGCCGGCCCGGCATCGGTCGATTGCGTCGGCGGCGTGGAGCCCGCCAGCTGCAGGTTCTGCGCGAGGTAAGAGTTCAACTCCGTGCCATCCATCTGTACTTGGGCGGGTTGCCCGGCAGCTTTCGCCTGGTCCGCCGCCGCGAATTTCTGCTCCACGCGCTTGGCGGCCGCAGGGTCGGTGGCCACAGTAGGCGCGGGGGACTTGTGCAGCACCAGCAGGATCACTACGATGAGACCGGCGAAGCTGATCCGCGTAGAAACTTGGTAGATCTTCCGGAGTACGGTGGCGTCCGCCATGGAATCTCCCTCGCGGAAAGCTTAGCAGGGGAGAGAACTCGGAATGGGGGATCGGCGCAAAGCGTAGCGAAGTGCTTAACTGCCCCGAAGGACAGGCCCGGTCGGTAGAATTACGGATTTTTGTCTCCGTCCGTAGTTTCCTACCACTTCAAATTTGAAGTATTTAAATGCTCCAAATTGAGTGTGCCAGCTCAACCGGTCGATGCAACACCCCTCTAGTCATTTGACCTGGTAATACGTTCAGAGCGGATCGATCTTTGGGGTTGCAGTTCGCTTTTACCTAAACAGGACGCCCTTTCTTCGCTCTTGTGCTCGCGGATGATTCTTAGCCGTTGGAATTCCTGCACTTGGGACTTCCTCCTAGTGTTGCGACGACCCATTGAGACCGCCGTGGATTTTCGGCGCGTTTTGCGGTTGCCACGGGGTCAGTTTTCCAGCGCGCGCACCACGGACTCGGTGAATTCGGAGGTGGTCGCCGTGCCGCCTACGTCTCGTGTAAGCGTCTTGCCCTCGCGATACACCTGGAACAGGGCGTTCCGGACGCTGCGCGCCGCCGCCGTTTCGCCGATGTAGTCGAGCATCATGATTGCGCTCATCAGCAGCGCGGTCGGATTCGCAATGCCTTTGCCCGCGATATCAGGGGCCGTTCCGTGCACCGCCTCGAAAAGCGCAACGCCCTCTCCGATATTTCCGCTGGGCACCATGCCGAGCCCGCCAACGAGCCCGGCCGCGAGATCGCTCATGATGTCGCCATACAGGTTCGTAAGCAGCAGCATGTCGAACTGGTTCGGATTGAGCACCATCTGCATGCACGCGTTGTCGACGATCAATTCCTTGTACTCGATCTCGGGATATTGCGCCGCCACCGCCCGCGCCGAAGTAAGAAATAAACCGTCCGACATTTTCATGATGTTGGCTTTGTGAATCGCATGAATTTTTTTGCGCCCATATTTCTTCGCATACTCAAACGCGAAGCGGGAGATGCGCGTGGAGGCTTTTTCGGTAATGATTTTCAGGCTTTCCACCACGCCGGGGGCGACGATGTGTTCGAGGCCGGAGTAAAGATCTTCTGTATTTTCTCGGACGAGCACCATGTCCACGTTGTCGTATTTTGTTTTCACGCCCTCCAATTTCTTCACCGGCCTGAGATTGGCGTACAAATCGAGCGCTTTACGCAGGCCTACGTTCATGCTGGGGGCGCCGCCGGCGACGGCCGTGGCCAGCGGGCCTTTCAAGGCGACTTTATTCTTGAGGATAGATTCGACTACACCCGAATGCATGAAATCGGCGCCGGGGCGGCCGGTGTCCGGACGGGTGGCCATTTCTTCCCACTGGATGCTGACGCCTGCCGCGTGGATGATTTGTTGCACCGCTGAGGAAACTTCCGGTCCGATTCCGTCTCCGGGAATGAGGGTAATGGTATGGGTCATCGGTATTATTCTAGGGGAGGCGCGCCGAAAGGCATAGCCGTTCGACGGCGAGGTGACGCGTAAGGTTGACCGCGTGACACACGTCACATCGCATTTCGGGTCCCACGGCAAATCTGTTATAATGCTTTTGGATTTATGGCGCGTGGCCGATGGAGTTTCCGCGCGCGATCCGCAGGAGGATGAAATGGTTCAACTTACGCCGACCGCAATCACGAAGGTAAAAGAGATTTTGTCGCAGCAGACCCCTGAACCCACCGGCTTGCGTGTCGCCGTCGTGGGTGGCGGTTGCTCGGGCTTCAGCTATCACATGGCCTTCGAGAACCAAGTCAATAAGGACGCCGACAACGTGTACGAATTCCAGGGCCTGAAGGTTCTCGTCGACCAGATGAGCGAGATGTACCTGGAAGGCGTTTCGATCGACTACATCGAAACACTCGAAGGTTCGGGCTTTAAGTTCAACAACCCGAACGTCAAGAGCACCTGCGGCTGCGGCAGTTCCTTCACCGTATAACCTGGACCGTACAACCGGCCAAGTTTCGCTTTTCGGCTCCCGGAAGCTGCGGCTTTCGGGAGCTTTTTTGTCTCGAAGGCGCGATTATCAGCGCAAATACATTGCATCCAAAAATCTGATCTTCAAAACGGGCCTCTGCCTGTAACCAATCCGCAACATCCGTTGTATATTAAGTGTTCCAGAAACAACGTCCGGGCTCTGCCTGATGACTCTATCGCGGGCCGGGAAAGCACCTTATCGGAGGCTTGGTCGAGGCGTAAGCAATGGTGCAGGTTAGCGCCAGCCAGACTTGGGCATGAAAAACCGGGGAACGAAGTCCGCCGCCTATCCTTATCGGGGCCTGCCGCATCGGGGCCTGCCGCCCGCGCAGGGTCTGTATAACCCTCAAAATGAACACGATAACTGCGGCGTCGGTTTCGTCGCCAATATCGAGGGGAACAAGTCCCACGATATCGTCCTGAAGGGCATTCAGATTCTGATTAACCTGACGCACCGCGGCGCCTGCGGGTGCGATCCCCAGACCGGCGATGGCGCCGGCCTCCTGATCCAGATCCCTCATTCGTTTTTTGAGCGCGAATGCGCCCGCCTCGGGTTCACTTTGCCGTCGCCTGGTGAATACGGCGTGGGAATGGTGTTTCTGCCGGTGGACCCCCAGGAGCAGATCCTCTGCCAGGGCGTTCTCGAGAAGATAGCGCGCGAACACGGCCTCACGGTGCTGGGCTGGCGCGATACACCGATTAACGGAGACATGATCGGACGCGTGGCGCGGAACACCCAGCCCTACATCCAGCAGTTCTTCGTGCGGCGCGGACCGGAGATGGATCAGAACTCCCTGGAGCGCAAGCTCTACGTGGTGCGGAAGCAGGCCGAGGCGCTGATTGCCGAGTCCGACCTCGAAGAAAAGGATTTCTTCTACATTCCGTCGCTTTCTTCGCGGACGATCGTTTACAAGGGGCTGCTGCTCGCTCCACAGATCAGCCAGTTCTACAAGGAATTGTCGGATCGCGAACTCACCAGCGCTCTGTGTATGGTCCACCAGCGCTTTTCGACGAACACGTTCCCGAGCTGGAAGCTGGCCCATCCGTATCGCTACATTTCACACAACGGCGAGATCAACACGCTGCGCGGGAATGCCAACTGGATGTACGCGCGCCAGTCCGTGCTGGCCTCCGGGCTGTTTGGCGCCGACATCGAAAAGCTTCTGCCGATCATCGTTCCGGGCGGCAGCGACTCGGCAATGCTCGACAACGCCATCGAACTGCTGACGTTGTCCGGGCGCAGCCTGCCGCATGTGATGTCCATGCTGATCCCCGAGGCCTGGGAGCACGATGCATCCATGCCGGACGATGTGAAGGCTTTCTATGAATATCACGCGTCGCTGATGGAGCCGTGGGACGGTCCCGCAGCAGTCGTTTTCACCGACGGACGCGTGATTGGAGCGAAGCTTGACCGCAACGGCCTGCGTCCCGGCCGCTACCTGGTTACGGCCGACGGCCTCGTGGTGATGGCCTCCGAAGCGGGAGTGCTGCCAATCAAGCCGGAAGACATTCGGATGAAGGGGCGACTCGCACCCGGCCGCATGCTGCTCGTGGACACGGAGCAGAAGCGCCTGATTTCAGACGAAGAAGTGAAAAAGCAACTGGCCGCGCGGCAGCCCTATGCGCAGTGGGTGCGGGAAAATCAGATTACTCTCGACCATCTTCCCAGCCCTGCCAACGTGCATGCCACCAATCACGAAACGATTTTGATGCATCAGCGCGCCTTCGGCTACACGGACGAAGACCTCAAGACGATCCTGCACCCGGCGGCCATCAAAGGCGAAGAGCCCATCGGCTCGATGGGTATCGACACGCCGCTGGCGTGCCTTTCGGACAAGCCGCAGCTGCTGTTCAATTATTTCAAGCAGACCTTCGCGCAGGTGACCAACCCGGCGATCGACCCGATCCGCGAGGACCTGGTGATGTCGCTCAACAGCTACATCGGGCGCGAGGGCAACATCCTTGAAGAAACGCCGAAGAATTGCCACACGCTGAAGCTGCGCCATCCGATTATTTCCAACTGGCGCCTCGAAAAGCTGCGCAACGTGAAATGGGGAGATTTTCTGGCCACCACTCTTCCCGCGCTCTTCCGGGTCGAAGGGGGCGAGCTCGCGCTGGAGAAGGCCGTCGAAGAGCTTTGCCGCGCCGCTTCGAAGGCCATCAAGGCAGGAAACACGCTTCTGATCCTGTCCGATCGCGGCGTCAACGAAGAATGCGCGCCGATTCCGAGCCTGCTGGCGCTCTCTGCCGTTCACAACCATCTGATCCGCGAGAAGACCCGCAATCAGGTGGCTTTGATCGTGGAATCGGGGGAGCCCCGCGAGGTGATGCACTTCGCGCTGCTGCTCGGCTACGGCGCGAGCGCGGTGAATCCCTATCTCGCGATCGGAACGCTCGAAGATCTCTATCGCGACGGCCATTTCCCGGCGGATTACACCTGGGACAAGGTTTTCAAAAGCTACATGAAAGCCACGGACAAGGGACTGCTCAAGACTTTCTCGAAGATGGGCATCTCCACGCTGCAAAGCTACCAGGGCGCGCAGATATTCGAAGTGATCGGATTGAACCGCGAGGTTGTGGACCGCTACTTTACCGGCACCTCTTCCCGCATCGAAGGCGTGGGCATCGAAGTGCTGGCGCGCGAAGCGCTGATGAAACACCAGTTCGCCATGCGCTCGGTGAGTGAGTCAGATACCGAACTTCGCGTGGGCGGCGAATACCAATACCGGGTGCGCGGCGAGCGGCATCTGCTGAATCCGACAACCGTGAGCAAACTGCAGCACGCCGTGCGGCAGCAGAGTTTCGAGACGTTCGAAGAGTTCTCGAAAATCGTCGACGAGCAGAACCGCAACCTGCTGATGCTGCGCGGCATGTTCGATTTCAAGCCCGCCGGGCCGGCGGTTCCGCTGGAAGACGTGGAGCCGGCGGTTGAAATCGTGAAGCGCTTCGCTACCGGGGCAATGTCCTTCGGTTCGATCAGCAAGGAAGCGCATGAAACGCTGGCGATCGCGATGAACCGCATCCACGCCAAGTCCAACACCGGCGAAGGCGGCGAGGACGAGGCGCGCTTCACGCCCGACGCCAACGGCGATTCGCGCCGCAGCGCGATCAAGCAGGTGGCTTCGGCGCGCTTCGGCGTGACGACGAGCTACCTGGTGAATGCCGACGACCTGCAGATCAAAATCTCGCAGGGCGCAAAACCGGGTGAAGGCGGACAGCTGCCCGGCCATAAAGTGGACGACGTGATTGCCCGTGTCCGCCATTCGATCCCCGGGGTCGGCCTGATTTCGCCGCCTCCGCACCACGATATTTATTCCATCGAGGATCTCGCGCAGCTGATTCACGACCTGAAGAACGCGAATCCACGGGCGCGCATTTCGGTGAAGCTCGTCGCGGAAGTGGGCGTCGGAACGGTGGCCGCGGGCGTGGCGAAGGCCCACGCGGACGTGATCCTGATCAGCGGTTACGACGGCGGCACCGGCGCTTCGCCGATCAGCTCGATCCGCCATGCAGGCATTCCCTGGGAGCTGGGACTCTCCGAGACGCAGCAGGTGCTGGTGCTGAACGATCTCCGCAGCCGCGTGCGCCTGCAGGTGGACGGCAAATTGCAGACCGGCCGCGACGTGGCGATTGCCGCGCTGCTGGGCGCCGAGGAATTCGGTTTCTCGACCGCCCCGATGATCGCCATGGGCTGCATCATGATGCGCAAATGCCATCTGAACACCTGCCCGGTGGGTTTGGCGACGCAGGATCCGGAGCTTCGCAAGAAATTCCAGGGCGAGCCCGAGCATGTGATCAATTTCTTCTTCTTTGTTGCCGAGGGCCTGCGCCGCATCATGGCTGAGCTCGGCTTCCGTACCGTGAATGAAATGGTCGGCCGCGTCGACTGCCTGACGCAGCGCACCGATATCGAGCACTGGAAGGCGAAGGGAATCGACCTCTCCGCGGTTCTCTACAACCCCCCGGTGCCGGGCAAAATCGGCCGGCGCCACATGCAGGCGCAGGATCACGGCCTCGACCAGGCGCTCGATCGCAAGCTGATCGAGATGACGCAGGATGCCATCGAGAACCGCACTCCGGTGTCGCTGAGCATGCCCATCCGCAATATTCACCGCACGGTCGGCACCATGTTGAGCGGCGAAATCGCGCGCAAGTACGGCTCGCAGGGATTGCCCGAAGATACGATTCGCGTGCAATTCACCGGATGCGCGGGGCAGAGTTTTGGCGCGTTTCTGGCGAAGGGCGTCACGCTGACGCTGGAAGGAGACGGCAACGACTACGTCGGCAAGGGACTCTCCGGCGGGAAAGTGATCGTCTACCATTCCCGCAAGTCCGAATTCGTGCTTGAAGAAAACATTTTGATCGGGAACGTTTGCCTCTACGGCGCCACTAGCGGTGAAGCGTATTTCGGCGGCATGGCCGGGGAACGCTTTGCCGTGCGCAATTCCGGCGCCACCGCCGTTGTGGAAGGTGTCGGGGACCACGGCTGCGAGTACATGACCAACGGCTTGATCGTGGTGCTGGGACGCACGGGGCGAAACTTCGCCGCTGGCATGACCGGCGGCAACGCCTACGTGCTCGATCGCGACGCTGATTTCGCTCTGCGCTGCAATCGCGCCGAAGTGGACCTTGAACCCGTGGTCCACCAGAAAGACATCGACCTGCTGCACAAGCTGATCTCGCGGCACTGCGAGTACACCGGCAGCCCGCAGGCGAAATGGATCCTCGAAAATTGGGAGGCCACGCTGCCGCAATTCGTGAAGGTGTTCCCGCACGAGTACAAGCGGGTTCTGGGCATACCGCGCGTTCCGGCGGGCGTGCTGGTGGGGCAAGCGGGCCAGAAGACTCGCGGGCAGGTGACCGGTGGGTAAAGTCACGGGATTCAAGGAATACAACCGGGAAACTCCGACGCGGCGTCCCGTGGCGGAGCGCGTCAACGATTATTTCGAGGTCTACCAGCCGTTTCCGGACGATAGCGTGCGCACGCAGGCGGCGCGCTGCATGGATTGCGGCATTCCGTTCTGCCACACGGGCTGCCCGGTGAACAACATCATTCCGGACTGGAACGATTTCGTCTATCACGACGAGTGGAAGGATGCGATTCGCATTCTGCACTCCACGAATAATTTTCCCGAGTTTACCGGCCGTATTTGCCCCGCGCCCTGCGAGGCGGCCTGCGTGCTTGGCATCAACGAGCCGCCGGTAACGATCAAGGTGATCGAGAAGACCATCGTCGACCACGCCTGGAAAGAAGGCTGGATCAAGCCGGAGCCGCCGGCCACGCGCACCGGAAAGCGCGTCGCCGTGGTGGGCTCTGGACCCGCGGGAATGGCGGCCGCACAGCAGCTGAATCGCGCCGGCCACTGGGCCACGCTTTTCGAAAAGGCCGACCGCATCGGCGGGTTGCTGCGTTACGGCATTCCTGATTTCAAGATGGAGAAGCGCGTACTTGACCGGCGCCTCGAACAGCTCACCGCTGAAGGCGTGATATTTCAGACCAACGCGCACGTGGGCCACAACGTTCCGGTAGAAGCGCTACGCAAGGAGTTCGACGCGATTCTGCTCACGGGCGGAGCCGAAGCGCCCCGCGACTTGAAAGTGCCGGGCCGCGAACTGAAGGGCATCCATTTCGCGATGGACTTCCTGCCGCAGCAGAACAAGCGCGTGGCGGGCGACGATGTCCCCGGGCAGATTTTCGCCACCGGCAAACACGTGGTGATTATCGGTGGAGGCGACACGGGCGCCGATTGCCTGGGCACCTGCCATCGGCACAAGGCCGCGTCGGTGAGCCAGTTTGAGATCATGCCGATGCCTCCCGCGGAGCGCCATGCCAGCACGCCCTGGCCGCTATGGCCCTTGCAACTGCGCACCGAGAGCGCGCATGAGGAGGGCGGCCTGCGCGATTGGGCGCTTGGCACTACGAAGTTCGTCGGGGATGAAAAAGGCAACGTCAAGCAGCTCCACGGTGTTCGGGTGGGGCCGCCGCCGAAGTTCGAGCCCATGCCCGGAACCGACGTGGTGATCGATACCGACCTTGTGCTGCTTGCCCTGGGCTTCACTGGGCCCGTGAAGAAGGGGATGATCGAGCAGTTTGGCGTCGAGCTCGATTCGCGCGGCAACGTGGCGACGAAAGGGAACTACATGAGTTCGGTTCCCGGCATCTTTGCGGCTGGGGACATGCGCCGCGGACAGTCGCTGGTTGTGTGGGCCATTGCCGAGGGCCGAAGCGCCGCGAAGGCTATTGACCAGTACCTTTGCCGCGAGCAGTAGACGCTCGAGGCGCTCCGCAACACCACCGCTTGCAGAACAAACGATTCGTTGCTGCCCTCGAACCCTGTTGTTTCGTCTGAGGTTCGCTGCTGGCCAGCCGCTGCTAACATAGACCTTCTTCATCACTTCCGTTTGGCGGGATGGGAGAGGCTCTGTGAATTTCCCGGATTCGTGGACCGAACGCCTGCCTTTTCTTCTGGCTCTCGAAGAGGAGTGGGAACCTGTTCCGCGTCTTGTGCTCTACATCGCAGCGTCGTTCTACGCGGTCCTTCTGTTTCAATTGGTGCGCGGAAGCGGGTTTCCGCAGTTCATGGACCTTGTGTTCATTCCCATTCACGAAGGCGGCCATCTGCTGTTCCGCTTTTTCGGCGAGTTCATTGCCGTGGCGGGCGGCACGTTGTTGCAGTTGGGCGTTCCGCTGATGCTGGCTTCCTACTTTATTCTGCACCGGCAGGTGCAGGGCGCGGCGTTTTGCGTGTTTTTCTTTTTCGAGCAGTTTCTGCCGATCTCGGTTTATATGGCGGATGCACGGGCGCAGGAATTGCCGCTGCTGACGGTGGGCGACAGCGACTACGTGATCCACGACTGGAATTATTTGTTCGACAGGTTTGGCGTGCTCGACCACGACACGCAGATTGCTCACGCCGTGCGCGTCATCGGTTGGGTGGGAATGCTGGGGACGGTTGCGTGGATGGTTTGGCGCAGCCTGCGAGCGAGGTCCAGGCAGCCGCAGGCGCAGTCCCGTCAAGCTGGCCTGCGCTAGTTGGTTGCGCGGGGCGTCTTTGTGCTTCGGCGTTTGCTAGTGCAGCCCGCGGCGCAAATCCATCAGGTGAGGTAATTCCACTTCGAGGATGCGTCCGTAATCCCCGAGCGTTAAGTGAATGTCTTCCGCCGGGCCTACATCGCGATCGGTCCAGTCGCTGCTGGGGATGAGCCTTTCTGATTGCGCGAGATCGCCGGTCTCGTAGTCGTCTCCCTGCTTTTGAAGATCGCCCGGGATTACCTGATAGACGAGCCTGGCCTTGATGTCGAGCATCAGCCAGCGATGACCGAGCAGAACGAGCACCAGGTTTGCGTCCTTCTTTTTGTCCGGCTGGTAGATATTCCACGTGAGGGGAATTTTGTCGTCGATCTTCACCTGTGCTTCG
>Ga0302324_100007398_pt1 | contig 23356 bp, 28 predicted proteins | sample Palsa_T0_1_FD_201949 | JGI IMG/M metagenome (GOLD analysis project Ga0302324, IMG submission 201949) | Peat permafrost microbial communities from Stordalen Mire near Abisko, Sweden - Palsa_T0_1 | ecosystem: Environmental > Terrestrial > Soil > Palsa > Peat permafrost | place: Sweden: Abisko... | reverse complement strand
TGCTTCGGCCTGGTCCCATCGCGGCCCTTCCGTGCAGTCGCGAAGTGCTTCCCCGAGGGTGGCGGCGTCGGCGAATCGCTCGGCCGGTCTCTTGGCGAGGCAGCGCAGCACGACCGCCTCGAGGGCGCCGCAGATCTGCTCGAGAATGAATACGACGCGCCTCGCGGGAAGCGCGCCAGTGTACGCGACCAGATCATCGAGGTCGCCGCCGTCGAGGAGCTCCATCGCGTAGTAGAAGACCCCTTCGGACGTGCGACCGTAATCGTATACGACGACCGTGCTGGGGTGCGTGAGTCGGGCGGTCGCCTGCACTTCGCGCTCGAAGCGCCGGATGGCCGCCTCCCCGACCTGTTCGGGCAGGAGCAGCTTGATCGCCGTGTCGCGGCGCAGCAGCGCGTGACGTGCGCGGTAGACGCGCCCCATGCCGCCCTGACCGATCACGTCTTCGAGCACGTACTGTCCGAGGCGGCGCGCCTCTTCGACCTGACGTCTCAAACCGTAGATGGTGTGCGATGTCGACGTTGCCAGGACCGCCGCCACGGCCTGCACGCGGAAGGAGGCAAATGCGTAGTAGAGAGAGCTGTGGCCCACGACGGCGGGGAGGGGAAGGACGCCGAGGGCGAGGATGATCGCAGTACCGAACGAGGCCATCGCCGTGCGCCGGCCGGTGCTCGGGAGAAGGCCGGCGCGCGACAGAATCAAGAAGACCCCGGCCACGCGCAGCGTCGCGGGCGCGTTCTGCGGGTCGTCGCTGGCGAGGCAGACGCAGACCATACCGGCAGCGAGGGCGAAAAAGCCCCCCACGTCGAGCGCCCGGAGCACGCGGTTCGTGAGGGGCGACCGGCGGCAAACAAGGAAAATGGCGCTGCAGACAGCGGTCAGCGCAAGATAAGCCGTGCGCATGCCCGGCGCGCTGACCCCGGTGCGTGGACCTACGACCGCGGTCGAAGCCGCATTGCTGACCAGGAGGTACACGAGCACTGCCGAAGTCCACCCGAAGAACTGGGTAAGACGACGCTGTAGGAGCGCCCGCGACTCCTCGCTTCCCTGCGAGCGCGCGGCGGGCTGGGGAGGTGCGGGAGGCATGATGGGCCACCGACGGTAGCACTCGGGCCATCGGTCCCCGCTCGGACACCTGCCCGGACACCCGTCCGTGTCCGCGGAGACCGCGACCGCCGGTCGACGCATGGAGCCGGGAAACAGCCAGTTTGCGCGCCCCGCCTGCCGGCACGTCGCGTGCTCTAGGACCCTAGGCAGTCCCGCAGGAGGCTCCCATGTCATTCATGATCGGCGTGATTCTCTTCGTGGTCGTCGTCGGGCTACTCGACGCTCGACTCCCGTGGCCGTCGGCCCGCTCCAAGCCGGAGGTGCGCTCGTGATCGCCGGACACTTCGGCTTCGCGGCCATCGTCAAATCACGCGAGCCGCAGGTCCCGCTCTGGTCGCTGATGCTCGCCTGCCAGTGGATGGACGTCGTCTTCGTCCCGCTCTTCGCCCTGGGCATCGAACGGATCGTGCCCGTGGCCAACGCCGGGCCTCACCTCGGATACGGGGAGGGGGTCATCTATGCCGACTACACGCACTCGCTGCTTGGCGCGCTCTGCCTCGCAGCGGGCTACGGGCTGGTGGCTGGATGGCGATGGGGGCGGCGCAACGGCGTGGTGCTGGCGGCGGTCGTGTTCTCGCACTGGGTGCTGGACCTCGTCGTCCATCGCGCCGACATGCCGATCCTCCCAGGGAACGCAGGGAACCTGCCCCGACTTGGTTTCGGCTTGTGGAGCACGCCGGCAGCCTCTGCGGCGGTCGAGCTTGCGCTGGTCGTGCTCGGCACGTGCCTCTACTGGCGCGCGGCGGCCACGGTTCTTCGCGACGCCGGAGAGCAAAACCCGAAGAGGGCCACGCGCATCGCGGTGCTGATGCTGGTCTCGGGGCTGATGACGCTCGGGCTCAATCTTGCTGGACTGTGACCGGCGAGGGAGCGGCGCGCCCGTGAAACTCGATGGCGACCTGTGTCCCAGCCTCGAACGGCGTGGGCTCGCTCCCGGCCCGCTCGGCCCGCCGTTCGTCGCGTCGAGCGCGAAGACGGGCACCGTGCTCCGACCACCATGCGCGAGCCTCGTCTTGGCCCCATCGCTGCCCTTCGATGCAGCCGTGCAGCGCCCTCCCGAGGGTGGCGGCGTCGGCGAATCGGTCGGCGGGACTCTTGGCGAGGCAACGGAGCACGACGGCCTCGAGACCCGCGGGCAGCGGCCTCCCGAGTCGTACCGAAGGTCGCTCGGGCACAGTGTGAACGTGATGCGCGCACACCTCGGCGACGGTGGCCGCACGGAACGGCGGTCCACTCGTCAGCAGGAAATACGCGACGGCGCCGACGGCATAGAGATCGCTCCGTCCGTCGACGCCGTCCGGCGCGGTGATCGACTCGGGCGCCATGTAGAGTGGAGTTCCGGTCAGTACAGCTCCGCCGGTAGGCGCGGCTTCGTCTTTCGTGTCGATTCCCTTCACCAGACCGAAGTCCAGCACCTTGGCCACGTCCCCGTCCCCTCCGCGCTCGCACACGATCATGTTCGCGGGCTTCACGTCGCGATGTACGAGCCCGGCGGCGTGAGCTTCCTGGAGGGCGCCGCAGACCTGCTCGAGGATGAACACCACGCGCCCCGCTGGAATCGCGCCCGCATACGCGACGAGATCGTCGAGGTCGCCGCCGTCGAGATGCTCCATCGCATAGTAGAACACTCCTTCGGGCGTACGCCCGTAGTCGTACACGGCGACCGTGCTGGGGTGCGTGAGGCGAGCCGTCGCTTGCACTTCGCGCTCGAAGCGCACGAGCGCCGCCTCGCCGACCTGCTCGGGCAGGAGCAGCTTGATCGCCGTATCCCGGCGCAGGAGCGCGTGACGCGCGCGGTACACGCGGCCCATCCCGCCCTGACCGATCACCTCCTCGAGCACGTACTGCCCGAACCGGCGCGCCTCCTCGACCTGACGTCTCAAGCCGTAGATGCTGTGCGAGGTGAACGTCGCCACGAGCGCCGCCACGGCCTGCACGCGGAAGGAAACGGAAGCGTAGAAAAGCGGACTGTGAATGGCCGTGGCGTTGGGAGGAAGAAGGCCCGCGCCTGCGGCGAGGATGATCGCGGCACCGAACGATGCGATCGCCGTGCGCCGGCCGGTGCTCGGAAGGAGGCCGGCGCGCGACATGATGAGAAAGACGCCGGCGACACGCATCATGGCCGGGGCGTCCTGCGGATCGTTGCTGACGAGGCTCACCCAGACCATCCCGGCATTGACCGCGAGGAAGCCCCCCACGTCGATCGCACGCAGCGTCCAGCCCGCGAGGGGCAAGCGGCGGCACACCATGAACATGCCGGCGCAGAGAACCGTCACCGCGAGGTATGCGGTGCGCATGCCCGGCGCGCTGATCCCGGCCCGAGGTCCCACGAAAGCCGTGGCCACCGCGTTGCTGATGAGAAGGTACAGGCCGACGACGCATGTCCAGGCGAAGAACGCCGCGAGGCGGCGCTGAAGGAGCGCGCGCGACTCCTCGCTGCTCTGCGACGGAGCGGTGGGGCTGTCCGGTCGTGGGTGAGCGGGGGACATGACCGGTTCCGGACGGTAGCACTTCGGCTCGACCCTCACTCGGGGCTACCATGAGCGCGAGCCTCCCGAATGGAACCTGGATCGCCATGACGACGTGGAAGGCGCTCGTCGTCGACGACCAGCCGGCCGTCCGGACGGCGATCTCGCTGCTCCTCGAGGTCCACGACGTGCCTTGCGCCGTGGCGGCGACGCCGGCCGAGGCCCTGGAGATCATCGCCAGCGACGACATCGGCGTGGTGGTGCAGGACATGAACTACGCGGGCGACACGACCTCGGGCCGCGAAGGGGTCGAGCTGTTCCGGGCGATCCGGAAGCTCGACCCCGAGATGCCGGTGGTGCTCATGACCGCATGGACGTCGCTGGAGACGGCCGTGGAGCTCGTGAAGGACGGGGCTGCCGACTACATCGCGAAGCCGTGGGACGATGCTCGCCTCCTGGCCACGGTTCGCACCTGGCTCTCTCGGCGCACCGAGCAGCAGGAGAGCCGGCGGGTGCTGGCGCGCCGAGCGCGTGACCGCGAGGAGTTCGCCGGCCGAGTGGATCTCGCCGGCCTGGTCTATGCGAGCGACGAGATGCACGCGGTCGTACGCCTCGCGGTGACGGTCGCCAACGCCGACGTGCCGGTGCTCGTGCTCGGCCCCAACGGAGCCGGCAAGGAGCGCATCGCGGAGATCATCCACCGGAACTCGCGACGCCGTGATCACCCGCTGGTGCGCGTGAACGCGGGCAGCTTGCCCGACACGCTCATCGAGGCCGAGCTGTTCGGCGCCGAGGCGGGCGCGTTCACGGGGGCGACGAAGACGCGCGTGGGTCGGTTCGAGGCGGCGGATGGCGGCACCCTGTTCCTCGACGAGATCGGCAACCTCACGCCTGCGGGCCAGATGAAGCTGCTGCGCGTGCTCCAGACGGGGGAATTCGAGCGCCTGGGTAGCTCCGTCACCCGGCGCGTGAACGTGCGCGTGGTGAGCGCGACCAACGCCGACCTTCCGAAAATGATCCGGGAAGGAAGCTTCCGCGAGGATCTCTATTTCCGGCTCAACGTGGTCGAGGTTGCGATCCCGCCGCTCTGCGACCGTCCCGATGACGTGCTCCCGCTGGCCGAGCACTTTCTCCGGATGCACGCGGAGAGCGCCGGACGTCCAGCGCTCAAGTTCACGGCCGCGGGACGGGCGGGGCTCCTTGCCTACGGATTTCCTGGCAACGTGCGCGAGCTCGGCAACCGAGTGCAGCGCGCCACGGTGGTCGCCGCGGGCGACGACATCACCCTCGGGGACCTCGGTCTCACAGGCGAGTCGCGCCGCCCCTCCGGTCTGGCCGAGAAGACGTCGCGCACTTCGAGCCCCCCGCGCGAGGCGGACGCCGAGGAGCGCCGGACCATCGAGGCCGCTCTGAACCGCGCCAACGGCGTGGTCTCGCTGGCGGCGACGGCGCTGGGGTTGAGCCGACAGGCCCTCTATCGTCGGATGGAGCGCGTCGGCCTGAGCATCGAGCGCCGCACTCGCGGCGAATGATGGGCGTGCACATCGTCCTGCTGCTGCTTGCCGTCCTGGTCGTCGCCAGCACGGGGTCGGCGCTGACCTGGCTTGCGTCCCGAGGTTCCCGTGATCGTGCCCGCGGGAAGGCAAAGGCTCGAAGTGCGGAGGCGACGGCGGCAAAGCGGCGCGTGGAGCTGCTGGGCGCCATCCTCGAGCACTCGCCGACGGCGGTCGTTTTGTACGGCGACCTGGGGCAAGTGGCGTTCAGCAATCCCGCGGCGCGTACGTTGCTGGCGGAGGGTGGCACGCTCGACGGACTCAACTTCCTCCACCTTCTCGCCTCGGCGCCAGCACCGCTACGCGAGGCCGCGCTCGCCGACGAGGACACCGTCTTCTCCCTCGAGCAGGGTGAAGGACGCGAGGCCTTCCGTCTCGCTCGCAGGCACCTCGTGCTCGATGGCGAGCCGCATATCCTGCTTCTGCTCGATCGCCTCACGCGGGAGCTGTCGCGTAGCGAGGCGTCCGGCTATAAGCGCCTCATCCGGCTCCTTTGCCACGAGCTCAACAACTCCCTCGCCCCCGTCAGCTCGCTGGTCAACACCGCGCGAGTGGTCCTGCAGAATCCCACGCGTCTCGAGCCGCTCGGCACCGTGCTCGACACGATCGAAGAGCGCGCCAACCACCTCCGGACGTTCGTCGACGGCTACGCGCGCTTCGCCCGACTGCCCACCCCGCATCCCAGCGCGGTGCCCTGGGATGGCTTCGTCGCCCGGCTCTCGACACTGTACCCGGGCGTCTCGTTCGCGCCCGCGCCGCGCGGGGAAGGGTGGTTCGATGCAGCGCAACTCGAGCAGGCGGTGATAAACCTGGTCAAGAACGCCTTGGAGGCCGGAGGCGCCATGGCGTCGACCGAGGTTTCGATCGAGTCGCTGCCGCAGGGCGGGGCGCGGCTCACGGTTTCCGATCGGGGACTCGGCATGAGCTCCGAGGTGCAGCAGCAGGCGCTCCTACCGTTCTTTTCGACCAAGGAGGGCGGGAACGGGCTGGGGCTCCCGCTCTGCAAGGAGATCGTCGAGGGGCATGGTGGAACGTTCGCGTTTGCGGCTCGTGAGGGGGGCGGACTCTCGGTCACTCTCGCGTTGCCGGGGCACGCCTCACCTGCCTCCATGGCGCACGCAGGGCGGCTGACCCTCACGCGGGGGTGAGAATCTCTGGGACGGAGCCCGGCAGAGGCAGCCGGCGCCTGGCCTTCCTTCGTCGCTGGAAATAGGATGTGCGCGTGGCTGCACGAGGCTGGGTCGCCGTCTTCACGGTCGCGCTCGCGCTCGCCTGCGCGGCGCTGGGATGCGGCAGCATCCTGGGGATTGCGGACCTCTCGGCCGAGGCAGAGGACGCGGCGCCGGGCGATGGGACGCCCGCCGACGTCTCGAGGGACGCTCTGGACGCCGGGCCCGACGACGCCGCCCCTCTGGCGGACGGGAAATCCGGGGGGGACGGAGTCACCAGCGACGCCGCGCCCGAAGAGGACGCGCCCTCCGTCGTCTTCCCCGCGCCGGTCGTCATCGGGGTGACCCAGGCGACCACCTCCCTCGTGGGCGTCACGCCGGCAGGCGCCGCGAAAGGCGACCAGCTCTTCTTTGCTCTCGGTGCCTACGATCAGACCGCGGTCAAGCTGACGCCACCTGCTTCCGGCGGCGCCGCAGCCACGCTGCTCGATCGTGTGAACCACGCCTCCGGGGGCAACGACGACATCATGTCCGCCGTCTACGTTCTCACGCTCGTCGGCACGCCGGATCCGACGTACAGGTTTACCCAGTCGGGCGGCAACGCCAACGCCATTGACGTCGTCACGCTGTGCGTGCGCGGCGGTGCCAGCGTCGGCGCCATCGCGATGAACGACGGATACAGCGACGGGCCGACCGGAGCGGGACTCGCCACCTCGGAGCCCGACGAGCTCCTCGTCTGGTACTGGTACGGCGACGATCACGCGCTCACCGCCCCGCCAGCGGGGTTCACGGCGCAGGTGGACGGGACGAGCGGACCGAACAACCTGTCCGGCGGTTACAACGGCGAATACACGGGCGTGGCCGTGGATGCGGGATCGATCCCCGGCGTCCCGGCGACCGCGTCCGGCGCGGACGACTGGGTCGTCTTCATGCTGGCGATCGAGCCGGCGGGCCCGTAACGTAAGCCTCTAGAAGTGCACGGGAAGGGACTTGAACCCTTATGCCTTGCGGCGGCGGAACCTAAAGCCGGGCGAGGAGCAAGGCAACCCGAGCGAAAGCAAGGATTCCCGCGGGTTCGCGATCGATGGAGAGGCGACCGAGGGGGATGAATCGGCCGCGCGGCCGCGTTCTGCTGCCGCGTCCGACCCGGTCGAGGCGGCGCTCGCGAAGGCGCTGACGGAGGCCTCGGAGGCCGGTCGCTTCGACGTCGTGGCGCTCCTGGCGGGCGAGCTGCGGGCGCGCCGGCTGGCGCGCGGGAGTGTTGTCACCCTCGATGCGAGACGGCGCCAGCGCGGGGAGTAGGTGCCGCCGGGCCAGCCGCGCGGGCGGCTACCAAGGGCGGCGCGACCGCGCGAGGGATCACATTCGCGCACGCGCATGAGGGTGTGCTTGTACGATCTACGCGCCCGTCGCGCTCGCCGTTGTCGCCGTCGTTACCGCCTACCTAGTCGGGGCAGGGTCCCATGCCAGCGCCCAATCGAGGGGCACTTCCGGGGAGGTCTCGTGCGCATGCAACGCCTCGAAATGCTGTTGCGGGCAGCCGACTATGACCATGCCTATGATGGCCTGCCAATAGCCGCGCACCCCAGGTGCTGACGCTCGCCACGAAGCGCCACCCGACGCAGAAAAGACCTGTGGCGCCCCGGGGAGAGCGTCGCTGGAGCGCGTCGGCAGGTAGCATCGGAGCGGCGGGGTGATGGGCCGCGCAGTCGTTTGCTTCCTCGGCTTTGTGTTGGTCGGGTGCGGCAGGTGAAAGCGGACGAGGCGCGGCCCGAGCTCGAGCGCCTCACCGCGGCGAACGACAAGCTCGCCGCACGCGTTGACGTTCTCGAGCCCGCCTCGATCTTCTGTAGGTGCGTTAGGTCCAGGCTCGACTTCGCGGCTGCCGCTTCGAGCGTCAACGCGTGCTGGTGTCGAAGCTGGCGCACGCGCAGTCCAAGCCGACGACACTCCAGCGTGTAGCGCCGCGAGCGGCGAAACGCCTTCGAGGGGCGTTCGTCGTCCGGGTACCGCACATACGCCGGGTACTCGGAGCGCTCGCATCTTGGTACGGCACATGAGCCAAGTTAGGTTTGGTGGGCGATGCGCCCGCACCGCGAATGGAGTTCTGCGCATGATCCGTCTCGCCTCAGGCACCGCCTTCGCCCTGTTGGGCATGCTCCGCAAAATCGTCGCTGGCTGGGTCGGCGCGTCAGTCCTTTGCGCATGTGGTCCCGCTCGCTCGCCGCAAGAGATTCAGGTCTCCTACGAGTTGCGCCTACAACGCCTCACGGATTCGGCGACGGGAGCGCTCGTCCGCGTTTCGTGCGCCAACGTCGCGCCGGGCCGCCCTTGCGGCTTGCTGGTCGATGAACTCCTGGAGGGGTTCCCGGTGGAGGGGAAGCTGGTGGAGTACGCCTCGAAGGTGTGTGACGAGGACGCGGCCGAAGGGATGTCGGCAATGTGCTTGGACCGATTCCGCGTGTACTTCCGCACGGCGGTCGCAAGGCGTTACCCGAGGGCAGACCGGAAGGTGATCGAGACCTACTGCGAAGTGAACGATGGGGATTGCGACCTTGGTTCGGTCGCTTCCCTGCGCCTGTGGGAATTGCTCCACCTGCAGTCGCACAACAAGGGCGTCGCCGCACGATACGAGGTGGCCGCCGAGGCCATGGCGGACCGGAACCGACGCGAAGTTGAGGAGGCGCAAGCGGAAGAGGAGGCTGCGCAAAGTCGCCGCCACGCGCTTGGTGCTGCTCTCGAAGGCTTAGGCCAAGGCATGAGTGCAGCCGGACAAGGGCTCGGCGGGGCGTCTCGGACGCCGGCCGCGTTGCCCTCTGGCGGTGTCACGGGTGCCGCGTCGGTCGGCTGCACCAGCGACTACCAATGCTCCTTCGGCTTCTACTGCGCAAAGGAGCAGTTCGCGTCTAGCGGGTCGTGCGCGCGCGCCGTGAACGACCTTGGAACCCCGACGCTGGCCCCCCCGCGGCTCCAATCAGTCGGCCCGGGACAAGCCGAGTGCGTGTTCACCGTCGGCGATTGTCCGATCGGGTTCGAGTGCGTGAAGAACCACTGCATGAAGCAATAGGATCGGGCGGAAAGAGAGCCGCGCTCCCGTGGGTCAAACCGGCGCGCATCAAGACCACGATGCCAGCCGGCCAGGAGGCGCGAGGGCTGGGGATATTCGCGTTGGGATATTTGCACCGACAGGCCGACAAATAAGCAGGTCATGCAACTCTGGGGCACTTCCTCGGAGGCTCCCATGTTGTCCCCATACGACCGCGCGCGGCTGCGCGCCGAGACACAATGCGACGATTCCACGATCCGCCGCTGGGCGCGAGGTGACCGCGTACAGGATGCTTCGCGCGTTCTTCTAATGCGAGCCGCGCGATTGCTCGGCATCGGTATCCCTGAGCCGGTCGCCACGGCGAAGGGGCGCGCTTCGTGACCCCGCGCGCACGCTCTGCTCTTGCCAAGATCGCCGAAGGCCTCCGCGAGCTTGCAGAGGCGGACGCCGGGACGGCGGATGAGCCAGACGAGCTGGTGCCCTTGGCCGACGCGGCGCGGCGCGCGGCCGAAGCGCTCGGCCTGACGCGCCACACGTTCCTTGTCGCGGTGGCGGCGCTGCCGCTCGACGACGCGCAACGTACCGCCGTAGAGGCTGGGCTCCGTCGGCTCGATGCAACTCCGGAGGTCGGGTGAGCTCGCCGACCGATTCGGACGCGCTCGCGGCGTTGCGCACCCTCCGCGCCTACTTCGACGCGGGTGCCTCTATGCCGACGCTCTACACGCAAGACGCACTACCCCCGGGCGCCGGCTCGCGGGCCGCCTACCTCGAGCGGCATAGGCAGCGCGTGCGTGAAGGTGTCTCCGGGTGGACGCGGTCGGGGCAAGCGCGGGCGGTGACGCGCGAGGCGTGGGTGGCCGACGTGGAGGCGGAGACGACCCGGGGGCGCGCGTGGCAACGCCTGGACACTCTGCGTCGTCACTCGCAACCGGACCGCGGAGGGGCGCCTCTACACAGCCGTCGTGCTCGCGAAACAGTGGCAGGGCAGCAAGACAGACCCGCTCGACCCCGACAGGGTGCTCGCCGAGGTGGCGCGCATCCTCCAGGGCTACCGCCTGGCGTTCGTGTGGACGGACCAGCTCGCGGCCGACTTCGTGCAGTCGATTGGGTGGCGCCACGGCCTTTCGGTGTGCGTGGAGACCGTTACCGCCCCGCGCAAGGTGGAGATGTTCGAGTCGCTCCGCATGCGCATCGCAGACGACGGCCTCGAGATTCCCGACGATCCGCTGTTCCGCGCCGACCTGCTCAGCATCCGCAAGCGCGTCACGATGAACGGCATCGCGATCGAGCTTCCCCGCACGGCGGATGGCAGACACGCGGACTACGCCCCCGCGCTCGCTCTCGCGGCGGCAAAGGCGTACGGCGATCCGCCGCTCGTCGGACCGGCTCACAAGCCGGGCACGCCCGAGTACAACGCGGCGCTCTGGAAGGCCGAGGAAGAGCGCCTCGAGCGCGCCATCGACGAGGAGATGGACAACGAGACGCAAGAGGAGCGATTCGAGCGCGCCATGTGGGAAGCGAGCAACCGATGAGCGCCGCCCCCGAAGTCGTCGGCGAGCTCGCCACCGTCGGCGCGTTGCTGAGTGCAGCCAGCACCGCGACGGATCGAGAGGTCGGAACCGTCTACCTCGCCCTCGCGCGCAGCCGGCTCGAGGCCGCCGAGGAGCGGGCGCGCGAGCTTCGGATGCTCATCGAAGCACGGGAACAAGAGCTTGTGCGCCAACGGACGCCGGCCGCTCAACCGTCGCTCGCCGGTATGGAGCCGACGTGAGCGCCGCCCTCGCCTTCGTCGTGCGCGCCCCGCCGCAGCCGAATGAATGCCCCCGCCTGGGCACCCGCGGCAACGTCTACACGCCCGGGCGAACGATGGATGCGGCGCGTCATGCTCTTTTCTGAGCCCGCGAATGCATGGACGATCTCACGCACTTGCGTGCGGGCGCGGCCCTTCGGCGGGGGACGTGCGGCCTCGCGATGCTTGGCGGAGACCCCTAAGGATACGTACAGTGCTGCCGAGGGACAGCATGGCGACCAGCAAGCGACGGGAGACTCCGACGGCCGTGACACGGGCGGACTTCGTGCGCGATCCTGCAGCCGTGATGCGAATGGCCGAGGCTGCGCGGCGCCCCATCGTGATCACGGACGACCGCGGCCGGCCAAGCGCCATCGTGTCGGCACCCCGAGACGAACGCGAGCCGCGCCGGTAGCCTCGGGGCGTGGGGGACGACCTCGAGCGCTACAGCCTCTGCGAGGGGCACTTCCGCGACTGGCTCCACAGTGGGCTGACCGGCTGCCACTTCGCTTCGACGTTCGCCGCGAAGAAGCCGGTACGGATCGACTTCTACTCGCCCCTTGGCGCGATCGACCACGAGCAGCTCGCGGCCTTCATCGATGCCACTGCGGCACGAGAGCTCACCGCGGTTCTCTTGTTTCCGGAGCTCCGCACGGCGCGGGATACGGTCCGCGTGCTCGCGTCGCTCTCGCGCGGCCCCCGATGGCGGGTAGCGCGGGCGCGGTGGCCGAGGGGATATCGCAAGGCGGACTCGATCGCGCTCTCCCTCGAGTGGAAGACGCAAGCGGGAGCCATCTGCGACGCCATGGGCCTCGCCCCCCTGGGAACGATGCCCATCACGCGCCGGGCGCCCTACGTCGCCATCGTCGTTTGGGGTGGGCCTCACCTGAACACGCACGTCCGCGCCGGGCCTCACGTGGGTGTCGCCAGCGCTCCAACGGGGCTCGAAAAGAAGGCGCACCGAAAGCTGATGACGGCATCGGACAAGCGCGTGCGCGAGCTCCTTCGCTTGCCGCCCGAAGAGGATCCGGTCTGGCTCCGCCAGGTCGGCTTCATTCTCCCGAAGGCTTCGGCAATGGGCCTGCTCCGGCCCTCCCAGGGGTAGCCAGCCGGCAGACCCTTTTGCGCATTGTAACGACATGCGCTAACTTGTCTGCCGAGGTGATAGACATGCAGAGCATGCCCCGTCCCCAGAGCGAGAACACCTTTCAGGTCGCGTTCAAGATCCCCGACGCGTGGGTCAAGATGGCCGACGAGATCGCAACCGCCATGTCGCAACCTGGCGTAACGCTCACCCGCACCGATGCGCTCCGCGCCGCACTATGGGGCGGTCTGAGCGATCTGCACGAGCGTCACGTGACCCGCAAGGGCGGCAAGTCGAAGCGCTGAACCCGGAAGGTGACTCCGATGGGACGCAACGTAGAAACGGGCGCGGATACGGGCCACCGAAGGGCCCGCAAGTCAGCCGGAGGCGCTTTCGAGTGTCGAGGCGCGTTCTTCATTCGCGTGACGATCGGCCCGCAGAAGCGGCTCGCCCAGCATGCGCCGTGGGCGACGACGCTCGAGGCAGCAGCAGCGCGGGGCAAGCTCGTCCAGGCGTGGGTAAGCCGCCTGCGCGACGCCGGGCAAGTCGACTTCGTGGAAAAGGTCGTCGAGCTCGGGGCGAAGGCCGACGAAGAGACGCTCGCGGCCCTCGGCGCGAAGGTCGATGCCATCGCGGGCAACGATTTCGAGCGCGTGGAGGAGCCGAGCAAGGCGAACGCGGGCACGTTCCGCGAGCTCGGGGAGCGCTGGACGAGCGGCGAGCTTCATCGCCTGCACCCGGACCACATCGACGAAAAGGCGTCCGTAACCGACGACGAGGAGCGCCTCGAAAAGCACGTCTACCCCCACGTGCAGAACGTCCCCTTGCGCGCGTTTACCCGAGCGCACGCGGACCTCGTGATGGCGAAGCTGCCCGCGACGCTGAAACCCGCCACGCGGCGGCAAGTCGCGCAGCTCGTGAACCGCGTTGTCCGCCTGGGGCAGTTCGTTGGCCTCATCGACCGCTCGCCGCTACCGCCCGGCTGGCTCCCAAAGGCGCCGAAAGCCGACAGCATCGCGAAGGAGTCGCTACTCCCCAGCGAGGAGGCCCGCTTGCTCGCTGGTCGCAACGACGCGGGCGAGACCGTCGTGCCGCTCGTCTATCGCGTGCTGTACGCATTCCTCCACCGCGAGGGGATGCGTAAGGGTGAGGTGCAGCGGCTCACGTGGGGCGACGTCGACTTGAAGAAAGGGATCGTCTCGCTCGACGAGAACAAGACGGACCGCCCGCGGTCGTGGGTGATGACGCCCTCGATGGCGCGTGCCCTCACCGCGTGGAGCGCTGCGCACCCAAAGGCCGAGGCCGCCGATCCCGTCTTTCCCGGGGTGACGTGGAGCAAGCTCGCGCCGCACTACCGCGCGCACTGCGAAGCGGTGGGCATCGACCGGGCGCGCCTCTTCGAAAAGAAGGCGAACAAGCTCCGCCTCCGGGCCCACGATGCGCGCGCCTTCTTCATCACGGCCGGCATCCACGCCGGGCGCGATGTCTTGTGGCTCACCGACCGCACCGGGCACACGACTCTCGCAATGCTGCGCCGCTACGAGCGCGACGTGCGTCGCTGGCGCGAGCTCGGCGAGGTCGCCCCTGTCGACGCGCACGCCGCCATTCCCGAAACTGCTGCCGCGTTCACGGCAGCAAATGCGGCAGCAGCTGTGGATAACCGATCGGCGCCCAAGGTCGCAACTACCGAAAAGTGCACGGGAAGGGACTTGAACCCTTATGCCTTGCGGCGGCGGAACCTAAAGCCGAGCAGGAAGAAGCGAGCTTCACGATTCGGCAGGATTCCGCGGGTTTGGAGATGGGCGAGCCGCCGGTGGGTGCGGGTTTATTGACGCCGCCGCCGCATTTTGCCGCCGCGTCCGGGCCGACCGACGCAGCTCTTGAGCATGGCGTCCTCGACGCGCTCGCACGTGGCCTCGACGGGGTCTCACGGACGCTGGCCGCGCTGCTCGACGAACGGCGGCGGGTGCGGCTCCCGGCGAACGTTCTCCCATTCCCCGCGGAGCGTGCGCGGTAGGCTCGCAGCCACCCCAAAAAGACTGCGGCGCGCCGGGGTTGGATCCGGCACGCCGCGCGACAAGCGCGACGGAGGCGCTCGTCTATGGCGAAGCGTACGAATGCACGGGCGACGCGCAAGGGGCGAACAGCGCCCGACCTGCTGCAGGACGTCGCGCTCGAAGCCGTCCTCGCGTCCCTCGACGCGCCGAACGATGCACGGAGGCGGGGGGTTGCACGACTGCTCGTCGTCACATGGGGAGCGCGCGAGCTTGCGGATGAGGAGAGCGATCAGTTTCTCCGTGAAGCCGAGCGGCTCGCCCACAAATTCTTTGCGCATGTGCACCGGAGCCGGTGGAAGGGTCTGCTGCGGGACAGCCCGCTCATTCACCTGGTGCCCCCGCCGGCGGCCGGTCTCAACGATCAGGAGGCCGCCTCCGGTCTCATCGCCCGCGCCGAGCTCGCGATCAAGTACGCGCCGCCGGCAGGGGAGCCCGACAAGGCGAACGCTGCGGCCACGGCACACGCTCTTCACGGCGCCGTCGTCGCGCTCTTGCCGACGTATGCCCCGGCGAAGTCCCTGGTGTGCCTCTCCAAGACGTCAGCCCAGCGTGCGCGCTGCAAGGCTTGCCCAACAATCGCCGCGGCAATCGCGAAACTGCTGCGAGACGGCAAGACACTCGACGGATTCGCCGCCGCGAAAGCCGCCCTCTCGCCGTTTGTGTCTGCCGTGAAGGCGAGGGACCTGGTGAATTTGGGGCGCGCCTTTGCGGAGCGCTCAAGAAGACGCAGAGAGTAAAATCGATCCACTCTCATAGTCTCGCGCGTCGGTGCACGTAAGTCAGAACGTGGCCAACGATGGCAAAAATAGTTGCTCACGATCCGCCAGGCGATGTGATCGCCCAAATGGGCGCGGTTCTCGCAGCAAACGCCGTACCGCCCGCCACCACCCGGGAAATTCTCGATGCGGCGACGCTGACGCTGGCCACGGCGCCCGCCGACGATCTGGATCCCGAGACGCTGACCACGATCTCACTGCGATCCGCGCGGCGCCACGGCGTGCGTGCGTCCGCCGATGCCGCCGGGCTGAATCGTGAGCCATTTTTGATGATTTGCGCGGGCCTAAACGCCAATCCGCTGTCGTGGAGTACGGTGGCGTGCAACGTCCACCGACTGCGCGCGCTGGATGACCGAGCCGCGGCTCGCGCCGCGAAGGCGGCCGACGACCGCGCGAGGGCTGATGCTCTCCGCGACGCTGCGGCCGACGCCCATGCGGCAATGCAGAAGACCGGGGCACCGCGGTGAACGCCCACGTTCGCGCGGCTCTGGCGAAAATCGCCGAAGGCCTGTCCGAACTCGTCCAGGCTGATGCAGGAGACGCCCCCTACACGCAAGACTTTCCGCCACCGGATGTGAGGAGCAGAGATGCTTTCCTCCGGCTTCACCGAGTACGCGTGAAGGCGCAAACGCCCGGCTGGAGTTGCGTCGGGAAAGTCCGCGCCGTCACGCGCGAGGCCTGGTCTGCGCACGTCGATGGCGAGACGGCCGCGGTCGCGCGGCCGAAGCTGGCATTGGTCAGCGCAGAGCCCCAGGTCGGGGAGATCGAAAAAGCCCTCGGAATCGTTTTGCAGCGACGGGGCGGGCGATGAGCCCGGGCGCGCCGAGCCGCGAGCGCGGCGAACTCGAACCCATCGAGGAGCGCGTCCTCGTCGACGTGCCGCGCGGTCACGATGGGCACGAAACGCTGCGGCTGCGATTCGTGCGCGCGAAAACCGCGGAGGGAACCGTGGTCGCCTGGCACGATCTGAGGCTGTTTTACCGGGCCGATGATGGCTCGTGGAAGCCCCAGAAAAAGGGCATCTCCGTTCGGGGCCGCGAGCTCCATGCGGTCGCGGTTGGGTTTCTCCGCGCGGTGGCGAGCTCTGTTCCGCCGGAGCTCCACGCGTCGGCGAAAGCGATCGTCGCGGCGCTAGTTGGTAATCGTGACCAGCAGGCGGCGCCGGCGAAGCGAGAGCCGCTCCCGCACGAGGAGTACGACCGGCGCGCCGGTCGTGAGCCGCGATGAACTGCACGAGGAGTGAGGATCCCATGCTCGACGTTCTCTATGTTTCACCGGAGCAGTTTCGTGCGAGTCCGCAGGTCGGCACGCCGTGCCGCATGTCATGGGGGGAGCTCGCGGCGTACCTCTCGCGCCCAAGCATCGGCGAAGCAAAGGACGAGGCGGGGGCGTGGAGTCCTGCACTCTACACGGGAAACGTCCGCCGCAAGTCGGCGCTCGTCTCCATCGGCGCGCTGGTGGTCGATATCGACGAATCGGGCGACGTGGACACTGCGGCGGATCTCGTCAGCCGCTATTCGGCCATCGTGCACGAGACGTTCTCGTCGACGAACGATGCGCCTCGATGCCGGATCGTGCTGGAGCTCGCGGAGCCCATCGACGCAGCGACCTACGAAGCGACGCACAGGGTCGTTCGGTCGCACTTGGGAGCGGCTGGCATGATCGCCGACGAGGGAGCGAAGGACGCGAGCCGCGTCAGTTACGCGCCGGTGCGACGGCCCGGGGCGGGCTACCGCTTCCGCGTGGTCGGCGGTGCGCCCCTCGACGCGCGCGCCGTCCTGGCAGCGCAGCCTCCGCCGCCGCCGCGAGCGGTAGCTCGCCCGGTCGCTCCGGACCATCGGGACGCCTACGTCCGGGGGGCGCTCCGCCGCGCGGCCGAGGCGGTGGGCTCGGCGGCCGAGGGCATCCGACACCACACGCTCTCGAAAGAGGCGTTCGGCCTCGCACGGCTCGGGTTGGTGCAATACGAAGTAGAGGCCGCACTACTCCCCGCATTCGTCGCTGCGGCCGGGGAGCGTCGGGAGAACGAGGGCCGGCGCACCATCCGAGACGCGGTGCGGGCAAGGCAGGGTTCGTGAACGTCGAGAGCTGGGCCAAGGAGGTGCGCCGCCTGGTGTGCGCGCTCGGCACCCCGGGCCCGTACGAAGTGGGGGTGGTGACGCTGATGCAGCGATACCATGGGCCGGTCACCCCATCGAAGGGCAAGCCCGCCGATGCCGGGGACCTGCGATGGCGCGCTCAGTGCCAGCTGGCCACCGCCGACGGGGCGACGGCCGAGGAAGCGGGGGCGGCGCTCCTCGCCCTCCTCGGGAAGAAGCTCGACGACCTCATTGCCGAGCGCCGCGCCGAGCTCGCGCGCCTCGAAGGCCACCAGGCTCCCGGCCTGCGAGTTGTCGCCCCGGGGGAGAAGCCGTCATGACCGGTCCGCCGCCTGACGACGATTACCTCGGCACCGAGTACACAGGCCGAGAGCCCAACGAGCCGGAGGGCAACGGCGTCGCGGGCTTCGTCGCGGGCTACGTGCGGCCGTACGCCGAGCACCAGAACGGGATATTCTCCGGGCCCCCGCCAGCATCCCCGCCAGCATCCCCGCCCGTCAATTTCGGGTCGGCTGTACCCGAAGGCTCCCCGCCCGAGCCGGTCAAGCCGTCGCTCGTGCAGCGCCTTCGTGACCGGCTGGTGCGCGTCGAGCCGTCGTGGATCACCGAAACGCCCGCACCGCTCGACTACTTGGTGCGCGACACCCGGACCGGCCGGGGAGCCCTCGAGGCCCGCGGCATCGGGCTTCTTGTCGCGGCGGGGAGCGCCGGAAAGGGGTTCATGAGCCTTTCCCTCGGCGTGGCCGTCTCCACGGGCGAGCCATGGCTCGGCTGCATGTCCGTCGAGAAGAAGGGCCGCGTCCTATTCGTCTCCGCCGAGGATGCCGCACGCACGCACCTTCGCCGCCGCCTCTACTACGTGGCGAAGGCCATGGGCGTGCGCGAGCTCGGCGACAACATCGACATCCTCGATATCCGCGACGTCCACGTCCCCATGCTGACCCCGGACGGAATTCCGGGGGAAGGAGCCGAGGCGCTCTGCGAATTGGTCCGCGAGGGCGGCCCGTACGCACTCATCGTGGTCGATCCCATCTCCAAGGTGGCCGGCGCCAGCATCGACGCGGACAACGTGAACGCAAACGCCCTCATCGGCGCGCTGGAGGCTCTCAGCGTCGCCGCCGACGGCTTCGTGCTGGGGGGACACCATTCCGCGCTGCGGGCGCGTTTGTCGCAAGACACGGGCGCCACGTCGAGCCGAGGGGCAACTGGGCTGACCGACTCGGCGCGGGCCGTGATGACCCTCTCCGTCGAGCGTCTCGAGCATGGCGACGCGACTCTCGACGCCCACCTTGGCGACCTCGTGACGGTGCACCTGGTGAAGGCGAATCACGTCCGCGTGTGGGAGCCCGTCGTGCTCCGGCGGTGTGAGAACGGCGAGCTCGCGCCTCTCGACGCGCCGGACCAGGGCCTGGTCGACCAGGCTCGCGAGCGGGGCTCGCCGCAGGCGGCCAAGAAAGCCGAGCTCGGCACCCGCGAGGCGTCCGAGGACGAGGCCGTGCTTCAAGCGGTCCGCGCTCAGCCAGCGATCCCGACCCAGCAGCTCATCGAGACCGTGCAAGCGCTCACCAGGTGCGGTGAAGGTCGCGCCAAGGTCGCCATTGCTCGCGTCCGTGAGCGACTGGACGTCCGAGAGGGACCGCGCCACGGCCCCCACCCGACCCGGCTGCACTACCTGAAGGGCTCGGCACCGTGAGCGCCGTGTCTGACCCCTGGCCCGCCGCCTCGTCGCCTCCCTCCCGCGTCGGATTGACCCCCCGCCTCATATGACCCCCTGTCCCCCCATACCCCCCCAGTCCTGGGGGGTCAGGACTGAGTCTGACCCCCTGGGATCTCAACGTGACCCCCCGGGGGTCAGGGGGTCAGGGGTCAGGGACTCGCACCAGCCTCCCCGCCTGGCATTCACGCATGCGACCCCGGAACGTCGGCGCCCGCGCTCCTGGCGGGTTCAAGCTGGCCTACGGTCGAGCTGCCGCCGCGTCTCCGGATTCCCTATCCGGTGCAGACGCTCGAAATGGGCTCGATGGTCACCAACGCCGTCCCGGACGCGGCGGCAGACGGGCAGGCCACGGCCAGGCCACCCGTGTTCTTCCCCGCAGCTGCGCGGGCTTGCCGCAAACGGGGCGATATTTCGGGTCGTTACCCGGCATGCCGACTCGCGCCACACACACTTCCCCCGGTTCATCGCGCCGGGGAGCAAGGGCGGCGGCATGATGACTGCGGCGTCCATCACCTCGACGCTGGGTGATGGCGAGGTGGGCCGCGCCGGTCCTCTCACCGCCCTCGGTTCCGGGATCGCGTCCGCGCGCGGGATGCGTCTGAGGTTTCCGCGCTCGTCGCGGCGGGCCCGCGGGCCGGCCCGGGGATGAATGACACGGGGCCGCAACTCGTGAATCATCCACGGATGGCCCGTCACTACAAGTTCCCCGACGTGAACGACTACGGGGCGAAGCATCAAGCGGTCCTTTGTCCCGGCGACCGAGTGATCGAGCTGTACAACCAGAGCAACCCGAAGCCGGCGCAGCGGATCTCCAATGCAGTGAAAACTTGGTTCACCAGCGAGGCCCACAAGCAGGGGTGGGCCGGCGTTCGGTTCCTGCCTCAGGTGCAGACGCAGCACTCGGCGGGCGCGATACTCTGGCAGCCACCCAAGGCAGTAAGCGTGCAGATCACCGTCACCGAGCAGACGCTCGTGATGATTGACAGCGTCGACGCCGAAGAGGTCGAAGACCAGCCCGAGCCCGATGAGGCCGAAGGCGAAGAGAGGAAGGCTACATAACGCCGAGATCCTGGTCTCGGGCGCGGGGGCCCCGAACCCCCGGCGGTCGCGGAACATGGAGCCCTCTCCAAGCGTCCCTCAGGACCTGCCACCTCCGCCACGCCCCCTCGACGCTCGGGAAGGACAACGGGTACTCGACCCGTTTACATCCCCCACGCTTCCGAGCCCTTCCGGCCTCGGTTCGGCTCCAGCGCGTGCCGAACCCCGTCCCGTGTCAAGGCCTCCAGTCGACCGTTACCTGTCCACCCCCTCGACCGCGAGGCCAGGTGAAGCAGAGTGATTGCTCCGTGTTGGACGCGGCGTCGACGAACAGAATCTCGTCAGGGTGTTGGACCGCGAGGTCGTCAAGGGCACCCTCCCGTCGCGCTCCTACGTCGTGCATGGCCAGGACGAACTCGAACCCAGCGAACGTTGCACGGCACCCCGAGATTTCTCCGTCAGTGCAGAGCGGCGCGATAGACACTTCCCGAGGGTCTAGGTCGATCTCGTCCCCAAGGCGGCCCTTTACGTAAAGGCCCCATGTTCTGGGAAACCCCGCTCGACCGAAGAGGACACGCAACCAGGACCGCGAAGGCGCCCACGCGATCTGCTCCCCCTCTGTCGTTCGCGCGGCGCCACTGCTCGCCGCACCCATGAGCGCCTTCAGAATCCAGCGCTCGACGTCGGCACCCGCGAAGAGTACGAGACGACGGCCCCCAGCGCCCGTGCGGAGCGCCGCCTCTATGGCGCGAAGGTTCCTGAAGAAGCGCCCTGCCTCGTCGTCGAGTCCGGACAGGGCCGCGTTGTGCCTATCGCAGAGGATCTTCGACACCAGCGAACTCACGCCGATCCGCATCGAAGGCGTCCTCTGCCAGGGGAGACCGCGGACGATGACCGTTCCGCCAGACACCTCCTCCAGTATATTTCTCGACAGAAAGTGCTCTCCGGTGATCGCGAGAGAGCAGTCACACAAGGCCGCCGCGTAGCACCTCGGGTGAGCATACCCCGTTCTCGGTCCCGACGGACGTGTGACGACCATACTCTTGTCCGCGCGTCCCCCTCGGACACAGCACGCCCAGGCGGCTTGTCCGCTCTCGCAGGGGCACGGGTCGGTGGGCGCGATCTGCGGCACGAACTCCAGTCTAACGGAGGACCGTCGCGACGCGCCCTTCTATGCGGAGGTGGCGCCTTGCGTGGGCGGCGCTCGGCCCCCCCGTCGTCGCTTTCAAGACATACGCATCCCGTTGCCATCGGTGCTCACCGCGCAGATTTCAATCAGCACCCAGAAGAACACGCCAAGCAGCGGCAGGAAGAGCCACCCGGCCAGAAGCGTGATGAGAAGCTGTGCGACGCCGCGCCCTGTGTGGCCGGCGACGAAGTTGTGAATCCCGAGCAGTCCGAGAAATAGCGCCAGCACGATGAACACGGCGCGACTGCATTTAGGTTGGAACGGCGCGATCATCGCCATCGGGTACGCAGCCGTCATTCCGGGCGGTGCCCCATACCCCGGGTAAGCGACCGTCATCCCGGGCGTTGCCCCATACGCCGTGTTGACGTTGCTGCAGTATGGACAGGTGACTGTCTGCGCGCCTGAAGGCGAACTCACCTGGGCACGACAGCGAGCACAAGCAATCAGAACCATCGCTTCCTCCAGCCTTTTGTTCGCACCTGGGCCAATCGCATACATGCGGAAGCGTCCAGCGGTGACGACGAGTTAAGCGCTCGCGCCAGGGCGGTGGGAGATCGTGTCTGCGAGGGGCGGCGGTGGGTCCGACGGCGACAGCAGGCAGGGCAACGGCACGAAGCACTTAAGACAGAGATGAACACGTCCGCACCTGTTGGGAGGGTGGAGAGCCGCGATCCCCACGTGACAACGGCCATCCCGCGACGCTACTTCCAACGTCAGAACATCATCACGTCAGCCGTGACCTACGTGAAACCCGTCGACAACCGACTTGAACCATGAGTGACCTGCAACCATATCGCATACCCGAACTAGCCGAATGCACGAATTTGATTGCTCGCCTTCAGGAAGCGGAGCGATACCGTTCCCCGGTTCTGGACGCGCAGAGCAGCCTCGTGAAAGCCGTTGCCACGTCAATGACGGTATCTCGTTCACACCAAGCCGCGGTTCGATCATTGGACGCCGTCAATTCGCGGTTGCGTGAACTTGAATCCGGGCGCGGTGCGGTGTTGGCCACTACGAGGGAAGTGACATTGTGCGAGTTCTGGATTGAAACGCCTCGGTACTCAGGACCTGTTCGTGGTGCGACCGCAGAGGTTACGCAGCACGGCGATATCCACCACGTAGGCGACGTAACTGGAACAACGAAGAGCGGGCTCGGTGGCGCCGTCGTCGGGGGCCTGTTATTGGGGCCGCTAGCTAGGCGCGCTCGCCGGTCTGGCTGCCGCTCGAAAGAATAACGTAAAGACCACGATCCGAAGAGTAGATACGCGTCAGTTTGAAATACGCATATCTGGTCCGGGCTTTGCGTGGTCCACGATAGAGGGCCCGGAATCTGGTTCGGAGTTTCGACAGCTTCGGGACCTGGTGAACGAGCGCGGCTCAAGCCGTGAAGACCTCCGCACGTTGATTGATGTGCACAAGGGCGTCGTCGCGCGCGAGGCGCTGACCTCCACGCGCGCCGAGGCGGCCTCTCGGTCTGCGAGCGGTGTCGCTTTGGAAGAACAACGTATTTACAATGTGGCGTGGGAGCAATACTCTAAAGTGCGCTTGCCAATTCTACTGGATGGCCGCGCACGATGGGCTCGCGCCGGGTGGTTTGGCAGATCGCTGGTGATCCTCTTAGGTCCGCTGATCCTGCTCGGGTGGGCAATCGGTTTGACGGTCGCTCAGATCATCTCTCGGCAAGATCTTGCCTTGATCGCCGGCGCGGTAGGCGTGACGCACATCGGCGCGGCCCTGGCAATCATCATCTACTATGCAAAACGCGTCCGCCTACGTAAGGCACGCGACCACGTGTAGGGAGAAGATGGCCTCAGGCCCCGCGGCGGCGATCCCAGAACGCTGGGCGCCCGCCGCCTGGCGTCCGTTCGAGCCTACAACGGCTGTGCTGCCGCCGCGGGCCGCTGGACTGTCCATCCGGTGCGGACGCTGGGATTGGATTCAGCCCGATCGTCACGGTCGTCGCATCAAACGCGACGGCAACGTCCAGGCGTGGAGGGAGACCACTGGTGGCCCGCCCGTGGCCTGGGCGACGCCCATATGGGGAAGGGCGCCCGTGGAGGCCGGCTCTCTCGACCTCGTCTTCGATTCCCGGGAACGCGCCGGTGGGGGCCTGGCGGCGCGCCGTACTAAGGGTCATGGCACCGAGCGGGTCTACGTCGGTCGGTTGTTGCCGAGCATCAGGAACCGCGGAAAAAGGGACAGCCCGACACGGGGGGCGCGCCGGGCTGCGATCGGGGGGGAGGGCGGCGGGGATCAGCTCTCCG
>Ga0302324_100007397_pt1 | contig 23358 bp, 23 predicted proteins | sample Palsa_T0_1_FD_201949 | JGI IMG/M metagenome (GOLD analysis project Ga0302324, IMG submission 201949) | Peat permafrost microbial communities from Stordalen Mire near Abisko, Sweden - Palsa_T0_1 | ecosystem: Environmental > Terrestrial > Soil > Palsa > Peat permafrost | place: Sweden: Abisko... | reverse complement strand
GTCTCACGCGCGTTCCTGGGAGACACTTTGGTCTTGACCATCACCTCGCAGGAAACGCTTCCGGATAATGTGCGGGCCAACCTGGTCACCACGCTGAGCTCGAAGCGGAGCGAGGCCTGGGCGAAAATCCCGTTCACACGACTCGACGATCGAACGTTGACCAGTCGTGTCCTGGCCGCGCATCCAGGTCTCCGTTCCTTTCGAGCCGAATTCTCGGTGGACGGCGGCCGCACCTGGCTCCGAGACACGGTGCCCGACGCTTGGGTCTTGGTCGAGCCGTCCCAGGTCGATGGTCTGCGCCTCTACACGCTGATTCCCACGGTGTCGGGCACGCTTTCCGATTGGCAAGGCGATCTCGAGCGCATCCGGGAAATGGGATTCAATGCCCTCCATCTCTTGCCGGTGACAGCCCTCGACACCTCCCAGAGCCCCTACGCGGCCAGGGACCTTTTCGATGTCGACCACAGCTACCTGATCGAGGGCCTGCGCCGGGACGGCCTCTCGCAGCTCGAGGACTTTGTCGAAGCTGCGAAGGCGCATGGCATTCGGCTCTGTTTCGACCTGGTCCTGAACCACGTGGGGGCCCACAGCACGATGGCCCGCCGGGCGCCCGACTGGATCGTTCCCGACGACAGTCAGCCCGATGGGCTCCGGCGTGCCCGCTATTGGTCCGACGGGGGGTGGCGCAACTGGGACGATCTCGTGCTCATCAACTACGAGCACCCGTCCGAGGAGGTTCGATCGGAGATCTGGGCATACATGACGGAGTACGCCCTGTTCTGGGCCAAGTACGCCGACGTCACGAGCGGCTTCGTGCGGTTCGACAACCTGCACAGCAGCGAGCCGGAGTTCATCGACGCGCTCACGGCGAGGCTGCACTCCGAGTACCCCGGGGTGGGGGTCCTCGCCGAGTACTTCGCGGATGAGCACACGCTGTTACGCAACGGACCCCAATGGGGATTGAACCTGATCCTGGCCACGCCCTGGGAATACAAGTTCGTGCCACAGCTTCGCGACTATCTGATCGACCTACACCGGGTGTCCGAGCACGTCCGGTACTTCATGCCGATCACATCCCACGATTCTGGATCGCCGGCGCAGGAGTTCGGAGGGCCGGATTCGACGATCCCCCGATACGTCGCTGCTGCCCTGCTCGGCACGGGAGCCACCGGCATCACCCAGGGGGTCGAGCTCGGCGAGCTCGAGCGGATCGACTTCATCGGCCGCAAGCCCAGAATGACATTCCCCGCGAACCCGAGATTCGCACCGTTCATCCGCCAGGTGAACGGCATCCTGACCAAGTATCCGGCCTTCCGCCGCGGGGCCAACTGCCGGTTCGTGGATGCCGGGCATCCGGCGATTCTCGCAGCCTTTCGCGAAGATGCGAGCGGGGAGACAGCCGGGTTTCTCGTGGTGTGCAACTTCGATACGAGCGCGGCGCAGACCCTCACGCTCGATCTCACGACCTTCATGGGGCGCGAAGCGCCGAGCTCCTTTCTCGAGCTGCTGAGCGGCGAGGAGGGGGCTCTGGTCGCGCCGCAGCTCGAGCTTCAGCTCGGACCGTGCACCGCGAAAATTCTCAAGCTCATCAGGGACGGAAGGTCCCCGGAGCCTCACTGGTTTGCCGCATCCGGCGAAAGAGCGAACGCGTAGAACAGGTTGTTGCCGACCGACTGCTTCACAGTCGGCGAGTTCAGATGTTCGTAGCCCGATCCCCAGAAGACCATGCCATCGGCGATCGCCGGACCGCTGGCCACCGAGCCCCCCGACGCGAAGGACCACAGGATCTTGCCCGTGGCGGCGTCCAGCGCGCGCATGGTGCCCTTCGGATCCATCGCACCGGCATAGACCACGCCATTGGCCACCGAGACCGGACCGAACGCCCAGCTTCCCGTCGGCTCGGCGGTCTGCCAAAGGATCTTCCCCGTCGCCGGATCGAGCGCACTCCACATGCCACCCGTGGCGACAATCCCGGAAGGTTGCATGGGCCAATCCTGGAAGGCGCTGTTGGTAATCGCGACATAGAGGCGCTTGCCGTCCGTGGCCGAGCCCCACTCCGCTCCGCCGCTCTGCCCGCCCGGACCGACGTGTGTGCCCCACAAGATCTTGCCGGAGTCGCGATCCAGTCCCCAGACCATGCCGCTCTTCTGGCCTGCGGCGAGGAGATCGCGTGCTTTGCCGTGAACGGTCGCCGTGTACAGCATGGGACCTTGGCCGAAGTCGATGTCTCCGCCGCGCGGCTCCGGGCAACTGCCAAGTCCTGGTTCGTTGACGAAGCAGTTGCCGTTCCAGGTGTCATACGGCGTGACACGAGTCGCCCACTGATTGGCTCCTGTCTTGAGGTCGAGCGCCACGAAAGAGTCAACGTGGTCATCGAGAGGCAGGCAGTCGCGTTTTCCGCCCTGCTGGCACCCGGCGACTTCCTTGGGCGTGGTGTAGTTGTTGCCAGTGGTGAAATAGAGCACACCCCGCGTGGGATCGATGGCCGGCGTGCTGCCCCAGATGGGCCCGCCCGTGTATCCCTTTGGCACCACCGGCGTCTTCCAGAGCACCCTGCCAGTCTTCAGGTCGACGGCCTGCATGCTCCCCACGAACGAGCAACAGTCGTACTTTGTGTCGAGGGCCCAATGCTCCTCGTTCGACGATGTGCCGATAAAAACAGTACCGTGATAGACCACCGGCGACTGGGTCAGGATCGTCGCGGGATGCGGGTCAAGCATCACTTTCCAGAGTAAAGCTCCGGTTTCTGGATTCAGGCCCAGCAGATAGCAGCTGTCGTGCTTGGCGCCGAAACTCTGCGGCTGCTGCGCGACGACCAGGACGCCATCCGCCAAGACCGGCGTGGTACGCGATACCGAGTCGCCCCAACCCGTGTATTCCGACACCTTGCGCGACCAGGCGACCTTTCCGGTGCGCGCATTGAGCTTGTGTAGTCCGCCGCCCCAGTCGGGGACATAGACATAGCCGCCGGTGACCAGGGGAGTCGCCGAGACACTGCCCAGCGTCTTGAATGTCCAGGCCGGTTTGAGGCTGGCCACATTGCTCACGTCGATCAGGGTCTCGTGAGGTTGATGGCGATCATTGGTCAAGTCATTGCCGCTCATCTGCCAATCGGCCGCACGGGCGACCTGCGGCATGAGCGCTGAGGCCAACGCGCACGCAAGAGCCCATGGTCGAACACCGGAAGCGCAAGTCGTGGTCAAAGTCATGATCGAACTCCCTCGTTGAATCGCTGGTTCGTGAAATCAGCGAAGCTCGTAACGCTTGAGCTTCTCGTACAAGGTCCGTAGCCCAATCCCGAGCTTGGCCGCGGCCTGGCGCCGATTGCCCCCCACTGCCGCCAGGGTCCGCTGGATTGTCTGCCACTCCAGCTCGGCGAGTGACCCCGCGTCCTGACCTCCAGCTGCTGCCGCGGTCGGCTGAGCGCTTGCCTCGATCCACAGGTGCTCGGGCTTGATGATCGGACCATCCGCCAGGATCATTGCTCGCTCGAGCACGTTGCGCAGCTCGCGCACGTTCCCGGGCCAATTCTCCGTCTGAAGGCGCGCGAGCACTTCCTCGTCGAGCCTCGGCGGTGGGGTTCTCGCCGCCGCCGCGGACAGCTGTGCAACCAGCGCCTGCGCCAGTGGCACGATGTCCTCGCGGCGTTCCCGAAGCGGCGGCAGCCGGATGGGAAACACCGAGAGCCGGTGGTAGAGGTCGTCCCGCCAGGTGCCCTCCTGGACCATTGCCCGCAGATCTCGATTGGTGGCGGCGACCCAGCGCACGTCCACCGAGATTGACGTTGATCCGCCCAGCCGCTCGAACCGGCGCTCCTCCAGAACCCGGAGCAGCTTGGCCTGCAGGACGGGCTTCAGCTCGCCCACCTCGTCGAGGAAGAACGTCCCACCGTCGGCGAGCTCGAGGCGGCCGCGCCGCTGAGCGTGAGCACCCGTGAATGCGCCCTTTTCGTGGCCGAAGAGCTCGCTCTCGAGGAGGTCTTCGGTCAGGACCGCGCAGTTGATGGCAACGAAAGGCTTCTGGGCACGCGGACTGGACTGGTGAAGCAAGCGTGCGGCGACCTCCTTGCCGGTACCGCTCTCACCCGTCAGGAGTACCGTCGCTCCGGTCTTCGCCACCCGAGCCAGCGCGTCCACGACCGGGCGCATCGCCGGGGCGCCGAATGTGAGTTGCGCGTTCCCGGCGAGCTCGACCCTCGGGGGTGGCGAGAGCTTGCGACGCCGCTCGAGGGCCGCGGCGACGAGCTCCCGTATCGCCGCCGGGCTCGAGACGGGCTTCTCGAGGTAATCGAATGCCCCCAGCTTCATGGCTTCGACGGCGGTGGCCACGTCGCCGAAAGCGGTCAAGACGATGACCTCGACGTCGGGCTGCTCGGTGCGGACGGTACGAACCACGGTCATTCCGTCGGCGCCCGGCATCCGCAGATCGGTCAGGACCAGGTCGAAGGGCTCGTCGCGGACGGCGCGCACCGCCGAGGCGCCGTCGGCGACCTGCGTCACCTCATGCCCAACGCGCTCCAGAGTCTCAGCGAGGAAACTGCGGACGCCCTCCTCGTCGTCCGCGACGAGGATTCTTCCTGGGCGTCCCGCGGAGCTCGAGCCGGCGGCGCTCGTGTTTGCAGAGCTCATGCTTCGAAACCCATCGCACGCGGAGCAAGCGGAAGAATCAGGCGAAAGACCGCACCTCCGCTGCGATGAGTCTCTCCCGTGAGCGTACCATGGTGTTGCTCCGCAATCCGACGCGCCAGAAACAAGCCAAGGCCGGTGCCCCGTGTCTTGGTGGTCATGAAGGGCTCGAAGATCCTGTCCTCGCTTCCCGGGGCGAGCCCGGGCCCGTGATCGCGCACCTCGATGGACACTGCCTTGGCGTGCCCCGCCGTGTCCACGCACGTGACGCGTACCTCGACTGGCGTGCCCCCGTCGGCATCTGCCTGGACCGCATTCTGAACCAAATTGCCAAGGGCCAGGGCCGCCCGTTCCGGATCGAGCTGAAGGGTCCGAGGCGCTCCCGCAAGATCGACGCGCACGCGCTCGCGGGGCAACTCCGAGAGCGCCCGGTCGACGAGCTCGGACGGCGTGACGCTGCGAACGTCGAGCGGTCCGCCACGGACGTAGTCGAGAAGGACGGTGGTGAGACGTTCCAGTCGCTCGGCGCCTTCGACCACCCGCTCGGCCCGGGCCTTTGACGGCTCCTGGAGGTCCTCCACCAGGAGTTGGGCATGGCCCTTCAGCGCAGCCAGGGGATTCCGAAGCTCGTGGGCAATCACCGAGGATGCGCGCCCCAGCGCCGCAAGCGTGCGCTCGCGCTCGGCCTGCTGCTCAACCTCGGCAAGGCGCGCTCGGGTGAGGGAGAGGGCGAAGGCGAAGCCGATGAGGGTGATTGCCGCAGCGGCTGCAATCAGGGAGAGCCCCACGAGATCGTTGTGAAGCTGCTCGAGGATGGGCGGCTCGACCTCGACGATGAGGTGGGGTCGGGGTTCCGGGACGTCTACCCAGTGGCCAGACGGTGGTACCGCGCGCGTCTCCCATGGCGGGGGAATCAGCGCGACCAGGCGCACGCGTGACCCCTGTCGCACCAGGTCGCGCGGCAAGCTGATCGGCGTTGCAATCGCGGGAGCTCCGGCCTGCGCCAGGATGTGCTGGTCGACCCGGTCGACGATCGCCAGGTAGCGAAGTCCCCGGGGTTCATATTTTTGCAGCACCGCTGCCACCTCTTCCGCCGTCAGAGGCCAGCGGGTCTCCCAAAGGTCGACGACGATCTTTGCGACGAGCGACTCTCCATCACCCCGGGCCACGAGGTCAGCTGCCCGGTCGAGCCCGCGCCGCGCGAGCAGAACGGTGATCGCCAGAAACAAGGCAGCGAGGATCGCCACGCCGGTGGCCCCTCTTGCCACCCACCAAGATCTGCGTCGCTGCCGTCGCTCGCTCAACTGTCGTGACCCGCCACCAGATGATACAGCGAACGGGCGGAGCCCGAGGGACATAGCGGCGCTTCGGGTCATGTCGTTCCGTGGCGACTTGCAAGGAATTGGCCACTCCCACCAAGGGCTGAGACGGGGTGTCGAGAGGCCCTGACACCAGCCGAGTGCGGAATCAGCAGTCGACCACGGCCGAATCCGCAGCTCATGGCGGCTGGCGAACGCTTCCACGCCCAATTCGTGAGGTGATCCTTCGGCACGCAGCTTGCGAGTGCCAGCTTGCGAACGGTGACTGGAGAAAAACGTCATGACTCGATCACAGGCTTCAATGAGGGCGTTGGACATCGAACCGCCGAACCATGTGGCCGCGCTGCTCGCCCGCGAGGCTGTCGGTGAAAGCATCTGGGAGATCCAACCGCGCCGAACGAAAGCGTCTGGCCCGAATCGTCTGATCGACCAGTTGCTCGGATTTTCCCGCGGCGACTCGGGCGAGCTGGTTCTGCAACGAGATCGCATATTCCTCGCGGAGATCTGCGAAGAGGCCATCGACGAGGTCGCGCCCGCGCACCCCGGCCAGCGCATCGAGTTTGAACGCTGGGACGATGCTCCCGGAGACTGGGACCACGACCGTCTACTGCTGGTGGTGCGGAATCTCCTGTCGAACGCACTCCGCCACGGATTGCCGGACGAACCGGTCCTGGTCTCGGTGTTCTCCTTCGGGGAAGGCGCGGTGGTCGTCGTGGCAAATCGCGGCGAGCCGATCCCCGACGCCTTTCGACGAATCCTGTTTGCCCCATCGGACGGCGAGCCATGGCCGAGCGATCATCTCGGTCTCTACATCGTGCGGGAAGTCGTGCGAGCGCATGGCGGACGGATCGAATTGAGCGGCGACGAAGGCGCCACGGTGCTCCGAGTCTGGCTTCCGAGAAGGTATTCTCTCGCCATGTGACTCGCTCCCCGCTTTCCGAGAGCCTTCGTCTTGACCCGCAAGGCCGTCACATCTATAGATATATCTCTATGGCAGCCCTGCCCGTCGAGAACGACCTTCCCCCGAGCCTGGATCGCGAGAAAGCGCGCCGGGCCGCGAGCCATCCAGACCGGCCCGGCGAGCGGTGCGGCGCTCCTCCCGGTCGCTGGCACCCGGTCGTCGACCACGGACGCTGCGAGGGCAAGCGCGACTGTGTGGACGTTTGCCCTTACACGGTCTTCGAGGTGCGCCGCATCGACGACGCCGACTACCAGGCACTGGGCTTCCTCGGGCGATTGAAGTCGTCGGCCCACGGCCGCCAGACCTCTTACACGCCCGGTGCCGAGGCCTGCCGGGCTTGCGGCCTATGCGTCGTGGCCTGCCCCGAGGAAGCCATCCGCCTCGAACAGCGCGTCGGCGCCGCGTAGCCGGGCGCTCTCGTGCTGCTCACTTCAGGGGAGGCCGGGGAGCGAGCGCTGAGGTCGTTCCCGCAGCGTGAGTCCAAAAAACAGATGCCAGTAGTGCCAGGACTTCGCGTCGAGCACCCCCGGGGGCGCGCTTTCCAGCGCTTGCTTGAACGCCGCATCGCCGAAGAACCGGCGTGCCTGCTTGACGTCCTCCCAGGTCCCGAGCTGCATCAACTGGCACAGGAGAAGTGTCGGTCGACGAGTCGCGGCCTCAGGCTCCTCCCACAGACGTATTTGCGAGCCCACGTTTCAACCTCGGGCGTCATGATGTGATTCTATCGCAACCCCGCTTGGGATGCTCACTGGCGAGCGAAGAATGCGCCTAAGCCGGCTTGCTTCAAGCACCGCGGAGATTTCTCTCCACGTGGGCCAGAACCTCGACCATGCGCTCGAGCAATGGCTCGGAGCCGGGCTGCGCAAAGGAGCGCTGAACCAGCTCCTTCGCCAGCAATGCCAGGAGGTAGCGCAGGCGGGCCTTCGGCTCGCTTCTGAGACGCAGGTAGTCCTCGTGGGCCTCGTTGACCTCCCAGACATCCCCAACCAGTCGGCTGCGCCAGAGGCCCGCGGGATCGTTCACCAGCTGGGGCTCCGGAACTCCCAGCGCCGACCCCTCGGGCTCGTCGAGGGGTGGAGCGATTTCCAGCGCCGCCTCGGCGCTGACGCGAGCGCCGCCGGACCGAATCTCCACCAAGACACGTCCGATCGATCCGGGTTTGGCTCCTGCCCCGGCGCAGACGGCCGGGCGCGCGCCCTGTCCGCGCAGCGTGAAATCCGCCCCCTCGACCCACCAGGAGAGCTCGGCCTGGCCGGCAACCGAGCGGCCTTCGGCATCGAGCGCGACGACTCGGAGACGCCGTTCGACTCCCGGAGGGATCTGCAATCTCGCTGGCTCGATTCGCGCCGTGGCGATCGGTCCGGGGGGAAACAGGTCCACGACCGATGCTTCGGTTGTCTCCGGTTGCTCGGGTGCCGGCGTCGCGCCACCATCGCTCCTATCGCCCATAAGCCCCACGCGTCCGTCCTCGCGGACGCTCGGAAGCTCGTACTGCGGCAGGCGCTGTTGAAAGCCCTTGAGAGCCCTCCGAAGCTCCTTCACCACGTCGCGGTCAGCGGCGTGCCGCTTGTCCTGTTCGAGCCGGTCCAGCTCGGCCGAGACCACCTTGGCCAACTCATCCATGGCCGTCGCGAAGGCGCGGGCGGCGGAATCCGGCATCACTCCGCGCCGGGTCCCCGGTGGGACGTGAAAGGCCGGGAAGTCCACCAGACCCGACAGGCCGCGTCCGACCCAGGGAGGCTCATCCAGCCCGAGGGCCGCGAGCTCGAGGAGGTCGTCCGCCACCAGCGTGCCGGCACACGCCACCTGCACGGCTGGGCTCTCGTTCCCAGCCGTCAGGTGAAGCTCGACGCGAATGGGAGCGAAGCCCGGGACGTCCCACTGTGGCGGAACGGAGAGCTTCTCGCCGATGAAGCGCCGCGGGACAACCGCGAACGAGCGCTGCGCCGTACCGCGAGCGTGCCCATCGTGGACGGTCACCTCGACCCCCCGAATCAGGAGCTGGCCCCTGAGCTCGGCCGCAAGATACTCGGCCAGCCTCTTCCCGGTCAGCGCCCGCTGCGCGACCGGGTGGACGTCAAGGACGACAACTTCGGTATACGTATCCAGTGCGTCGAGCGCCGGAGCCACCCGATCGATCGAGGCCTGTTCGCGGTCCTCGGTGAGCCGCAGCACCCAGACCTCGCCGCCCTTCAGTCTGGAGCGCAGCTCCAGGCGATGCCCCACCGACCAAAACCCGAGCAAGCCGACCCCATACTGGCCCGCCACGACCCGCTCGGCCCGCTGCGTGGGGGTCAGGTTCATCTTGCGCGAGTGCCCGACGTGGGTGGCGAGATAGCGCAAGGCCTCCTCGCGTCCCAGCTCCGGGATGACACCCTCGCCATCATCCTCGACGGACAGGCGATGGACGCCTTTCAACTTCCTGCGACTGACCCGGATCTTCGTGGCACCGGCATCGAGGGAGTTCTGCACCAGCTCCGCGACGGCCTTGCGCGGATCGCTCTGGCTGCGCGCCAGCCAGCGAATGAGGTCGAACGGATCGGCCGGTCGCAGGCGAACCGTGGTCCCCGTCGTCGTTCGTGCAGGTGACATGCGCGCCGCAGTCTACCGCGTGTTAATTTCCGGGCCATGCCAACCAGATCACTCCGATTTCTTCTTCTCGCAATGGCGGTCCTTCGCGCGGCGCCCGGAAGCGCTGCTCCGGCCACGCCGCCCCGGTCGCTGCTCGCGCTCTCGAAGGCCAACCACACGCTCGCGATCGTGGATCCCGTCTCCCTGAAGGTCATCGCGCGTCTGCCGGTGGGCCCCGATCCCCACGAGGTGATCGCGTCCTCGGATGGCGCGACGGCCTACGTCTCCAACACCGGCAGCGGTCGCATGCACGATCTCGACATCCTCGATCTGGTCGCGCAGAAAGCCTTGCCCAGCTTTGACACCGGGCCACTGCTGGGACCGCACGGGCTGGTCTTCGTCGGCGGGAAGCTGTGGTTCACGGCCGAAGGGGCCAAGGCGGTGGCCCGCTACGATCCGGCGGCGGCCAAGGTCGATTGGATCCTGGGCACCGGCCAGAACCGCACCCACATGCTCGACGTCAGCGAGGACGCGAAGCAGGTCACGACGACGAACGTCGATTCCAGCACCGTGAGCATCCTCGAGTATGTCTTGTTGCAGCCGACGGTGACGCCTCTGGGCACGCTGCCGCCCGGCGCCAAGCCGCGGATGGAATGGGTCGGGACCGTCGTTCCGGTCGGCAAGGGCTCGGAAGGCTTCGACGTCTCCCCCGACGGACGCGAGCTCTGGACGGCGGCCGCACAGGACGGGACGTTGTCGGTGATCGACCTCGCGAGCAAGAAGGTCGTGGCCACCATCGACGCCAAGGTGCTGGGTGCCAATCGGCTCAAGTTCACCCCGGATGGCAAGCGGGTGCTGATCTCGAGCCTGCGCATCGGCGAGCTCTTCATCTACGATGTCGCGTCGCGCCGAGAGGTGAAGCGCTTGAGCATCGGGCATGGCGGGGCGGGACTCCTGGTGGACAACGATGGTGCGCGGGCCTTCGTGGCCTGCTCGCCGGATGACTCGGTGGTCGTGGTCGATCTCAAGAAACTCGAAGTCGCGGGCCACATCGACGTCGGTGGGAAGCCGGACGGTCTTGCCTGGGCGGTGAGGCCTTAGCAAGCAATTGGGCGGATGGTTGCCGTTGTCGAGGGCGATGCGCACCTTGGCACCGGTTCACCCGAGGAGGCCCATTGCCCATGCGAATCAAGATGCTGCTGCAGCTCTCTGCTCTCACCATGCTCACCGCGACCTCGCGGTTGGCGAAGGCCGACGACGATCTCAAGGATGATTCGCGGAGGGACGCCCACGACATGAAGCGGGCGGTCAAGAAGGCTGGCGACCGCGTGGCGGAAGCAGCTTGCACGGGCACCGAGGCCGAGTGTGCCGCCGAGAAGGCCAGGCATCGCCGCTGGGAGGCCAAGCGGAAGGCCCACGACAAGGCCGAGGAAGTCCGGGCTCAGGCCGAAGAGAAAGTGAAATGAGCTCGAGGACTCGAGAGCAAGGGAGCGGATCATGAGACGGATGAGCCTGGTTGGATTTGCGCTGGTTGCCGGGTCGAGCGCCTGCGCCCACACGCAGTCCGCTGAAGCGGGGGCGACTCCCGAGCAAGCCGCGGCGGAGTTGCGGGAGCACCACCGCCATCACAACCAGGGCGGGGTGACGCAGTTCATCGCCATGAGCCTCGACACCCTTGGCGCGGCCGAGGCCAAGCGACCTCAGATCGAGACAATCCAGAGCGATCTGTATGCGTGCATGACTCCAGCTCGTGAGGTCGAGAAGAGCCTTCTGACGGACCTCGCCAGCGGAGTTGCCGCCGGTCAGATCGACGAGGCGGGGGTCGATGCCACCATCGCGCGGCTGGGCCCGGCTGCCGGGGCGGCACACGCCTGCGCTGCCAGCTCCCTGAACCACTTGCACGCCCTCCTGTCGCCCATCGAGCGCGCCGCGCTGGTCGACAAGGTGCAGGCCCACTATGAAGTGTGGCGCCAGGTGAACCACGAGGCGGAGGCGGGCGGCCAGGAGAAAGGCGGCCGTCTCGCGGAGCTCGCCGACGAGCTCAACCTCACCCCCGACCAGGTCAGCCAGATGTCGAACGAGCTCCGTTTGAAGTTCGCTGGTCCCCGGACCAGCGTGTTCGAGCCCAAGCAGGCGGAAGCGCATCTGAGAGCGTTCGAGACCGCGTTTGCCTCGGAGACGTTCGACGCCAGGCTGATCACGGCGAATGCCAACGGCCACCTCGCGTCCCACGGTGCCAGGCGAATGGCGCTCTTCTACGAGACGGTCACGCCGATCCTGACGCCCGAGCAGCGCACCACGCTCGCCGCGCACCTCCGCCAGCACGCCGACCACCAACCCGTTGTCGCAGGCCAGTGAGGGGTTAGCCATGACACGCAATCTCGACAAGACACTGAAAGGCGTTCTCTCCGCTGCCGCGCTGATGGTCGGCCTCACTTCCGGTTCGGCCCGCGCGCAATTCGAGGTGGTGATCGCTCCGCCGGCCGACTACCTCGCGACGACCGAGCCCACGTATTTCGAGGGTCACGCCGCCTACTGGTACGGCAATCGCTGGTACTACCGGGACGGCTCCGCCTGGCGCTACTACCACGACGAGCCCGAGTACCTGCGTGAGTATCGAGGCCGCCGCGCGCCCCACCGGTACTTCTACGGCCGTGGTCGCGAAGGCTTCCGCCGCCGGTAGTGTTCCGCGCCAGCCAAACCCTCAGCGCAGGATCTCGACCATCAGCACCCAGGCGTCGAGGAGCGCGGCGGCGAAGGACAGGATGACTCCCAGCACCAGCCAGTAGAGTCCGCCTCCGGCGCGCGAGAGCAACGAGATGCCGGCGACGATGAGCGGCAGGGTCGCGAGCTGGCTGGTCGCGACGCGCGTCACGATCCAGTAGCGCTTTTGCTCTGGCTTGCGCCCATCTCGGATCTGCAGGATCAGCATGCAGAGGGAGCCGAAGACGCTCAAGCCCAGGATCTCGGCGCCGAACAGGGCGCTGGACTGGCCGGGAACCAACCCCAGCGACGCGATGGTGAGCACGAAGAAAAGGATCAGGATTGCTTCGCCGGCGCGGCCGGGAAGGCCGGGAAAGCTCACAATGCGGGTGAGGTTGATCGAGATGGCCACGAAGAGGAGGCCCGCGAGCGCCGCGGCCGCGCCGGCCTCGGCCACGAAGAAGTTCTCCCATCCCTGAGTGGCGTAGGCGTTCACTGCGCGAAGTATGCCAGCCGGGGGCGGGGAGGGCGACGTGGGATTCGATGGGTTAGAGTCCAACCCGCAGCATGAGCCCTCCTGAGAACACGACAGTGCCGCGCCTCTACAACGCGGCCGAGGCCTTGCTGGCGCGCAACCGGGCACACCCCACCCGCGTCGCGGTGACGGACGACCGCGGATCGACGACGTTCGGGGAGCTGGAGGTCTTGGCGGCGCGGGCGGCGAAGGCCTTGCGAGGGCTGGGCCTGGAGCCGGAGCAGCGGGTGATGCTGTGCCTGCAGGATTCGGTGGAGTTTCACGCCTGCTTCCTGGGGGCAATGCTGCTGGGCGCACTCCCGGTTCCGATCAACACGCTCCTGACCACTGAGGACTATTCCCAGCTGCTGGCCGACAGTCGGGCCCGGTTGCTGGTGGTGAGCGCCGCCCTCTACCCGAAGTTGCGCGACGCCGTGAAGGCGGCGCCGTCCCTGACGGCAGTGATCATCGAAGGAGACTCGATCGACGGCCACCCGGCGCTGGGGGTGTTGATGGATCAGAGCTCTTCGGCACGGCCGCAGCTACTGACGACTCCCGATGACGTGGCCTTCTGGCTCTACTCCTCGGGCTCCACCGGCCGGGCCAAGGGCGTGATGCACCTGCACGGCAGTCTGGAGGAGACGGCGCGCTTGTACGGTGAGGCGGTGCTGGGAGTGCGCGCCGACGACGTCATCTTCTCGGCGGCCAAGCTCTTCTTCGCCTACGGGCTGGGGAATGCCCTGACCTTTCCGCTCTTCGCCGGGGCCCGCAGCGTCCTGCGGCGCGAGCGACCGACGCCGGCCTCGGTTCTGAAGACGCTCGCCGAGGAGAAGGTCACGATCTTCTGCGGCGTCCCCACGCTCTTCGCCGCGATGCTGGCCGACCGCGCTCCGCCGCCCCCCCTGGCCTTGCGCTGCTGCATCTCCGCCGGAGAAGCGCTGCCGGAGGAAGTGGGGCGCCGCTTTCGCGAGCGTTTCGGGGTGGACATCCTCGACGGCATCGGGTCCACGGAGATGCTCCACATCTTCATCAGCAACCGGCACGGCCAGGTGCGGTATGGGGCGTCGGGCCAGCCGGTCGCGGGCTACGAAGCCCAGCTGCGGAACGAGGCCGGCGAGGTGTTGAATGGCCAGGCCGAGGGGCTGCTGTGGGTCAAGGGTCCCTCGGCGGCGGTCGGCTACTGGAACAACCGCGCGCGGAGCCTGGAGACCTTTCACGGCCCATGGACTCGCACCGGTGACAACTATGCGCGGCTGGCCGACGGCACCTACGTCTACTCGGGACGCAGCGACGACATGCTCAAGGTGGGCGGGATCTGGGTCTCGCCCTTCGAGGTGGAGTCGGCGTTGCTGTGCCACGCCGCGGTGCTCGAGTGCGCGGTGGTCGGTCACGCCGACGAGGCCGAGCTCGTCAAGCCCAAGGCCTTCGTGGTGCTCAAGGTTCCGGGCCAGGCCAGCCCGGCGCTGGCCGACGAGCTGAAAGTCTTCGTGAAGGAGAAGCTCGCGCCCTACAAGTACCCGCGCTGGGTCGAGTTCGTGGCGGAGCTACCCAAGACCGCGACGGGCAAGATCCAGCGCTTCAGACTGCGCCGCTCGCCTACCAGATCATCTTGAGCGCGCCAGGGCTTCCCTGGCAGGCTGCCGTGAAGCCCAGCTTGCATCCGCGTTGCAGGAGCTCGGTGGCCTTGGCGTTGTCGGCCCGCTTCGCAGAACAGACGGCCTGATTGGCGCAGCCCTTGCCGTTGCCCGCGGCGCAGGCGACCCCGAAGAAGTGCTCCGCGCTCGAGAGGTCGCCGTCGCGAAACAGGAGGTGCCCCGCGAACTCGCAATCGCGCGCGACACCCTTGCTGCAGCGGTCCTTGGCGTCCACCAGAATGGCGTTGTTCTCGGCGAGGGCGCGCTTGGGGGCTTGCTGAGCGTCGCAGCTCGGCCTGCGCCCCGCGGCGCAGGCTTTCTGTTCGTAGACGCGCGACTGGCCGTAGACTCCATTGTTCGTCAGCGTCAACGAGGCCTCGTGGCACGCGTTTGCATCCCCACCCTGGCATTGTTGCTCGCGACACAGCAGCGTCTGCTCGTCGATCTGCATGACGAGCCGAGCGCGATCGGACGGTTCCGTGGTGGCACCCATCTGGCTCGCCAGGCTGTCGGCGTTCGCGCAGGGGTCAGCGAGGGCGCGTGCGCCAGGAACAGCGATGGCCAGAGTCAGCACACACAGCTTGATCGTCTTGATCATGGTCTTCTCCCTCGCCCGCCCCGCACGACGAGCCGTGGCGATGCCTTAGTTCTTGGCGACCGGCTGACCGGCGGCCTTCCAGCCGGTGATGCCGTCGGCCATCACCTTGACGTTCGAGTAACCGGCCTTCACGGCGCGGCTGGCGGCCTCGTGCGAGGCCATGCACTTCGGGCCGCCGCAGTAGAACACCACCTCTTGCGTCTTGGGGGCTGCGATCTCCTTGGCGACGTCGTAGCCGGAGGCGCTGGAGAGGAGCTTGGCGCCGGGGATGATGCCTTCCTTCTGGCGGGTCTCGGTGCCATTGGCGTCGAAGACCATCGCCTGACCGGCCTTCATGTCCTGGGCCAGTTGCTGCGAGTGGATGAGGGCGAAACCCTCGTCGGCGAAGGCCGGGGCAGAGCTGAGCATGACGAACGAGAGCAGGGTGATGGTCTTCATGAAGTCTCCTTAGAGGGGGCTGAAGTGGGAAGCGTAGTCCGCCCCAGCCGGATAGCTCGGCATTTTACGCAGTTTTACGGAGCGCAGGCAACCGTGTGAGCAGCGCGAAGAGGACCGGCCCGGCGGCGATGAGCCCGAGCGCGAGCCCCAGCCCGAGCCAATGTCCGGCGGGGGTCGCCTCGGGATCGCGGAAAGAATAGGCCAGCGCCAGACCGAGCAGCAGCGTCGGAGGAACGCCGATGGCCACCGCCCCGGTCAGGCCGCCGGGCACCCGGAACGGACGCTCGAGCGCGGGCTCGCGGAGTCGCAGCGCGACCAGCGCGACGAACTCGAGAATGAGGCTCAGGCCGTAGAGCAGGATGTCGAGCTGGATCAGTCGGTCGAATCCCAATCCGAGACAGGCGGCGTAGGCGAGTGAGCAGGCGCCGATCGAAACCCACGGGGCTCCGGTCCGGGGAGCGACCCTGGTGAAGATGGCTGGCAAGAGGCCGTCCTCGGCCAGCGCCATGGGTAGGCGCGAGTAGGACAGCACCAGCGAGTTGTACATGCCGAAGGCGCAGATCATGCCGCCCGCAACTACCGCCGCGGCGAGCCAGGGTCCGGCGATGGCGCCGGCGGCAGTGGCCCACGAACCGGCCGTCCAGCCCGAGGGGTCGAGGCCGGCGCGCTGCGCCGCGAGAACCGGCAACAGGTAGGTGACGGTCACGAGCGCGACGGTGGCGAAGATGGCGCGCGGATAGGTGCGCTGCGGGCGGTCGACCTCGTTGGCGAAGTTGCAGGCGTTGTCCCAGCCCATGGTGTTCCACATCGCGACCAGCACGCCGGCCATGAGGCCGCCCGGGATGATGGGCTTGGAAGCGACCGCCGGATGGATCCCGGCCACGGCGACAAAGACGGCGAACGGCCCGAGGATCGCGAGCGCGAAGAGGACCGAGCTTCCTCCGACGGCTCGCGTGCCCGCGATGTTGAGCAAGGCGCCGGCCGCGATGAAGGCGACACCGATGGCGACCTCGACGGTGGGCGACCCCAGCGAGGGCGCGACCTGCTTGAGGTACAGGAGAAAGAGGGTGGGGTAGATGGCCATGTCGAAGCAGCTCGCGGCCAGCGACAGCCAGGCCTCCTGGAAACCCCAGAACGGACCCAGCGCGCGCCGCACCCAGGCGTAGTAGCCGCCGCGCTCGGGCAGGGCGGCCGCCAGCTCGACTACTGCGAAGGCGGTGGGAAGGCTCCACACCAGCGGGGTCAGGACCAGGATCCACAGCGCGCGGCCGTAACCCGATCGGGCGACGAGCTCCTCGAGGCCATATGGGCCGCCCGAGACGATGAAGAAGCAGGCGGCGATGAGCGGCAGCAGCGTGAGGCGGCGAGGAGCTGCCCCGGTGGGCATCGCGAAACTTTCGGGAAAGCCCCCACTGCCGTCAAGCGCTGATTGCAGGACGGTGGGTTGCGAGCGGCCCCTCGACGATCGATAAGTCGCCGCCGTGACCTCGCCGCACCGCGGCACGTTTCGCTCGCTCCGGGGCTTCAACTACCGCACCTGGACGGCGGGCGCGTTGCTTTCCAACATCGGAACCTGGATGCAGCGCGTGGCCCAGGACTGGCTGGTCCTCACGCAGTTGACCCAGCACGACGCGGCCGCGGTGGGGGTGGTCACGACGCTTCAGTTCGCGCCGCAGGTCGTGTTGCTGCCCCTGACCGGCTTCGCGGCCGACCACCTCGACCGGCGCAAGCTGCTGATGGCCACCCAGGCGTCGATGGGAGCGCTGGCGCTGGGGCTGGGACTTCTCACGGTCGCGGGAGTCGTCCGGCTGTGGGAGGTGTACGTGTTTGCCGGGCTGCTGGGGTGCGTCACGGCCTTCGACTCGCCGGCCCGCCACACCTTCATCCCGGAGCTGGTCGGCGAGGCCGACCTCTCGAACGCGGTCGGATTGAATTCCACCTCGTTCAACGGCGCGCGCATGATCGGGCCAGCCATCGCGGGAGTGGTCATCGCGGCCGTGGGCACGGGGTGGGTGTTCATCGTCAACGCCGTCTCGTTCGTGGCGGTGCTGGTGTCGCTGGGCATGCTGCGGGCCGAGGAGATTCATCCGAGCGGCCAGGCGCCGGGAGCCACGGGCGGCCTGATCGACGGCCTGCGCTACGTCTGGCGCCGGCCCGACCTCAAGACCATCCTGCTCATGCTCTTCCTGGTCGGCACCTTCGGGCTGAACTTCGCGATCTACATCTCGACCATGGCGGTGATGGTCTTTCACGCCGGAGCGGATCAGTTCGGGCTGCTCACGTCGATGATGGCCGTGGGGTCGGTGGTCGGTGCGCTGCTCTCCGCCCGCCGAGAGAGGCCGCGCGTCAGCCTGCTCTTCGTGGGGGCGCTGGTCTTCGGGATCGGGTTCGCGCTGGCCGCGGTGATGCCGAGCTTCTGGCTGTTCGGGGCCACGCTGGTCCTCATCGGCGTGTCGGCCCAGACCTTCACCACCACCGCCACCAGCGCCGTGCAGCTCTCGACCGAGCCCGCCGTGCGAGGCCGGGTGATGGCGCTCCTGCTCTCCGTCGCACTGGGCGGCCTCTCGCTCGGCGCTCCGTTGGTGGGGTGGATTGCCAATCGGTTCGGTCCCCGCTCGGCGCTCGTCGTCGCCTCCGCCTCCGGGTTTGCCGCGGCCCTGGTCGGGATCTATTACCTGATGCGCTACCCTGATCTCACCCTCGTCGGCGCCGTTCGAGAAGCCGATGTTCTGGAGAATGAATGATTGTCGTGGACCGTAACCACAGCGCCTTGCTGGTCATGGACTGCCAGGCCACGATCGTCGAGGGCCTCGGCGAGCCGGCCCAGGCGGCGCTGGGGCAGGCTCGGACGCTGATCGCCAGGGCGCGGGCCGCGAAGATCCCAGTCATTTTCGTGGTGGTGGGCTTTCGCCCCGGCTACCCCGAGCTGAACAGCCGCAACCCCGCGCTCGCGATGGTCACCAAGAGCGGCCGGTTCCTGGGAGCGGTGGGCGCCGACATCGCGGAGGCGGTGCGCCCCGAGCCCGAGGACGTCGTGATCGTGAAGCACCGCGTGAGCGCATTTGCCGGGACCGACCTCGACATGATCCTGCGGGCCAGGTCGGTGGAAACGCTCATCCTGACGGGCTTCATCACCAGCGGCGTCGTGCTCTCGACCGTGCGCCATGCCGCCGATGCCGACTACCGTCTGGTGGTCGTCAGGGACGCCTGCGCCGACCGCGACGACGAGGTCCACCGCGTGCTCATCGAGAAGGTCTTCCCGCGGCAAGCCACCGTCGTCAGCGCGAGCGAGGTGGGAGACGCGCTCGCAGCGCCCTGAACAGGACGATGTGGCCGAAGAGCGCGGCCTGCACCATCACGCAGGGAATCCAGACGAAGGGCAGCTCGGCCACGATGGTGTTGGCGGGGCCGTGCAGGAAAACCCGGAAAGGGGTGGGCATCGAGAGCGCCGCGATCGTGATGATGTTGAGCAGCAGCGCCAGGCCGCACACGTTCCAGATCCAGAGCACCCGGTCGGAGACTCTTCCGTTCTTGGCGGCCCAGGCGATGCCGATCGCCGAGAGTCCGGTCAGGATGTCGAAGTTGTAGCCCTCGAACGTCATCTGAACGGGAAGCACGCCCAGGCGGTGGATGCCCCACAGCAGGATCTCCACCAGCACCCGGAAGGACTGAAAGGCGACCAGGCCCCAGAGCGGAACCTGGGTTGCGATTCGGCGGCCGAGTGGAGAAAGAGCGATGACGATGGTGGCGACCGTGATCAGCAGGATCGTGATCAGGAGTCGCGGCGGTCTCGCGGAGAAGTCGCGAAGAAGTCCCTGCGCGGCCGTCACGCCGCTCACCCCAATCAGAAAAGTCGGATAGGCCAGCGCCAGTTGCCGCGCGCGCAACTTCTGAGGGAACGGAAGCGTCGAGCTCTGGCGCCACACCGTGAGGCTGAACGCGGCGGCGAGAAAGGTGACGATGCCGACGTCGAGCGCTTCCAACCCAGCCCAGGAGGGGAGCATCATTGCCGGGAGTAGCTGATCCGCCGTCGCACGTCGAGAGGTGCTGGATTAGGATGCCCCGGTCACTATCGGAGAGGTTTTTCGCATGTGCAGAAACATCAAGACGCTCCATCATTTCCAGCCGCCGGCGACGCAGGCGGAGGTCGAAGCCTCGGCGCTGCAGTATGTCCGCAAGCTGACGGGCATGGCCGCCCCCTCGCGCGCGAACCAGCCGGTCTTCGACGCGGCCGTGCACGAGATCACGGCCATCACGCTGCATCTGTTCGATCACCTGGAGGTCCACACCCCGCCCCGCTCGCGCGAGGCCGAGAAGCTCAAGGCGCTGGAGCGCGGCAAGAAGCGCGAGGCGCAGATGCGCGCCAAGTACGCGCGCAGCGCCTAGGCTTTCGAGCGCACTCTACCGCAAGAATTCCTGGATGGCGTCCGCCACCACCTCGGGCCGGTCCACCGCGATGAGGTGGCCGCTGCCCGGAATGATCCGGTGGATCCCGCGCGAGGAACGCCGCGCCAGAGCGCCCTGCAGCTCATTCCAGCGCGGCTCGAAGGAGCGAGCCTCGGCCTCGTGGCCGGGTGGGAACAGGTCGCGCGGCTCGCTGTGGCTGAGGACGACGATGGGCAAGTCGGGTCGAAGGGGCGCGACATCGGCAAGCTCGTCACGACTCCGGGCGAGGGTTCGCATCAGACCGCAGGTGGCGTCGGTCGCCGAGGCCCGGTAGGTCAGCGCCGCGGTTCGATCGCGCAGCTTCAGCGGATCGAGCAAGCGCAGCAGCCCGACCTTCGCGAGCCAGCTCGCGACGCAAACCTCCCGCCGCAGCTCGGCCAGCGGCGCTTGCAGGGCGTCGATGGCGTTCCCGTCGAGGGCGTCGAGGAAGATGAGCGCCCGGATTGCCTCGGGGTGCTGTCGCGCGAGCATCTCCGCATCGAGGCCGCCGGCCGATGCCGCGACCAGGAGATAGGGCGGGGAGATCCCGGCGCGGTCGAGGAGCGTCCACAGGTCCGAGGCGGTGCTGGCCGCATCGGGCGATCGACTCGGCGGATCGCTCCAGCCCATTCCGGCCCGGTCATAGGCGCAGACGCGCGCTCCCGCGCCGACCAAGGACATGACTCGGTCATAGCTCGTGGAGTTGCCGAGTCCGCTGGCCTCCAGCACTACGGTCAGGGGTCCGCTCCCCTGGCAACGCAGGTGGAGACGCCGCGCGCCCTCGACGGCGATGAGCTGTCCGGGGGGCGGGAAACGCCTCAGGTCGCGGGCCTCGACCAAGCTCTCGAGGGCGGCGCCCGCGATGAAGGCCAGCACGATGGCCGCGCCCGTCCGGAGAACGATTCGCACCTCGCGAACAGCTTACACCCGCTGTGAGTGGTGACTTCGCGCCCGTCCACGAATGCGTTGCAGCGCTTGCAAGCGCTTGCAGCGTCAGGCAGGCTGCCGGCCTTTCCGCGGGAGGTGTTGTCATGCCGAGGGTTCGGGTTGTCGCGTGTCTCGTTGCCATCAGCGCCGTCGCGGTCGGCTGTGGCTCCAGCGGAGCGAAGTCGAGCACGAGCAGCGGCGGCACGACCGGTTCCGCCACGGGTGGCACGACCTGCAATCCGCACTGCGGCGCCCACGCGTTTTGCAACGTCGACGCGGGCGAGGCGACCTGTCAGTGCCGATCGGGCTATGAGGGCTGTTCGTCCGACGGCGGGATGGTCTGCGTCGACCTGCAGACCGACAGCGAGAATTGCAACGCCTGCGGCCTGGCCTGCACGGCGCCCATGAGTTGCAACGGCGGCAAGTGCTCCTGCGTTCCGTCGGCCTTCATCGCCAACTGTCCGGGGACGGGGTGCGCCGATCTCCGCAGCGACCCCAACCACTGCGGCGGCTGCAAAGGGTCAATGGTGGTGTGCGGCCCCGGTGAAGTGTGCGCGTCGATCGACGGCGGTCTGGGGAGCTGTGAATGCTCGGATCCCACCCTCACGGGTTGCCCGAGCGGCTGCGTCGATCTCACGAGCGACCCCTTCAACTGCGGCTGCTGCGGCAACGCCTGTCTGCCGGGCGATGCCGGTGGCTCGCTGATGTGCCCGGGCGGTGGGGCCTGCGCTTGCCCCGGAACGACGATGCAGTGCCCTACGCCCACCAATATGTGCGGGTTGTGCGTCGACCCCAACTGGGACCCCAACAACTGCAACGGGTGCGGAAACACTTGCTTCGCGAGCGGGGCTTCGGTGACCTGCGACGCGGGCATCTGTTTCTGCGGCGATGCCGGGACCAGCATCATCTGTCCCGACTTCAGCTGCCCGGACATGGAGACCGACCCCAACAACTGCGGCGGCTGCGGAAACGTCTGCACCGCCTCCGACGCGCCAGTCGTCTGCAAGGGGGGCATGTGCTTTTGCGGGGCCTCCGGGATCGGGACGATCTGTCCCGATGGCACCTGCCCCGACTTCAACACCGACGTACACGACTGCGGCGGCTGCAACATGCCTTGCTTTGTTCCCACGCCCTATTGCTCGGGCGGGCAATGCTCCGCGACGCCTGACGGCGGCCCGTAGCGCCGGCCATTCACGCGAGCAACTGCGGCTCGAGTGCCGCGAGCTCCTTGAGCAGCCGGTCCCGCGTCGCGGGGCTCAGCTTGAGAACGGTCGCGGCCTCCGACAGTTCCTCGGGGTTGGCGCTCTCGAAAGGGTAGCCGTTCGCGACGTCGGCGCGGGTCAGGCCGTGGCCGAGCTCTTCGGCCAGCCCCTCGGCGATGCGCAGGACGGCGATGGCGGGATGGGCGAAGCCGCCGGAATGGATGCGGTGGTGCTGCCCGACCACCAGCTGAACCTCCGGCGGCAGCTTCCAGAGCTTGACGATCTGGCCCGACAGGTCTTCGTGAATCCACGGCAGCGAGGACCAGATCTGGTCGACGGTGGGACGCGTGGGGGCCGGCTCGGCGCCCAGCAGGATCAGCGACGCGCTGACCCCCACGTCGTGCAGCAGGCCGCACAGAAAGGCATACTCCGCGTCGACCGCCGTCTGGCGCGCCACGAGCCGCGCCCCGTAGGCCACCAGGAGGCTGTGCGCACGCAGGGCCTCCATGGGTTTCTCGTAGGAGGGGGCCCGGAAGACCGTCATGTTGAAGACCAGCTCGAGCACCAGGTTGCGGACGGCGGCGAGGCCGAGCCGCACCAGCGCATCGTGCAAGGTCCGGGTCGGGGTGGTGCCGGCGTAGGCCGCCGACTGGGCTCGCGCCAGCACCTTGCCGGTCAGCATCTGATCCTGTTCGAGCACCTCGCTGATCCGCCGGAACTCGACCTCCTGCTCCCGCGAAAGCTCGAGAAACTTGGTGGCGACCGAGGGCAGCGCGGGAGGCTGGTAGGCGGGAGAGGCGAACCGCACCTGGATGCGCTTGGCGAGCGACGACAGGTCTCTTTGCTCGGCCTCGATGTCCGCCGATCGCTTTCCGGAGCTCTGGCGTTGCTTCGGGTCAACCATCGGCGGTCTCCGGTCAGAAATCGACGGTGGCCGTGACGGTGTCGCCGGCGTCGCTTGCCGTCTGAGGACTCAGGGTCGCTTTGAGCTGCCCGCTCGCGCTGTCCCAGGTGCTGGTGCCGCCGGCAGTGACGGCGGTTCCGGTGGAGGAGATGGTGAGGGTCGCACTCCCGGTGTCCGGATTCGAGCCGTGCAGCGATTGCACCCAGACGTCGTTCCCGTTCGTCAAGGTGGTCGTGGCCTTCACGAGCGCCGTCGATCCCGTCGCTCCGGTCGTCCCGAAGGCGCCAGCGGCGAATGCCGAACCGGGAAGCGTCGCGGCGAAGCTCAGGGTTCCATAGCTCAGTCCGCTCGACGTGATTGCGAAGGTGACGCCCGCGTCGGGAGCGCCCGTGGCCTCGACGGCGCAGATCTGAGCGCCGGTTGCCGTCACCCCGCCGCTCAGGAAGATCTGGCACCCGCCGGAGCCGACTTGTTGGCCCGGGGCGTTGTTCGTCCCGCAGGCGGCGGCCGGCAGCAGTGCGGCAATCATCGTGAGGC
>Ga0302324_100007396_pt1 | contig 23359 bp, 25 predicted proteins | sample Palsa_T0_1_FD_201949 | JGI IMG/M metagenome (GOLD analysis project Ga0302324, IMG submission 201949) | Peat permafrost microbial communities from Stordalen Mire near Abisko, Sweden - Palsa_T0_1 | ecosystem: Environmental > Terrestrial > Soil > Palsa > Peat permafrost | place: Sweden: Abisko... | reverse complement strand
AAGAAGAAGCAAACTCCAGTCCACCTGTGTTGCGCCCGGGATCGAGAACCTAACTGCCCCTCCTGAACCTGACTGCACTTAGATGCAATTCAGAAAGAACCGAGTCATGTGTCCAATACTTGTTACTGACGGCGCGGATTCTTCCCGCGTCTCTGCGCTTCAAGATAAGTTATCGCTTTTGTATCCTATGGCTGTTGGTAGCTCGTTGAGTAGTTCTCCAGTTCAGGTGGAGTTTTTGCCCCGCGCAATGTGTTTTTGTCTTAGCGACAAAGACACTCAGGGCAGTGGTTCTCTCCACCGCAGCCGAAGAACCGCTATGGCCCTACAGACGACGAGGAGATCCTGATTATGGAAAAAGTGAAGAAGGCAGCGACACCGAAGAAACCCCGCACGACCGCCTCAAAGGAAGCAGCCCCAAAGACGAATAGAACAGCAAAATCGAACCTGACGCAGATGAGTAATGCTTCGCAAGAAGAGATTGCGCGCCTTGCTCATAAATACTGGGCCGAGCGCGGACATCAACACGGGCATCACGAAGAAGATTGGTACCGGGCAGAACAGGAACTTCTGGGCAAAGCCAGCTGATACGGGCTCACTGTCCGCCTGCGGGCAGTGTTACGCGCTCGAGTGCGCCACGCGGCCTTCACTGATCGTCCAGCGGACTTTGCCTTGCATGGTCCAACCATCAAAGGGCGTGTTGTGCGCTTTGGAGCGAGTTTCTTTGGCGCGATAGATCCACTCGGCTTTTGGGTCGAAGACCACGACATCGGCGAAGCTGCCAACGGCGAGTGTGCCGCGGCCTTTCAATCCAAGCAGAGCCGCGGGCTGCGCGCTCAGCAGACTCAACACGCGGCCGAGCGGCAACTTCCACTCCTTGTGCAACCAGCGCAGGCAGAGCCCCAGCGCGGTTTCAAGGCCGGTGATGCCGTTCGGCGCATTTTCAAATTCAACTTCTTTTTCGTGCGTGGCGTGCGGCGCGTGATCCGTGGCGATGGCATCGACGACGCCGTCGAGGATGCCTTCAATCATGGCGTCGCGGTCGGCAGCCGAGCGCAGCGGCGGATTCATTTTGGCATTGGTGTTGTAGAAGCCCACGTGCTCGTCGGTAAGCAGGAAATGATGGGGCGCAACTTCGCAGGTCACGCGCAGTCCATTGCGTCGCGCCTTGCGTACGGCCGCCATCGCACCAGCTGTTGACGTGTGCGCGACGTGCAAGTGCGAGCGTGCGTCCCGAAGTTCGGTCACGAGCCTGATATCGCGTTCGACCAGACTGGATTCAGCTTCCTGCGGCATTCCGCGCAGTCCGAGTTTGAATGCCATCGGCCCGGCATTCATGCTCGCTCCCTGCGTCATCCGCGTGTCTTCCGCATGTTGAATCACGCTTAGGCCCACGCGGGCCGCTGCCGCCAGCGTTTCACGCATCACGCTGTCTTTCAGAATCGGATGGCCGTCGTCGGTTACCGCGACCGCGCCAGCGGACTTGAGGGCGGCAAAATCATTAAGCGATTCGCCCTTAGAGCCGCGCGTTGCTGCGGCGATGGGATAGACGCGCACGTGCGCGCCTCGCTCCGGGGCAAGCATCCAGCGCGTGACCTCGGCTGAATCATTGACAGGCGAGGTGTTCGGCATCGCGGCAACGGCGGTGAAGCCTCCGGCGGCCGCAGCTGCGGTTCCTGTGGCGATGGTCTCTTTGTAGCCTTGGCCAGGCTCGCGCAGATGAACGTGAATATCGATGAGTCCCGGTGCGACCGTGAGGCCTGTGGCGTCGAGGGATTCGGTATCGTTGGGTGGTTTCAGTTTGCCTGCGGCAGCAATCTCGACTACGCGTCCGTCCTTGAGCAAAATGTCGCGATGGCCGTCAACGCCAGCGGCGGGATCGATGAGGTGGCCGTTGCGAATCAGAAGAGCAGTCATGCGCGACCTGCTTTCGTGGAGCTATCCGCGAGCGCGCGCTCCACCACAGCCATACGGATAGCGACGCCATGCCGCACTTGTTCGAGGATGACGGATTGCGAACCATCAGCCACACCCGCCGTCAGCTCAAGCCCGCGAATGATAGGGCCGGGATGCATGACTAACGCAGACGGCGCGTAGGCTGCGAGGCGCTGTCCGGTGAGTTGGTAACTGGCCTTGTATTGCTCGAGGTCGATCTGCTGCCCGGCGAGTCGCTCAGCTTGAATGCGCAGCATCATCACCACCTGTGACTGTTGCAAAGCAGCGTCAAAGTCGCGTTCAATCGAGATGCCCGGGCCAGCGCCGGTGGCGAGTTCAGGCAGGAATTGTGCGGGGCCGCAGAGCAGCACGTGAGCACCTAATCTTGGGAGAAGCAGCATGTTCGAGCGGGCTACCCGGCTGTGCAGAATGTCACCGGTGATGGTGACCGTAACGCCCGCAAGTGTGTCCGCACTGACTGCTTCAATTCCCGGACGCAGATGCGCAAGGATCGTGCGCAGATCGAGTAGCGCTTGGGTCGGGTGCTCATGCATGCCATCGCCTGCGTTGAGCACCGGCAGATGGGTTGCTTCCTCAAGCAGCCACGGAGCGCCGGAAGAATTATGGCGCAGAATGATGGTCTCGGCTCCGAGGGCGCGCAGCGTCAGGCCGGTATCTTTGAGTGTCTCGCCTTTTTCAATACTCGACGAAAGATTTGAGACCAGGGTTGTGTCGGCTCCGAGGCCCTTTGCAGCCAACTCAAAGCTGGTGCGGGTGCGCGTGGAGGACTCATAAAACAAGAGGGCCACGCGGCGCTTGAGAAGGATGCGGTCGCGCACCAGCGGGTCTAGATTTTCGAGCAGTGAAGCACGGGTGAGCAGATGGCTTACTGCCTCGAGAGTGAGATCCTGCACCGAAAGCAACGAGCCCGGATTGTAAGGAAAAGGTGAAGCAGCAACGGGCGGAGGATGAAGGTGGCGGCGGACGGGTGCTGCGGTCGCGGCTGCGGTCATAAGGTTTTCACTCGCAACTCCTGAGTCGGGCGCAGGGGTGCGCGCCTCATAAACGAGAAATCTAATCGGTACGTTCGACCAGCAGAACCTGCTCGTCGTTATCGACCTCGCGGAACTTCACTTCGATAATTTCGCGGCTGCTTGTGGGAACCTGTTTGCCCACGTAGGTGGCCTCGATGGGCAACTCGCGGTGACCGCGGTCGATCAATACAGCAAGTTGCACGCGCCGCGGACGGCCATGATCGAAGAGAGCGTCAAGCGCAGCGCGGATCGTACGGCCTGTATACAGTACATCATCGCAGAGCACCACATCGCGTCCCGCCACATCGAATCCGATGGCTCCGGGAGTGACCACGGGACGAATGCCGGCGGTCGACAGGTCGTCACGGTAGAACTGAATGTCGAGTGTGCCTGTGTCCACTGGCCGCTTTTCAATGCCAGCGATGAGCTTGGCCAGCCGTTCCGCCAGCGGAACTCCGCGCCGCTTAATACCGATCAAGGCCAGGTCTTCACTGCCGTTGCTCTTTTCGACAATTTGATGGGCAAGGCGAACCAAAGTCCGTTCAATTTCAGAGGCTGACATCAGCCTGCCCTTGGTGCGCAGGCTTGGGTGGTTTGGCTCTTCGCTCATGGATTCTCTCTCGCCGGATGATACGAGGCTTGGCTCGATGCGGCAAGTTGTGGAGAAGTGGAACCAAAGGCTGCCACGTCCAAAGCTCGAAGCCGAAGCGGGGCGGGTTGCAGCGATATCTAAACCTGCGGCCGTCGTGTGCGAGCGAGCAGGCGCGCGCCTAATGCGCCACCGCCGGCCGCAAAAAATAGGAGGAACATGGAGTTGAAGGTGAGGCTGAAGACTTCGATACCCGCGTGTCCCCAAGGAGACAACATCCACGCTTGCACCTGCGACCGCAGAGCCAGCGCTTCTGCCGCGTCTGAGGGCTCCAATTCGGAGGCCCAGTTTTGGGTCATCTGCTGGCTCACTTCGACGCGGCTCTTCCACTCGGTATCGATCTGACTGGACTGATGGAGCACAAATCGTTCTACAAACAACACACTGCCGCTGGTAGTGAAGGCCAGCCAGGCAGCTAACAGTCCGGTAACGAGGCCGATGCGAGCTCCCGCGCCTGTTGTGATCCAAGCCGGGGCCTGACCGCGCACATAAAGCGCCACGGCCCAGGCGGCCGCGGCGGCCATCCAGAACAGGCCAAAGAAGCCCACCGGAGAAAGTCCACTGGAAAGCAATCCCGCCGGCACCGCGAGCAACAGCGCTGCACGCATGGCTGGTTTCCAATCCACCATGCTTGCGTCGCGCACCGCTTCTGTCCATCGCTCTGCCGGCACCTGGCCATCGGCCGAGTCTGGCGCGTAGACCAGCTGCGGCAATCCACACGTGGGGCAGAAGCAATTCTCAGCCAGTACGGCTTGGTGGCAGCGCTTGCAAGTGATTTCCATACTTCCGAACACCTAGGGCGATTTTATGCTTCGAAAACAGAATATGGTCATTCAATCGTGTTTCCGTAACGGATAACTGGAGTCCGACTGCGATACCGTGTTTGCGGCGCGGTCAACAAAGAAACTGGCTATTTCCTTTGTCCAGTAGGGCTGTTTTCGTGGGCGAGCTTTGCAGCGACGATTTCTTCCGCTGCCGTCACGACTTCTTCCAGAGATAAGTTCGTCGAGTCCAGCAGAACTGCGTCGGGAGCGGGTTTCAACGGCGAGTCCGCGCGGTTTCTATCCCGTTCGTCGCGTGCATGCAGGTCGCGGATGACATCTTCCGGCTGAACTGCCGGTTTCTCGCCGAGCTGATCGAAACGGCGCATTCCGCGCACCTCGGGAGCGGCATCCAGGAATATTTTTGCGTCTGCATGGGGAAAGACCACGGTGCCAATGTCGCGCCCCTCCATCACAACGCCGCCCACGGCGCCCATTTTCTGCTGGAGTCGAACCATCCAGGCGCGAATCGCCGGAAAGACGCTCACGCGCGATGCGGCGTCGGTGACGGTTTGATTGCGGATCAAGCCAGTGACGTCTTCGTCGTCGAGCAGAACTCGGTTTTCATCGTCGCCTGCCTCGAGACGGATCTGCGTGATGCCGGCCAGTTCTTCCAGGCCCGCGCTTTCGTCTAAAGGCAGATGCTGCCGAAGGGCCTTGAGGGCGAAGGCGCGGTACATGGCGCCGGTTTCGAGATTGAGCAGCCCAAAATGCCGCGCGAGATGACGCGCAATCGTGCTTTTGCCCGCCCCAGCGGGTCCATCGATCGCGACGATAATCTTCCGTGCTGGGTCTGCGGGGGGCGAGAGGCTCTCAACCGCGCTCATCCGCGCTTTTTCGTCCTTTTATTGGGACGAGCGGTGAAACCAAAGCGCTTGCTATTTCCCGCCTTGGCCCCTGCAGCTAGCGCGGGTTTACGGTTCCCACGTGTTCCGCGAGCATCGATCCTGGAATCGATTCGGGAATCCTTACGAGCAAGACTCGTCTTGCGCTTTATGGCTGCGGGCTTCGCAGAGGTCTTGGCGATCTTGGCATGGCCGTTGCGCTTGCTCCATGAGGGCGCCGCGGATTTCCCATTTCTCTTGGCGCTCCCATTTCCGTTGGATTGCACGCCGTTGGGACGCGCTGCGGTCCCATTCGATCGGGCGGGACCGGCGAGCTTCTTCGTTGGAGAATGGCCGTTGGTTTTGCCGTTGGAGGTTTTGTGCCCATTCGGGCTCCAACGAGCGTCTCGCGCGGGCCGTGATCCATTCACAACGTGTGACCCATTCGTTGGGCGCGATCCGTTTGAAGGATGTGATCCATTCGAGGCGCGGGAAGCAGAAGGCCGTGCGTCAGCGCCGCGTCGCACAATTCGCGATCCGTTAGCGGATTGTCCTGGCCTGCTTAGAGCGCCCGGCTTGCGGCTCCGGGTGTGGGGAGCGGGCCGGCTGAAATGAGTCCGTGGTGCGGTGGGCTTGGTGCCCTGGATCGGCGGACGTGCCGGAGCCTGAGGCACTTGCGCTTCGGGCGCCTTAGGCGTGAGAGAAGGTGCTGGTGAAGAAAACGCAGGCGGCTGGGAGAACGGCAGGGCCAAACGTGTTTCTTCCTGGTCACCACCGCGCAGATCATTTCCGCGCATATAGTACGTGGAGACAGGAATCGTGGTATTCGTGTAGACGATGGGCGCAGGAGCGAACTCCGGCAATGTGCCTGCCACATAGAAGTGAGGCGCGTGTCCCATTGAGATGGTATGGACCTGGCGTGTGGCTACCAGCCCGCGCAGCACCTCGCGCACTTTGCTCCGCGCGGTCAGCGGGGCTAGAAAGAGCTCGACTTCTTCCATGCTCGCAGCAATCACAGCCTGGAGATAAATCGAGGCAAGCACAGAAATCGCCGTCACCTGGGATGTCGATGCGCCCTCGGCGATAGCTTTCTGATACCTCGTGCGAAGCAGTTGCCACTTGGCTGGCTGGCCTGAGGCTGAAATCGTGGGAATGATGCGAAGCTGCTGCCACAGCTCTGTGATGGCGCGCACGACAGCCGCTTCCGTGACCTCGCGGCCCAGCGCATGCTTCAGCTGAGAGATGGTCAGGTCGTTCGCTTCAAGGTGCTTGTAGGCCTGGACGGCCAATTGAGATACGGCTCGGGAACCGGTGAGCTGAGGGTTGCGGCGCCAGTCGCGATCGCCGCGCAGAGCGTAGACGTAAGGCAAAACCCAGCTGGCTACCACAAAATCCGGCTGCTCGCCGGGTTGGCCTCCGAGATTCAGTCTGACTGCAACTCCTTCATTTTCAAGGCGAATCAGCAGTTCCTCGGCACCCGCAATTTGGCGTGGATCCGGGGTGGCATCGCGTCGTCCGCCAATCGCCTCGACAAAGGAAGGCGCAATCGAGGAAATGAACTGCTTCCGGGGCAAAAAGAGGCAAAGTCCGGTCTCTTCAATCCAAGTCCGGGCATCCTCGAAAGTAAGTGTTCCAACACCGTTGTGGCGCATCCGTTCGGCGCGCGCAGCTTCTAATTGTTCCGCTGTCAAAGAAAAATCCTCGCTTCCAGGCTCGTGCCGGCCCCGATGGCCACCCTCTCTGGAGAGGGCGATCCCTAAATCGATTCTAAATCCGAACTAGATGCGATGGAAAGCCCGCTGAATATCCTTCCAGGAATAGAGCAATGCTATTGGACGTCCATGGGGGCAACTTGTTGGGTGTTCAGTCTTTGAAAGCTCCAACAATAGCCAGTCCATACGTGCGGGGTCAAGAGGCGTGTTGATCTTGATGGCGGAGTGGCAGGCGATGGAAGCGGCAATTCTTGTGCGGAGTGTGTTAAGAGGCTGATTCTGCGGACGTTCATCCGCGCCCGATTGTTCGATCATCTCGGTGAGGGCCCGTTCCAGCTCCGCACCCTCCAGACCAACCGGAGCTGCTTTAATTGCAAGAGTTTGCGGGCCAAAGGGCTCTACCTCGAAGCCGTTTCGTTCCAGTTCCTCGGCAATTTGGGCAAAGACCACGATTTGCCATGGTTGCAGCTCCAGCAGCATCGGCATGAGCATTCGTTGCCGCTGAACTTTTTCGACTTGTCGGTCGCGCAAAATCTTTTCGAAGAGCACTCGCTCGTGAGCGACGTGCTGGTCGATTATCCACAGGCCGTTCTCTCCGGTGGCCAGGATGAAGGACTCTCGCAATTGTCCAAGAGCGCGCAATGAGCCGAGATGGTTCAGATTCGATGCAGCTTGTTCGGCTTCAACCTGCGCCGTTTCGAGAGCGCCATTGGATGCATTCGCCGCAGAATCCGCAGCGCTTGATGAACAGCCATGGACAAGGGATTCACCCGCGGCTTCGAGGAGAGCGGTTGCGGCATGAGCCAAGAAATGCCGGCTGGCATCACCGCCGCTCAAGGGGGTGGAATCGAAGGTAAATCGACCGGGGACCGGGGGCGGCACCTTTGGAGTGAGCTGGAAGGGCCCCGCAACGGCCGTGTCGGGCTCTAAACCCGCGGGTTCACTCATTGAAGACGGAACCGGCGCACTTTCAGAAGAACCGGGCAATGGCGATAGGGCGGGGGGCATCAGGGAAGGACTGGCAACCGCTGCAGAATCGAGCGCCGCCAGAAAACCAGCCGCCGGACGCGCTTGAATCAAAGAAGTCCGAATGCTATCCCGAACGAAATCATGAACAAGTGATTGCTGGCGAAAACGGACTTCGGTCTTGGCGGGATGGACATTCACATCCACTTCTTCGGGAGGCATTTCGAGGAAAAGAAGTACGACAGGAAAGCTGGTCGGCGGAATGATGTTGCGATAGGCCTCGGTGATCGCGTGCATTAGAAGACGATCGCGAATGAGGCGCTTGTTGACAAAAATGTAGATCGAATTGCGGTTCAGCTTCTGCAGTTCGGGTTTGGAATAGAAGCCAGTGATCCTGAGGGAGCCGGGATCGCGCGTCGGCTCATCTGGGTCCTTCTTCCACGGTGGCGGCTCCGGCAGACCGGCATGTTTAAGGGGAATTTCAGCAGCAATGGGGAGCAATTGGGCAAGCGTGTCTTTCCCGAAGATCTGGTAAATCCGCTCTGCAGTCCGGGAAACGGGCGGAGCTGAAAGGAGTGTGTGGGAGGCTGAGAGAAGCTCGAAGTGTTTTTCAGGATGTGCGAGCGCGTAGTGCGTGACCAGTGCCGTTACATGGGCAAGCTCGGTTGACTCGGCGCGAAGAAATTTGCGTCGTGCCGGCGTGTTGAAGAACAGATCCGCGACTGCGATTGTGGTTCCGCGCGGTAATGCGGCTTCATCCACGCGCAGAATCTTTCCGCCGGCAATCTCCAGGACGGTCCCCGCAGCCTCTTCTTCGGTCGCGGTTTCCAGGATCACACGAGCCACGGAGGCGATGGAAGGCAAAGCCTCGCCGCGGAAGCCGAGCGTCGCGATCGAAAGCAGGTCGTTGGCAGTGCGCAGTTTGGAAGTGGCGTGGCGCTCGAACGCCAGCAACGCGTCGTCGCGATTCATCCCGTGGCCGTCGTCAGTGATGCGAATCAGACGCCGGCCGCCGGCTTCGATTTCTACGCGAATACGAGAGGCACCGGCGTCGAGTGCGTTCTCCAGTAGCTCTTTCACCACCGAAGCAGGACGGTCCACCACCTCGCCGGCAGCAATCTGGTTGGCCACCTGATCGGGAAGTACGTGGATGCGCCCCATAAGGGACTAGGGTACCGCAGTACGGGAGAGAAGCGGCGAAACAGAACAGAGAAACAGAGAAACGAAAACAAGGCCGCCAGTATTCTTCCTGTGTTTTGTCGGATAGCTTGACGCTAGGCATCGACAGCCTTTCCGCCACAGTGGCCGTGACCGCATTGGCACACAACTTCAATCTTGTCCGCCAATCCCTCGCAATGGGCACTACAGTATTTCGAGCCGTCAGGCGGAACGCATGAACAAACAGGATTTGCGCATTTTTTGGGGGAAGCCATATAACTCCTTCGTGGATTCCGGCTTGAAGTGCTGCCGAACACAAGCGAGTACGATGCCGAACGGTGGCGAAGGGATGGTATCGGAAACCGGCCCGCGAATGGAGAGCTGATTCCACTGATTGAGGCGGGCAGGCTCGGGATAGTGTTTCGCGACGCCTGCGCAGCGCGCGCCGAGATTTAATGATTCAGGTGTGCGTTCAGATCTCTTACAACCGGGTAGCATTCGCAGGCCGCGGATTCAAGCCCCTTGCGATTGAGCACCTGAATGTTGCCACGCCGGTAGGCGATCAGCCCGCTCTTCTGCAGGCTGCCTGCAGCTGCAGAGACGCTGGTGCGCCGGATGCCGAGCATTTCGGAGAGAAACTCCTGCGTCAGATAGAATTTGTTGCTTTCAACTCTGTCTTCGACCATGAGCAGCCAACGGGCCAACCGCTCCTCAATCTCGTGGAGTCCATTGCAGGCCGCAAGCTGGCTCAGAATGAAGCCGTGACACTGCACGAATTGCAGGATGCGCCGGATCAGCGCTCCGGACGCGAACAAATCCTTTTGCAACTCCGCGTAGCGGATCCGAAGCGCCGAGCCTTCCACCTGGATGAACGCTGTTGTGGGAGGACTTGCTGAGCCGAGCAGATTGATTGCCTCGACCAAACCTTCTCTGCCGACCAGCCCCACCTCCGCGCCCGCTCCGTCGGCCATGAAGGTGACGATCGAGGCGATCCCTGTGGTCATGAAATGAGCGTATTCCGGTTGTTCTCCCGAACGGTAGAGTACGGTTCCGATGGGAAGTGAGACCGGCTCCATGCGCGCAAGCAGCGCTTTCCGCTGGTTTGGCGGAAGTGAATCGAGCAACAAATTAGATGGCTTGTGCGCCATGAGGTGTGCCATCCCGCATCAGTTCGCAAGGGATAGCCGCCCAAAATGTGGCGAGGATAATTGCGCTTCTGACCTAAAAAACTGTGATCTAACTTTCCAGCCACTATATGCTTTAGCCCGCGGGAATTATGTCCAATAGCGCACACAAGTCGGATTGGCCAGCGGCGATTAGCGCACAGGGGCCGGAATTAGCTAGCGGCATTCTGCCGCGTCAGGGCAGCGAGATGCGAAATGCGGTTCCGCTGCGTCCTGGCCTGGTGCTGCTCCGGGTTCGAATCCGGCCCTGATGTTTCTCAACAATCGCTTTTGAGATGGCAAGCCCAAGGCCTGTTCCCTTGTCCTGCTTGGTCGTGAAAAAGGGATCGAATACTTTATCCGCGATCGATTCGGAAATGCCGGGCCCTGCATCGGCGACCAGGATGTGAACCCCCCGGGATGTGCGGCGGCCCCTAAGATAAAGGACACCCTCGAAGGGCAGTGCATCCACTGCATTCAAAATCAGGTTCGAGATTACCTGGAGCATTTCGCCTGGGTGCACATCCATGGTCACTTCGCTCGTTAGGCGAATTTTGAGGCGGATGCGCTTTGCGGCGATGCTTTTCCGGTGAATGCGAAGAGCCGCTTCGGTCAGAGAGGCGGCCGCTACCGGCGTCTTTTCCGATGCCGTTCGATAGAAGCTGAGGGTCTGGTGGGCAATGCGAATCAGCACCGCGAGCTGCTCGTCAATCTGTTTGCTGTATAGCCTCACTGCGCTGGCATTGTCAGCGTCATCGTGCAACAAAAAATTCAGGTTTGAGATCGCCTCGAGGGGATTGTTGATTTCGTGCATGATCGTGGCCGCAAACTGCCCGGCAACCGCGAGGTTTTGGCTTTTGCGCAGACTCTCCTGAATCTCGAACCACTTTGAATCGTTGTCTTCGATGAGCTGGCTCATGGCGCGTACCCCCTTTCGCTGGTGAGGGTGCCATGAATTTGGCATCTCGTGGCTGGAGGGAAGCGCCTCCGCTGGCCAGGTATGTTGCTTCAGCAGGCGAAGAGAAAAGGAGGGCCGGCTGCCTGTGTCCGGTATTCGACTTATGAAGCCGTGGCGTTAAGAAAGGTTGCTAGACCACGCGGCGAACTTTCGTTTTGACAAGTGCCGCGCCGCTGGTGGGCCCGATGCGTGCGCCAAAAAGGAGTTTTCCGCGCGAACAGGCGAGCCCCAGGGAGATTGCCGGTGAAGCTTGACGCACGCAAAAAAGCCCGCGCTCAGGCGGGCTCTTTTCTTTTCATGCTTAGGGTGCTGCCTTAGATTCCCATGCCAAACTCGGCGGACTGAGACTCGCCGGCACTTGAGTAGAAGTCGTAGGGCGTGCGTTTCTTGAATTTATAGCGGCTGCGCAGTTCGCGGCCCACAAAGAAGCTGAGCGCTGCGACGGCCATGCCCACCGAGAACCAGCCAAGCAGGCGAAGAGCGCTGCCCTCACTTGGTTCTTCCAGCGTTGTGACGAAATCGGCTTCTGAGAACATGGTCCATAGCCTCCTGCTTCGAATAATAACCCAGTTTCTTTTTGACTCGTCTCACATAGAAAAAGTGAGAGCTACAACTTTGGTTGGATGCTGTACTGAGTTCATTCTAGCGGCGGAATCTTCGCGAGCCACGAGTTTTTCTCGGGCTCGGGCAGGAAGCTTGCCGAAATGGAATTGGCTGCGAGCTGCCGCAGTTCATTCCGGGAGAATCCCTGCTCGGTGTGCGCGAGCAAATATTCGTTGGCCACATCCGAGCCGAAGAAAGCGGGGTCGTCGGAGTTGACCGTCACCAGCAGGCCGGCATCGAAGTAGCGTCGCAGCGGATGGTCGGCGAATGACGGACAAACCCCGGTGCGGACGTTGGACGTAGGATTTAGCTCCAACGGCGCCCTCCGGGCTTTTAACTCTTGGAGGAGTGCAGGGTCCTGGATAGCAGACAGTGCATGGCCAATGCGCTCTGAACCGATCGAGAGCGCTTCCCAGATCGCCTCTGGTCCGGTTGTTTCTCCCGCGTGGTTGGTGAGGCGCAGGCCCGACCTTTGGGCACGTGCATACAGCTTGCGAAAGGGTTCGGAGCCGGCAACGCGCTCGTCTCCTCCCAGTCCGATTCCGATGATTGAAGGATAAATTCGCCGGAGTTCAGCGGCCTTGCGAAACACGCGCTCCGCCTCGTCGACGGTGAAATGGCGCACGGCGTCGAAGATCCAGTAAAGCGAGAGCCCGAGTTCGCGCTGGCCGCGCTCGCGCGCACGTTCGAGGCCCTCGAAGATGGGCTCGAAGCACGCGGGATCGTGGTTGCGCCACAGATACACGACGCCGACGGAGATGTAGACCTCGGCGTGCACCACGCCCTGCGCAGCAAGAGCCTCGATCATGCGCCAGGCGGCGAGCTCGTAGTCTTCCGGGCTGATGAGGCGGCGCGTGACGGCTTTGAATGCGTTGATGAATTCGGTGAAGTCCGTGAAGCGATAGAGAGCCTCGGCCTCGGCCAGCGTGAAGGGCTGCGCGTCATGACGAGCGCTCAGCTCAACCAGCGTGGCGGGCGTGATGGTGCCCTCGAGATGCAGATGCAACTCGGCTTTGGGGAGACGACGGATGAACGCGGTGATGTCGTCCATCTTTAGAGTGTACGAGGCGAATCTCGGCGGTGCGCAGCGTGAATAATTGCGACTCCGATCGCGGCCGCCCGATTTCAACGAAGAGAGGATGGCGCTGCGAAGATTAGTTTTAAAGCTCGTCGATCTCTATAGTGAAATCGCCAAGCGTGATTCGGCGACGTTTGGCAAGATCTGCAATCGCCGCATCCATTGCTGGATTACCTTCCTCGGCTTCGAGAGAGCTCTGCTGGCAGAACTTGGTGGTAGACAGATCGTAATCGCCGATGAGATTGATAGCCTCGCGGAGCGCTTCTTCGCTGGTGTCAAGTCCGTAAACGCGACTCCTTTCAACCGGGTTCACACTCGACTCGCTATAAATCTTGCTGAGAAGGAAGCGCGCGGACGGATTGGCAATGCACTCTTGCTGCTTGAGGTCTTGAATCCGAGTGAAGTGGCTCATTTGAATGACCCCATGAGGCTCGTAGCCTCTGTTATTTGGGCATTTCGACTCCAGCTCTTTTGTCGAGCACTCCTACAGAATGGGAATTGAGGATAGGACAATAACGAGTCACTATCGGCACTTTTCGAAGTTAGTTTCAGTTATCGATTGCCAGTTGACGGAATCTTCATTGAGTCCGACGCCGTGGAGAGATAATGCAGGACGGGCGAGCCAAGCGAAGATTGTTTGGCTCTTGTCCGCGGGAGCGGGGCTTGATTCGCAGGCGTGGGGCGTTCAAGAGCGGTTGGATGGTGTGCGTGGTTGCCGTCGTTGTGCTGGCGATTCTGTGGGTCAGAGTCGGCGGGCGGCGACCCCGGTCCAGCACGGCTATCAGGCCGCTTCCCGCCGCCCAGTCCGCGAGCCCTATCTCCGATTTGTCGGTCACGAGCCCTTTGAATCTGCCGGGCGGCGGAGTGGCGCCTGCGGATGCGTACGAGGTGTACTCAGCGCTCTACCAGGCTCCGCAGCAGGAGCCGCTGGTATTTTCGGACGACTCGGTCACCGACATACCACAGGTGAATGGAAGCTGCCTGCAACCCGCGACGACGCAGGAGCGCGAGATGGCGGAAGCGTTTGTGGCTGCGAATCGCCAGAGCCATCGCTGGGAGCAGCAGTTCACGATTCCCGGCGGATACCGGTTGATTGCGCGCAGCGAAGCGGCTCAAGCCCAGCAATGCATCGAGACGCGCATTCAGGATCGGGCGCGCTGCGAGAGCTTCAAGGGGATTGCGCATGTGCGGTTCCTGGGCGTGCCGGGCTTTGACAGCTTGCACACGCGGGTATTGGTGTCGGTGGTGAAAATGTGCGGCAGCTTTTGCGGCAGTGGCGGGATCTTCGAAGTGGAGAGGACACCGGGAGGGTGGCGGCGCGCCGAAGCGAGCGGGTTTACGCGGGAGTGCAGCTGGATGTATTAGAGTCGTCCCCCAACTTGACGTGGTGATGACAGAGATGGGCTTCAATTTGACCTGAAGCTCACAGTAACTTGGATGTCAGCTACGACCGGATCCGCGCCGCACATTGCCGGTTTGAACTTCCACTTTTTCAGCGCGGCCATTGTGGGATCTCGATAACATGGCCCCCTCTGCTGATGAGATGAATATCGTCAACGGAGCCATCGGTCAGAACCGTCATAGAAACCGTACTATCGCCAGAGTATCCATGCGTCCCGGGCGTTGGCTCAGGCTGTTTGATCGCCACTGGGGATTTGATACCGGGGCAATGGCGGCGTTCAATAGCGCCTTTGGGCGCTACCAGCAACCCGGGGCTGAAGACGGCATTCTGCAAGCTGATCAATGCGGCGGAGATTTCGGAGCCACCGTTTTCGAAAAGTCGGAGCTTCGTCGGGTACCGAATTCCATCAAATTCGGAATAGTCCGAGAACTGTTCTCTCGCCCTCTCATCTGGCGCAATTTGCCAATCATCGCTCAGTAGCTCGTGCGATGCTGCATCGAGGCAAAACTCATGGCTATCGTTCCGATAGTCCTCGCGCTCAGCTTGAACACACGACATCGAGACGTCATTCTCTGCGCGATTTTTCAGCTTCGTTGCAACGAAGTGCGGAGGGCTATTCATGAAATGGAGTAGGTTAAATAGCTCTCGAATTGAGATTGGAGTGAATCCAAGGTTTCGCAGAATGTATTGCATTTCCCCATTCTGAATCGTGATTTGTTCGAAACCGCCGATTTCAACTTTGCTCCGCCATTGATCCTTCGATTTCCAATTCAGCGAAAAGTGGCCTCTCGTGGGAACGTTCCACTGGGCGCTGAAGTCTATTTCGAGATCAAATGGATCGGCTTTGCCCTGAAAAAGATCGGCTGGCTTTTGGGCGGTATCGAGCAACTGTTGCTCGGCAGTATGATCTTTTGCAATTGCCGGACAAATACCTACAAGAAGAATTGCAGCGGTGAACACAATCTGTTTCATGATTGCTCAAAATGATAGTTGAAGGTGCTTCAGCGCATCCCAGCAAACTCCGACCGATGGCGGCTGTAGAAGAAGTAGATTACGAGGCCAATGCCTAGCCAGATCAGGAAGCGAAACCAGGTGATGATGGGCAGGCCGGCCATGAGCAGGAAGCAGAAAACCACACTGAGCAACGGAATGACAGGACCGAAGGGAACGCGGAAGCCACGGCGGCGATTGGGTTCTCGATAGCGCAGAACGACGACTCCGATTGACACCAGGACAAACGCGAAGAGGGTTCCAATGTTCGATAGGTCGGCGAGAGTTCCGATGTCGAATAGGCCCGAAGGAATTGCGACAACGAATCCAGCGACCCAGGTTGAGAAGGCGGGCGTGCGAAAGATGGGGTGCACATTGCTGAAGACCTTGGGCAGCAGGCCGTCGCGGGACATGGAGAACCAGACGCGCGATTGACCGAGCTGGTAGACCAGAAGCGAAGACAACATGCCCATGATGGCGCCAAAAAGGACGACCAACCTGATCCAATGGAGCGAATGTCCGCCGGGGAGCAGTGAAAGCTTTTTGAGTGCATTGACGACGGGTGCTGCGTCGCCCACCATCGACTTCCAAGGGACGAGGCCGGTAAGACAGACCGCGACCGCGACATAGAGCACGGTGCAAACGATGAGCGTGGCGATGATGCCGATGGGCAGATCCCGCTGCGGCTTGCGGCATTCTTCGGCCGCGGTCGATACCGAATCGAAGCCGATGTACGTGAAGAAAATAATGGACCCGCCAGTCAGGACGCCGGACATGCCGTTGGGCATGAACGGATGCCAGTTAGTGGGATGAATAAAGTGGATGGCCGCGGTGACGAAGATGAGGATGGCGATGAGCTTGATGCCGACCATCATGTTGTTGGTCGAGGCCGATTCGCGAATGCCGCGGACGAGGACGACAGTGAGAATCAGGACCACGAAAAATGCAGGAATGTTGAAGCCAAAGTGCCAACCGGGATGATAGAGCCAGTTGCCGGCGAGGTCCTGCAGACCTTCCGGCAGATAAGCCGGTGAAATCCAGGTGGCCGGAGGATGGAAACCGAACCAGTCCAGCAGATCGACGACATGGGCGGCAAAGCCGACGCTGACTGTCATATTGGAACCGGCATACTCCAGGATCAGATCCCAGCCGATGATCCAGGCAATGAGCTCGCCCATGGTTGCATAGGTGTAGGTATAGGCCGAGCCGGCAATGGGGATCATGGACGCGAGTTCGGCGTAGCAAAGGCCTGTCAGCGCGCACACAAAGGCGACCAGTATCAGCGACACGGCGATTGCAGGGCCCGCGCCGGGGCGGCCGGCCATGGCTGTGTGGTGAATGAGAAAGTCTGCAAGCGGTGTATTGAGGATGCTGGAGGTATCGAACTGTTCGCCGGAGATGGCCGTGCCGATGACGGTGAAAATGCCGGAGCCGATCACTGCGCCGATGCCGAGAGCGGTGAGCGACCACGGCCCGAGGGTCTTTTTCAGAGCATGCTCGGGTTCTTCCGAGTCGCGGATCAGCTTATCGATGGATTTGCAGGCAAGCAGTTGGCTTGGCAGTGCAGTTCTCCTCGTCGCGGCTTAGGGTACGGTGCTAAGGTCCAGGTGCAACGTCTTCAGAAAGAAGATGAGCATTCCCGACGAGGATGTTTTCCCTGAGTGTGGGAAGGCTTATGCCGCAGTGTACACGATGAGGTTTGAACTGGAAGCGAGTGAATTACGAGTGCGGAAATGTGTCGGGAATTGAGACAGATTGCTGGTCGAAAAGGATGGCGGGAAAACGAAAACTCCGGACCGGCACTTCCACCCCAGCGACGAAGACCTGTCCCTCATCCCCACGAACGAAGACCTGTTCTCGGGGCCCCTGTCGCTGGGGACCCCCGCTTGAGAGTAAGCCAGCCCGGAGTCAGATCTTCGCGAAGTCGTGCGTTATCGCTTCGACTGGCCGCGTGCCAGTTTCTTGACCTTCTTTTTGTTGGAGCCGCGCGGCGCGGTGCGCTTGGCTTTGGGTGCGGCCTTCTTGCGGGCTGCCCGCTTCAGTTTCTTGCGTTCTGTCTTGTCTTCAATCTTGGTTGTGTCTGCCACTCCAGAGCCTCTTTCACGGAAATCATCGATGTGCCCCTGGCATGGGGCGATGCGAGTTTTATGGTAGCAGGGATCGATAGACGATGAAAGCCGCCACCGGTTGAAGAACGCGCTCGGCAGACCTCCCTGTTTCATTACTCGCAATCGAATGTGAGAGGATGCCCATCGTGTTACTCGATTGACGCGAATTCCCGCGATACGAAGAGTTTATGGCGTAGAATTGAGACAAGACGCGATCTGGAAGGATCCAGCCTGCTCGGCCTTGGCCACAGATTCCCACGCTTACGACGAGCTCCGTAGTCCACGCAACAATCACTGGTGTTAACGGACGACCCCGTTAACAGATCCATGTTGAACGGAGTCTTTCTATGCGTTCTGATCAAATACATCGCGCGCTCGCGCGGGGAATGAACCGGTTCGAGGTTTGCCAGCTTGTCGCAAAGGGTGTAAAGGCCACGCACAAGACAGGCGGGCGGTTCGAAGACACCATAAACGATGCGCTGGAGTATCTGGGCAACCACGATACAGACCATGACACGCTGCACCCGGTACCGGTAAAAGTTCCTCTGAAATCGCTCGAGCCTGCAGCGTGAAAAACAGTTGTCAGTGATCAGTCCATGGTTCACATTGGTTTGGGACTCGACGCAGACGAACTGGCTTCCTTAGTTAAATGCATCTGATTTTCAGGCAAATAAAAAGAGGGCGGCGGTTGCCGTCCTCTTTTTATTTATCGATTCCGAACCGGTTGTCTAGTTAGACAACCTGGACGTTCTCAGCCTGCCAGCCTTTGGGGCCCTTGGTCACGTTGAACTGGACCTTTTGGCCTTCTTGCAGCGAACGGAAGCCGTTCGACTGAATGGCGGTGTGATGGACGAAGACGTCCTCGCCGTTTTCACGGCTCAAAAATCCAAATCCCTTGGCGTCGTTAAACCACTTGACTGTGCCTGTTTCCATTGTGTGTTTTGTTCCTTTGCTACTGATTTACCGCGAACGCAATGTGGAAGTGTTGCGTGCAGAGCGGTAACTCGGAACAGGCAATGACTTCTAATCGAATTCTACGATCTGCTACAGAGTATAGCACGAAACCTGCCGGAAGCCCAGATTAAGGCCGGAGCTGAACCGCCGATTTCGAATCGGCCGGCGAACCGAGCTCCGACCCCGCCTATTGAGGAAGCCGACGAACCGCCCCGCAAGTCGGGCAATCCCGATGGCGACATCCACATAGACCCGGCCCGCTGCAAAGGACTAGTTTGGATTAGACGCGATCGTTTCGATCAAGTAGATCAAGCCGCAAAATCCGGCCTGCCACAAGCTAATTTGGAGAAGACAAGTGGTCGCCTCAAGCGCACAAACCGGCGAATGGATTGCTCCGACAGAATCAGTTGCGCGCGCGAACCTTGCGGGCAGGCTGATGAGTCGCCGGATTGTTCGCGTCTTGATTGCGGCCATCGGATGGACGGCGGTCGGCGTGATCTTCGCCTTGCCCAGCCTCGGAACGAGCAGATGGGACTCGGAATTGCGCATCTATCTTGCGCAATGGTGGACCTGGGGCCTGTTGACCCCGGTCATCATGGTCGTCGACCGGCGTCTGCCGTTTTCTGGGAAGGAACTGGGCCGGCGTGTGGCCATGCACCTGGCACTCAGCCTGGTGTTCACTGAGGTCTATTTCTACTTATTTACTGTCATGCGTGCCGCCTTCGGCGTTGCACCATGGAGTTCGTTGCGCATCGCGAATCTGACCAGTGCCTCGGTGCTGGGATGGCAGATCTGGTGCTGGCTCGTCTACTGGATCATTGCCGGCGCTCTGCAGGCATACGGCTACTACGAGCGGTACATGAGCAGTGAACTCCGCCTTGAGCGGCTGGAACATAGCTTCGCCGAGGCCCGGCTCAATTCGCTGCGCATGCAACTCGATCCGCATTTCCTCTTTAATGCGCTCAACACCATTTCTTCGCATGTGGAACGAGATCCCAAGCTGACGCGACGCATGATTGAACACCTCGGCGATCTGCTCCGCCTTTCGCTCGAATCCAAAGACAAGCAGGAAGTTCCACTGGCCGAAGAGTTGGCGTTTCTGGAGCACTATCTCGCCATTCAGAAGATCCGCTTCGGCGATCAGTTGAAAATCAGGATGCAGATTGCGCCCGAAGTGCGCTTCGCCTCCGTTCCTTCGCTCTTCATCCAACCGCTGGTCGAGAATGCGATTCGTCATGGCATCTCGCGCAGGGCCGCAGGCGGGACGGTCACCGTGCAAGCCGCGCCGGTGAACGGACGACTTGAGATTCGAGTGCTCGACGATGGACAGGGCTTGCCTATTGGCTGGTCGATGGAGAATGCGGGAGGGTTGGGATTGTCGATTACGCGTGAGCGCATCGCGGGATTGCATCCCAACGGTGACAGTCGTTTTGTGGTGCACAATCGCGAAGAAGGCGGTACGGAGGTCGAGATTTCGCTGCCACTGAAGTTAGATGGAGAGGCCGACAATGGACGCGCGCTCGCCTGAACCGATTCATGTTCTGGTTGCGGATGACGAGGCGCCTGCACGGCAGCGCCTCATCGATTTGCTGGCGAAGGACACGCAGGTGGAAGCAGTGGCCGAAGCGGCAGACGGCGAGGCTGCTGTTGAAGCGATCGAGAAAAAGCGGCCGGACTTGGTTTTTCTGGATGTCCAGATGCCGGAGTTGGACGGCCTTGGCGTGATCGATGCGATCGGGGCCGCGGAAATGCCGCTGACCGTCTTTGTCACCGCCTACGATCAGCACGCGATTCGAGCCTTCGAGGCAAATGCGCTCGATTACCTGCTGAAACCCTTCAGCGATGAGCGCTTTGAGGCCACAATGGCCCGGGCGAAAGCGCGCCTGGATGAGCGCAGCATCGGCGAGTTTGGGCAGCGGGTGATGAAGATGGTGGCTGGCGCCCCGCGGGGAGCTGAGCGCAGGCTGGACCGGCTGGTGGTGAAGTCGGGTGGCACAACGCGCTTTATCCGCGTGGTGGACATTGACTGGATCGAAGCAGCGGGCGTCTACGTAACACTGCACGTTGGCGGCAAGGAACTTTTGTATCGCGCCGCGCTGAACGATTTGGCGGACCGGCTCGACCCGCGCCGGTTTGTGCGCGTGCACCGTTCGGCACTCGTGAATATTGAGAGCATTGTGCAGCTGGAGCCTATGTCGCACGGCGAATTCGAAGCCGTGATCAAGAATGGATCGCGGGCGCGCGTGAGCCGGACATATCGGGCGCTTCTAGAGAAGCGGCTGGGGCAGCCATTGTAAGGCTGCCGGAATTGACTACCTGCGATCCATGCAAATCTCAAAATGCGCGCAGAGCCTTCTTCGTGTAGGGGCTTCCTTTATGGTGTCTGATTATCAACCGAGACAATGCGGGCTTCCGAGCCGAAGCGCCGATATTGGCCATACTTAATATCGTTCAAGAATGTCTTGGCAGCACCCTGATAAAACGCCCTGGATTGCATGCCCTGCTGCACTGCAGTATGCGCCATCAAAACGGAAACGCTCTTCGTGGGGCAGATATAGCTCTGGCCTCCAATTTCCACAGAGCTGTATTCCATGACGATGCCGGCATTCGAGACGAGTCCTTTGGGTGGCATGTCCGCCTGGAGCGTCATGCGCAGAATTGAGCCGTTCGCGGGATCGAAGGCGATCTCACCGTGATAGCTTGAACGCTCGTTGAAAAGCTGCGACTCGGGCTGCCCGGTGCCCGAATATGCATTTACAATGCAGCAGAACTTTACATAGTAGTTCGACTTTTCGTCGGGCACTGTGTAGTGGAAGACCGCCTGCCGTCCGCTCGAACCCTGCTCCCAGCGCGCCCAGATGATTTTCCCCTTGAGCGCGTCTGCCAGGACCATGCTCAGGATCGGTCCAAACTCTCCTGACGTAACCAGCCCCCCGATCTTTCCCTCGTGCTTCAAGGCTTTCGTCGCGCTCTCGTCCACCACCTCCTTGCGGTCGCGGTAGGTTACCGCCAAACTGGACTTGCCCACGAAGTGCAGTGGTAAGTGGATATAGCTGACGACACCTGTCGCCTCCAGAGCATCCTCTTGCGGCCTGTCCTCAAAGGCGGTTGTTTCTCGGACAGTCGTCAGATTTGGAAGCTGGCGCAGCGTGGTATTCACGTAGTTCACGAGCTTGACAAGCATCTGGCGCGTTGCGGCGGGGTCGGGCGTGGGATCCGCTGGAGTCATTGAGGCCGGAGGGTCGAGAAAGGCAGACTTATCGGCCAGGAGAAGCAGCGCCGAGCGCGATTTCTCACCAGGAGCACTGGCATCCAATTCGGCCAGCACAGGTGTAGTCAGCCGTTCAGTAAGTTCGAACGTGGAAATCTGCTGAGCCAATTCCGCATCAGTCTCGCTTCGAGCCGCGGCTAAAGACTGCTGCAGCTGGCCGACCGTGACCTTTTCCGTTACAGATGTATTGGGCGCGGCGAAGACGACGAACGCAGATATGGTCAGGAATGCCGTGATTAAAAAATGACGCATGGATCAGGCCTCCGCGATAAGTGCGACAAATCTTATGCCTCGCAAAGGATTCGGCGCAAATGGAGATGCGCACGATGCTACAGATTCTGTGCGGACATGCGTGAGTTGGTCTACCTTCATTCCTACCCCGGGCAGCGTAAACTCGTTTTGGCTTGAAAGTGACCGTGCGGAACGAGAACAGTCGTGTATTGGTGATCAATCCCGGCTCGACGTCGACGAAGTTCGGAGTTTTTGCCAGAGGGGGCGCCGAATGGATTGGCGCAATCCGGCACAGCGACAGCGAATTGGAGCAGTTTCGCGGCAGGTCGGCGCTGGACCAGTTGGAATATCGAGCTGGTCCGATGGGAGAGACACTACAAAGGGCCGGATACGACGTAAGACGCTTTGCCGCAGTGGCTGGCCGCGGCGGCTTGCTGCCGCCCATGGAGTGCGGCACCTACGTTGTCGACGATGCGATGGTGGAAGAACTTCGCCAGGCGCGGCGCGGAGAACATGCGTGCAATCTGGGAGCCGTGCTGGCGCTCAAGTTTGCGCATGCGGCCGGCGTCAGCGCATACATCGTCGATCCGGTGACAGTGGATGAATGGCAGGATTGCGCGCGTCTCTCCGGTTCGCCTCTAGCGCCACGCTCGTGCATCGGCCACGTGCTGAACACAAAAGCTGTAGCCCGGCGCTTTGCGCGGGAGCGAGGACGCAGCTATAGGTTGCTACGGATCGTGGTCGTTCATATGGGCAGCGGCATCACCGTTTCAGCACACCGCGATGGACGAATGATCGACAACAACACTCCCGAAGAAGGTCCTTTTGGTCCCGATCGAACCGGGTATCTGCCGGTGCAGGCCCTCATCAAGGTGTGTTGCGGCGGCGATTACAACGCAAAACAACTCGACCGCATGGTCTTCGGTTAAGGAGGGCTCTTTGCTTACCTCGGCACGCGCGATCTGAAAGAAGTGGAACGCCGCATGGAGGTGGGCGATCAAGCTGCGACAGCCGTATACGAGGCCATGGTCTACCAGATCGCCAAGGAAGCTGGAGCGATGGCAGCGGCTCTGCAAGGCGCAGTGGATGCTGTTCTTCTGACCGGAGGCATGGCGCATTCTGAGCGCCTGGTGGAGCGGTTGCGCGCGTACCTGGAATGGATTGCTCCGATCGTTGTGTATCCGGGTGAAGACGAGCTGCAGGCGCTGGCTGAAGGGGTCTTTCGCGTGCTGGATGGGCAGGAAAAAGAGAAGAGACTTGGCGCCGACGGGCGCGGTAGAGTGTCCGAAAGAACAATAAGAGAAGGCCTTGTGATTGGGCTGGAATAATTGCGGTCGTCCAGACCGCTAGGTTGAAGCCCCGGTCCCTTTCCGAGAAAGGTCCTAACGTCAAAGATTGTGAAGGCTGAACGAGATCGGCAGCCCAATGATAAACATGTGCACCAGCAGGCCCTGCAACAAACCTCGGAACTGGTAAGGCCCGGTGAAATGGTACGCGCATAACGG
>Ga0302324_100007393_pt1 | contig 23362 bp, 21 predicted proteins | sample Palsa_T0_1_FD_201949 | JGI IMG/M metagenome (GOLD analysis project Ga0302324, IMG submission 201949) | Peat permafrost microbial communities from Stordalen Mire near Abisko, Sweden - Palsa_T0_1 | ecosystem: Environmental > Terrestrial > Soil > Palsa > Peat permafrost | place: Sweden: Abisko... | reverse complement strand
CTGATCCGCGATGGCGAGATTCTCACGCGCAGCCTCGACAGCACGTTTCTTCACGGCGTGACCCGCGATTCACTCCTCACGCTTGCGCGCGACCGCGACGTCAAGGTCTCCGAACGCGTGTTCACGGTGGAGGAAATGCTCGAGTGGGTCAAAACCGGAGAAGCCGCTCTCTCGGGCACGGCCGCCGTGCTCGCGGGGGTGGGTACCTTGATCTACCGGGGGAGCGAGCACCGCGTGGCGAGCGGCGAGGTAGGTACGCTCACGCGCGAGCTACGCAGTCAATTACTCGCTGTTCAGCAGGGACAAGCGGCGGACCGGCACGGCTGGCTCACGCGCGTGTGACGGCGGCCTGAGCCGCGCCGCTCAATACTCTTCGTGCTCCTCGTCGTCCTCGTCGTCGAGGTCGTCGTCATCGTCATCGTCGTCGTCGTCCTCATCCTCGTCCCAATCCTCGTCGTCGTCCTCTTCGGCATCCTTCTCGGCTTTCGAGCCCGACCAACCCTCGGGTTCCTCGCTAAGCTCCAAATCCAGCTCCGCCCAGCCGTCGACGTCCAGCTCCTCGACATCGCCGTCCAGATGCTGGATCTCGACGACCTCGCGATCCTCGTCCACCCGCAAGACTTGGAACGTCTCGTCGTTCTCCAGATCCTCGTACCATTGCCCGACGGTCGGTTCGTATTCTCTGCCCACTGACGTTCCCTTCTTCTCGAGTGCTGCCCTGATTGGTGTGGAACGAATATTAGGGGAGGCCGCTCCGCTAAGTAAATGGCAATATTGGGCACCCATGACCGTCGCCGATCGGAAACAATGCGCTCGACGCTTGATCGACGCCAAACGCGTGGTCGTGAAAGTCGGCTCAGCGCTGCTTGTCGACGCCGACAAGGGACGCTTGAACCGCACATGGCTCGAGACGCTGGCGGCCGACATCGCCGCCATGCGCAAGCGGCGGCAGGAGGTGATCCTGGTATCCTCCGGCGCCATCGCGCTCGGCCGGCGCCATCTCGGGTTGACCCCGGGCAAGCTAAAGCTCGAGGAGGGTCAGGCGGCCGCCGCGGTCGGGCAGATCCGGCTGGCGCACGCCTATAAGGAAATTCTGGAGGCACGAGAGATCACCGTGGCCCAGATTCTCCTGACTTTGGGCGACACCGAGCAGCGGCGCCGTTATTTGAACGCCCGCGGGACGTTGAACACGCTGCTCGCCCTGGGCGCGCTCCCGGTGATCAACGAGAACGACACCGTCGCCACGGCCGAGATTCGTTACGGGGACAACGACCGGCTGGCGGCGCGAGTGGCTCAGATGACGGGCGCAGATTGCCTGGTACTGCTGTCGGACATCGATGGGTTGTATACATCGAATCCCCACGAGAACCCGCAAGCCGAGTTCATCTCCCGTGTCCTCGACATCACGCCGGCCATCGAAGCCATGGCCGGTGGATCGAGCAGCGCCATGGGAACCGGCGGGATGCAGACCAAAATCGCCGCCGCCAAGATCGCGATCGGCGCGGGTTGTCATTTGTGCATCGCCAAGGGAGCCGATGCGCATCCCTTGAAGCGCATCGAGGACGGCGCCCGCTGTACCTGGTTCCTGCCCTCCTCGACGCCTTCCGCCGCGCGCAAGCAGTGGATCGCGGGCACCTTGCGCCCGGCCGGCGCGATCTCCGTCGACGAAGGAGCGGTGCGGGCGCTGATGCAGGGCAAGAGCTTGTTGCCGGCGGGAGTGACGCGCGCCATCGGCCGCTTCGATCGAGGCGATACAGTGAGCATTGTCGGACCGGACGGCATTGAGATCGCCCGCGGTATCTGCGCGTATTCGGACGCCGACGCGGCGCGTATTCTCGGCCGAAAATCCGCCGAGATCGAGCGATTGCTGGGATTTCGCGGGCGCGATGAGATCGTGCATCGCGACGATTTGGTCTTGCTGAGGGCAGTCTGATGGTCATCGGCGTAATGGATGCAATCGGCCGCGGCGCGCGCGCGGCGGCGCCTGTGCTCGAGCGCGCCGCGAGCGATCAGAAAAGCCTAGCTCTGCGCGCTGCGGCCGCAGCACTGCGTGCCCGGCGGCACAAGATCCTGGCGGCCAACGATCGCGACATGCAGGAGGCGCGGGAAGAGGGCGCGAGCGCGCCGCTCCTCGACCGCCTGCGCCTCGATGACGCGCGCGTCGAGTCGATGGCGCGCGCGCTCGAGGACATCGCAGCGCTCCCCGATCCCATCGGCACCGTGCTCGCCGAGTGGGCGCGGCCGAACGGCATGCGCATTCAGCGCCGCCGTGTGCCGCTCGGCGTGATCGGCATTATTTACGAGAGCCGCCCCAATGTGACCGCGGACGCGGGAGCGCTGTGCTTGAAGTCCGGCAACGCGGTGATTTTACGTGGCGGCTCGGAGAGCGCGCGCTCGAACGCCGCCATTCACGCATGTCTCGGCGAGGGACTGCAAGTCGCCGGATTGCCGTCCGCGAGCATCCAGCTGGTGCCGACCACGGATCGGGCCGCTGTGGGCTACATGCTCGCGGAGATGTCGCGCTACATCGATGTCATCGTCCCGCGCGGCGGCAGGGAGCTCATCGAGCGCGTGCAGCGCGAAGCGCGAGTGCCGGTCATCGGCCATCTCGAGGGCCTGTGTCATGTGTTCGTGGAGCGCGCCGCCGATCTGTCCATGGCGCAGGAGATCGTGCTCAACTCGAAGCTGCGCCGCACGGGCGTCTGCGGCGCCGCCGAGACGCTGCTCGTCGACCGCGCCTGCGCACCGACGCATTTGGGTCCGCTCGTGAAGGCGCTCATCGAGGCCGGCTGCGAGGTGCGCGGCGACGAGGCCGCTAGAGCCTGCGATGAGCGTGTGCGCCCGGTCAGCGAACCGGATTGGTCCACGGAGTATCTCGACGCCATCATCGCCGTGGGCGTGGTCGAGGGGATCGATGCCGCGATCGAGCACATCCGCCGCTACGGCTCGCGTCACACGGATTGCATCGTGACGCAGGATCCGCAGGCAGCCGAAGACTTCTTGACCCGAGTGGACAGCGCCATCGTGCTGCACAACGCATCTACGCAGTTCGCGGACGGAGGCGAGTTCGGCATGGGCGCGGAAATCGGCATCAGCACCGATAAGTTCCACGCGCGCGGTCCGGTGGGCGTGGAACAGCTGACGAGCTACAAATACGTTGTCCGCGGCAGCGGCCAGGTAAGGCCGTAAATCGGCGATCTCAGGCCTGAGCCCGGGCGGTGCCGCTCAAGTGAGCGCCGCAAAGGAAGTCAGCCAGTGCCGCACGGCCGCGGGGTTGTCCAAGCGCCATTGGCCTTGCACTCGATGTCCCACCGCGATGGATATGCCGCCCACAGCTTCCACGAGGCGAAAACCCGATTGGTCCGTCAGATCGTCCCCCACGACTACGGGCGTTCGCCCCGCAAAGGGCGCCTCCTTGAGAAATTCCTCGATGGCCGTGGCCTTCGTGAACTCGTGGGGCTTGATCTCCAGCACCATCTTGCCTTCCTGCACGTGATAGGCCGGTGCGAGCGGACGCACGAGCGCGGATACGGCTTGCCTTGCGCTGGTCTCGAATTCGGGTGCGAGCCGAAAATGCAGGGCGAGCGCGCGCCCCTTGTCCTCGAGCAACGTGCCGGGATGTGATTCGACAAATGCCGTCAACATCAGCCGCGCGGGGGCGAGGGAGGGGTCGCAATAGTTCGCGCCGCGGCGCTCGCCCGAGGCGCTACGACGCTCGACGCCGTGCAGACCCGCGGCGGGAAGTACCAACGGCTCGAAGAGAGCGTCGAGGGTCTCGATACTGCGGCCGCTCACCAGCGCGACGGCCCCGTTGAGGTGCCGCGAGACCTCGATCAGCAAGGCCTTGAGAGACTCGCCGACGATCACCTCGTCGGGAGTTTCCTGAAGCTCCACCAAGGTTCCGTCGACGTCGAGGAATAGACTAAAGTCGTGCGAGGCTGCGGGAGCTTGAGAGCGCATTTTGGGGTCAACATAGCCCATGCGACGTACCCGCGCCAACATCGGCCGGCGACCAGCCGGAGGTGTAACTTTTACATGTGTAATTGAGATATATAAGTTGGTTTGCAGACTGGGTCTGTGAATTTAGGTATTTTGCCGAAGTTGTCTCGAATCAATCCCCGGAGGCGCATTGCTTCGCTCGGTTTTATTGCGTTTCGTGCTTCCCCTTGCGCTCGCCTCGTGCGTCGTCGCTTTCCTGGGCTTGCCCTACATCCAAAAACTGCTCGCGGAATGGTTCAGCGCCGACGTCGAGGTGCGCGCGCAGCTGATCATGCACACCGTCGAGTCCCCGCTTGCCGAGCTCGTGGCTCAAGACAACGAAGCGAAATTGCACGGCTATCTCGCGAGGATGATCGCGGATGAACGGCTGCTCGCCGTCCTGATCTGCCGGCCGGACGGCACGACCATTGCGCGCAGCGAGCGCGTGCCGCACAACATCAGCTGCGAGCAACAAGGCAAGGTGAAGCCGTTTTCCGCCGGCATCATTCAGCTTCCTTCGGGCTCGGTGGAGCTGTCGCGCTTCGACTACGACGCGGGAGAGCCGCCGTACCGCGTGATGATGATGTCGGATCTGAGCTTCGTCGACCGGCGGCAGCGCACGGCGCGCGATTTCGTGTTGGTATTTCTCGGCATCGCCATTTTGTTGCTCGCCTTGCTGGTTGTGCTGGTTGCATGGCTGCAGCTGCGGCGATTGGTGAATGTGCTGATCGGCGACATCCGCGGCAAACGCTTTCTCGACAATGCCAGGTCCCCTGCCGCTTCGCTCCCGATCCTGTCGCAGGTGCGCCAGGTACTCGCGGAGGTCGAGGAAAAACAGCGGCTCGAGATCGATTTTCGTGAAAACTGGACGCCGCAGGCGCTGCGGCAGGTCGTGCGGGAGCACTTGCACTCCTCGCAGGTGATCATCGTCTCGAACCGCGAGCCATACATTCACAATTACAATGCCGATCACCGCCCGGTCGTGCAGGTGCCCGCGAGCGGCATGGTCACCGCGCTCGAGCCCATCATGCGCGCCTGCTCCGGCGTGTGGGTGGCGCACGGTGCGGGCACGGCGGATCGGGACTCGGTCGATCGATTCGATCACATCGCAGTGCCGCCCGATAACCCGAGCTATACGCTGCGTCGCGTGTGGCTCACCGAGGAGCAGGAGCAGGGCTATTATTACGGTTTCGCGAACGAGGGGCTTTGGTCGCTCTGTCACTTGGCCTACGTGCGTCCCGCCTTTCGGCCGAGTGACTGGCGCGCCTACGAAGAGGTCAACGCCAAGTTCGCCGACGTGGTGGCGGCCGAAGCGAACACCGACAGCCCGGTGGTGCTCATCCAGGACTTTCACTTCGCCCTTTTGCCCAAGCTCATCCGTGCGAAGATTCCCAAAGCGACCATCGCGCTCTTCTGGCACATACCCTGGCCGAACTCGGAGACTTTCGGTGTGTGCCCGTGGAAGCGCGAGATGCTCCTGCACATGCTGTCGGCGGACATTCTCGGGTTCCACACCCGCTATCACTGCCAGAATTTCCTGGACGCGGTGGATCGTTTCGTCGAATGTCAGATCGATCACGAGCACATGACGGTGACTCTGCAGGGCCGCGTATGCCGGGTCGCGGCCTATCCGATCTCGATCGAATGGCCGCCTCGTTGGCTGCAGGATCTTCCCGACGTGAGCGCATGCCGCGCGGCCGTGCGCGAGCGCTACCGCATCGGGCCTGATGTCGTCATCGGATTGGGTGTAGAGCGCTGGGATTTCACCAAAGGCATCATCGAGCGCTTCCATGCGCTCGAGGCATTGCTCGAGAAAAACCCGCGGCATCGAGGACGCCTCACGTTCCTGCAGATCGCATCGCCCTCGCGCAGTCAACTGCCCGCCTATCGGGGCCTCCAGGAACAGACCCATCGCGAAGTCGAGCGCATCAATGCCAGGTTCGCCGAGGGCGACTGGCGCCCCATCGTGCTGATCAGCGAGCACCAGGAGCCGCGCAGCGTCTTCGAGCTGTACCGCGCGGCCGACTTCTGCCTGGTCAACAGCCTGCACGACGGCATGAATCTCGTCGCGAAGGAGTTCGTCGCGTCGCGCGAGGACGAGGACGGCGTGCTGATCCTGTCCACTTTCGCGGGGGCATCGCGGGAATTGACCGAGGCGGTCTTGATCAACCCGTTCGATGTCAACGAGACCGCCGAGGCGATGGAGATCGCGATGCGTATGGGCCGCGACGAGCGCCGCGACCGCATGAGCCTGCTGCGCAGAACCGTCAAGGAAAACAACGTTTATCGCTGGGCCGGCCGCATGCTCATGGACGCTGCGCGCATCCGCCAGCGCCAGAGTCTGCCCTCGATGCGGGCGCGATTCCGCGCGGCTGCAAGCTAGGTAGGCGGGATAATCGGGTAGCCGCAGGCAAAGTTCCGCGGCGCCACGCCGGCGTGCGCGAGGCCCGCGGTTCGCGCGCACGCTGCGAACGCCGAGCGCAGGTAAAAGCCGAAGCTCTTCATGATCTTTGCGTCGAGCGCGGAGGAAGCGGGGAGTAGTAGCCGATCACCAGCATGAGCACCCCGACGCCGACGAACGATACGATGCGCTCGATCGATCCAACGCTCGACAGATCCACGAAGAACAGTTTTGCGATCACGATGGCGAGAAGCGCGGCGCCCGCGAACCAGATCGGCCTTTCGGATTTGCGAGTCGCGAAGAGCATCGAGGCGAGCGCCAGGCTTGCCCAGAAGATCGACAAGGTCGTCTGGGTGATGGTCGACTCCTGCATGCCTGAGAGGCTCCAGGGCACCTGCACCCACTGGTGCAGGGTGCGCAGGAGCAAGGCATTCAGCCACAAGAAGCCCAATGCCCCGAGCGCGAACTCGGGCACTCGCCGGTCGATGCCTGCCTCGATCACGCAGGGCAGGGCACGAGTGACCTTCCAGCAGCGCCAGAGCATGAGCAAGACGAGCAGCTGGACGATGTCCACCGGATTCAGCAACGGAAGATAGGTGAGCGGGGCGACATCGCCGGTCATCGAGATGTCGGTTACCAGGCTCCAGATTGCGAGCGCGATGGCGAGCCCGGCAGCAACAATGACATAGGCCTCGCCGTGGCGAGCCGGCGGCCATCGTACGCCGCGGTAGCCCCGTGCGAGGCCGGCCAATGCTGCCGCCGGAATGATCGCCCAGGCGACCGTGGGCCAAGAGCGGCTTCCGTGCACCAGAAAGTCAACCATCCACTCCGTCTCCCAGCTCGACAATGCGATCAACAGCCACGCTGAGGCAACATGCAGCGCGCCGGCAGCGGGGCGTGCCACGGAGGTCTCGTGGCGATATAACGCGGCATAGAAGCAAATGAATGCCACGGGCCAGGCAATCCAACCGCCATGCTCGAACGGATGACTCTGTGTGGCCGCGACGGCCGCCGCGAACGCCAGCATGACGGGAAATTGTGCGAGGGCGACCGCGACGGCCGCAGGCAACGGGAGTCTTTTATGAAGGGCACTGACGCCGAATGCCGTCGCTGACAAAAATATCAGCGCCGCCGCGGCGAGGTCTGCGGCCGGCGCGACGTGCTCGAGTTCCGCGAGGCCTCCGAGCGACCACCAAAGCACGCCCCAACAGAACAGCAGGTTGGACAAAACGGCTGCGCCGGGTTGGCGACTTTGGGCATAGGCGAAGAGGCCTCCGGCAGATCCAATCGAGGCAGCGCTCACCAGCAGCACCGCGCCGTAGGCATTCCACGGGAGCGATGGGAATTCGCCCGCGAAGCTGAATTGATCGGCGAGCAAGAAGCCTGCCGCGACGAGCAATAGCGCGCCGAACAGGCGCGACAGCAGCCGCTCCTGCCGACAGCCGATCCAGACCAGCGCACCGCCTTCGAGCGCCCATACATCGGCGTTCCAACGGCTGCCGAGCGCGAGCGGCGCCGCGACGGTCAGGAACACCACGCCCAAGGCCAGAAAGGCCTCGATGAGCAGCCGCTGTGTATCATCGCGCCGCTGTTTCAAGAGCGCGGCGATGCCGAGATACAAAGCGCTCATGGCGAGCGCGCTATAGGCGAGCGCGAACGGGCGGCCGTGCAGCATCGAGGCCTGCAGACCGAACGCGACGAGAGGTGTACCGAAGACCAGGGTGCCGTCGACATAGCCGCGCAACCGCGGCGGTTGGCGCCAGGTAAATAGCACGGCAATGCCCACGTAGAACAGGAAGAACAATATGAGAAATGGCTCCGTGGTGGCGAAGTCCGCCGCCCGGTAGGTGAGCGCTCCCCAGACGGTGCCGATGCCGAACGTGAACGCGAAGCCCGCTAGATTGAGACCCCGCCATGACTTGAACCAAGCGATCAGCAAAATCCCGGCATTCAGCACGGCGTAGTAGCCGAACAAGAACACATGATCGCCGTTCCCGCTGGACGCGAGAATCGGCGCGAGGAAACCTCCCGTTACTCCGAGCAACGCGAGCGATTGCGAGTCTTGCTTGACCGCGAGCAGCGCCGAGAGCGCGCCGATCGCCGTCAGCAAAGCGAATGCCGCGAAAGATGGCATCAGGGCATATAAATGAAAGGCCGCAAACACAGTCAAATAGAGGATGCCGATCGCGCCCCCTTGAATGGATAGCGCAAACCCCGGCCGTGTCGTACGCAGCCGCCAACCCAGCACGAGCAGCGCCAAGCCGCCGAGCGCGACGCCGCTGAGCCGGTACTCGATGGGCACCCGCGTATGCTCGGCGACATAGCGAAGCAGGAAGGCGATGCCGAAAAACAAGACGATCACGCCCGATCGAACGAGCAGATTTCCCCCGCCGAAAAATCGGCGGATGCCGTCGATGATGAAATTCGGCAATTCTTGCGCCGGCGGCTGCCTGCGCAGCGGAGCGGGGGAATGCGGCGAATGGGGCGCGGCAGGCGAAGCGTGCACAGGCGATGAAGCAGGCGCGGGCTGCGGAATCTCGGCGCCGGGTTGGGGGACGATGGGTTGTAGGTCCCGTGAAACACTGCCTTTGAGGCGATTTAGGTCCTCGTCCAGCGTGCGCAGGCGGGCGCGAATATAGCTTAAGTCCGCAACCGCGAAGCCGGCGAAGGCGCCGATGAATGTATCGAAGAGACGTGAGCCGGCACTCCCGAGGGTTGAGCCCGCAAATGCGCCTACAACCGCAAGGACGATACGCATGACTGGATCCATCGCTGACTCTCCCTGTGATACGAGTGCCCATCGACCGCTGACGTCACTGTGCGGCTTCGAGTGCTGCGGCGGCAATTGATCGCTACGAGGTTCCACCGCAAGATCCGCGCCGGATCATCCGGTGATACTTCGCGCGCTCAAGGCGGGTCTCGCCTCGCGCGAGCGGAGCGCACCGGGCGACTAAGGCTTCGATTTCTTCACGGTATGTGCGGCGTGCGTGTCGCGCCGCAACTTTGAAAATTCCGAGTACTCCCACAGTCTCAGGGCGAGTATGGCCGACCAGCCATGGCGTTCCTCGAGCGGAAGACGCGCGTCCTGATGGGCGAGTTGTTCGTACTCGTCGGCAAAGCGACGAATAGATGCCTGTAATCGAAGCATGGACGAGGATGATAGAAGTCCGCCGACAAAACGAAATTCATCGCCCGGCGAGTCGAAGCGTGCGTTGAAGAACTCAGGGATTACGCGGCGCAGAAAGTACTCTTGTACGGCTCCATCTTTGCGCCAGCTGAAATTTCGAGCCGTCAACTTGCGCATGCGCTTCGGCGGATGAAAATCGACGATTCGCAGTTCGTCGAGCTTCAGCAGAATGCTGATGAGCTCGTTCTCGTCGAGCCGGAAGGCGGAGACGATTTCATCGAACTTCCAGTCGTTGACGATCAAATAAGTGACTACCAGTGCGCGCGGGTTCGTGACCAGCGCCTGCTCCTGGAGCTCACTCAGTTCCGTCATGGCGGCATGATCCATGGGCGCAACCAAGTCAGCCACGCTCACCCCCAGCGCCTCGCAGATAAGATCCAGTCGCTGGAGCGAGAAATTGCCCCGCGCGAGATCGCGCTTCACCGTGGGCTCGCTGATGCCGATGAGATCGGCCAATCGGCGATACGAGATGCCCTGAGCCTTCAGACGGCTTTTGATTCCCTTCACCAAGATGGCTGAGCCACTCATGCGTTACCCGGAAGTATCAAAATATGGTACCGACGGAATCAAAGAGTATACGCGACGAGCGAGTTTTTGCCGCGCCGGCCGGCCCCGCCCATCCTCGTCCCCGAACGAAACGGAGCCATGGGAGATGAGATGAAAGCGTCGGAAACTAGCGCTGCAGGCGGCTCGACACCGCTTGGAAACGGCGATTACGTCTCACTTTGGCCGCAGACGCGACATAATTCGCCCTGTTGTCACCGACTCTTGCGCGACGCAGCTGCGAGCATAGGGTCTTTACGCAAGGACGGGGATGCCAAAGTCGAACCAACGATCGGGCCGCAACGCTCCGCTCGACAGCCGAGTGACCCTCCTGGCGGTGTGCGCGTGGTGAGGTCCTGTCTGCGCTGGCTGTTGCGCCTGTTGTTTCGGGTCAGTATCCGAGGCGATGCGGCGGTTTTCCAAAACGAGCGCACGCTCATCGTCGCGAATCACGAGTCATTTCTCGATGGATTGCTGCTCGCGGTGTTTTTGCCCGTGGCGGCCACCTACGTGGTGCATACGGAAGTGATGAAAAGCTCCTGGGTTCGCTGGATGTTGCGCTTCGTGCCTCATATCGTGGTCGATTCCACGAGTCCAATGGCGATCAAGCAGATTTGCCGTCTGGTCGAGAGCGGGACGCCGGTCGTCATCTTTCCGGAGGGTCGACTCACCATTACCGGATCGCTGATGAAGGTCTACGACGGCGCGGGCTTCGTCGCCGCCCGTACCGGCGCGACGGTGGTGCCGGTACGCATCGAGGGCGCGGGGCACAGTTATTTTGGGCGACTCGCCGGGATATATCCGCTGAAGCTATTTCCGAAAATCAGCGTCACCATCCGGCCCCGCCGGAACATACCCATGCCGAAGATGCCGTCCGCCAAGCTGCGCAGACGGCGCGCGGGCGAGCTCCTCCGGCGCATCCTCCTCGACATGCTGGTGGCGACTCGCCCGCAGCGCACCTTGTTCGAGGCATTCCTCGACGCGAAGGCGACCTTCGGCGCGCATTATCGGCTGGTCGAGGATGTGCGGATGCAGGAGGAGTCATACGGGACCCTGCTCCGCATGTCGCTCGGCCTGGCTCGCCTGCTGAGCCCACTGACGAGCCCGGGAGAAATCGTCGGCGTGATGGCGCCAAACGCAGCGCCGACGCTCGGGCTGATCCTGGGGCTTTCCGCCACCGCGCGGATTCCCGCGCTGATCAACTATACGGCGGGGGTCGACGGTATTCGTGCCGCATGCGTCGCCGCCCGCATCCGCACCATCCTCGCCTCGCGCGTGTTCATCGAGAAGGCACGTCTGACGCTCGTGATCGAGCAGCTTGCCGATCTGCGCATCGTTTATCTCGAGGACCTGAAACAACGCATCACGTTCGCCGATAAGCTATGGATTCTCTGGCACCAATTCTTTCCGTCCGCCATGGGGACCAAGCAATCCCCGGACGATCCCGCCGTGGTGCTCTTCACCTCCGGCTCCGAAGGCAAGCCAAAAGGCGTGGTGCACTCGCACTCCTCGATCCTGTCGAACATCGCGCAGATTCGTGCGCTCGCCGACTTCACCCCGCTCGACAAGTTCATGATCGCCCTGCCGCTCTTTCATTCGTTCGGCTTCACCTGCGGCGTCATCATGCCGCTCGTCTCCGGATGCCGCGTGTTCTTGTACCCGAGCCCGCTGCATTACCGGATCATTCCGGAGCTGGTGTATGACCGGAACTGCACGGTTCTGTTCGGCACATCGACGTTTCTCGGAAACTACGGAAAATTCGCGCATCCCTACGACTTCGGGCGTCTGCGCTACGTCGTGGCCGGGGCGGAAAAGCTCTCGGAAGCTGTCCGCAACTTGTGGATTGAGAAGTTCGGCATCCGCGTTCTCGAGGGCTACGGCGTCACGGAATGCGCGCCGGTGGTCGCCGTCAACGTGCCCATGGCGTGCCGCGTCGGCAGCGTCGGGCAACTCGTCCCGGGCATGGAGTTCGAAATCGAGCCCGTTCCGGGCATCGACCGCGGCGGCATATTGCACGTACGGGGCCCGAATCTGATGAAAGGCTACCTGCTGTTCGATCGCCCCGGCGAGATCAGCGCGCCGAGCTCTTCGCGCGCGGGATGGTACAACACGGGCGATATCGTAGAGATCGACGAGGACGATTTCGTGCATATTCGCGGGCGGATGAAGCGATTCGCCAAGATCGCGGGCGAAATGATTTCGCTCGAAGTGGTGGAGAAAATCGCGGCGAACGCCGCTCCGGATTTTACGCATGCAGCCTCGACGCGTCCGGACGCGTCCAAGGGCGAGGCCATCGTGTTGTTCACGACGGCGCCCGGGCTCACGCGCGATCTCCTCAGCGCTTCGGCCAAGAGTCTCGGCGCGCCCGAGCTCGCGGTGCCTCGGGTTCTGATCGCGGTCGAGGAAATTCCCCTGCTCGGCACCGGTAAAACCGACTATGTGCGCCTCAGCGCCATGGCGGCACAAAAAGCCGCCGCGTCGGCTGCCTGACAATACAACCCCGCTCATCCAGGGAGGATATCGTGATACACCCCATTCAAGGTGACCGCGCACCGCTTTGGTCGCGTGGCATGGCCGCGGTGCTCGCGGCGCAGTTCTTGTCCGCGATGGCGGACAACGCTTTGCTATTCGCGACGCTGGCCCTGCTCAAGACTCAGCTGTATCCGCAGTGGACCGAGCCTCTGCTTCAGGAATTCTTCGTCGCCGCCTATATCCTGCTAGCGCCATTCGCGGGACCGATCGCGGACGCGTTGCCCAAAGGACGGGTGATGCTCATCTCGAACGGGCTCAAGCTCGCCGGATCGCTGGGGATTTGCGTGGGGTTGAATCCCTTCCTGGCGTACGGGATGGTCGGCGTCGGGGCCGCCGCCTATTCGCCGGCGAAATACGGCATCCTGTCGGAGCTGACCTCCGCCGATCAATTGGTCAAGGCCAATGGCCTGATGGAGTCTTCCACCATCGCCGCGATCTTGATCGGAGCCGTCGCCGGGGGCACATTGGCTGATTGGAATGTGCGCGGCGCGCTCGCGGCGGTGGCGGGGTGCTATGCGCTCGCCGCGCTCGCCAACCTGCTCATTCCGAGACTCGCGCCGGCGCACAGCCTGTCGAGCTATTCTCTGCGGGTCATTCTGCGCGATTTCGGGCATGCGCTGCGCAAACTCTTCTCGGTGAGCGATGCGCGCTTCTCGGTCATCGGCACGAGCTTGTTCTGGGGTGCGGGCTCGACCATGCGGTTCCTGCTCATTGCATGGGTGCCGGTGGCGCTTGGCATCACGACCAATCGCATGCCCGCCTATCTCAACGCCATGGTCGCCGTGGGCATCATCGCCGGCGCCGGTCTCGCTGCGCGCTTCGTGACTCTCGCGAACGCGGAGCGCTCGCTCGGCGGCGGCATCGTGCTGGGCCTCGCCGTCTGTCTGCTGTCGATCACCACGAGCTTACCGACCGCATTCCTCGCCCTCGCGGTGGTCGGTGCGAGCGGCGGCTTCTTCGTCGTGCCGCTCAATGCGCTGCTCCAAGAAAGAGGACACGAAAGTGTCGGCGCAGGCCACGCCATCGCCATCCAGAATTTGGCGGAGAACGCGATGATGCTGTTGATGATCGGAGCTTACACGGTGATCATGCGGGCGGGCGCTTCGGTGACCGTGGTCGCCGCTGGTTTCGGCGCGGCGATGTCGATTGCGATCGCGGCACTGTGGTGGTCGCGAGTACGAGAACGCCGCCTTGCGGCAGATGCGGCTATTACAGGAACCAACTCATGAAGTTGCGGGCGTGAGCGAGGCTCCGCATCCGACGGCGAACGAGCGCAGTCGTTCGGCCGCGGCGGTGAGGGTCTCGTCCTTCTTCGCAATGCAGAGCCGCAGCAGTGTCATGGGCGGTGGCTCGGCATAGAACGGCGAGAGCGGAATGGTGGCGACCTTTGCCTCGCGGATCAGCCGGTCGGTGAACTCGAGATCTCCAGCACGGCTGAGCGAGCCGTAATCGACCAGCAGAAAGTAGGTTCCCGCCGCGCGTAGTACCTCAAGACCTGAGTCTTGCAGGCATTCCGAGAGGAGGTCGCGCTTGCGCTCGAAAAATGCAGACAAGCCGCTCCAGGCATCCGGGCACTGCGCCAAGTAACGCGCGATCGCGTGCTGCAGAGGCGCTGCGATGCTGAAAGTGTTGAATTGATGCACCTTGCGCAGCTCGCGCGTGAGCAGCGGTGGTGCGACGCAGTATCCGGTGCGCCAGCCTGTGGCGTGCAGCGCCTTGCCGAAGGAAAAGACGGCGAAGCTACGTTCCCTCAGCTCGGGGTGAGCGAGCACCGAGGCGTGCCGGCGACCATCGAATATGACGCTCTCGTACACCTCATCGGACAGGATGGTGATCGGGCGGTCGCGAACCAGAGCCGCCAGGGCATCGAGATCGGCGCGGCTCGCAACGGTGCAGCTCGGGTTCTGGGGACTGTTCACGATCACGAGGCGGGTACGCGGCGTGAGACTCTCGCGTATCCGGTCCCAATCGTACGCGAACGCCGGCGGCATCAGCGGAATCCGGATACAGCGCCCGCCTGCAAGACGAACCGAGGGCTCATAGGCATCATAAGCGGGGTCGAAAATCAGCGCCTCGTCGCCGCGGCCTATAACTGCCTGGATGGTGTCGTAGAGCGCCTCCGTCGCGCCGCAAGTCACGGTGACTTCGCTCAGCGCGTCGACGGTGATCCCATAGCTCGCCGCGAGCTTGGCCGCGATGAGCTCGCGCAATGCAATGACGCCTTCCATGGGGGCATATTGATTGTGTCCCTGCGACACGGCCTCGACGAGGGACTGCGCGAGGCGCTGATCGATGGGGTAGTCAGGGAACCCTTGACCGATGTTGAGTGCACCTTCTTCGATCGCCCGGCGAGACATGATGGTAAAGATCGTGGTGCCGACATCGGGGAGCTTGCTGTCGAAGCGCATATCAGTGCTTCAACCCTTGCAAGCCGCCCGCGAGTGAGCGGACGTCGAGCCCGAGTTTACGCAACTCACGCGCGGCGGCGAGGCTCCTTTTTCCGGAAGCGCAGACCAGCAGGTACTGCGCGTTCTCTGTGAGGATCGCGGGATCTGCGAGGAGTGTTGCCATCGGAACGTGGCGCGCCGTCGAGGGCCGCACAGCGAATTCGTCGGGCGTGCGCACGTCGATGAGCCGGAAGGTGCGGGCGGCTCCCTCGAGAGAGTCGAGCGCGACCTCGATGTCCGCGTCATCTTGGCGCTCGAGCTCGCGCACGACGGCGCAGTGCGGTGCGATACATTCGCGCCGGCGCGGGGCTTTGAGCTTCGTACTGGTGAAAGTCGTGAAGTCCATGAGCAGCAGCTCGCCTTCGAGCTGTCCGTGCATCTTGAGCAGAATTTTCAAGGTCAAGAGCGCCTGCAAGGCTCCAAAGGCTCCAGGCACCGGGCCGAGGACTCCCGCCTCGGCGCAGTTGCCCACGAGCCCGTCGGCGGTAGCTTCCGCCCACACGCAGCGCAGACATCCATGAGAGTCGAGGGGCTGGTACACCTGCAGCTGTCCCTCGTATTGGTAAACGCTCGCAAACACGGCGGGGCGCTCGGCGAGCACGGCTGCATCGTTGATGAGGAATTTGGTGCGAAAATTGTCGGTGCAATCGACTACTACGTCGTGGGCTTGCACGAGGCGCAGCGCATTGTCGGTGCCAAAGCGCTCCGCCAGCGTCTCGACCTGCACTGTGGGATTGAGCTTTGCCACCGCTGCCGCCGCGAGCGCCGCCTTCGGCCGGCCGACTTGGGCGAGCTGGTAGATCGGCTGGCGGTGCAAGTTGCTTGCCTGCAGAACGTCGGCTTCGACGAGCCCCAGGAAGCCGACGCCCGCGCCTGCGAGATATTGCAGCACGGGGCTTCCCAGGCCGCCGGCGCCCACGATGAGCACGCGGCTTTCCGCGAGGACCGCCTGCCCGGACGTACCAACGTCCTTGAGAAGGATTTGCCTGGAATAATCAGGCTGCATTCGGCTCGTGGCCGTGCGCATGCGCAGCCCCGTGGTCGTGCGAAGGCGCGGCGGCACACGCCTCGCAGTTCACCCAGCCGGAATCACCGTTGCGATAGTGCTCCTTCTTCCAGATCGGCACCCGGTGCTTAACCGCATCGATGATGAATCGACACGCATCGAAGGCCTCTCCTCGATGCGTCGCGCACACACCAACCCAGACCGCCATATCGGTGAGCGCGAGCCGTCCGACGCGATGGATGCAGAGGGCGTGGCTTAGCGGAAAGCGCACGGAGGCTTCCGCGACGATCCGCGCGCCCTCTTTGACCGCGAGCGTCTGAAACGCTTCGTACTCAAGCGCGGTCACCTCGCGTCCTTCGTTGAAATCGCGCACCCATCCCTCGAATGTCACAAAGCCGCCCGCGCCCGGATCGAGGAGCTCCGCGCGCGCTGCCGCAGTGTCGATAGGATGGTCCGCAAAGCGAAAGCTCATCAGCCACCCGCCACGGGCGGTATGAATACCACCGAATCGCCGGCCGCGAGCTTGTGCGTCCAGGAGGCGAACTCGCTGTTGACGGCCACCTTCAACTGCTCGCGGGAGAGCGTGAATCCGTAGCGTGCCTTGAGCTCCGAATAGAGATCCGCGGGTGTCGATGCGGTGGTGTCGAGAGTTTCGTCGGAGCGCCCCGCCTGCTCGCGCATCAGGGCGTAATACTGGATCTTGAGTTGCACGGGGGCGGAGTCCTTGCCATCGAACGAGCGCAGCGCTTCGCGGTATTCGTCCGGGGTATTGATGTTGTCGAGGGCACGGCGATCGCCCGGCTCTAGAATTTTAGCGCCGTGGCGCATCAGAAACTTCCGCGGGCAGCGTCCGTCGACCGCCTGGTAGGCGGCGAGCTCGGCGGCGGACTTGGGCTCCCAGATCGCGCACAGCGGCTCGGGCAAGCCGTCATGCGCGCTGCGAAAAGCCGTCGCGCTCGCAGTCGGGTCGCGCTCGGCGAGCAGCTGCGAGAGCGCCGCGCGGCTGAGAAAGGGCAGATCGCAGGCAAGGACGAGCCAGGCGACGTCCGGGCGCGCTGCGAGCGCCGAGCGGATACCAACGATCGGACCTTCGCCCGGCACCGAGTCGACGATCAACGGATAGCGCGCACGTGAGGGATCGGCGGTTTGGGCGGTACGCACCGAGACGAACACCTCGGGCAAATACTCTGCGGCGAGCTCCACGGCCCGCTCGAGCTGGCGCTTGCCGCGATACTCGAGAGTCGCCTTGTCGCGCTGCATGCGCGAGCTCAAGCCGCCCGCGAGCACCAGGCCGAACACCGGAGGGCGGGCGGACCCCGCTTGCTGGAGCGCCTCGCTCGACGGGTCTCGGTGGTCTGTCATGGTCCGTCCTTGCGAAAGAACTTGCTCTTGCCGCCAGCTTTTTCCAGCAGCTTCACGTCGGAGATCACGATGTCGTGGGAAAGCGCCTTGCACATGTCGTAGACGGTGAGCGCCGCCACGCTTGCACCGGTCAGCGCCTCCATTTCAACCCCGGTCTTGTGGTGTACGGAGACCGTGCAGCGAATAACCGCCGAGTTTCCTTCGAGCTCGATCGCAATCAGGCAGCTCTCGATGCCGAGTGGATGGCAGAAGGGGATGAGCTCGTGCGTGCGCTTCGCGCCCATGACACCGGCGACGATAGCTGTATCGAAGATCGGCCCTTTGCTCGAGCGGAGACCGCTGTCGCGCAACGCCGCTACCACGGAGGCCGGAAAATGCACGCGCGCTTCCGCGACCGCCGTGCGCTTGGTCGCTGTCTTGTCGCTCACGTCGACCATGGTCGGCCGCCGGTCGGCATCCAAATGTGAAAAGCTCATACTAGCCGCCGATGTAGTACATCTCGATCTTCTTCTCGCCGCCTGTTTGCGCCGTGCGCTGCGAGACGCCGCGCAGTTCGCTGTAGCGGTCGTCCCGTCCTTGCCACGTGCCGCGGATCATTTGCAAGAGCTCATCGTCGGAGGCGCCGGCGCGCATCGCCTCGCGTAGATCTAGGCCATGCGTCGCGAAAAGGCAGGTATAGAATTTTCCTTCCGAGGATAGGCGCGCACGCGAGCAATTCCCGCAAAACGGCTGGGATACCGAGGAGATGAATCCTATCTCACCCGCGCCGTCGTCGAACTGCCAGCGTTGCGCCACCTCGCCGCGATAGTTCTCCGATACGGGGTGGATGGGCCAGCGCGCATGGATGCGGTCGGCGAGCTCGCGCGACGGCACTACCATGTCCGGGCGCCAGGCATTTCGATTGCCGACGTCCATGAATTCGATCAAGCGCACGATCACGGGCCTGCCGCGGAAATGCTCCAGGAGATCAAGCACCGTGTGGTCGTTCACGCCGCGCTCGACCACCGTGTTGACCTTGACTGGAGCAAGACCCGCCGCAAGGGCCGCGTCGATGCCGTGCAGGACTTCATCGAGGGCCGCGAGTCCGCCGCTCATGCGTGCGAACACGTCACGATCCAAGGTATCGAGGCTCACTGTCACCCGCTTCAGGCCGTTGGCCTGCAGGTCCACCGCGTGCCGAGCGAGCAGCACACCGTTCGTGGTGAGGGCTATGTCCTCGATCTCCGGAATAATCGAGAGGTCGCCGACCAGGTCGGCGAGATTGGCCCGCAGCAACGGCTCGCCTCCCGTGAGACGCAGTTTGCGTACCCCGAGGCTCGCGAAGAGGCCCGCGAGACGCACGATCTCCTCGAACGACAAGCGCTCTTGCGACTTCAAGAATCGGAAGTTCTCGTGAAACCGGTCCTTCGGCATGCAATACGGACAACGAAAATTGCAGCGATCCATCACCGATATGCGCAGGTCGTGCAGCGCCCGGCCGCGGCGGTCGAGCGGATTTCTCGATCCCTGAATGTCGTGAACGTTGGTCTGAGGAATGCTCATCGGGTCACCAGCGGTACATGCTCGTCACGAAGCCCTTGGCGTAGGTGTTGGGTCCCGGCGGCAACTCGACGAACCCATCCGTGCCGGCCAGGCTCAGGAAATCTCCCGACCCGTTGGGCGGGCGAGGATGCGCCCACGGACGCCCCCACTCGTCGTGCTCGAGGGTGATGGGAAGGAAATAGGTGAGCGAGTGCTGAAACGTCACGGGCGCAGCGAGCGCCAGGCGCTCGGGCGAGCTACGGCGCGTGCCCATCGCCTCGGCGATCGCCGGAATGACATAGCGGCTGAGACACACCAGCGTCGACACCGGATTGCCCGGCAGGCCGAATACCGCTTGTCCCTGCGGTCCAATGCCGAACCACATGGGTTTTCCCGGTCGCTGCGCTATGTTGTGAAAGACCTCCTCCACGCCGAGTCGAGTCAGGACCTTCGGCACCAAATCGAATTTGCCCATCGACACGCCGCCGCTCAGGATGAGCACCTCGTGCGTGGTCAAATGCAAGCCGAGACGCTCGTGCAGCATGACCTCATCGTCGAGCAGGTGATCGTCGCCCACCCGCGCAAACCCGCGTCGCCGCAAGGTCGCGGCCACTGCGTAAGCATTCGAGCGGCGCACCTGGTAATCCGAGATGGGATCGCCAGGCTCGATCAGTTCATCTCCCGTCGACACGACCATGAGGGCCGGCTGGCTGCTCACGCGCACGCGAGCCATCCCCGCCGAGGCCGCCACTGCGATCTCCGGGGGCCGGAGCAGGGTGCCGCTCTGCAAGAGTAATGCGCCTTGTCTGCCGTCGGTACCGCGGCGATGCACGTTGTGATAAGGAGTCGAAACCACATTGGCATGAAGCACTGCGTGGCCGTCGGCGATCTCGTACTGCTCGACCGGCACGACGCAGTCGCTCGCGAGCGGCAGAACCGCGCCCGTCATCACCTCGATGGCCTGGTCCGTCGCGAGTTTGAGCGCCGGCGAACCGGCGCCCTGGGTGGCTTGGATGCGAAAGCGCCGCAGGCCGCGTCGCAATGACTCGCTGTCGACCGCGATACCATCCATGCTCACGCGATCGAAAGGCGGCTGATCGCGCTCGGCATAGATGTTCTCGCGCAAAGTACCGCCGACGCATTGCGCGAGCGGCAGCGATTCGATCGGCAAACACGTCAGCCGAGAATTGATTGCCTCCTCGGCCAGACGCGGAGTGATGTGCGTACTAGCCTGCATAGTCTCTCAGCGGGGCGGAACATGTCCGCCCGCGCCTACGAAGCGTTTTTGGCCTTCCAGATCTTCAACTGTTCGTTGAAGCGACCGACCACCCCATTCAATTCGTCGACCGCCGCATTGTTCTTTTGATCCAAGGCCTTCTCCTGCGCGGCGGCCTTCGCCTTGTCGTCCTTGGACATTTTCGCATCCTTTGGGAGGGCCTGGATTTCGAGCTTGATACAGTCTAGGTAGGCGGTCATCTCGTTGTTGTAGCGGCTGACATCCTGTTTGCCGGCAAGCATTTCGTCCTTGGACGCCGTTGCGCCATCGGGAATCTTTTCCGGGGCGCGAGGGTAGGTGCAGTCGGCCTGAGCGTGGGCAGCAGAGCCAAGCGCGAAAAACAACGTAAGCGGTATCCAAGCCTTCATCGGGAATCCTCTAGTTATCTAAATGAGTGGTGTTTACTCAGCAACGATCTTACGACCTTGGACCCTACGGCCGCCAGCGCCGCGCCGCGATAGCGTAAGTAATTGATTATCGTATCATTTGAGCGCGATCCAGACGATTAGTTCCGGCGCCAACCGCAAATGCCGCGCGCGGGCCGTCGGGACGGCGCCCGCAGTGCAGGGCGCGAATCCGCTAAACTTGCCGCCCACGCGCCCGTAGCTCAGCTGGATAGAGCACCTGGCTTCGAACCAGGTGGTCGGCGGTTCGAATCCGTCCGGGCGCGCTTCAAGTCAACGCGCCCGTAGCGAAGTTGCATGGCGCATGGCCGTGGACGTAGTCGCACGCCGATTGGTCAACCTTTACCTGCCCAATCAGCGCAAGCGCCCGCACGCGTGCGGGGGCTCCGTGCGTCGATGAGTGAGCCCTGCGGCTGCCAAGGCCCGCGGGACAACGCTGGGCATGTCAGCGAGGCCGACGAGCCAGGTCGCGTGATAGCGGAATTACCGACGCGGGCAACCTGATCGGTTATCCTCACACTTAACAATAACTCGCCGGGGGATCCGCTGTGGTGAAAACTCATTCGATTTGGTCGCCGTTGATTGCCTCTGCCGGCGTCCTGACCGCCACCATGGCGGTTTCTAACGTCGCTTTCGCCGACGCCTTTCCGCCGGGCACGTATGAAGCGCGCGATTTAGCGGTGACATTCGACGGGAAAGGTCATTACACGCTTACGCAAGGCTCCGCCTTAAAGGTTTCCGGGACGTACACGGTAACCGGCGACGAGATCGCCGTTACTGACCAAGAGGGGCCATGGCTTTGCCCCAAAGGCCAACGGACGGGAAGCTACCACTGGGAGGCGACCCTAAACGGGCTCGTGTTCACCAAGATGGCGGATGAGTGCGAAGGCAGGTCGGTGCCGATGACCACCGGGCCTTGGAAACATAAGGGGGCTGCTTAACCCGCGGCAGCAACGTAACCGCGGTTTATCTTGCGTCCTGCCGCCTGGACGGCTCGGCACACAGGGCCGTGATGGGCCTACTGCCCAACCTCGGGGGTTCATTGACCCAATGGCATTTATGCGGGACGCTTCCCGGCATACTGGCGTTTGACAAGAATTCCTGTAGCGATATGGCCCTCGAGCGAGCTTGCCGCCGCGCATTCGACGAGCGGCCGGGTGAGGTAGTCCAGCTCGCAGAGCGCGATTTTCGATAGCTGCTGGAGCTACAATGAAGCGACTCGCATTAATCCTCCTGCTCGGCATATCGCCGTCTGCCTACGGTCAGACGGTTGCGCAGGTGAACGACGCTTTGGCGTCCATCCGCGCACACGACCAATTACTTGTCACGGCTCTCAACAGCATCCAAGGCATGAACCTAGGGCCTGAAGGGGAAGTCCTGCGCGCAGCCACCGACACAATTAACTTCATGAGAGCGTCCGACGATGCACCGATAGCGGTAGCGAACCTAGTGCGCCAAATGCGGGATCCGGCAGACCTGAAAGCGGTCCGGACGCAGCTCCGACAGAGCCTGGTCGGCGCGATTCGGTTCGCTGACATTGCCGTGAACAGTACGAACGGTTACTTGGCCCTGCTGAAAGGACCCGCGGCAGTCGCCGAAATGACGAGGGCTCGGGATGAAATGATCGCGATCAAGTTGGCCATGCTGGCCCTCCAAGTCGATGCCGGACCTCCGACTAGTCATTAGCCATTACACACTGCAGAGTATGCAACTACCCGCTTTTTTTTGGGGCAGAAGTACCGTATAGAACACGCTTCTTCGAACCAGGTGGGCGGCGGTTCGAATCCGTCCGGGCGCGCTTTAGATCAAAAATACGTTGAGCCCGGCAATGCATAGATTGTGCTATGCAGTGGGACCTTGTGTCGCATGCGCTCGGGGTTACGTATACTCGCAAACACGCGCGGACGCAGGAAGCACTTCCATGACTGCAGCTCGATTACTCGCTATCGGCGTCATAACATCATCGATGAGTTTCACTGCCGCCGGCAGCCCTTCGCCTTCGGTTACCTTGGTACACAAGAAGAAAGTCTCTCAGTACGAGGCGCGGCCGCCAGTCTTTTGCTTGATCGGTACCGAGAAGTGTTCCGCACAGAATGATCCACCCGTGAAAGCATGCCAGCTCGGGGTAGAGAAGAGCGAGAGCTGCGCGACCGATGGAGTCAAGGCCATCGATGCGACCATCCGTTGAGCCGCCTCCTCCGCTAGCTTAGGGCGGAGGAATTGCTTCCCGAACCGAGCACAAAGACTCGATCAACAATTCCGTTCTAACTCTCCCGCGGCCACCGCGCTCTCGGCGTGCTTCATTGTCTCCGAGGTAATTGATGAGCGGGTTCGTGCTGCCAGAATGTTCCCCGGCAATCGCGATCCAAGCAGGCCGCGATCATAAATTCAGACTCGGACCAAGGAAATTCTTATGCCTCATTTTCATGCCCTTGACGGCACCCGGCTCGTCAACTCCGTGTGGGGAAGTGGACGCCCGCTTGTCTTCGTTCACGGCGGCAACGGGGGCGCCGACTTTTGGGAATTCCAGGTGCCGGCCCTGACCGACAGGGGATTTCAGTGCATCGTGTATGACCAACGCGGCTTCGCTAAATCCGATTGCCCGAGCACGGGATACGAAGTCGACACATCGGCCAGTGATTTGGATGCCTTGATTCTTCACGTTGGCATCGACCAATGTTCGGTGGTCACCTGCTCCTTCGGCG
>Ga0302324_100007392_pt1 | contig 23363 bp, 21 predicted proteins | sample Palsa_T0_1_FD_201949 | JGI IMG/M metagenome (GOLD analysis project Ga0302324, IMG submission 201949) | Peat permafrost microbial communities from Stordalen Mire near Abisko, Sweden - Palsa_T0_1 | ecosystem: Environmental > Terrestrial > Soil > Palsa > Peat permafrost | place: Sweden: Abisko... | reverse complement strand
CGGGGGAAAAGCGCCACGTTTCCGCATTCCGTATGCGGTGGCGTATGCCGCGGGTCTAGCGAGCACCGGCTGGGCCAACCTGACCGGCCATGAGCCGAGAGCGCCGATCGACGCGGTGAAGATGGCGCGCAAGAAAATGTTCGTTTCGCTCGACAAGGCGAAGCGCGACTTGGGATTCAATCCGCAGCCGGTCGAAGGCGCGCTGAAACGCGCGGTCGATTGGTTCCGAGCAAACGGTTACGTGTAATTGCTGGTGTTTGTGGCCGCCGAGCGCCGCGAGTTGCAAGGATTGCTGGGGCATGTTGAGGAGGTCGCGAGAGTCGATTGGCCGCTGGACTTCGCGCGAACCGGCCGGTTGAATGGCCGGGATGTCGCACTGGTGGCGAATGGTCCCGGACCGAAGTTGGCGGGCGACGCGGTGGATGCTGTGGAACAGAACGTAGACGTGGATGCCTTGCTGAGTATCGGATTTTGCGGTGGTCTGGTTGGTTCGCTCCAGGCTTGCGATATTTTTGTCGCGACGGAAGTAGTGGGCTTTGCGCCGGCACTCGCGCCATCCACTTCCCGGCCGTTCAAAACGGGGAAACTTCTGTCGATCGATCGCGTAGTATCCACGGCCGCCGAAAAAGCCGCGTTGGCAAAGAACGCCGACGCAGTGGAAATGGAAGCGGCCGCCGTGGCGGACCGAGCGAAGCGGTACCACGTCCCTTTTTATGCCGTGCGGGTGGTGACCGACACCTTCGAAGAGAGCTTTCCGCTGGATTTTAATGCCGCGCGATCATCCGACGGGCGCTTCAGCCGCGTCAGGATTATTGGGGCTGCCATGCGGCGACCATTCGCGGTGTTTCCAGAACTGATAAAGCTAAACAAAAGAACCAAACGCGCCGCTCGAGCGCTGGGAGATTTTCTTGCCGATTGTCGATTCTGATGCGGTTGCCGCGCCGACCGCCGCGCCTTCTACGATGCGGGCCGCGGTTTACACCGGCGACAGCAAAGTTTCCGTGGAACAGGTCCCAACCCCGGCCATCGGACCGGGCGAACTCCTGATTCAAGTGGAAAGCTGCGGCATCTGCCATACCGATCTCAAAAAGATCGAATATAACCTGCTTGCGCCACCAAGGATTTTTGGCCATGAGACCGCCGGGGTGGTGGCCACCACTGGCCCGGGCGTGCGCGGATTCTCGGCCGGCGATCGGGTGATCGTCTTCCATCACATCCCTTGCCAGGAATGCTTCTACTGCCGTCACAAGCTCTACGCGCAGTGCCCAGTCTACAAAAAGGTGGGCGTTACGGCAGGTTACGAGCCGGCGGGCGGAGGCTTTTCGCAGTATGTGCGCGTGATGGATTGGATCGCCCGGCGCGGCGTGGAGAAGATCCCGGACGGCGTTTCGTACGATCGCGCGTGCTTTGTCGAACCGGTGAACACTTGCCTGAAGGGCGTTGTCCAGTTGGACCCACAACCGGAAGACGTGGTCGTTATACTGGGCCAAGGTCCCATCGGTCTGCTGTTCACCATGCTGATCGGCCGTTCCGGCGCCACCATGGTTGCCACCGACGCGATGCCTTACCGCCGCGAGCTCGCCGTGCGCTTTGGAGCGGCCGCGGCGCTAGATCCGCGTGACTCCGGCTTGCCGGAACGGATCATGGAAATGACGGGCGGGCGCGGGGCCGATGCGGTGATCGTGGCTGCGTCCGCGCCCGGAATCGTGGAACAAGCAGTACGGTACTCGCGGCCCGGCAGCCGGATTCTGCTTTTCGCCCAAACTTCGCATCAGGAGCGCGTGGAACTGTCCGGCGCCGACATCTGCGTGGGAGAGCGCGCCATTTTTGGCTCGTACAGCGCTTCAGTCGATCTTCAGAAACAGTCCGCCGACCTGGTTTTCAGCGGCGCATTGCCGGTAGAGGACTTGATATCGCACCGGTTTGCGCTCGCCGACATTGGGGCTGGAATTGAGCTGGCGTTGCATCCTGAGCCTAAATCATTGAAAATTATAGTGCAGCCTCAGAGGTGGCGATAAAGGGGATGAGGTGATCTTGACTAAAGAAGCCATGGTCTTGGGTGGAGAACCGGTGGTCCGAGTGGAGAAGCACATGAAAGCCGCCGTGCTCTATGGCAAGGAAGACTTGCAGATTGAATCCGTAGCCGTACCAAGCATCGGAGACGGCGACGTACTGGTACGTGTGCAAGCGGCGCTTACCTGCGGGACCGACGTGAAGGTGTTCCGGCGAGGTTATCACGCCCGCATGATCGTTCCGCCGGCGCTGTTCGGGCACGAACTGGCGGGTGATATTGTCGCGATCGGCAAGAAAGTGCGGGGCTTCAAAGTAGGGCAGCGCGTAGTAGCGGCGAATTCAGCGCCGTGCCTGCAATGCTTCTATTGCAAACGGGGCAGCGAGAATTTGTGCGAGGATTTGCTCTTCAACAACGGCGCTTACGCCGAGTATATTCGCATTCCGTCCCGGATCGTGGAGCGGAATATGTACCAAATTCCGGGCCATGTTACTTACCAGGACGCAGCGCTGGTAGAACCGCTGGCCTGCGTGCTGCGCGGGATTGACGAGTTGCCGGTGCGCGCGGGGGACACCATGGCGGTGATCGGCTTGGGGCCCATCGGCCTGATGTTCGTCCGGCTGGCTAAGGCTTACGGCGCCCGGGTGATCGCGCTGGGCCGCCGCAAGACGCAATTGGATCGTGCCTCGGCCATGGGCGCGGATGAGTTGGTGATCTCCGGCGATCCGGGCGAGACGTTGGACAAGGTCCGCGAACTCACCGGCGGACGGGGCGCCGACGTCGCCATTGAGGCGGTGGGTAATCCGGAAGTTTGGGAGATGGCCGCCAAGTGCCTGCGCCGTGGGGGGACGGTCAATTTCTTCGGCGGTTGCCCGAACGATAGCCGCATTCAACTGGATACGCAGTTACTGCACTATTCCGAAATCACCTGCAAAGCGAGTTTCCATCACACCCCCGCGCACATCCGCAAAGCGCTGGACTTCGTGAGCCGCGGCGTGATCACCGCGCGCGACTTCGTTAACCGAGTGGAACCGCTGACGAACCTGCTCGAAGTGATGCGGCACTTGATGAGCCACAACGGTCACATGAAGACCGCGATCATACCCTAAGTGCCCCGTGGCAGAAATTCCGAGACCGCTTACTGACGTGCGCGGCTCAGCCGAACCCGCGCGCGTGAGCAAGCGGACGCTGCTCGCGCCCAAGGACTACGTAAACTCAGCCGAGGCGCTGAGCGGCACGTACACCAAGGTCCAAGCCGGCGAGTACACGCGCTGGCTGGCGACGCACCATTACGAAAACTTCCACGTGGTCAGTTTTCTTTTGCCGAAGCGCCTGCATCAGGACTTCTACAACGTCTATGCGTTCTGCCGCTGGGCGGACGACTTGGGCGACGAAATCGACGACACGGCCGAGAGCCTGCGTCTGCTGGGCTGGTGGCGCGAGGAGTTGGAAGCGATGTACGCGGGGCGCACGCAGCATCCCGTGTTTGTGGCGTTGGAAGGCACGGTCCACAAGTATGCTCTGCCGAAGCAGCTTTTTTCCGATCTGATCAGCGCCTTTGAGCAGGATCAGCGCGTCACGCGTTACGCCAACTGGGAGGAGCTGTTCGGCTACTGCCGGTGCTCGGCGAATCCGGTGGGGCGTTTGGTGCTGCGGCTATGCGGATACTCCGATGACGAACGCGACCGCATGTCGGACGCGACTTGCACGGCGCTGCAGCTCGCCAATTTCTGGCAGGATGTAACGGTGGATCTGGAAAAGGATCGCGTATACTTGCCGCTGGACGTCCTGGCGCGGCACGGATACACGATGGAGGATTTGCGGGCGGGCAAGTTCAATGCCGCGTTTCAAGGCGTGATGCGCGAAGCGATCGATGTGGCGCGAAGGCTTTTCCTGGAAGGCCTGCCGCTGGTCAAAACGGTGGACCGGCGCCTGGCGTTCGACCTGGAGCTGTTCAGCCGCGGTGGCATGCGCGTGCTCGAAAAAATCGCACAGCAAAACTACAACGTGTTCGCGCGGCGCCCGGCGATTTCCAAGCTCGAACGCGCGCAGCTGCTGGTTGGGAGCCTGTGGAACGCGCTCTGAAGGAGTCTTATGCCTTCTCGCGCGGCATCGCTCGCGCGCGCGCTCGAAACTTCTATTATTCGTTTCTGCTCCTTTCCCGCGAACAGCGTGATGCCATGTGCGCGATCTACGCGTTCATGCGCTACTGCGACGATATCAGCGAGGGCGAAGGGGCGTCGCGTGAAGCCATCGAGCGCTGGCGGCGCGATCTGGACTGCGCGCTGGAGGGCAGATACGGCGAAAACCTGCTCTGGCCGGCCTTTCACCATACCGTGCAGCGCTACCGCATCCCGCACGAGTATTTCCACCAGATGATCGACGGCGTCAGCTCGGACCTCGAACCCAAGCAGCTCCAGTCGTTCGATGCGTTGTATCGGTACTGCTACCAAGTGGCGAGCGTGGTTGGCCTGACCATTATTCACATTTTCGGATTTGATTCTCCCGATGCGATCCTGCTCGCCGAGAAGTGCGGGGTTGCTTTCCAGTTGACCAACATTTTGCGCGACGTGCGCGAGGACCGCGAGAACGGACGCGTTTATATCCCGCTAGAAGACATTCGCAAATTCGGCGCGAATCTGGCGACACATGACGAGCGCTTCGTGCGGCTGATGAGCTTCGAGGCCGAGCGCGCGCGCGCTTATTACAACGAGTCGCGGCCCCTGATCGGGCTGGTGCATCCTCGCAGCCGGCCGTCGCTGTGGGCGTTGATCGAGATTTACCGGCGTCTGCTCGGGCGGATCGAGCGGTCCAATTTCGACGTGCTGGAGAAACGCATTCGCGTCCCGACGTGGGAAAAGCTGAGCATTTTGGCCAGCGCGGCCATGCGATAGGGTTGTGGCGCGGACGCCGGCCCATGTCAGGAAACCCCGTGTCAGGAAACCAGGATCACTTGGATGTCGGCGACGTTGGTTCCCGTCGGCCCGGTCTCGATCAAATCGCCGAGCGCGCCGAAAAAACGATACGAGTCGTTGTTTGCCAGATCGGCCGCGGCGTTGCGGCCCAGGGCTTCCGCCCGCGCGACCGTGGTTCCATCGGCGATGGCGCCGGCTGCGCTGGTGGGTCCATCGGAGCCGTCGGTGCCACCGCTCAGAATGACCGTGTCGCGTAATCCCGCGATGGCGATTGCGGCCGCGAGCGCGAACTCCTGATTGCGGCCGCCCCGGCCCTTGCCCCGAATGGTCACGGTGGTTTCGCCGCCTGTAATCACGCAGGCTGGAGGCTTTAGCGGCCGGCCCGACGCTCGAATCTCTTGCGCAATGCCCGCGTGAACCCTGGCCGCTTCCCGCGCTTCGCCCTCGAGAAATGTCGAGAGCACCAGCGTGTTGAATCCCAGCCGGCGAGCCTCGCTCGCCGCCGCATCCACCGCCAGCGCATTACTGCCGACGATCACGTTGCGGGTCTTGCGGAAAATATTGTCGCCGGGTTTCGGAGTTTCCCCTGTTGCGGACGTGATGCGCTCGCGCACCGCGCGCGGCAGCTTGTTCCAGATCCGGTACTTCTCGAAGATCGCGCGCGCATCATCGAATGTTGTGGGATCGGGCACGGTGGGCCCGGAGCCAATCACGTCCAGATCGTCGCCGATCACGTCCGAAAGAATGAGGGTGAGCAGCGTCGCCGGATACGCCAGCCGCGCCAGTTGCCCGCCCTTGATCAGCGAGATATGTTTCCGCGCGCAATTCACCTCGTGGATATTGGCGCCACAGTGCAGCAATAATTGCGTGACCGCCTGTTTTTCAGCCAGCGTGATGGGGGGCGCAGGCAACGGCAACAGCGCCGATGCGCCGCCCGAGATCAGACAGATGATCAAATCGCCGGGCCCGGCTTCGCTCGCGATGCGGGCGATGCGTTTTGCGCCTGCGACGCCGCGCCGATCTGGGATCGGATGGCCAGCCTGGTTGATTTCGATGCGGCGCAGTTTAGCGGCATTTGGCGCGTTGGCATTCGGCGCGTTAATCAGCGCGGCGGTAATGCGCCGGCCGAGCAGCCGTTCCATGGCCACGGCCATTCGCGCGCCGGCCTTGCCCGCGCCAATTATGTAAACGTTCGCGAAAGAACTCAGGCGATAACGCTCGCCGCCCGCGACCAGCACATCGTTCTCGAGGCGCACGTGCCGCAACACCGCCTGCACCGGATCGGCAGCTCGGAGCGCAGCATGAAAAATGCGAAGCGCCTGGCGTTGCAGGCCGCGCAGGGAAGACGTCATCTAGAAAATCGGCAGCTTCAAAATCTCAGCCACCACGGCTGCCGGGTCATCGGTGTCCGCTTCGATCCGGTACTCGGCTTTGCTGTAGGTATCGCGGCGGTCATCGTACAGCTGGCGGAATTTGTCGGGATCCCGCGCCAGCGGCCGATGCGTCTGGCCCTCGAGGCGCGTGGAGATCCGCGGGAAAGAACAATCCAGCCACAGCGTGACGCCGCGCTCCTCGAGCAGCTTTTGAGTCTCCGGGGCGGCAAAGGCGCCGCCGCCCAACGCCAGCACCATGGGCCTTCCCGCTTCAACCTCGCGCACCCGCTTGTGAATGGCATCCCGCTCGATCCTGCGGAATTCGGGCTCGCCGCGCGTCTCGAAAATTTCGGCGATGGATAGGCCCTGCGCTTGCTCGATGTCTTCGTCGATATCAGCGAACGGCCAGCCCAGCTCATCGGCGAGCAAGCGGCCCACGGCCGATTTACCCGACCCCATGAAGCCGACCAGGTACAGGCCCGGCGTGCGCTTTAGCTTCAGTAACATTCGTTCACCAAGGTCCGCGTAGGCATGTTCCCATAGCTTCGCATGCATCCGCAACCAGGCGTGCAAACTGTTCGCCTCAAGCCGCATAATGGTACTCATGCAGGAAGAGCTGTTACCGCTTTTTCCGCTCCAAGTGGTCCTGTTTCCGCGGACGCCGTTGCCGCTGCACATCTTCGAGGAGCGCTACAAACAGATGATTGCCGACGTGTCGCGCGCTCACTCGGAGTTCGGCGTGGTGCTGGCCGGAGAAAAAGGCATCGTGAATACAGGGTGCTCGGCTACGGTAGAGAAAGTTCTCAAAACATATCCCGACGGACGCATGGATCTGATCAGCATCGGCCGCCGGCGGTTTGAAATCATCCTGCTGAACGACGAAAAATCATATTTGCGCGGCGCGGTGGAATATTTCGACGATGAGGGCTCCGACCCCATCCCTCCGGAGGTCCGCGAGCGCGTGTTTGACTCGTACAACGATCTGCGTTCGCTGCAGGAATCCGAGCCCCTGCACGAGCCCGAGCTGAGCGATCCGCAGCTCAGCTTTCAGCTGGCGCAAGTGGTGCCGGACCTGGATTTTCGCCAGATGCTGCTGGCCACGCGATCGGAAGCGGACCGCATGCGGCGGCTGGCCGAGTTCTTCCCCAGCTACAGCTCGCGCCAGCGTCAGATTCAGCATGCGCGCTCGGTCGCACCCACCAACGGACACGCCAAGAGGCCGCCGGGCGTGTGAGGCTGAGCGATTGAGGATTGGGCAACACCAAAACCTGATCGTCGACGCCGACGACACGCTCTGGGAAAACAACATTTACTTCGAGCGCGCGTTTGACGATTTCTGCGATTTTCTCGCGCACTCCGAGCGTTCCCCGGCCCAGGTCCGCGCCGTGCTGGACGAAATCGAGATTGTCAACAGCAAGACGCACGGTTATGGAACCGCGAATTTCGCGCGCAACCTAACCGAGTGCTATCACAGATTGGTGGAGCGCGACGTCAGCCCGGACGATTTGCCACGCATCATGAGCTTCACCGAGCAGATCCTGCATCATCCCATCGAGATCATTGCGGGCGTGGAGGAGACGCTGGCGTATCTGGCCGGCCGGCACTCGCTGACGCTGTTCACCAAAGGCGATCCCGAGGAACAGAAGCTGAAGCTGGATCGCTCGGGTTTGGCCATTTATTTCGGCCACACCGCGATCGTGAAGGAGAAGGACGCGGCCTCCTACGGGGCGCTGATTCGCGAGCGCCAACTGGATCCCGCGCACAGCTGGATGATCGGCAACTCGCCGAAGTCGGACATCAATCCCGCGCTAGAGGCGGGCCTCCACGCGGTTTTCGTGCCGCATGATCGGACCTGGGGGCTGGAACTCGCCGAGTTAAGGGAAGGCCCGGGGCGATTGTTGCGCGTTGGGCGGTTTGAAGAGCTGAAGGAATATTTTTGAAACCGCTTGCTAACGCGCGCGGCTCGGTTTAATAGGCTGCCTGCGTCGAGATCAGAGCCGCCGGCGAAATCTGCGGAACTACACGCGCGAAATAATTCTGGTCCGAGAGATTCTTGTAGACCGCGCCCGCGACGCCGGAGGCGACCGGTCCACTCACCGAGTGCCCGCCAGTCAACAGAACCACCACCGTCAGCTTGCGACCGGCGATCTCGTTGTACGAACCAAACCAGCCCAGGTGCGTGGGCGAACGGTTGTCGGTGCAGGTTCCCGTCTTGCCGAAGATGGGTTCGGTGGCGCTGAACCCCGCCCGGCGCGCGGTCCCATATTCCACGGCGCCCATCATGCCCGGCTTGATGTCCCCCAGCCACTGGGAAATGTTGAGCTGCCGCTTGACCTGCGGAGCGAACTGATCGATTTCGGCCTGCGAGCCCGGATGCTGCAGGTAGTAGAGCGTTCCGCCGTTGGCCACCGCCGACACGATCGCGGTGAGCTCCAGCGGCGTCATCGAAAAACCTTCGCCGAAACTGGTCATCATCCCCAGGCCGTCGGAGGGAGCGGTTTCGGCAATCAAGCCGGGCTGCTCGCCCCCGATATTCAGTCCCGCCTTCTCACCTAGGCCGAACATCTGGCCGTACTGGACAATCCTGTCGTACCCAAGTTTCTCGCCGATGGATGCGAAATAGATGTTGATGGAGCGCGCCATCGCTTCCGTCAGATCCACCGAATGCCGCTTGGTGAGCCGCAGCGAGGTTTGCTGGTTGATGATGCCTTCGTTCAAACCGGCCAGCGCCGCGACAATCTTGATGGTGGAGCATGGCTCGTAGGCGCCTTGCAATGCCAGCTTCTGGTTCACGATGGTCAAAATTCGCCCGGTGTTCGGATCGGCCACAACCACAGCGCCGTTATACGGCCCCAGCGCCTGCACGGCGGCCCGCCGGACCATCAGATCCTCGCCATCCACCGAATCGCCGATGGTGGAATCCGCGAAGGTGGGGGTGGCCCACGGGCTCGATACCGTTCGTTTATTGGCAACCGTGGAAAGGTGGCTGGTGCTCGGCCGGGCGGCGTAGGCTACCCTTTGCGCCTTTGCCGTGGGGGCAGTGGTGGTATGCACTGCGCGGCGGCGTTTCTTACGGGTTGTGGTGGTGCCAAATGCTGAACTGGCCAGGAGCGAAGACGCCAGAAGAACAACCAGAAGACGTTGAGGCATAGGCTAAACTGAATCCTTTATTAAGATTCCACAATGCGCCACTTGAGAAACAGATTGCAAACCGTTCCCACATTATGAGTTGTCGGCAGATTTTCGTCAAGACTTGAGTTCTGCCGGGCTTTTGTTTTGTGCTTTTAGTGTACTCCATCTCACTAAGTTCTGAAAGGACTTATCGGCGGCGTTCGAGGCCGCTACCGGTCCGGCCCGATCCATTCCCGCCGCAAATCACCTGATGTACAATGAAACCGCTGGCCCGGAGGGTGCTTCGCCGTGATCGTACCGCCCAACCCGATATTTACCGCTCGCGAAACGCACGGGCGCGTGCTTCGTTCCGGGAACCGCCTGATCGCCCATAGCCAGGATGCGGGCTGGCGCTCGCTCCACGCAGCCATCTTGGAGGAAGCGCCATTCCAGGCGACTGAGCGGCCCATCCGCCATCCTTCGCTGATCTATCATTTGAGCCGGCCCACGCAGGTGACGCGCAGGATTGAAGGCGCCGCGCATGAAACCGCGCTTATCGGACCCCGCCGCATTTGCCTGACGCCGGGCGAGGCCACCTCCCAGTGGCAGCACGCGGGACATCCCGAGATCCTGCAAGTGTACCTGCGCCAGTCCGTTTACGAAGCGGCGGTGACCGAGATCTACGGCTGCGACAGCTCGGGCGCGGAACTGGTGCCCCGATTCGCCATTCTGGACCCGCTGCTTGAACAACTCGCCATCGCCATCACCAACGCATTGCGCGATGGCGCCGCGGAGGACGGGTTGTACATCGACACCGTGGCGCAGATGATGGCCGTGCACTTGGCGCGCTCGCATTCGTCGCGGTCGCGGCCGGTGCGCATTCTTCCGGCCAAGCCGCTGTCGGGTTGGAAAATGCGGCGCGTGATCGACTACATCGAGGACAATCTCGACGGCGATCTCAGCCTGCAGGCCATGGCCGCCGAGGTGGACATCAGTCCGCTGTATCTGGCGCGCGCGTTCAAGTCAGCGGTGGGGCAGTCGCCGCATCAGTACGTGCTGGCGCGGCGGATCGAGCGGGCCAAGGAACTGCTGCGCAACACGGATTTGCCGGTGGTGGACGTGGCGCTGTCGTCGGGATTCTCGTCGCAGAGCCACTTGTCGCACTGGTTTATCCGGCAGGTGGGAGTTTCGCCGGCGGTGTATCGAAGGCAAGGGGCGTCGTAAGCCATTTTTGCGATAGGCCGGAACCTAGACTGTTTCGGGCATAACTCGACGCCGGATACCCACGGTGGAGGCGCGGCGCGTTTCTTCACGGTGCGCCGAATGCCTGACCATCCGAGGAGAGGGCCGCAGGTATCCGCTAAATCTGCTTGGCAGATTTAGCGGACTGCCGGGCCGCAGACCCCGATTGAAGCCCGTGCTAGGCTCGGACAATGGAGCCGCTTAAGCTCGAAATAACCCCAATCCGCGCTGCGAGCGACCCACCATTACGGAGCAAAGCGTACCAGGAAGAACTTCACGCCCTGGCGGAAACGATCGAGGCAGAGGGGTTCACGGTTGGCGTTAGGCTTGAGCTGATCGAAGCCGCAGGTGGCAATTCACAAGATATGGCCACCTATCTGGGGTTGATTGTCCAGCTCGCGCATAGTCCAGCAGCGGGAGCGATCGCGACCGCTATAGCTGGATGGCTTGGGGCCAGGTATGGCCGCAAAATTCGGCTCAAGGTTACCCCGGACAGCGTCGAGGTGGAGGCGCAGACTGAGAGGCAAGTGCGGCGGCTGTTAGAGCAAGCGAGAGAGATCCAGCAGCGGAGGGAAGCGAAGGTGATCCGTGAGCCGTGAGCTCGTTGTAATCGACCATGTCAGTATCGCTGTTCCGTCAGTGGTCGCCGGGGCCGGAAAGTCGGCCTCGCTCCGCTTTGTCGAATTCTCAGCGGTCGACATCGGTAGCCGGAATAGGCGGACGGCATGCGTCCGGGCAGCCGGGGCTTCTGAGGTGAGATTGTGAAACCACGATATTTGAACAATTAATCGGGGGAATGAAAAATGAGTAGAGTGGAGGAATTATCAAAGGCGATCCTCACGGACCTTCTGGCGGATTTTTCGGATCGAGCCTTAACCGCAAACGATTTGAGCAATGGCTACGTCGGCGTGACTCTCTCGGCGATCAGGCAAAAGTGCTGCGCTGAAGCGTCGGCACCCTCGGTCGATTTCGACCTGGCCCTAAAGGAGCTGGAGGAAGGTGAGTTAATCCAGACGGGCCCGATGGTTCCCTTCGACAACCTCCCAATTCATCGCTCATTGTCCTTGGCAGCCGTAGTAAATACGAGTACACGTATCTAACTGAAAAAGGATACAAGGCCGCTCAGAAAAACCAGTCGCATAAGAGCCCGAGAGCTCCCAGAGTTCACATTTCGGGCGGAAACTTTCATCAATCCCAGATTGGGATTGGAAGCCACATAACGCAAGCGATGACGAGCACACACGTTGACACCTCGGTATTGACCGAGCTCCGCAGAGCGATTGAAAAGAGCGGAATTGAGAGTAGCGCCCAAGCACAGCTTCTTGTTGCCATCGAAGCGATGCAGAAAGCCCACAACACGCCACGCTTCGTCGATCACTACAAAGAATTCATTGCGCTCGCCGCAAACTATATGACCATCATCGGCCCGTTCCTGCCCGCACTATCCGACCTGCTGAGGGGCTCGCACTCGTGAACCAGGCATTTGCACCATGCCAAGCCCTACGGAGCCTCGGCGAATGATGCGAAACCTTGTGAAACAAGATGGCCGCCCTCGATGAGCAACCGCAGTTTTTGCGGGACGCTTTCGTCGGGGATTATCTTCACCCGGTGTGCGATGTTTCCAGCGTGCTTCTAGCGGCGAAGTCGAGCACAGTTGAACCTGCTCGCGCGACTTGGAAGTTCTCCAGAACCTCTTCCAGGGGCCTCGACAAGCCGACACGGGAACGCGCCTACCGGGCGTTTTGCTGCCGTGTATCGAAGGCGAGGGGCGTAGAAACAGAGACCGGCGAGGGCGTCCGCCCACGGCGAGTCCCGGCGCTAGCAAACGGCCAACAGCTTTTCCTTGAGCGCCGCTTGCAGCTCGGGCGACAATTTCTGTCCGTCGTGCGCCACATAGAACACGTCAATGGCGCGATGGCCCTTGGTATCGATCAAGACGACATCGATGTTGCAGGCAGTGGACGAGAAAACAGTGGCGAGGTTGTAGAGCAATCCCGGCCGGTCTTCGGCCACGATCTCCACCAGCGTCGCGGTCTCGCAAGCGTCGGAATCAAAATGCACCAGCGGAGGCGCGCCGCGCCTTTTCGGATCCGGTTGCGCCCGATCGCGCAGCAGCCGCTGATCGTCGGTCTTGCCGAGCGCCACGCGGCGGATCGAATCCAGCAGCCGCTCGGATTCGGGCGGATTGAGTTCCAGCGTCCGCCGCGGGTCCGCGAACACGAAGGTATCCAAGATGATGCCGCGCGCGTTGGAAAACGCCTCGGCTTTCAGAATGTCGAGACCGAAACTCGTAATCGCGCCCGCGAACGAGGCAAAGAGCGCCGGCATGTCGCGCGCGATCACCGTCAGCCGGAAGGCGCCTTCTATGCGATCGAGTTGCACGGCCACGCCCGTGGGGCGGCTCTCCTCGTAGAGACGCAGGTGTTCCTCGATATCGTTGGCCGAATGCGCGCGCAGGTAGCGCACCGGGAAACCCTTAATGAATGCGGGCCGGCCGGGGACACTGACGGGCACCTCCTGAATGCGATCGGTTTCAAGCTCGCGCGTGAGCTCGTGCTGCGTGACTTCGTAAACACGCCACAGGCGCTCCAGCCGCCAGGGAGTCATGGTGTCCGAACTCATGGAAGCGAGGCCCGAGTAGGTCAGAATCGTGAGCAGCTTCAAACGCTCGATGGTTCCAACGCGCTCGGAGAGCTGGCGGGCCGTGGCGGGATCATCCACGTCGCGGCCGCTCATTACCTCCGCAAGGTCCAGTTGGTGCTCAATCAGGAAGTGGATTTCGCGCTGTTCCTCGGCCGGCACGCGGATGCGTTCCATGGCCTGGCGGGCAAGGGCGATCGAGGACTGCACCGGGTCGCTATTGGGCGCGCCCCAGCCGGCACCATCAAACAACAGCGCGAACGCCAGCACAGCCCGATTCTCAAGCTCGGAAGAAAGCTGAGAGAACCTCCGCCGCGCCGGGTCGGCCGTGGAGCGCAGTTCGGTGGCGCGCTCCAGTGCCATCAGGGCTTTCTCATCGGCGGTGTAGCGATCCTCGGATGCAGGCTGCACTAGATCGGCGATGGGCTTCATTTCGGGAAACAACGCCGTCAACAATCCCGTATATTGCAGAGCGCGAATCGCCAGAGCGGCGTGCGGCAGGGAAAGAATACTTTCGATGTTGGCCCACATGGGGCGCGGCTGGCCGCAGTAGGCGGCGAATAGGCCGCTGGCAGCTTCCAACCGCCGCTCGGTCTCGGGAGCAGGCCGAATCCCATGCCGGCCGATGAATTCGAGAAGGCGGAGCACCACCGCGGGATCGCTATCGAGTTGCGAGGGATTGCGCAAGAGCACGTGCTCGCGCGACACCGTGAATTCGCTGTTCGACAACCGCGACCGCCAATCGCGAAAATTTCCCGCCAGCGAGCCTGGCGTTTTTTCGAACGAATCCAGCGCACGGCGGGCTGCGTTGAAAATCACCCAGCCGTGCCGAAAATATTCGCGCATCAGTTCTGTGTTTGAGGCGTCCGTGTTTGAGGCGTCCGCGTTGGAGGTGGCGCGCGTGAACGGCTGCGCCAGAAGCTTCTCCTGCGCTTCGATGTCCAGCAGGTTGCGATCACTCGCGGCCTGATAGTGCAGAAAGCAACGGATAGAAGAAAGAAATGCGCCAGCGTCCGCTAACTGGAGGCTCGCGTGCGGCGCGCGTTCCGGCCCTAGATGGGCCAGGGATCCAACCAGGTGGAAATCACGCAGGCCACCGGGACACTCCTTGATGTCGGGCTCGCGGTGGTGCAGAGTGTTCTGATACCGGGCGTGGCGGACGCGCGTGAGCTCGACGAGATGCTGGCTCAACTTTGAACCGTGCTTTTCCAGAAACGCCGGCCACTTGCCGGCAAATCGCTCATGCAGCGCGGCGTCGCCGGCCAGAAAGCGTAAATCCAAAAGGTTGATGCTCAAATCGATGTTCTGCTCGCGAAACTCCAGGCACTCCCCCAGCGTGCGAACCGTGTGATTCAGCCGCAGCCCGGCATCCCACAACAATCGCACGCATTCCGCAAGAGGCTCGCGCAGAGAAATCCAAGGCGACTCGCCTTCCAGGAGCACAAGAACGTCGACTGCGGCGTAGGGAAACGATTCGCGGCGCCCATATCCTCCCGCGGCCAGCATCACCGCGCCCTGCGGAAGCACCGGCTGGATAGAGGCGCGGTATGCTTCCACGGCGATCGCGTCAATTCTTTCGCTCAATCCGGTCAGGACGGAAGCGGCATTTCCGGTTCTGAAAAACTCCCGCTCGATTTCACGCCACGATGGGCTCGACTGTAGCTTCTGCAAGCTTGGCGCGGAGGAATCCGCAATGCGATCCATCAACTTCAGTATCTCGCAGCAGACTCAGCGAGAAAGCGCGTTATGAGCTCAATCCAAATTATCTATTGGCGGCAGCGTGGTCTTCTTCGGCCAAAGGGCCACGCGAGCGCTTCCGTCTATGATAAGGTCAGTTAAACGAAAATCAGCTCCAGGTCGAGCCACACAACTAACTCTTTTGAAGGGATAGATGATAATGGCTGACAACGCACTTCAAATTTTGAGACTCAGCGCCAGGCTGGCTGTTGCCGCGGGCATAATCGCGATCATGCTGGCGCCTTGCCTGGGCCAGGAAGGACCCAAACCGGATCCGGCGGGCCTCGCGACCGGCGACAAGACGAATGTAGTCGACGCCGGAGGCAACGCCTTCGTGGTCGCTGAGCCGACCGATAAGGCAGCGCCCGACTACGCGCAGAAGAAGAAGGATTTTGACGAGTTCCAGGCGCAAGCCGCCAAGGAGCCGCTGGCCGTGAAACTCGCCGACGCGACAGGCCACGTCCGAGTGGCCACCAATTTTGCGTGGACCCTCAACACCGGATATTTGGTGCTCTTCATGCAGGCCGGCTTCGCGCTTCTGACCTGCGGGCTGGTCAGAAAGAAAAATGCCGGGCATCTGATGATGCTGAACTTCGCGGCGTACGTCTTCGCATTTATCGCATATTACGCGGTAGGATATGCGTTCCAGTTCGGCGCCATGGCGGTGAACGCGGCGCCTGGAAATCTGGGGGGGACTCCGACATTGAATCACTTTCTGCTGGGAAACGGCCTCTGGGGATTTCTTGGAGGAAAGGGCTTTTTCATGGCCGGACCCGCCTACGATGCCGGGAGCAATGTCCTGGCGCTGTTTGAAGTGGTGTTCATGGAGACTGCGGGGTACATTATTGTCGGCTCCATCTGCGAACGTATATCCTTCTGGTCTTTCCTGTTGTGCGAATTGTTCATCGGCGCGATACTCTATCCGGTGTTCGGTTGCTGGGTTTGGGGCGGGGGTTGGATGTCGCAGCTTGGCACTACGATGGGGCTGGGGCATGGATATGTCGATTTCGCCGGCTCTACCGTGGTGCATGCCGTGGGCGGTTTCTGCGCCATGGCGCTCTCGGTAATTTTAGGACCGCGCCTTGGCAAGTACGGACCGGATGGGAAGCCGCGCGCTTTTCCGGCGCACAATCTGGTCTACGTAGTTATCGGGACCTTCGTGCTGCTTTTCGGCTGGATGGGTTTCAACCCGGGATCTACCCTGGGCGCCACCGACCTTCGCATTTCGGTGATCGCGATCAACACCAATCTGGCCGCGATCTCGGGCTCGGCGACCGCGATGCTCTTTTGGTACTGGAAATTTGGCAAGCCGGATGTCACGATGGCATGCAACGGCATGCTCGCGGGCCTGGTTGCCATCACCGCGCCCTGCGCGTTCGTGGGACCGACTTCGGCATTCATCATCGGCGTTCTCGCCGGCCTGGTGGTCTGCCTGGGGGTTCTGTTCAACGACAACGTGACCAAGATCGACGATCCCTGCGGCGCGATTTCGGTGCACGGCTTCTGCGGAGTGCTGGGCAGCATTTGTCTCGGGCTGTTTGCCGACGGCACGTATGGCGCAGGATGGAACGGCGTGGGAGCGGCCAGCTATCTGGGGCAGACCGGCCGGGGTGTCAGCGGGTTATTCTACGGCGATACCAAACAGTTCCTGGTCCAGGTGATGGGCGCCGCGATCTGCGCCGGATGGGCCTTCGGCGCCACTTTCATCGTGTTCAAGGTGGTGAACGGGGTGAAATCGATGCGGGTCTCGAATGAGGTCGAGCTGGAAGGGCTGGATGTCCCCGAGTTTGGAATGCAGGGCTATCCCGAAGATGCGATCAGCGTTACGGCGTCGTAAACCGCTTCGAGAATGGAAACCATATGAAAAAAATCGAGGCCATTATCCAGCCCCACAAGCTGGACGAGGTGAAGGAGGCCCTGATCGGCATCGGCGTGGAGGGCATCACAATTTCGGAGGTGCGCGGCCACGGCCGCCAGAAGGGTCACACAGAGATGTATCGTGGAACGGAATACACGGTCGACTTCCTGCCGAAGGTGAAGCTCGAAATCTTCGTGCCGGACGCGCGCGCGGAGCAGGTGGTCGAATCGCTGACCGCCGCCGCCAGATCCGGAAAGATCGGCGACGGAAAGATCTTCATCTCCACTATTGAAGAAGCCGTCCGTATCCGCAATGGCGACCGCGGAGAAGGCGCGCTCTAATCCGCTCGCTCATGGCGGCGCTCAGGCCTATGCGTTAATGGAGTAATGGCCGACGAAGCCGTACAGCCGTTTGAAACCATCGAGAGCGCTCACGAATTCATGGTGGTACTCGAAAGCGTCATCGCTCAAACTCAGAGCGAACTCCAAGCCATGCTGACCGATGTCAGCGACGAGCGGCGCACGGAGGCGCTGCGGCTGGCGCTGTTCAAGATATCGCAACTGGATGCGCACACGCGCAAAAGCCGCCGCATCTTGAACGATCTCGGGCTCATCCGGTCGCTACTGGTGCGCGGCTGAAATCCTATTCGATTTCGAAATTGGCCGAGCGTTGGAACTCTTTCCCGTCGTTATCCCGAGCCTTGATTTCGAGCACGTAAGAGCCTGGCGTGAGCGACGCGGTGGGTATCTTGCCGGCTAGGGGAAGCACCGGGTCCCCGGTCCCCTTCGCGGGAACGTCCACCGGCAGCAGACCTGTGTCTTCCTTCGGCTGTCCGGTCTTATCCAACACCCTCAGTTGAAAGGCGACCACGGGAATTTTTGACGGTGCGGCGTTTACCAGCAAGGGTTCATAGATCTCGATATAGAAAGCCGCGAAGTCCGTCTTCTTGAAATGATTGGAACCCGAAGGCACCAGCTGCATGCCTTGCGCGATCAGCGGCACGCGATCTTCCAGCAACAGCGCATCCAGGCCGGTTCCCAAATCGGAGGCGCGCCGCGCTTCCTTGCTCAATGCCACGCCGCTCATGCTGAACTGCTTCGCGTCGTAAGGTTCAACCACCAGCGGCATCTCGATCTTTCCAAAACTCTCACCGCCGGAGGCATACACAACTTTCAAATTGTACTTGCCCGACGCGACGTCGAACTGGCTTTCGTAATGCATCGGTTTCTCCTTGAACGCTTCCGCCAGCTTCTTGTCGTCGAAATCCAGGTTCAGAGTGTCGCTGAAGCGCGCCCCGACCGAGCCGTCCGGAAGATATGCCAGACCAAGAATATTGACCGCTGCATGAAACTTGCCCTTCACCTTTTCGAATTTCAGATCGCCGGTCGCAATCTCCAGCGCGACGTTGACGCGCGCCACATTCGGCGAAGTGTAAAAAAACGGGAGCTGCATCGACCCGGTAACATTCCCCGCCTGTGCCGCGGCCGCGCGAACCTCCAGACTCTTCTCGGTGGTGTTGCCCGCCAGCAGATCCACGGGCTTCAAGTTGCAGTAGCCGGTCCGCGCGCGAACTTCCGTGCCTCCCCGATCCACCTTCACCTTAAGCGTGTGACAGCTTCCCTGTTGCGAATCCGGAGGCGTGTAGCCGAGGATGTAATATTCATTTTGATCCTTGCCGATCTTCTCCATTCCGCTGAGTAAATCGTTGGTCTCGTGAATCACGAATCCGCCCGTGCCTCCGGCCAACATGAACATGATGTTCTGGTTCGTGGTGGTACCCTCCGGTGGTTGCGGAATGATCATGCGCGCCTGGCTGCTCGGATTCGACCAGGGCGAGTTGCTGCCATAAGGATTCAGGCTTGTTCCGCTTGTTCCGGTCGATCCGGTTGATCCGCCTCGTCCGGTCGAACCTGTTGAGCCGCCCGATGGCGCACCGCCCACGGTGCCGCCGGTCCCGCCGCTCCCACCCGAATGACCGCCACCACCAGCCCCCGCACCGCCGCCACCAGCTGCCCCTCCGCCGCCGGCCCCACCGCCACTGTGCTGCGGCATGAAGAAGGCCATGCCACCCGGCTGATACGCGGCCAGCACAAAACGCACGCCCGAATCCGGAGCAGTTAAGCCGGCCACCGGCGTCGCCGCCACGAGCCCACGCACGTCGATCGGGTAGATGGCGACGTTCGACTTATTGCACGCGCTGATCACGGCGCTGGCTTCGGACATGATCTCCGGCGTAAGCGGAAAGCCGCCGGTGATCAAGATAACCGTCTTGCGGCCGGGCACCGAGCTCAGTCCCTTGGCGAGATCCTTCAAAGCGTAGAGCACGTCGCGCGCGCCAAAGTTCGCCATGGCGGTGCTCAACTGCGGCGCTCCCGCGTCCGAGGCGTTGGGAGCCACCGCTGATAACTTGATCCCGTTCACGACGTTCTTCAACCGCTCGGTATCGTCGGTGAAGTTTTGCGCGATCTGCAGAGCGCCCCCGAAATTGGCGATGGCCATCAGCCGGTTCGGCCCGCCGTTGGATTGGATGAATTTGGCCGCGGCCTGCCGGGCGCGCGCCTGATCGCCAAAATCCATGGTCGAGTTATCGAACAACAACACTAGATAGCGTTTTTGCGAGTTCGGGCCCGAGGCCGGATCGGATTCCGACGAAAAGCTCTTGATGGTCTGCTCCTTGCCATCCTCCCAAACCTTAAACTCCTTGGCGGTGAGGTCGCGGACATAATTCCCTTTCTTGTCGGTGACCACGGTATCCACGAGAACCAGCCGGGTCTCGGTTCGGATGACACCTCCCGAGTCGGCCGGAGCCTGCGCGCGAGCCGCCGGATAAACAGCCGCCAGCGCGAGCAGCGCGGCGAAACAAATCATGCGCTGAAAATTCACGATCGCACCTCCACCCAGAAATGTACCAGCAAAAAATTCATCAGGGAATCTCGACGACGCCGTTGCGCGCCGCCATGCTCTGCCCTTCCGAATCCCGCACCACCAGCCGGATCACATAGCTTCCCGGCGCCACGTCAAAGTTCGTCCTCACGGTAATGCCCGAATTCAGGAGCTTCTCCAGAGTCGGATCCAGCAGACGCAACTCTACCACCTTTTGCATGCCGGTGATGTAGTTTCCGTTGCGGTCGAACACGCCCGAAAGTACCGTCAGGTTGTCGTTGTTGCGTCCGTCCGACTTGCGAAAACGAAGACTCTTCAGATTCACGCGCGCCAGCACGGCGATCTTGGCCGCGACATCGCTCGATTTGAAGAATTGCATGTGCAATTCGACCGGGATGTCCTGCAGTTCGTCGCGCGAAAACAGCGCTTCTTGGATTTCGCGCTTGGCGTCCTCCTCGGGATCGGGCAAATGCTTGGGTGCGTAATATCCGCGCCGCGCTTGTAAGTCCAGCCCACGCGAAGTTACCAGCTTCACTTTGAGAGCGTGATAGGTTCCATCCAGCTTCAAGTTTTGCGGGGAAAATCCCAGCACATAAACAAATTCGGGAGCCGCGGCTACCTGCCCGAAACCCGCCTTCAAGTCATTATTATTGTGGAAGTATCGGCCGCCCGTCGCGTCGGCCAGTTCTTCCATGATTCCTTCCTCCGCGATCGCGCTTTGGCGTTGATATTGCGCCTTCGCCATCATAACGTCCGCACCACCTTGGGTACCGGGCGTGCTTGCGTCGCCCCCCGCAATATAGGTGTAAAGCCCGCGTGCATTCAGCGAACTAATGCGCACATTCGCGCGAATTGCGCGGTCCATGATGTCCGTCTCCTCCTGGTGCAGATCGTCAGGAAGGTAAACTCCCGGGGAGACAAAGATCAAGCTTCGATCCCCCGGGGCTGAAGTGAGCCGCCGAATCGCATCCACCAACACCGTCAGTGCCAGGCGCGCATCGCGGTCGCCGAGGCTCACAATGTGATTCGCCGTCGCCTGCACAACGACTTCGGCATTTTGCATGGCTTGCGCCGCCGTCTCGCCAGGCGGTGGCGGCTCGCAGGTTGCCAGCACTTCCGTGGCCGCGGCCTGCTTAGCAAACTGATCGTTTTTGTTCGCGATCAGATCCGCCATGTAATAGGTGAGGTCCGGGCATTCCGTTCCTGGAGCCCCGATGGTTGGCCGCGACATCAGCTTGAGCAGCGCCTCGTGCAATTTCGCGCGGTCGTCTGTGAAATCCAGATTGCCCTGCCCCGAAGTGGTGAAGATGGCGGCGCGCGTGGTGGCATCCAGAGTTTCGCTCAAATGACGATCGGCCGCCTGGCGAACTTGGATCAAATCCGCCGTGCTGGTGTGCACGTCGTCAAACAGGTAGATCACAAAACGCTGGGCGATCGCGGAAGGCGGTTTGGCGGCAGCCCCGGTTGCTCCAGTCGCGTTTTCGAGCGCGGCTTCATCGGTGGCCACCTCCGCCGGAATCACTGCCTCGCCGGCCTTTTCCACGGAGAATTTGGAGATGACCTGCGGTTTGCCCTTGTCGAAGAGCTGGAAGTCTTCCTTCTGGAGCGTCCCGATAGCTTTCCCTTTCGCATCGCGAACCACCACCGGGACCATCACCAGGTTCACTTTCGTACTGAACGTGGCCGGCGCGTCGCGCGAAGACATCTCGGGCGCGTTTTGGGCGGGAGTGACGGGGGCCTGTCCACGAGACTCGATTCCAGAGAGTAAGCCAAGCAGGAACAGAACCGCGGCCGCGTGTCTTACTTGCATTGGGAGCCAACTCCTCTACTGGTGGCCAATTTTACTGCATTTTCGCATAATGGACACATGTCCCGCGCGTGGTGCTTCGTGGCTGCTCTCTCCATCATGATTGGGGCGCCGCTCGCGGCCCAACCTTCTCCTGCCCAACCTTCTCCTGAACAGGTGGATCGCTTCTTCGACGAAGTCTACTTCAAGTTCAACCCCACGGCGGGCACCGCATCCGGCTTCCACCAATATGACGCGCAGCTCGAAGACTATTCGAAGGCTGCTCTGGACGCCAATATCAAGGCCTTGCATCGCGCCGAGCGGGAATTCGGGGCGCTGCCAGCCGATCCCGACCGGGATCTGATCCTGAATTACATCTGCGCCACGCTCCTGGATATGGAAAAGGTTCGGACCTGGCAAAGGAACCCCGACGTCTATTCGAGCGGAGTGACCGGCAGCATTTTCGTCATCATGAGCCGCAACTTCGCGCCCGCGCCGGATCGCCTGAAATCCGTCATTGCGCGCGAGCGCCAGATCCCGGCGGTGTTCGAAGCCGCCCGCGCCAATCTCAAGAATCCGCCCCACATCTACACCGACATCGCAATTGAGCAGCTGCCGGGCATCGTCAGTTTCTTCGAGAACGACGTTCCCGCGGCCTTCAAAGAGGTGACGGACCAGAAGCTGCGCGCCGAATTTGAACAATCCAACGGCATGGCCATCGACGCGTTGAAACGCTACCAAACCTTTTTGCAAAAAGAGCTGCTGGCCCGCTCCGGCGGCGACTTTCGCCTGGGCGGCGAACTTTTTCGCAAGAAGCTTCTCTACGAAGAAATGGTCGACCTGCCGCTCGACAGGCTGCTGGAAATCGGCATGGCCGACCTGCGCCGGAACCAGGAAGCTTTTAAGCAGACCGCCGCAAAGATCGACCCGAGCAAGACCCCGCAACAGATCCTGGATGAAACCACGCGCGACCACCCAGCGCCCGATCACTTGTTGCAATCCTTTCGCGACGTGTTAAGCGGATTGAAAGATTACATCACCGCGAATAAGATCATCGCCATCCCTTCGCCGGTGCTGCCAATTGTGGAGGAAACCCCGCCTTTCATGCGCGCTCTCACCACGGCGTCCATGGACACGCCCGGGCCTTATGAAAAGGTAGCCAAGGAAGCGTTTTTCAACGTGACTTTGCCAGAAGCATCCTGGACTCCGAAGCAGATAGAGGAGCATATGGAGGGCTTCAACCGCGGCACCATTATCAGCACGGCGGTCCACGAGGCATACCCCGGTCACTACGTTCAGTTTCTCTGGATGCAAACCATCCCCTCGAAAGTCCGCAAGCTTCTGGGAGCCAACTCGAATGCCGAAGGCTGGGCGCATTACTGCGAGCAGATGATGCTGGATGAAGGCTACGGCAACGGCGATCTGAAGCTGCGCCTAGGCCAATTGCAGGACGCGCTGCTGCGCGACGCCCGCTATATCGTAGGCATCCAGATGCACACTGGCGTCATGACCTACAACCAGGGCATCGACTTTTTCGTCAACGAAGGCTATCAGAGCCGGACCAACGGCGAGCGTGAAACCAAGCGCGGCACGAGTAACCCAACCTACCTGTATTACACGCTGGGCAAGCTCGAAATCATGAAGCTTCGCGAAGACTACAAAAAGATGCGGGGCAGCGCGTTCACACTCGAAGAGTTTCACGACCGCTTCATGCGCGAAGGCACGCCGCCTATCAAGATCGTGCGGAAGGCGCTGCTGGGCAACGATTCTCCGGTGCTGTAGGATTGGACCGACTCCCTTACGGTCG
>Ga0302324_100007388_pt1 | contig 23368 bp, 36 predicted proteins | sample Palsa_T0_1_FD_201949 | JGI IMG/M metagenome (GOLD analysis project Ga0302324, IMG submission 201949) | Peat permafrost microbial communities from Stordalen Mire near Abisko, Sweden - Palsa_T0_1 | ecosystem: Environmental > Terrestrial > Soil > Palsa > Peat permafrost | place: Sweden: Abisko... | reverse complement strand
ACTTGCAGAAGCACGAGAACAAGCCCTCCAAGTCCATCTTCGGGTTGACCCAATCGATGACCCAGGGATACTCAATGTGATTGAGCGCCATTATCTCCATGTCGGGCCACGTCCGGACAAATTCGCGCATCATGAACTCGCCAAACCTGAGCATGTCCGGGTTGTTCGGGCACCCGTGGACTGGAAAGTCTGCGGGACCGCCTAGGTGACGGCCCTTGATGTCTACTAGGGCGGTCGAGATTAGCTTGTCGGACCCCGACCACATAGGTACGAAGTTGCAAGTTATCTTGAAGCCCCTTGACTTGGCCTCGCGCATGAACTTCCCAGCGGCCTTGAACTCGGAGTTCCCCAGCACGAGAAGGTCGAGGTCCAGCCCCTTGTTGGATGGAAGCACTCTGACGGCCGGGCTCGCCTTTGCCCCGTAGTTTGCCTTGTCGATCTGCGAACGGAAATCAAGAAGCTCCAGGCCGTCGACCTCGGTGTAGCGGCTCAGGTCCCCGAGGAGCCTGTCGGACTCTTCCAGAGCCAGTGACCACGGAACCCATACGGATCTCAAGTTTGCCCGCGTTTCCCCGTCGGAACGCCTTGGTAAATGTTGCCGAAATCCCCGTGCAGCGTCCTGCGAGCCCCCAATGGCTAAATATCGCGCCCGCCTTCAAAACCTGCATGAGCAAGGCCGAGCGTAACAAGGAGACCGAACTGGAAAAGCGGCAGGGCGAGAGGTCGAAGAGGAAGGAAGACCGACACCACGATTACCCGAGCGCCGGGATCAAACACGCCGGCTCCCTGATTGAACAGGGCTACAGGGTCGAGGAAGGGCAGGACAGGAGACGGACGGCACTGAACAAGGCCGTTCACCACTACGGTTACGCTGAAACCGTAGAGAAGGTCAACGCACTGTCAGTCATGAACAAGAACCACAAGGAAAATCACAGAAGGCTCCTCGACGACCTGGAATACCTAAAGTCACAGTTCAAAGACAAGTAAGCCGAGGGAATACTGCGTGGCGGAGGGGACTAGAAGGCGCCCTTGCCGCGCTTGCGGCGCTTCGCCTTCTCGTGGGAGTCCTCGGCCCTGTCAATATCATCTTCCTCCTTGTCTTCCTCCACCTCCCCTTGCAGAGTGGTATCCTGATTCCCTATGAAACCTGATCTCGCCTTTGCATGCCCGCTCTCCTGCTTCAGCAGCCACTTTTCGTAGACGTCGGGCATCATCTGACTAGCGTCGGCCTTCTCGATGACTTCTCCCCTCTTCTCGGTCATTGGCTCCGGAATCTCGCTTTGCGTATATCAGCGTTTGCGGGAGTGGAATATCGACCAGACCGGGCTATGCGGGCTATGAAAAGAAGACAAAACGGGAAATCCCCGTGGTCATATTCTCCCCTGCCTGAGGCAGACTAGAACTCAGACACCGGACATCTTGACGCGGGTGATCCTCTGGATCCTGGAGGAGTACTTCGAGCTGATGATGTCCTCCAGCTGACTGCCGCACGACTCTGGGACGACGACGAAGAACGGCACTTCCCTTTTGTCGTTCGTCGTCGACAGGTCTGAGAACGCTGTGAACTGCTTCATGGTCTTCTCATCCGAGAGGACGTCGCAGGTCGCGGCCTCGCCCACTGCCAGGAGCCCGTCCGCGCGCTTTGCGATGATGTCAGGGGTGTACCCTCCTATCTCGAACGGCTCCCTGTAACCTCCCACTCCGGCGACATGAACGACCTCCCAGTCGAGGCCCTTCAGGTAGTCGACGAGTCCTAAAACCAACCTTTGATGAAGCTGAGTCGAATCGCTATTATCTGACATGTGGAATATCGATTTTCTCCGTCTAATAAGGGTAAATCGTAGTGAACAGCCGACCCAACTCGGACTTTCCTGCGGTTAAATACAACGGCTGCTTGCTATCCCTCAGACTCTCTTGGAATCTTTGAGACATCCGACCTGGTACCGAGGTTTTGAAGTACTCTTCGGAATTGCCGCGGTAGTGCTGGGCCTGCTCGTACTGGCCTTCCCCGGTCTCGGCATAGCTACTCTCATCGTCCTGCTCGCCTTGGGGCTGCTGTTCGCCTCCTTCAGGACCGTCTTCATCTTCGGCCTAAGGCGTCTTCCGGCTAGCCTGAAGTTCATGGCTCTGATTTCAGGGCTCATCTGTCTGATACTCGCTATCCTTGCGGTGACTTTTCCCAGCTTCGGCGCGGCGGGGCTCGTGGTGATCGTGTCGTTCGGCCTCCTTGTATATGGACTGAACAGGATATTCTACGGCTACATGCACAAGGCCACCGCAAGCTGGCACAGGGGAACTGTGCTCGCCGTGGGATTACTTGCCGTCGTGCTCTCGCTGGTCGCCCTCGCGCTGCCCAGCCTCACGCTGCTCACCCTTACTGTCATCCTAGCGGTGGTGCTAGTCTTCTCCGGGCTTGAGATGGCGCTATCTGGTTTGACGGGTGTCTCCAGATTGGCAGCCGCGGCGGGGCCAGAGCCTCGGAAGGCCTGACTTCCCGGGTCCGTCCGCCTACATTCGCAACCGTTATCTGCCCGAACTATTCGGGACCGGCTATACATGCCTCTCAGGGAAGACATAGCCGAGGGTTTCCAGAAGAAGGGGCTGAAGTTCGTCTCTCTGAACGAGTCGACCGCCGACCCTGAGAAGACCATCCTCCTCTACGTCGATGGCACTGGGAAGAATATCAGCAAGGAAATCAATATGCGGCTATCAGAACTGCAGGACACCCTGACTGTGCTCGAGGCGATGGACCCCGAGGACATGGCCACCTACTTGTTAGAATAATCGGACCCCCGGCCGTAGCAGCGACTCACTCATCTTATATCAGGCCAAGGTTCGAAGGGTCTCGAATTGGGAGAGCTTCGAGTCGGCACGTCAGGATGGTCCTACAAGGAGTGGGAAGGCGTCTTCTACCCGAAGGGCGAGAAGAACAAGCTCTCTTATTACTCCAAGTACTTCGACACGGTCGAGATAGACTCCACCTTCTACGCCTACCCGAAGAGGGCGATGATACAGGGCTGCGCGAGGACGACACCTGACAACTTCGTCTTCACGGCCAAAATCCCGAAACTGATAACGCACGACAAGAAGCTCGACGTGGACAAGGGTGTCGCACAGGACCTCTACAGATTCCTCTACGACATGAAGCCGCTGATGGACGCCAGGAAGCTAGGCCCCCTCCTCATACAGCTTCCCCCCAGCTTTGCATATCAGACGGGCCTCCTCAGGCTCATCCATTTCTTCGAGGTGCTACCCACAGACGTGAAGTTCGCAATTGAGTTCCGCAACGCTTCGTGGCTTAGACACGAGACCTGGGACCTTCTGAAGAAATGCAACATCGCGAACACCATCGTGGACGAGCCGCTTCTTCCGCCGGATGCGGTGGTCACCGCGGACTTTTCGTTCATCCGCTTCCACGGGCAGGGCGCTGCGCCGTGGTACAACTACCGCTACTCTGACAAGGAGATCAAGGAGTGGGTTCCGAAGGTCAAAGAGGTTGAGGCGGCTACGGCTCACGCCTACACCTACTTCAACAATCATTTCAGGGGGAACGCTCCCGAGAACGCCCTCAAGCTGCTCAAGGACCTCGGGAAGGCCAGCACCGCCCAGGTCGAGAAGCAGAAGATGATGACTCACATGCTAGACAACCCACAGTCCGTTCAGCAGACGAAGCTGGCGTAGCCTCCCCTGCGAAAGCGCCCTATCTCTGGATACGCAAATTCGCGCCGGAAGATATCAGGCCGTCTACCTCTTCCTTCGTGGCGTAATTCGCGTCACCAGGGTTCGAGGCCTTGAATGCTGCCATCGCGTCGCCGTAGTCCAGGGCCGACTGGATGCTCCCATGGAGGTACCCGAAGATGAACCCCGCAGCGAAGCTGTCTCCCATCCCCAGCCTGTCGACAATTTCGACGTCGTAGGGATGCTTGCTCCTGTATGTCGTGTCCGAGACGGCCACGCTGCTGATCCTGCTGCGCCGTGTACCATCGTCTGAGCGCTCCGTCGTCACCACCACCGGCACCTGTAGCCTCTTCTTGAGGGCCTTCAGTGTCTCCTCGGGCGTCCCTTTCACGTCCCATATGGCGGCGGCGTCCGAGGCGATGAGTATGTCGGACATCTTGGCTATCGGTGTGCAGGTGGCCTCTGCCTCGGTTGGGCTCCAGAGCTTCGCGCGGTAGTTGACATCAAAGCTGACTTTGCACCCGAACCTCTTCGCCGCCCTCACGGCCTCCATGGTCGCGTCCCGGCATGAGTCGCTGAGCGCCGGAGTTATGCCGCTTACATGGAACAGCTTCACAGACTTCAGGAAGCTCCAGTCGACTTCGCCGCTCCGGAGAGTGCTCGCCGCCGAGTCCTTCCTGTCATAGAGCACTGACGGGGGCCTGGGTGCCGCGCCGAACTCTAGAAAATACAGGCCCGCTCTGCCGGTATCGGTCCAGATGACCCTCGACACGTCGACGCCTAGCCCGCGGGCCTGGTTTGCGATGAGCCTCCCGAGCGGGTTCTCGGGCAGCTTGCTCACCCACGACGACCTTAATCCGAGCCTCGCCGCGCCTATCGCGACGCTCAGCTCAGCCCCTCCGACGAAGACTTCGAGGTTTGAAGCCTGCTCGAGCCTCATCTGACCCGGTGGCGAGAGACGGACCATCGCCTCCCCGAGTGTCACGACATCGGTCGCTTCCTTCAAGATTGATTCCTCGCTCGCCTTACCGCGCCTACTACCGACGTCGCGCCTTGCGTGAGCGCGTCATACCTGCCCTCCGAGATCGCGGCATTGGAAATCAGACCTCCGCCAACGCCCACCGCATACGCCCCCGCGCTGAGGTATCCGCCGATGGTGGTCGCGTCTATGCCTCCTGTGGGGACTAGCCGGGCCTGGGGCAACGGGCCTAGTATCGCCTTGATGTAACCCGGGCCCACCTGAGATATCGGGAAGACCTTGATCAGGTCAGCGCCCCACTTCCAAGCCTGCACGATCTCCGTAGCGGTGAAAGTGCCAGGGCATGAGACTCCCCCCTGAGATGCACAGACGTCGATTACTTCCTTGTCCAGCGACGGGCTAACCACAAACTGGGCTCCCGCAGCCAAGCCCTTTTCTGCACCTGTCTTGTCGATAACCGTCCCGACTCCGACGAGGGCTTTATCACCATACTTCTTTCTCGCCTCCGAAATCACTTCGAGCGCCCCGGGAGTGGTAAGTGTAACCTCGAAGACGTCAAGCCCGCCTCTGATGAGCGCGTCCATGGCCGGTATGCACCTCTCTGGCGAGTCCACCCGGAATATCCCTATCGCCCCCGCCTGGTGGATGCGCCTCAAGACCTCATCTTTGGACGGCAAGAGACTTGCAAATCGATGAAACCCTGAGGTTATCAATGTTAACACGCACGCGGGAGTCCGGAGTGGCAGGTCGCCTGTGGGTCAAAGCTTACTACCCGGCTAAACTGACAGGGTCTCGTTGCCTAGCATAGACATCGACGGCAGGGGCAAGACTCCTAAGGAAGCGGTAAGGGACATGTGGGAAAGGATACTCCCGCTGGAAGGGGAGGGGTACCATGCAGTTACATCTGTGGAGATTGTAGACACGAAGAGCAAGAAGGTGGTGGAGAGCTTCGAGGTCACAGACCCTGAATGGGCCTCACTCAGGCAGGAGGCGTCAAAGGACAAGAGCAACAAGAATCCCAGACAGGAACACAAGCCTCCAACCGCAGGCGAATACCCCTTCAAGGCCCGCGTTCGCATGGAACTCTAGAGAAAACAGTCTACTTTTCCCGGACTGCCACGCGCGACCTGCGCGCGGCTATCGCGAGGACTGCGAACAGGATGAGTATGACCGCCCCCACTATCGTAGTGGCGAGTATGCGGGCCGTCGAGACGTCCTGATTCCCGAAGGAATCGAAAATAAGGAACATGGTAACGACCACGACGATAAGGGCTGGGAAGACCAGCCTGGGGGAGGCCACGAAACCAGGACGCCGCATGATGCCCACCCTTCGGCTTCTCCGTTACGGTCGCTTAGGCTTTTGGGCGGGAACAGAAAGTGGAACTCGAGCGCGCGTTCATCATACTTAAAACGGCGCGCAGGGCTACGCGTCGAGGGTTCTCTGCTTGCGCATTTCAAGGGTCCTAATCATCGTAGCCGCAGTCCTGATAATCGCGTTGCTCGCCGTATTTGTCTACGCCTCTTTTGAGGCTCCGACTTCATCGGGCCCGTGGGCGAGCGGGTCCGCCTATCCGCTCGAGGCGAGCGACACTTCGGGTGTAGTGGGGCAATCGTGCGTGAACGGGACGGGGACGATATACTGCATCGGCGGGATCGACTACAACGGCGCATCACGCAATAACGTCTACTCAGCCGCCGTCTCTTCCACGGGTATGAGCTCGTGGACAGCTGACTCCAACTACCCACAGACGGTCGGCCTCCAGTCCTGCGTATCATACAGCAGCTACGCCTACTGCGTAGGTGGTTCGTACGACGATGCGGGCGACGACATTGCGTCATCCTACTTCGCCCCTCTGACAGTCACGGGCACCGGTCCGTGGGATCAGACCACGGCCTATCCGGTCCCTGTTGACAGCCAAGCGTGCGTCTCATCGTCTGGCTACATCTACTGCTTGGGAGGAGAGAACGAAACAACCGGACTGAACGCCTCCGCCATCTCCACCAACTCGGCCTGGTACGCACCGCTGTCCTCCTCGGGCATCGGGGCCTGGGAGCACACCGCAGCATATTCTCAGTCTATCGCCTTTGAGACCTGCGCAGCCTCCGCGTCAGACATCTACTTCATCGGAGGGATCGACAGTAGCGGTAACGGCCTCAGCAGTGTCTACTACGCGCCGCTCTCAGCGTCGGGCATCGGACAGTGGTCTTCCACAACCTCGTATCCGATGCAGGCCTACGGCGAGACCTGCGTGATAGCCTCAGGAAACATCATCTGCGTGGGGGGCATCCCGAACGGGACCACTTCAGCATCGGACGCGGTCTACTCTGCCCCGGTTTCGAGCAGTGGCGTGGGAACTTGGCATCAGGCCTCAAACTACCCTATGGGCGTCGAGACTGCTTGCGCGGTCTCCTCGGGGAATCTTTACTGCGCCGGAGGCTACCAAGACTCGTCGGAGATCTCAAGTTCCACGTATTACGCTACGGTGCAATCTCTGCTGGCGTGAAATCGGTAGCAGGCTCCGCTTCTGGACGATCAGGAGGCTGGCGGAGTCTACTTGAGCGCCTGTTAACTCTAAATAATGTCTCGACGAATCGCGAATAGCGAAAATTGTCGCAAGAAGACGGCGTCGATGAAATTGAGACGGACGCGCCGGATGACGAGCCCGTACCATCGTCGGATGAGAATATCGGCTTCGATTCCTACAACGTAGTAGTCAGCCACAATGAGGCCCGGGAATACATCGAGCTGATTGTCGGGGTCCCTCTGACAGACGGAGAACGGGCGAAGGTCAAAGTCATCCTCTTAGCCCCTGAGAAATTCGTCCGGCCCGACGGGAAAGCAGAATACAGGATGAAGTTTGATACCAACATCTCCGTTGTGCACGTCGAGAAAGACCCCAGTGGCAGCGAAGTGACCGCAATAGACGGGCTTTCGTGGGAGATCCCCGCGGCATATCCCGGCGCGAGGACGGCCTTTCTGGAGAACGAGCCCATGGTGAAAGACTTCCTGACAACACGCTTCCGGACCGGCGACGCGTTCGTGGATGTGGGCGCTAACGTCGGAGCCTACTCGGTGAGGGCGGCATCGAGCGGGATGAAGGTCTATTCGTTCGAACCGAACCCTGAGAACGCTAAGGTCCTGCGAAGAAACGCGGAAATTAACCACCTATCGGTGGATCTTTTCGAGTGCGCACTCGGATCCAAAGAAGGCGAGGCAAGGCTGTCGCCGAACGGGGCGCTTTCAAGAGTGTCCCTGGATGGGTCGGTCGTCATCCCGGTACGCACGCTCGACAGCTTCGACCTGCCAAGGGTCGACCTACTCAAAGTGGACGTCGAGGGCCACGAGTTCGAGGTGCTGAAGGGAGCCGAGAAGACTATTGCGCGTTTCCATCCGGACATTATCATCGAGATGCACGACTGGCTCGATGCAGAAGAGCAGGCTTCCCTCCTCCGCATACTCTTGGTAAACGGTTACCATTTCAAGTATGTAGACAAGCAGGTGTATGGCAGGCACCTCACCGCAACTGCTCGCTGAAAGTCCCATCTGTGTCGGGGCTCGTCATCTTGAACAACGCTAAAATAAGCGACCCGCGGCGATAAAATTCACTTGAGAAGAATAATCCCGATCATCATTGGCGCTATCGTGCTGCTCATCGGCATCGGATGGGCCTCCCAGGGAGCGGGGATGATGGGAGGAAGCGGTCTCATGGACAATAATTCTACTTTCGTCTATCTGGGCGGCGTCGTTGCGGTCGTGGGTCTTGCTCTGATAGCGTTCGGCGCTCTTTCAAAGCCCCGGATTAAGGTAGCCGTCCCGGCCTAGCCTTACCTGGATTCAGCGACGTTCGCAACTCTAACCGGGGTCACCTCTCCGGAGTGGAGAGGAATTGGCCTAAAGCTCAACCGAAAATCACCTTGCGGGTAATATCTCGATAGCGCCGTATCGTCTCCAGATAACGATGACAATGACCACTCTCGAGAGGGTTCACCGGCCAAGAACGAGTTCAGTCTCAAAGGAAGCTTTTACGCGCGTAGTTGCGATTGCCAACCAGAAAGGGGGCGTCGGGAAGACCGACCTCACCGTCAACCTGTCCTGCCAGCTCGCTTCGGCGGGGAAGAAGGTCCTGCTCATCGACATGGACCCTCAGGCGAACGCCACTGACTACCTCGTTTCACCCGAGACACGCATCGTGAAGTCCACGGCTGACCTCCTTATCGACGATTCAGTGAGCCTTCAGGACATCCTGATCAAGGACTGTAGGGAGAACCTAGACGTCGCTCCCGCATCAGGCGACCTTAGCGCCTGCCAGATCCGGCTAGCCAACGACATCAACATGCAGTTCAAGCTCAAGAAGAAGCTCAAGGAGATGAAGGAAGCGAGGACCTACGACTATGTCCTGATAGACACTCCTCCGTCACTGGGGATTCTTACGGTCAACACACTGACCGCAGCGACAGAGGTTCTCATCCCGGTCCAAACCCAATACTTCGCGATGGATGGGGTCGTGCAGCTCCTCGAGACGGTCAGGAAGGTCAAAGAGGACATCAACCCCGAGCTCGCCATCATGGGCGCCGTCCTCACGATGTACGATAGGCGTACGATCCTGTCCAGGGAAGTAGCTTCCCGCGTCAGGCACGAGTTTAGCGAGGGAAAGGTCTACGAAACCGTCATACCCGTCAACGTAAGGCTAGCGGAGGCACCGAGCTATCACAAGTCGATCATAGAATACGATTCCGGTTGTAACGGAGCAAAGGCATACAATGCTCTGGCTGAGGAGATTCTCAATTGCCCAGAGGCCTAGGCGACAATCCTCTGAAGAAGGAGAGGAAGGCTAAGCGCGCGAGCGCTCATGCCGCACCCGAAGGTGCCCCGGAAGCCGCTACTGGCATCCCCGCCAATGCAACAGCCCCAGAGAGCGTGCACGCAGCTTCTTCGAGCTCCCGGTCGTACAATGACGTGTTCTTCCAGCGCAGGCCGGAGAACTCCGGTGCAGCAGCGAACAGCGTCAGCGAGGAAGTGCATTCTGCCGACCCGGCCCCGATCGCAGCCGCGCAGGCAGCTCCAATCTCGATTCTCCCCGAAGTCGCCGCATCGGCCGTCCTAGATGAGGCCCCTGCGGAAGTGCTAGCCACCCCGGACCCGGCGCCGGCCGCGATCGCCGAGACTATCGCTGAACCGAGTGCTGCGCCCGAACCGGCGGCCATCCAGGCTGAGCATGAGGTCCAGCCAGAAAACTCCGCGGATAGTGTCTCTCAACAGGAAGTCAAGAGCGGCTTCTTCGGCAGGATTTTGGGAAGATTCCGGAAGTAGCCGAATAGTCTCCCACGCGGCTGAAATGAGCGACGCAGTTTCATTTTCAGCGTCAGCGATTTTTGGCCTGACTACAGTACGAGGCCGCGGACATTCTGGAACCTCTCCCCCGCCAGCGTCTCCAGAGCGTTCTCCAGTTTCTCCGATGTCTCGGCAATGAAGGGGCTGTTCGTCGAGACGACCGTCATGTCTATCCGGATAGAGTCCGACCCCGTCTTGATGATCGCATATCCTCCGGAGAACATCCCTGGTTTCTTGAAAAGGACCTGCCCTATTGAACCTCGGGGGACAAGAAATTCTTTGTGCTTCGCCACCTCGCCGGCGATTCGCCTCGCTTCGGCGCGCGACTCGTCCGTTGCATCTCCTCCCGGACCCAGATAGGCCTCGAAGTCTCCCATCGACTCGCGCTTCTTCGCGCCCAAGATGCCCTCATCTGTGACCACGAGGCAGTAGCCCATATCCCCTCCCCGGTATAGGTTCCCGGAGACAACGACTCCGACCAGACTCTCTTCCCCGAGACGGTTCGAATCCAAGCCAGAACGCGTTATCCGGCGGACCTCTTAAGCAGTTGCCCGAGACACTTCCCGGCTGTCTCGAAAATTTGGAGCAACGCGTATATCCTTGCGAAGGCACAAACACCTTCAGAGAGAATGAAACTCCTTATTCTCGAGGCGCTTATGTCTGCCGTATACATATTCGATGTCTCGGTGTATCCCTTCATCCATATCCCGTTCTACTTCCTGACGCTGCTCTATTTCGCGTCTATCCTGGAGATCTATGGAATGGTCCGGCTGACCAGGTTCGTCTGGAAACGCATCTCGCGCCACGAGAGCTATCGTGAGGCGACCAGAATGCTCGCAGCGTTCTTCGTTCCATCGGTCTCCCGTCATCCCCAATAACGCGAGGGAGATCGGCCAAGAATCCTTTGGATCCCGCGCGCACCCAAGCCCTCGGAGTAAGGGGGTCTCGACAGTAACGGCCGCGACTCGGGCGCGTAATGGCGACCACCCGGACCACGGAAAGAGCCATATCATGGGGGAGTCGCCCTAGTTCACAGCAGGTTTCGAGCGTTTTGAGAAAGAGTACCATACCGGAGTGGGCGATAGCCCGTGAAAGGTTCCAGATGCTCAGTCCAGACGACGCGCTGGCTCAGGACATGCAGTTCATCAGCTACCTGCTGATCTTCGGCGCTTCCGTATCCTACCGCGAGCTGACTCCGATGGAGCGCACGACCGCCGACAGGCTACTGCGTATGGGCGTCCTAATAGAGGTGGAGGGACCGACGAAGAAGATAATGCTGACAAAGGCCTGGAAGCGTGCCTTTTAGAGCAAGCGGCACAAGACCTCGTGAGCTGATGGTAGGATTTGAACGACACCGAGGCGCGTAAGTTCCTTGAAGACGCGTTCGCGACTCTTTTCGACCCCAAGTCAACGGAGGAGCAGGTCCAGAAGTTCTTCAGTCCGAAATACGTGCAGGACCTAAACGGCAAGCTCTTCACGTTCAGAGAGTTCTTCGACGGGGTTTCTGGGATGAAGAAGCAGTTCAGCTCGTTTAAGGTGAAGTTCACCAGCGTGGTATCGAGCGGGAACACAATCGCCGAAGTCCACGTAGTCCAGGCCTTCAAGTCAGACGGAAGCTCCATCAAGTTCAAGGTGATCGCCCTTCAGACCGTCGACAAGGGACGCATCGTCGGTGTGGAAGAAGTAAACTGTCCGCTCTGACGCGCCCGCCTCGCAGTGTCATGCAACGCTGTCGATGACATCGATCAGCTCAGCATCAGAGACTCGGTTCCTAGCGCTGAGGAAGAAGTCCCTGACATCGTTACTAGGGTCGTCCCGCAGGTACTCGCGGGCCTGAATCGCCATCTCGACCTTGTCGAGGTCCCTCACCAGCCTGGCCTCCGGTGATGAGGCCTCCTCAAACTCGCGCCAGGCAGCGCGGTACCCCTTGGCTATGAGGGGAGGCAGATCCCTGAGCAAGCTCCTCATGGCGGCGGACTCGAGCCTTCTCTTCTCTTTTGGCGCCCGCTCACCTGGGATGCTGTCACCAACGAGGGCCTCGGGGAGGTCGTGCAGAAGAGCCATCTTCATCGCCTTCTCAGCGTCGAGCCCCCGGGCATCGCAGTAGACCATCGCCATCAGGGCGACGCGGAAACTGTGGTCGGCGACCGACTCGGGGTGCTCCATGCCGAGCTTCAAGACCCATCCACGCCGTGGCTCCTTCTTCAGCTGCCCCGCCCGTCCGAAGAAGCGCAAGGTTCCATCCTTTGAGTTTCGTGACATCGCCCTCACTCGCCTAACGAGGACACGGCGGCGCGCTTACGCCGTCTCCGGCTGGAGGGCCTCGGGTGCGTAGTCGTCGCGCTCGGGAGTGAAGAAGTCCACCACGATGCAGGTCTTGTCCCCGTCTGTCCTGAGCTCGTGGAACACGCCCGGCGGTATGAAGTATCCGTCACCCTCTTTGACGCGCCACTCCTTCTCGCCTATCTTGAATATCCCGCCGCCCTGCAGGAACATACCAAACTGAGAATGGGGGTGGTTGTGCCACGCGAAAACCTTGTTGGGTTCAATCTTGTAGTAGACCATCATCCCGGTCGACGAGTGGGTCACTATCCGGCGCAAGACTCCCGGCATTATCTCGTGCCAAGCCTCCTTCTTGTCGTGCCATACCGAAGGTGTGGCGTAGGGTTCCAATCGATTCATCAGCGATTAGGGGGGCGCGAATATTAATCGTTATCGGGCGAGCCGATGAAGCGTCCCACGCAAAAGAATAAAGACGGTGCGGGAGGTGACCGCGCGTTCGCATGTCTTCTGCAGCGTCATCCGGCGGCTCTAACGACATCATCATCTTCTTGGCGCTTTACGTGCTACTGGTCCTCCGAAGGGTATACCGCAGCTACAACGGCGCGCGCTTCAGCGCAGCCGGCACCACGCTTGCTTTGGTATTTTACGTGGCCATAGGACTGTTCCTCTCTGTCCTCTCGTTCTTCGAGGGCGTCTCTCTCCTGTTTGCCCCCGTCTACGTGGTCGTCCTCCTCCTCACAGCAGTTTGGTCGTACAGGTACTCTGACCGAAGAATCTCCTTCTGGAACGGAGGGGGCGGGACCATATACTTCAGGGGCGGCGTCATCCTTTACCTGATCTATGTCGCGGGGTTCGTAGCTCGCATCTCCATCGACATCGTCGTCATCGGCCCGAACTTCCTCACCCCAAGCACCAGTTTGGTGCTCACTTCGAGCGCGCTCTACGCCACGATAGCCACGGACCTCCTCCTGATGTTCGGCATCGGATTGCTCATGGGAAGGAACCTCAGGATTCTGAAGCGTGCCAGCCTGATCAAGCAGGGTAAGGAGGTGCTTCCCGACTCGCCTCCGCCAATCCAGCCGATCTTCTCATTCGGAAAGGGCAAGCCGACCGACCAGACGTGAGTCCTCCTCCCAATGGGAGTGTGCCCTCGAAGTTGAAACTTTCGTACCTGAAGATACAATTTATTGACAAACCCTTTTTAGGATAAAGTTGGAGGACCACCCAAAGCCTTGAAGTGTTACATCCACCAAAATGTAGACGCGGTGGGTGTATGCACCGCATGCGGACGTGGCGTCTGCCGGCGTTGCGCTGTCAGGCTCGGCGGGAGGATCTACTGCAAAGAGGACGCTGACAAGGCATTTTCGCGCAGGACCACTCCTGAAGCCAAGCAGGGCCCCGTGCGGGGAGTGGGAGTTGCACTCGGTTCGATATTCGCGTATCTCCTCGGGGGCATAGCAGCGCTAGTGGGTTTCCTGCTCATCTTCTCGGCGATGGTCTCGGGCGATACGGGCAGCGGCGGGCTGTTCACGTCGCTACTAGACCCTAACTTCTCATTTCTTGGGTCCGTCCAGCAGTACCCTAGCAGCACACTGACGACCCTAGGTATAGCTACGCTCATCTTCGGGTTCTTCGGCATCGCGGCGGGGTTCTACATTTGGAAACCCTCCCGGCCTGGCGCGGTCATGGCGATCGCCTTCGGCGTGATCGGCCTGGCCGCGGCGTTTGAACTCAGCGCCGTCTCAGTCTCGGCCCTGCTCATAGATGCATGGTTCGGTCTCAGCGCGGCGACGATTGCCATGTCGTTTGTCGGCCTCGTTCAGCTCACAAGGCGGCCGCACAAGCCTTTGGGCGCCCTAGGGAAGCCCGGCTCCGGCGGCAGCTTCTAGAGAAAATAGAACGAAGCTTAATTACAAAGGCGTGAGGACAAGCGTCCGATAGCCATGTCTCTGAAGCTAGGAAACCTGAAGATCAAGAGCACGTCGTTCGCTCCCGAAGGACGCATCTCCAAACACAATGGAGGAGATGGCGATAACGTCTCACCGCAACTCGAATGGAGCGGTGCTCCGGCTGGCACCAAGGAGTTCGCGCTTGTCTCGTTCGACTACGACGCGCCCCTCCCGCGCGGGTTCGTCCACTGGGTGTTGTATGGAATCCCAGGGAGCGTGACGAAACTCCCGGAAGGACAGCCGGCCACCGCATACATCGCCGGTGTCAACGGTGCCGGGAAGCTTGGGTATATGGGCCCATACCCCCCCAGCGGGCACGGCATCCATCACTACTACTTCTGGGTGTACGCACTCGACAAGGTGCTTAACCTGAAGCCCGGAATGAGCCTCGACCAGGTCACAGACGCGATCAGCCCCCACATCCTGGAACAGGCCCGAGTGGTCGGCCTCTACGAGCGCTGACCGTCTCAAGGTATGAGCGCGCCCAAGGTCAAGAGCGGTCGCCTCGCCCGTACTGCGATCCTGCTGATGATAGCCCTCGGGGCGTTCAGTCTTCTGGTAAACGTGGCGGTAGCCGCGATATTGATAGCCCTCGGGGTGGCGATGTTTCTGTTCGAGCTGTGGCTCGTCCGAAAGGTCGAGCGCGCTTCTGATCCTACTGGTTAGCCAGCCGTCTCTTGGCCATCAGGATCTTGGAGCGCTGCTGGCACTGCAATGCCCTGTCCGAGAATGACTTCCACACCGTGTAATTGTCCTGGCCCTTCGCCAGCAGAAGGAGGACATCTGCGGCGTTCAGGTACTTCACAATCGCCTCCTCCAGGTTTCCCGACTTCTCCATCTCGGTCGCCTCGGTTATCAGCTGCCCTGCATACCATTCCACCTTCTTGAGCTTGGACATTCCGTTCGGTTGCTGTGCGGTGCTGGGCGCGGCGGCCTTTGTGGCTGACATCTGACTCTCAGACGCACGCATTGCGCAAAAGGCAGCTTGTCATTAATCCTAAACAAACACGCAAACGTCTGACACACTTTGACCGTCTCCAGTCAGGCACGCACGGCGAGGAATCCCTGAAATACCTCCCCTTGGCGCTTCGATCAGGCTTTGAGTAAGAAGGACGTGAAGTCGTTCCGAGTGAAGGGGATCACGGTTGTCATAATCCTGATAGTGGCAGTCGTCGCAGCGGGAGCCTTGACGATAGCCTCCGTCTATATCAACGGCTCCTCGACCAAGACCGCTACCCTCATCGGTGTCCTAGCTGTTTATTCGCCCGGCTCGAGCTCCGACCAGGCCGCCGCGAGCTACAATGTCACGCTGACCTCGAATGCAGGGGTGGGCACGCTAGTCCTGAAGCAGATTAGTGGGTCTGGCGACCCCGTCACCGACCACTCCTACGCGGTGACAGACGTGGTCGTCTCGGCCTACAACATCACCATGAACATCTCTGATTCTAACGTCTCCATGGGATGGATAACCACCAGCACGATCTGGACTGCCCTGAACGCCTCATATGCATCGGCCTCCGGGATAAGCACTAGCGCGATCTGGAACGACCTGAACTCATCCTACGTTGCAGCTTCCGGACCTAACTCTCCGGCCAACCAGACCATTGGCGTTTTCAGCCATTCCGTATTCCAGTTGCCCAGCACCTACTACATGTTCCTCGGGCTCACCATACCCGACCAGCCAGTCGACAACATACCCTTCGCGATAGCACCTTTGGTAGCGGTCAGCCAACTCCGAGAGCTGAGCGGGCTGGCGTAGACTCTGACTTCAAGACCCTCGAATGGTTCATCGATCGATGCGTACCATGAGAAACTGCTCAGGGGGGAGACTACATGCGAAGAGAGGGTGAGGGAGGAGCTCCATAACATCGAGGAATACGGCAAAAAGTACAACGCGTTCATCTCGGTCTTCTCAGGGCAGAGAGGCCTCGCCATGTCGCGGGCCCGGGTCCTCGATTCGACCCTCGCGAAGGGCGACCACAGATCACTCTCCCCTGTATTCGGCGTCCCTGTCACCGTCAAAGACAATGCTTTCCTGGGCGGATTTCCAACTACCGACGGCTCTGCTGCCTTTTCGGATTTCATCCCAGAGACGAACGCCGAGGTGGTGGACCAGATGCTGGGAGCAGGGTGTGTGCCCCTCGGGAAGACGAACCTCCACGAGTTCGCACTGGGCATAACGGGGACTAGCGGCTACGCTGGCCCGATCCACAACCCCGTCGACCCATCCAGGATTTCAGGAGGGTCGAGCGGAGGGGCAGCCGTCTCAGCAGCGCTATCCAAGGGGGCGATGCTCGCCATAGGCAGTGACACCGGAGGCTCGGTCCGCGTGCCGGCCGCGCTGTGCGGAGTATCGGGGTTTAAGCCGTCGCACGGGGTCCTGAGCACGGAGGGCGTCTTCCCTCTAAGTGCCTCCCTTGACCACGTCGGCTTGCTGGCCAAATCCGTACCTGATGTCGCAGTAGGATTCAGGACCCTGACCGGTTCGCGTCCGCTTCCCCGGCGCCGCCAGAAGCTCGGAATCCCGTCACGCTATTTTGTTGATGACATGGACAAGCGTGTGTCAAAGGAATTCTGGCGTTCGGTCGACAAGTTGAGGGAGAGTGATGATTTCGAGGTCAGACAGGTCCCGGCCAAGGACGATTACCGCCGGTTCGCGCGGGCCCGCGTGGTCATCCAGCTGAAGGAGGCTTCATGGTTCTACGAATCTCTCTTGAGGTCGCCCGAGACTCGAAAGGTAATGCACAACGACGTCAAGACCCTGATGGACAGGGGGCTGAAGACGGGCATGATCCAGTATATGCTCTCGATGAACACGCGGGTGGACTCCATCAACGCCATGTCCAGGCTGCTCAAGGGAGTGGACGCCATACTGATGCCGACTTGCCTTGTCGTCGCGGCGAAGATCGATGAGGTCGTCGGGAAGGAGACAGGCGAGCTGAGGGCTCTCATGCTGCGGAACACCGAACTTTTCAACCTCAGTGGGCTGCCTGCAATCAGCCTGCCCGCAGCGCAGAGATCTGGCGCGTTGCCGGTCGGTCTGCAGATAGTCGGGCGCCCGTGTGATGACGGTCGAGTACTCGCCACGGCCGAATCAGCGTGGGCCGTATTACACAACCCGCATTCATATCAGTAAAATACCGGCTTCGTTCGCGCTGCGGCGAGCGGGAAGAAAGAAGGCGAGTGGTTGGAGTACAAGTATGTCGTTCTTACGAACACGACCATCGGCGCTTTCATGTCGCAGCTCGACGCAAACATAGTCCTCATCTCGCTCCCCACGATGCTTAGAGAGCTTCCAGGCACCTCGACCTTCGACGGCATCTGGATAATCATGGGCTACACGCTCGTCACCGCCACAGTGCTGCTGACCATCGGAAGGCTAGGAGACGTATTCGGCAGGGTGAAGCTCTACAACCTGGGTTTCGCCATTTTCACGCTGGGCTCGGGGCTCTGCAGCATAGCACCAAACGGGCTGTTCTTGGTCTTCATGCGCCTAGTGCAGGGCCTGGGAGCCGCGCTGATCTGGTCTAACAACGCGGCTATACTCACGGACGCTTTCCCTGCCACCCAAAGAGGCAGGGCCCTGGGCATAAACCAGGTCGCTGGCATTTCAGGTTCGATCCTCGGGCTCGTAGCCGGGGGAGTCCTGACCACCCTCCTAGGATGGAGGTCCATCTTCTGGATCAACCTCGCGCCTGGAGTATTCGCGACGGCCTGGGCCTATCTCAGGCTGAAGGACCTCAACCCCAGACTGCTTAACGAGAGACTCGACCCTCTCGGGAACATCCTCTTCGCCGGTGGTCTCGTCTCCTTCCTCATCGGGCTAACCCTGGGGGCAATCGTCGGATGGTCGGACACCGAAGTGTTGCTGATGGTCGCAGGCGTTGTGGCGCTTGGACTTTTCGCCTATGTCGAGACGAAGGTCAAGAGCCCGATGATTGATGTCCGCCTCTTCAGGATCCGCGCCTTTACAGCCGGCGCCTTGGCCAGCCTATTGACTGCGATATCGAGGAGCTCCATCCTGCTCATCCTGGTCTTCTACTTCCAGGGCGCCCTCCTCTACAACGCGCTAAAAACCGGGCTCCTCCTCCTGCCGTTCTCCACCGCGCTCGTCATCGTAGGGCCAATCTCCGGATTCCTGTCGGACAAGATCGGCCCAAGACGCCTCACCACGACCGGCTCCGTCGTGTCGGCCGTGGCACTTTTCTGGTTCGCCACTCTTCCCTACGGCGCCTCATACCTGTCAATTGCCCTGCCAATGATCCTAGCCGGCATCGGTGGCGGGATGTTCTTCTCCCCGACGGTTGCTGCGATAATGAACTCCGTCCCTCCCGCGAGGAGGGGCGTGGCCTCCGGCGTGTCGTCCACCATCTTCAACGCGGGCTCCCTGTTGAGCCTCGGGATGGTCTTCGCCATCTTCGGGGCCAGTGTCCCCCTTAGTGACCTCCGCGACATCTTCGCGGGGGTCGCGCCGCCCGCAGGTTCGCTGAGCCTGGGGCTCTTCATCGGCGCTATGCATACTGCCTTCATAATCATGGGAATCATCATCCTCCTGGCCGCGATTCCCGCCTCGCAGACAGGATCAAGGCCCAAGGAAACGATTATCTATCGCAGCGAGCCTTCTCCTGAGTGATGGTCCTCTTCGCCAAGGACGTGGTAGAGCCGACTTTCCTCTCACTGCCGCCGGACACTAACGCCCTGGACGCTGCGAAGACGATGAAGGAGAAGCGGCAGGGGTATGTCATAGTGGTTGTCGAGAGCAAACCGATGGGCATAGTCACCGAGTGGGACTACCTCTCCAAGGTCGTCGCAGAGGGCAAAGACCCATCGACGGTCACGCTTCGCGAGCTGATGAGCGAGGGCCTGATCTCGGTCTCCGCGAACGACGGCATAGAGAAGATCGCGCAGATCATGACGGAGAGAGGGGTCAGGAGGGTATTGGTCCTGCACGATGACAAGGTCATCGGGGTGATAACTTCGCGCACAATATTGGCGAGGCTTGAGGAGTATGTCGACCAGGTCTCGGTCACGATAGCCCGGCTCCAGGCACCGCCGCCGTAGACTGGCGCTTCTCAGCGGAGAAAACTATAAACCGACAACCCGATTCGCGCGTCTCGGTTGTCAAAGTCGAGCGGTGGCGGCCCTCCTCACAAACACTGCCCTGTGTGCGGGGTTTCGATAGCCCCGAGCAAGACGTACTGCACGACCGAACACGAGGAGATGGACGAAAAAGCTCAGAAGCGCATGAGGAACTTCAGGACGATTACGCTATTGCTGATGGTCGCGGCGATAATCGCGTTACTAGGCGTGTCGGTACTCCTGCGGCACGGCTGAGGGCCTTTACATTCCCTGCCTGTCTACGAGCTTCCAGAGTTCGTCCGTGGGAGCATCCAGAATCTGTTCCACTGAGCGATCCTTCCTGACCAGGTTCCTTCTCCCCCTCCAGAACGTCCCGATCACCGTGGCCCTGGAGCCTGCCTCAGCGACCGCTCGTATCACCTCCTTTTCCCTCCCGGGCACTACGGCGAGCAGCAGCGTTCCCGAGCTGATCAACCGGAGAGGGTCGAGCCCAAGGACCGAACAGACCGCGGCGGTCTCGCTCGCTATCGGGATCTTGTCTTCCTTCAACTCGAACCCGAGCTTGGATGCGCGGGACATCTCATAGACCGCCCCGAGCACCCCTCCCTCGGTGCAGTCGTGCATCGCGTGCACTGCTCCCGTCGCGTAGGCTGCGGCCGCCTCCTCGACCACGCTGAGCTTCCTTAGGAACCTCTTGGCCCTCTCAAGTACCTCTGGCGCCAGTTTCTTTCTCAGCTTGGTCGAGTCCGACGCGCAGATCGCAGTGCCTTCTACCGCCGCTGTCTTGGTTATCAGTATCGAGTCGCCGTCCTTAGCATCCGCCGCTGTGACGTACGAGGACGCAAAGGCGAAGGCAGTGGTGATGACTATCGGCCTCCTTAGGCCCGGCGTTAGTTCCGTGTGGCCGCCTACTATGGTGATCCCGAGGGAGGCGGCCGTCTTGTCCATCTCCGAGGATATACGCGCGACGTCCTTCACGGAAGCCCGCTGCGGAAGGAGGATGACCGACTGCAGGAACTGGGGTCTGTTGCCGCTGGTCGCGACATCGTTCGCACTGACGTTGACTGCGTACCAACCGACCCTCTCCTTCACTCCTGTAACCGGGTCGGACGACACTATCAGCTGGGACCTCCCGTGCCTCACTACCCCGAAGTCGACCCCGAGGGAAGGGGCGACCACCAGGTCTCGAGATTTCGCACCCGTCATGCCCAGCAGGTACTTTTCGAGTACCTCCGGCGGGAGCTTCCCGAGCTTCAGTTCCAAAGTCTATCCTTCCTACGGCGCGCGGCGGAGGCGCTCCGGCAGCTGGGCGGTCATGCCTTTTCCTTCAGCCACTTCGCCGCGCTGCTGAAGACAGGGTTGTCGGTGACATTAATCACCGGAATCGTGACGCTCGTCTCCTTGAAGGTCATGCTTGGCTTGAACTCAGGCATGTCGCTGTAAGACACCCACAGCCAGTGGACCCTACCGTCTAGGTTCTCCTTCGTCATCTCCTCGTTCTGCGGGAAGGGTTCCCTCCACATGACGAGACCATCGGCCCATTGGAAGTTTGGAGCGATACTCCCCACCTGCATCCCTGTGCATCGGAGCCGCACCATGTCGTCGAGGTTGAACTTCTGATATTCGTGTATGACGAGCTCTTCGTAGGGCTTGAACGTTACCTTTACCAAGACTAGTGAAGTCGGGCGGTTTCGGACGATTTATGACTTTCTAACGTCCTAAATCTCAGAGTCCTCTTCCTTCCCTGACTCAAGAAGAGACCTGTGTAGCATTATCGGAGCGTCGTAGAACAGGGCGAGCGCAATCGAGTCAGACGCTCGGTAACCTCTCATTAGCAGCTCCTTGGCCCTCCCTATGAACTGTAGGTCGGCCCTCAGGACCTGACCGGAAGGGTAGACCTCGACCCCGGCTAGATGGACCCCCGCCTTCTCAGCAAAGTCCTCGAGCATGTTAAACAACGATGGAATCGACGACCTGTCTCCTCGCACGAACCTCTGCATGTGCATGGCTGTCTCACCGGAGAATGCCCTCATGGTGAAACTTTTCTCGTCCCCTGCTTTCAGCCAGACAACTCCCTCCAGCCCGTTGGTGTCTGCGAAGCCCACTTCCGCAACCTTGACGGTTACGTAGTCAGTGGCCAGGCCCGCTTTCATTGGCCATCATGAGCCGCGCTCGATATAAAATCTTTCTGAGGATTTCGCGCGCCGGATTTGCTTTCAATCAGACTGAGCGCGGAGTCCGCATCCCTTAGCGCGCGCAGCGCCTCCGCCGGTTGTCTCTGCTTGACCCCTATGGTGACAAGGTTCAGCGTTGCTTGAAGGTCGACCAGAGCGTCCCTGAGCGAGTTGTCAGACCTGGCCAGTCGTCCTAACTCGTTGTTGACGTTGAAAATTCCCTGCAGCGTTCCGTGCATAAGTGAGGTATCATCCCCGAGGGACTCTACCATTCTGGTGAGGTCCTCCATCAGCTCCCGCAACCTTGAGAGTTCCGTTTTTTCGGGCAAACTTCTGCCCCTTTGTCGGTCTATTGCGGAGGGGTTGGTGGGGCAGGGGCTGCGGCAGGAGCAGGCGCGGCCGCTGGCTTGTTGACCTGCCTGTTGACTGCGTCTGCGAGGTAGTGTCCGCTCACAGTAACCTTTACGCTCTTTACACCCTTGGCCTTTTCGACGTTGCTCTTGATGTCTTGAGAGATCTTCAGAGCGAAGATCGGAGGGCAGTAAGGCGTGGTTGCGTGATAAGCGATGTCGACATTGCCGTTCTGTATGTCCAGTTTGTCGATCAGGTTCATTTCGACTATCGCGACGCCGATTTCAGGGTCTATGACCTTGGACAGCTCCCTCTGAACGTCCTTCAGGTCGACCTCTTCAGTAGACATGAATTTTCAGGGCACCGCGGTCTATTTAGGATTATCCATACACTCCAGACCTTCTCTGGGGTGCATCGCCACCTGCGCCCGCTTCGAGGTTCGCAGCCATCTTCTCGGCAACGCCGGTCAGCTCCTTCGCGTCCACATTGAGGTCCAGCATCTTCTGCAGGACGGTCAGGATCTCCATCAACGCCTTCGGGTGAGGCACGGGCTCGCCGTGGTCTACCGAGAGCTTGTAGCCCCTCATACCGTGTCTTTCGGCCAGCGCGACTATGAGCGATGCGAAGTATGGTGCGGGTTCGTCCCTGATTATCTCGACGCCCAGGCCTTCCAGTTCTTTGACCCCCTTCTCGTCGGTCGCGAAGCCCTTCACTTTTGGCGAGATCAACGGGGACCCTGCCTCTTCCGTCCACCTCGTGCCCACTGAGACGACTTCGTGCACCCCGAGGCCCCGGGCGTACTTCAGGACCGATTCGCTGAACTCATACTGTTCGTCCGTAGGGGAGGAATCTCCCGCCAGCAGGACTATGTCGCGCACTCCCGGGTGGCGATAGAAGCTCGCCGAATAAAGCCGGATGAGCCCTTCGTCCGATATAGCTACGAGGGGAGGCATCGAGGACGAGTATAACGTCGCGAACCTATCGAAATCCGCTTTCTTGAGCAGGAATTTTCCGAGCTCCCTTGCGTGCGAATAGAGAAGCTTGTACTGCTGGATGCTGGTCGAAAGGGCTACGAGCAGGACCGGGTCTCTGAGCTCAGGCCGCTTCTCCTCTTCCAGCACTTCCCACATAGAATTCATCGCGACGGAGTCCGTTCCCGATAAAAGGGCATTGGTCGCGCAAGGCTAGCGTCCGACGAGTGTGTAGTATCTCCCTCCGAGCTCCTCGAGGATGACGGGGAGGCCGAAGCAATCGCTGAGGTTCTCGGCGGTCAGCGCCGTCGCGATCTTCCCGGCCACCAGAGCTCTTCCCTCCTTCAGGAGCAGCGCGTGCGTGAAGCCTCGAGGGATCTCGTCGGTCCGGTGGGTCACGTATACCATTGTCACGAGCTTCGACTTTGCGAGCCTCGAGAGTCCTCCAAGGAACTTCTCGCGGGCCCCGAGGTCCAGGCCTTCGCAGGGCTCGTCGAGGATGAGCAGTTCCGCGTCAGCCATCAGAGTCCTCGCAATCATGACCCTCTGCCTCTCGCCCTGTGAGAGCTCCT
>Ga0302324_100007386_pt1 | contig 23371 bp, 12 predicted proteins | sample Palsa_T0_1_FD_201949 | JGI IMG/M metagenome (GOLD analysis project Ga0302324, IMG submission 201949) | Peat permafrost microbial communities from Stordalen Mire near Abisko, Sweden - Palsa_T0_1 | ecosystem: Environmental > Terrestrial > Soil > Palsa > Peat permafrost | place: Sweden: Abisko... | reverse complement strand
CTTCTCCTGCGTCATATAGGCAAGGACGTACTGCCCAAGGTAAATAGCGGTCAGTTCCAGGTGCGGCTCCGGGCCCCTGACGGCACCCGTATCGAACGGACGGAAGAAAAGACGCTGACGACGATCGGCATCATCAAAGACATTGTCGGCCCTGCCAATGTATCCATTACCAGCGCCTATATCGGCCAACATCCGTCCCTGTTCTCCGTCAACCCGATCTATCTGTGGATGGCCGGGCCGCAGGAGGCTGTGTTGCAAGTGGCGCTGGATGAGCATTACAAGACCAACCTGGATGACCTCAAGGAAAAGATCCGGGCCAGGGCGGCGCAGCAGATGCCCGATGTGAGGCTTTCTTTCGAGCCCATAGAGCTGACCGATAAGATCCTCAGCCAGGGATCGCCCACTCCTGTAGAAGTGCGGTTTTCCGGAAGAATTAAAAAGAACAATGAGATCTATGCCGCCAAACTGATGGAAAAGCTGCGGGAAATATCTTATCTGCGCGATATCCAGCTGGGGCAGTCGAATAAGTACCCATCGATCGACATTGAAGTAGACCGTGTCCGGGCTGCCCAGCTGGGCGTGACGATGGACGATGTATCCCGGTCGATCGTCGCCTCCACTTCCTCTTCGCGGTATACGGAAAAGAATATCTGGATAGACGAGAGTAGTAACAACAGCTATAACGTACAGGTCCAGGTACCGGAGAACAAGATGAAGAGTGTGGCCGATATCGGGGAAATTCCTTTGCTGAAGAATGCCGACCGGCCCGTGCTGGGCGACGTAGCGACGATAAAGCCGGATACGACTTATGGCGAGAACGACAACCTTGGGGCTATCCCCGTTCTTTCCGTGACCGCCAACCTCTATAACAAAGACCTCGGCGCGGCCTCAGTCGATGTGAAAAAGGCTATCGCCGCACTGGGGCCTCTGCCGCGGGGGCTGACGGTAGAGCCGATCGGGATGACAGAGACGCTGACTGAAACGCTGGATAGTCTGCAGAGTGGGTTGCTGGTGGCGATCATCGTGATCTTTCTCATGCTGGCTGCCAACTTCCAGTCTTTCAAAGTCTCGGCTGTCGTGCTGGCCACGGTGCCGGCCGTTATCCTGGGGTCATTGCTGTTATTGCTGGCGACAGGGTCCACGCTCAACCTGCAATCCTATATGGGGATCATCATGTCCGTGGGAGTGTCCATCTCCAATGCGGTGCTGCTGATCACCAATGCCGAGCATTTGCGGCTGCACAATGGGGATGCGCTGAAAAGTGCGCGGGAGGCGGCGGCATTGCGATTGCGGCCGATCCTGATGACGGCCATGGCGATGGTAGTGGGGATGATACCGATGGCGAGTGGGGTGGGGGAAGCGGGGGATCAGTCGGCTCCGTTAGGGAGGGCAGTGGTTGGTGGGCTCATCGCGTCGACGTTCGCAGCGTTGTTTATCCTTCCGCTGGCCTTTGCGTGGGGGCAAGGGAAAGCCAGTATCAAGTCGGTGTCGCTGGAGGCGGATGATGAGGAGAGCAGGGCGTATTTGGCAGCGGCGGGGCAGCTGGCTTAGCGTGGAAACAATGCAAAACAGCTCACGGCAATGTATACAACGTTACTAATTTTTTTAGTAATGTATTTATTTTCTCACTAACTTTACATCGTCACTTAGTACTTTATAAGGATTCAATCCTCACTGGGATTTCAGCATAGCATGAAGTAAAAAACGGCGTATAGGCCACCGGTGGCTTATACCTGTTTTTCGGGCTGTAAAAACCCCGTTTTCATTTATGATTGAAAAAAGAAAGCCCAGCACTACGCTGGGCGAAATCATCAAACTATTGGTGATTATTAATTTGACATTAACTATCCTTCATTTACTGAAGTGGTAGTAAAAAGGTCGGAGTACCCAGCTCCGGCTTTTTCAATATAAAGGTACAATTTTTTACAATTCACAAAATGGTTTTTTTAGACCGCGCTGGCTGATAAGGCACAAAAGGTGATATTACTCCGTTTAGAGTGAGTGGATGACCAGAAGGAATCGTGGGTTGAATTCCGTATTTTCCCTTCATGAAGAATAAACTAACGATTGCTATTGCGGTTTTAGCGCTGCTGTGGATAAGGGTTGGAGCCCAGACGCCCGCCCCCGCAGAAAAATATCCCGTCGACTCCGCCTCTGTCGAACATGCCGGCGTCCCCAAAGGAGAGTTGATCAAATGCAGCTTCGATCATTCCACGATCTTCCCCGGCACGCACCGTGACTATTGGATCTATATTCCCGCACAATACCGGCCCGATCATCCCGCTTGTGTCTATGTCAACCAGGACGGCATCCAGTGGAAGGCGCCCACCGTATTCGATAACCTCATCAACAGCGGAGAGATGCCGGTGACCATCGGTGTATTCGTCACACCAGGCAGGGTGATGGCGGCCGATACCAGCGCCGCCCTCGATCGCTATAACCGCAGTTTTGAATACGACGGACTGGGCGATGCATACGTCCGCTTTATTCTGACAGAGATACTTCCCGACGTCGAACGGCATCAGGCCGGCGACGGCCGCACCATCCATCTTTCAACCAAAGGTAACGATCGCGCCATCGGTGGCTCGAGCAGCGGGGCCATTGCCGCCTTTACGGCTGCCTGGGAACGGCCGGATGCTTTTTCCCGTGTCTTCAGCGCTATCGGCACCTATGTGGGACTGCGAGGCGGCGACCACTATCCGATCCTGATCCGCAAATCCGAGCCAAAACCGATCAGGATCTTCCTGCAGGACGGCAGTAACGACCTGAACATCTACGGTGGCGATTGGTGGATGGCCAATCAGACGATGGAGCGGGCGTTGACATTTGCCGGCTACGAAGTCCGGCATGTCTATGGTGAAGGCGGGCATAACGGCACCCTGGGAACGGCTGTCTTCCCCGACGTCATGCGGTGGCTTTGGAAAGGCTGGCCGCAGCCCGTCACCAAAGGAAATTCTGCCAACCAGGTACTGCATGATATCCTGATCCCGGGTCAGGACTGGGAACTGGTGGGCGAGGGGTATGGTTTTACGGAGGGCACGGCTGCAGATGCCGCGGGCAATGTTTTCTTCCAGGATATCCCGGCATCGAAAACCTATCGGGTCAGCGCCGGCGGCGGACAGCCAGAGGTGATCTCGACACAGGCACAGAAGGCCAGTGGTACCTGTTTTGGCATTGACGGCAGCAGATACGAGGTTGGATCCCGGCAGGTAATAAGATATGATGCTTCGGGCAAGGCGACGGTGATAGGAAATAATCTTTCGGGTAACGATCTGGTCGTTGCCCATAACGGAAATGTATATGTCTCCGTACCGGATGGCCCCGAACGGCCGGGGAAGATCTACCTGGTGCGTCCCGGTGGTCAACCTGTCCTCGTGGACTCGGGGCTGAAATTTGTGAATGGCCTTTGCTTTACTCCCGATCAGACGCAATTATATGTAGCCGAGTCGGCCAGCCATTGGATCTGGGTGTATTCTATCCTGCAGGATGGGACACTCGCCAATAAGCAACGATTTGGGTGGCTGCATGTACCGGATAATAAGGAGAATGCATGGCCCGACGGACTGAAATGCGACCGGGAAGGACGCGTATACGTCATGACTAATATGGGCGTCCAGGTATTGGATCCCATCGGCCGGGTCAATGCGATCATCCCTGTTCCGTCCGGTCAGCCATCCAATTGCTGTTTCGGCGGTCCCGATTTCGATGTGCTGTATGTATCCAGCGGGACTAAAGTCTACCGGCGCAAACTGAAAGTCCGGGGATGTAATCCCTTCGAGATGCCGAATAAGCCGCCAGTGCCGAGACTGTAGCCCCTCTATTTCAGAATCAATACCGGTTTCTGCGCATTCAGCAATATCCCATGCTGGATATTCTGGTGTGTCAGATGGTATAGGAAGCTATGTCTGCCCGGTAAGGCAATGATCAATTGCACCCCCTTGTCATCCGAAAATGTCAATACTCCCTGAAGAATATCCTTATCCGCTAAATTATACAGCGTATAGTCAAAACCCTTCAGCAGATCACTGATGGCATCTTTCGTTGCAGAAGAAACATCAGCCAACAGATTCCCGCGTGAAGCATCGACATTCAATAACAATAACCTGGGATGCCGCCCCTGACTCATTTTTCCCAATATTTTCAACGGATCCATGCAGGCCAGGGATTTGAACTCACCTGCAACCAGAATATCATCCACTACCCGGTAACTGCTTTTGGGCGGAACGATGAGCACCGGCACCGGTATCACTTTGGCCAGCTCGATTAGCTGACGGCCAAGCATGCTGTCATCCGTTGCACCATAATTATTGCTGCCGATAATGACCAGGGCCGGGTTTTCGTCGCGCACCTGTTGCAGGATTGCCCGTACCAATGGCAGGTCACTGATGATGAACCTGACCACGCTATTCCGGGTCAGCCGGTTCATAATCTCCTGTTTCAGCGCCTCCAGCTGTTCCCGGATCTGTTTTTTCTTTTGCTGAATATCTGCTGTCGTGACCTGCAGGAGATCGGGTGAGGGAATGATCTGCTCAAAAATGGGAACGTATAAATTAGCGGCAAGAATGATCTCGTCGTATGCCCTGCTATTGGCAAGGTCGGCGGCAAAAGTGGCCGCATTATCAGATGGTCCTGAAAAATCAACAGGAATAAGTAACTTTTTCATGATTCGTTAATCCTCCCCGAACGTATTACTTTTTAATAAAAGCCGGTCGAGCGATAACGGCCCGGAGCCGATGATCACAAAAAGACACACTAAGGCAAGTGACAATATAGACAACCAAAGCTCGGAATAGACAAACGGCGCAGAGATATTCACTAAAAAGACAGCGCCAAAAAGGATCGGCAATTCCAATAGTGCCCACAATCGGGTATAAAGGCCAAGAAGAATCAACCCTCCGCCCAGGATGTGCACATAGGTGACATAATAAATGATCGCGGTAATAAGTCCGGGTGGTTGATTAACGGCCTCTTTAGCAAGAATCAGGTCCCGGAGATAACCAGCATCGTTAAAAAAGATAATTCCTTTGAAAACTAAAAATGCGCCGAAGATCATCCGGATGATGTCGAGTATCTTGGGGTGATGCCGATCTCCCCAATTGCTGATTTTTTGCGTGATATTCATGGTTAAAGAATTTGAGGTGTAGAAAATTATTTTCCGGCGGTTATATTGCCAGTCACCGCCAATAATAGCTTGGCTGCCTGTCTTAATTCTTCATCAGGTATATTCCCCTTGATCAAGGTGTACATTTCAGTCATCATGGGCGCAAACTTATTTTTGTATTGCTTACCCGTCGGGGTCAGTGAAATGATCTTATTCCTTCTGTCCTGGGGATCTTCCGTGCGGGTTACCAATTTCTTTTCAACCAGGTTATCGATAAGGGGGGTAAGACTGGCTTTGTTTTTCTGGACAGTATTGGCAACTTCCTGCTGGTTGACCTGATTTTTTTTCCAGAGCACCATCAGTACCTGCAGCATTTCATACGAGATCTCTCGATCGTGGAGGTCCTTTATCTTTTGCTGGGCAAGTTGTTTCATCGTCTGCCTGACAGTGATCACTGCATCGACAAATTCGATGATGGCTGCGTCATTTTTTTTCATTGGCCTCGCATTTCAATTGGCTATATAAAGTTAGTACTTTAATGGTCAAATGTTTAACTAAATGGAAATTATTTTTGCCGCGTTAAGACTGAATGTTTATCACGTACTTGCAATGAGATAGACAATAAGAAATATACTGACAAAAAATATAAATGCGGTCAGCACAGTGATTAGCAAGGACGAATTTTTGTATTCTCCCTGGTTCAATTGTCGTTCGGTGCTTTTGTACCGAAGCCAGGACAATACGGAAATAACAGCGCCGACGGTCACCAAAATAATGCCGGCCAGTGAGGAATAGCCTTTGGGTTGCGCTATGTCCTTTTTATCCAGGACAAGGGATAACTGCTTTACAAACAAGGAAAATTTCACTACCACGAAGCCAAAGGCCATAATGCCGATACTGGTGCGGGTCCATGCCAGGAACGTCCGTTCGTTGGCCAGATGGTCGCTTGCATTGCCGATCTTTTTGGTTTCCTGCATACAGCTAATGTACAATATTTATTTCTGCTTTGGCTCCTGCCGGATAGCGATATCAGGCGAGGGGCAGGATCACATCGTCTCCTGCTGGTGCCCGTTCTTTTTCTCCGACCGGTAAGCCGACGGTATCCGATCGAATTCCATCTTGAAATACTGTGAGAAATTTTTGGGGTTGTTGAAGCCGACGGAATAGGCGATCTCCGACACGGTCAACTGGCTTTTTTCAAGCAGTTCGGCCGCCCTTTTCAGGCGGATGTGGCGGATGAATTCAATGGGCGTCTTGCCTGTCAGCAACAAAAGCCGCTTGTAGAAAGTACTTCGGCTGGCGTGGAATTTCACACTGAGCTCACCGACGGAGAATTCGGGGTTGCCCATATTCTTTTCGATGACTTCCAGGACATTCTTGACAAAAGCTTCGTCGGCGGACTCGATTTGTACGGCCGCGGGGGTGGCCTGAACCTGCCGTTGGTATGTTTTTCTGACGGTATCACTATGCGCCAGTACATTGCGGATCTTGGATAGCAGCAACTCGAAGTTGAAGGGCTTGATGATATAATCGATAGCGCCCGTCTGAAGGCCTTTCAACTCAGCTCCTTCACCCGTCATGGCTGTCAGCAGGATGACCGGTATCTGGTGGGTGCGTTCATCCGCCAGGATTTTTTTACATAGGTCGATGCCGTTCATCATCGGCATGCTGATATCGCTGACGATAAGATCGGGGTGTTCTGCCAGTGCTTTCCGCCAGCCTTCTTTTCCATCCGTGGCTTCGATGATGGAATAATGACTGCGAAGATTGTCCTTTAAATAGAACCGGAAATCTTCATTGTCCTCGACGATCAGAATGGTGCTCTTTTTGACGCCGTCGCCGGCGGGAGTCGTCTTGCCGGGATCGGGTGCAGCTCCGACTGAGGCTGTGCCGGCAGCCTGCAGCCCTGACGGATCGGGAACTGCTGCGGGGACTTGTGGTATTTCGGCTGCGGGCCGGAAAGCTGCCGGGAGGGCGCCTTCTCCCGGCGACCAGATCGCTGCCGATGCGGTCAATGCCGACGTTGAGAGGACTTCTGCCAGGACTTCCGCCGGCAGCGGAATGAAAGGCAGGCTGACGATAAAACAACTGCCCTTATTCAACTGGCTTTGTACGGACAAGCTGCCATTGTGCATCCGTACGAATTCCTGTGTAATGGCCAGGCCGATTCCGCTGCCCTGGTTAAGGATGGTGTCCGGAATGTCGTTCTGGAAGAAACGTTCGAAGATCTTTTCCTGTTTGTCCGGCGCAATGCCGATACCTGTATCTGTTACTTTTACCGATAGCATGACTATCTCCGCCTGGTATTCTGCTTCGACGCTGACGCTGACGGCGCCATTCTCCGGAGTAAACTTGAAGGCGTTGGATAAAAGGTTGAACAGGATCCGCTCAATTTTATCATGATCAAATAAGGTCAGCAATGAGTGGCCGGGATCGTGGTAAGAAAAGGAGATATTTTTCCGTTCCGCCAGATCGATGAACGAAAAGGAAATTTCCTTGATAAATTTCAAAACATCACCTTGTCGGGGATGCAGCCTTAATTCGTTGACTTCCATTTTTCTGAAGTCCAGCAGTTGGTTGACCAGGTGCAGCAGCCGCCTGGCATTACGGCGGATCACTTCATATTGCTTCCTGGGATCGGATGAAGAGGTACTGCTGAGCAGTTTGTCGACGGGCGCCAGGATCAGCGACAGCGGAGTCCGCAGCTCATGGCTCATATTGGTGAAGAACCGGATCTTCATCATGTCCATCTCATGCATCCTGCGAGTCTCACGGCGCTCTTGTTCGAGCGCAAAGCGTATCCTGGCCTTTTGAATGATCATCCTTCTTCCCACCAGCAGGATACCTGCCAGCAGCAGCACATAGACGCCATAGGCCAATGGAGATTTCCAGAAGGGTGGAAGGATGACGATCTTTAGAGAAGCCACTCGCTTATACCATTCTCCATCCTGGTCTGTCGCTCTTACCCTGAACGTATATTCGCCTGCATCAAGGTTGGTGTAGGTGGCCTTGCGGGTCTTTCCATCCGCCATCAGCCAGCCCTTATTAAATCCCTCCAGGGTGTAGGCGTATTTATTCCGGGCGTTATCGACAAAGCCGAGGGAGGCAAATTCGATAGAGAATACATCTTCGTTATGATGCAGGACGATTTCCCCGGTCTCGGACAGGGGCTTGTTCAGGACGACATGCCCATCCAGTTGTTCTCCTACATGCACGCTTTTGTTGAAGATTTCCAGGTCGGTCAGCACCATGGGAGGCGCCGCCCCCGTGTTGACAATATTTTCGGGGTGGAAGAGATTGAACCCGTTGGGACCCCCGAACATCAGGCTGCCGTCCCGGGTCACCATCCCGGCTCGTTCGTTAAACTCCCGTCCCTGCAATCCATCCTGTTCGTGGTAGTTCCTGCAGCGGATGTGTACGTCTTCGTTCGGGGTCGTTGTGCTGCCAGCATGATCGCCGGGCGAAGAGATTTGAATACGCGAAAGGCCGTTAGTGGTGCTGACCCAGAGTTCATGCAAGCTGTCTTCTTCAATGCCGCGGATAGTATTATCGGCTAATCCGTCATCGGTCGTAAAGGATTGAAAACGTTTTTTTTCGGGCAGGAACAGATTCAGTCCTTCCCTGGTCGCGGCCCACATCCGCTGATGGCTGTCACGAAACAACAAAGTCACATTGTTCGAGCTGAGTTGGTTGCTGTCGGTGGAAAAATGAATAAACCGGCCGGAATTCCTGACCATGACGTCGATACCGAAGCCAGTCGCAACCCAGAGATTGTTATGGGCATCCTCCTTAATAGAAGAGATATAATTATTGAGGATCGAATTCGGCTTGGCATTATTATAATGGACAAAACAATTCCTTTTCCGGTCCAGTCTGTCAAATCCGGACGCCAGCGTTCCTATCCAGAGATTCTTTTCGCTGTCTTCATAGAGGCACATCACCCGGTCGTCGGCGAGGCTGCCCGGTAAGTGCTCGTCATGCCGGTAGTGGGTGAATTTTTTTCCGTCGAAACAGTCCAGGCCGCCAAAATAGGTGCCGATCCAGAGCTTGCCGTCCTTGTCGAACAGCAGGCTCACGATGATATTGTTGCTTAAGCTATTGAGATTGGACGGGTCATGCAGGTATTGATGGAAGGTATTGTGCCTGCGGTCAAAGCAGATCAATCCGCCGCCATTGGATCCGATCCAGATCCGGCTGGCTGTATCTTCCACAAATTGGTTGACATCGTTATAGCTAAGGCTGCCCGGAAGGCTGGGCTGATGGCGATAGATAGGGAATTGCAGACCGTTCTGGTGATAGTAACTGATGCCACTCTTGAAGGTGCCCAGCCACGTAGCGCCCATGCTGTCGCGGTAGATGCAGGTGACGCTGTTCTCCGCCACACTTTTCCGGTCGTCTTCATTATGCGCCAGCGCCGTCACCGACCAGTCTTTTTTGTCGACGATATCCACGCCGCCGTGGTCGGTCGCCAGCCAGATCTGGCCCTTACTATCCTGGATCGCCGAGTAGACCAGGTCGCTGCTCAATTTCCCGGCTCCCGGCTCTTCCTGGGACAGGTGTCTCAGCGCACCGGTGGCCGGATGGAAATAAAAGACGCCTTTGAAACCGCCTTGTGCCGAGATCCAAAGGTCATTCTGGCTGTCGATAAATAGATTGCAGGTAACAAGAGCATCCACAAAGCTCTTTTCCAGCAGGGTGGTCCGGTAGACGACCTCGTGCCGGATGCCGTCGATCTTCTCCAGCAATCCGTTGCGGTGGATGACCCAGCAATTGCCTTCGCCATCCTCCCGGGCGTCAGAGACCAGCGAGGGATCGAGGCTTCCGGGCCTTACAGAGTCGGGCCGGACAGCATGGATCTGACCGTCAGTTCCGTAATGATACAATCCGTTGTCGCGGTAGACGAACCAGTATCCCGACCGGCTGGGGATAATGTTCAGCAACATGTATTCAGGCAAGGATAACCGGCGCAGCCAGGCAGTATAATCCTGGTCGAACCAGTCGTTTGCGATATCGTAGATATTAAATCCGCCGGCACGTAGCGCCACCCATATTTTGCCTTCGGGACCGTCGAATATCTGATCGATGTAATTGTCCCCAATGGAATGAGGGTCTTTCGAATCGTGTTTGAACACCCGGAACTGGTAGCCGTCGTACCTGTTTAACCCTGACACCGTCCCGAACCACATGAATCCGCGATTGTCCTTATATAAGCAGGTGACATGATTGTTGGACAGTCCCTGGGCACAGTCCAGGTGAGAGAACTGGTAGTCATTAGACTGTCCATATTGCCGGATGAAGGCGCAACAGGAAATTACGAGCAGCAGGATCTTTCTCATGATTGGTAGCACTATATGGCGGGTATTACCCTAAAAAGCACTCGTTCAATAACAAATATAATCAATGTGAACCGGTGAAAAAAGCGGAAAACGAACATTTTGACCCCCTTTTTGACGATTTTGACGACCCTGGGAGAAAAATGAAGTACCTATTTTTATCTCCGGAAACAAACCGATTGCATTTTCTTCTTCACCAACACTAAAAAGATCCATATGAATCTGACTGCTTTGACAGGAGTCCTTCTTGCTTCTTTACTCACACTCTCCCTGTCTGCCCAACCTCCGGGGGCCCGGCAAATTACCGGCAAGATCATCGATAAAACCACCGGCGCCGCCATTCCGGGCGCCACCATTACCGTAAAAGGTACAAAAAACTTCGGCCAGGCCGATGCCAACGGGGCGTTCATTATTATGGCCGCTCCCGGTGAGACCCTTGTCATTTCCAATGTGGGCTATGCGGCTCAGGAGGTGCGGGTTGGGAATACATCGTCTATTACCGTCGGGCTCAACCAAAGCTTCAGCCACATGGACGACGTCGTCGTGGTGGGCTATGGCAGGATGAAGAAAGCCGACCTGAGCTCGGCGGTAAACACCATTTCGAGCGCCGACCTGGAAAAGACCGTTAATGTCACGCTGGATGAGGCATTGCAGGGGAAAGCTCCCAATGTATATGTCTCGCAGACCAGTGGTGAGCCGGGAGCCGGTGCTTCGGTGATCATCAGGGGTATCAGTACCGTCACCGGTAACTACCAGCCCTTGTATGTTATAGACGGGGTACAGATCAGGCCCAGCCTGCCGTCAGGAGGCGCCTATAACTCTACGCCGAACCTGGGCAACGAACTGCAGGGACTCAATCCGGAAGATATAGATAATATAAGTGTCCTCGAAGGCCCTGCCGCCACTTCTATCTATGGGGCTGCCGGCGCGAACGGGGTGGTGATGATCACCACCAAACAGGGTAAGATAGGACAGACCCGGGTGCAGGCCAGCGAACTGGAGAGCCTGCAGGAACGTCCTAAGGATCAGCCGGTCATGGATTTGCAGCAATATGCCATCTATGTGCAAAAACTGGAGAACCTGGGGTTGGTACCTGCGGAGCCCAGCGAACTGAGCGATCCTTCCATCCTGGGACACGGCACGAATTGGCAGAATACCCTGTTCCAGCCAGTCTGGCTGCAGAAGCATTCATTAGGTATCAGCGGCGGGAACGATAAGACAACGTTCTACCTGTCGGGCGATTATCTGAATCAGAATGGCATTGCGGTAGGTTCTGGTTTCAAGCGGGGCTCGGTACGGCTGAACCTATCCAACCAGGCCAACAAATGGCTGAGGATCAGCACCAATCTTTCCGGTTTCGGTACGCTGGAAAAGGTAAACGTCTTCCAGGGGAATATCGTGAACCAGGCGCTTGGGCAGAACCCCACCATCCCGGCCTACAACCCCGACGGTAGTTTTGGCGGTCCCGATGCTGCGCAGGCACAATATTCCAATACCAATCCCCTGGCTCTTGCCAAGCTGAATAACAACTACAACACTAATTATGGGGTCATCGGCGGTGTCAACCTGGATATCACCCCGATCAAGGGACTATTATGGCATACGGAGGCCAATGGAAATTACACTTTTGGCTATCAGTACCAATTCGCCCCTTCCTATACGATCGGGGCGTATACCAATCCCAATGCTACTATCGGCCAGGAATCCAGTCATAATTATTGGGCCAGTTTGAATACCCGGGTGCAATATGACTGGAAGATCGGAAAAAATGTTATGGAGGCAATGGTCGGTCATGAAGGGCAGGAATATGCCTATCAGAATTTATCTGCTAACGGGCAAGACTTGTCTACCAATTCCATCCAGGAACTTAGTGTTATCGGATCAATCATTAACCTGCCCACCAGTACCAAGAGCGATGGGTCACAGGAATCTTATTTCGCCCGGGCCAATTACACGTACGACAACAAATATATTTTGCAGGCAGTGGTCAGAAGGGATGGCAGCAGCAATTTCGGCCCGGATAATAAGTGGGGTACTTTCCCGGCGGTATCTGCGGCCTGGAAGATATCCGATGAGAAGTTTATGCGGGATATCTCCTGGTTAAACGACCTTAAGATCCGCGGCGAGTATGGGATCTCGGGTAATGCCGGCCCGGGGGGCGCTATTTATTCCAATCTTTACTCATCAGAGACTGTCTGGGGCAGCGGTTTCCTGCCCTCCAATTATGCCAATCCCGCCCTGAAATGGGAGCAGGATAAGTCAGCCAACATAGGTCTGGATGCCCACCTGCTGAACAACCGGATCGAAGTGATCGCGGATGCGTATCAAAAGAAGATCTCCAACCTGATCCTGCCTTATGCCGGTCAACTGTTCCTGGGCGGCTATCTTAGCGGCGGCTATAATGGGCAGATCCAGTGGCCGGTTGAAAATTTCGGCGGCATGGAGAATCACGGCATAGGCTTTACGATCAATACCGTGGATTATACTTCGAAGACTTTCACCTGGAGAACGAATGTTAATTTCTCCATCGACCGCAACAAAGTTACCAAGCTCTATGCGCCGATCTATGTGCAGTACTATTCCACTACCAACAGCCGGCAGGCGGAATTCCTGACGAAAGTCGGCCAGCCGCTCAGCATGATCACCGGCTATATTGCGCAGGGGCTTTTCCAGAATTATAAGGATATTGCCGGTCATGCGATACAGACTTCAAATGGGGTGCTGACGGTCGATCCCCAGCAGGGCTCCTGGCCGGGGGATATCAAGTTCAAGGATATCAATGGCGACGGGATGATCGATGATAATGACCGGACCATTATCGGCAATCCCTGGCCCAAATTCACCTATAATTTTACGGAGACGTTCGACTACAAGGGCTTCGAGCTGAACCTGTTCTTCACCGGGGTGTATGGGAACCAGATCCTGAACCTGACGAAGTATGAACAGGAGACGCTGCCTCTGGGCACTGGTCCTTACAGTAATCACTACCAGGCCGATATGGATTTTGCGGTGCCGAGCAGCCTGAACGTGGCGGATGCGCTGACTGCGACATTGACCAACCCCTGGACGCATATTGCACGCCCTACGGCCGCGGATGCCAATGGAAGTGCGAGACTGTCGCAATGGGACGTGGAGAGCGGGTCTTATCTCAAACTGAAAAATGTTCGCCTGAGCTATAATGTACCGACAAAATACCTGGCCCCTACCAAAGTCATCCGAGGGGTCAACGCCGCTTTCTCCGTGCAGAATGCGTGGACCTGGACAAGGTATGACGGCTATGACCCGGAGGTTGGTATGTATCAATACGGAGGGTTCAACATTGTAGGTATGGACGAAGGGCGGTATCCCCAGACCAGGTCTTATAATTTCGCCCTGTCCGTAAACTTCTAAACTATCCATTAAAGCAAAAATTTCAGAAAATGAAAAATATTGTAACGATACTTGTCCTAACTGTTCTGGGCACGGCGATTTTGCCGGGATGCAAAAAAAGCTTCTTAAACCGGCCGCCGGAAGGCGCTCCCACATCGGGCACTTTTTATTCATCGGATGCGGAAATACTGGAAGGGACGGGACCACTGTACAATGGGTCCTGGGGCGGATATAACGGTACTTCCCTGCAGTATATCGGCGATGTGATGGGTGGGAACAGTCTTTGTGATAACTACAACGGCAGGGGAGCCTATCTATATTTCTCCGTTTCGGCCACTGATCCCAGCGGCGCGCTGGAAAGCGCATACCAGGCCTTATGGTCTGTCGTGGCCAATGCCAACGTCACCGCCTATAATATCATCAATGCGGGACCCGGCGCCAGCACGGCGGGAAAGACTGAAGGGTTGGCGGAATGTTATTTTATGCGGGCAGCCGCTTATTACTACCTGACCCTCGTCTGGGGGGCTGTTCCGATCATCTATAACAATAACCTCCAGATCGGAGATACGTCCATTACACGGAACCTGCTGACCGATTCCTGGCAATTTCAGATCAATGACCTGACCTGGTGTGTGCAAAATCTTCCGAGCACACCGATCCAGCTCGCCCGCATCTCCAAATGGAGCGCAGAAGGAATGCTGGCCAGGGCTTACCTGGCCCGGTCCGGTCTGACAGGAACGGGAGGCGCCCGCAACCAGAGCGACCTGGACAGCGCGATCTATTATGCCGGCGATGTCTGCAACAACAGCGGGCTGATCCTGGAGCCCAATTATTATAATCTTTTTACGAGTGCCAATTTCAGCGGCAGCACTGTCCCGCAGGAAAGCCTGTTCTCGCTGCTATGGATACCCGATGGGCAGTACTTCGTGCAAAACCACATGCAGGCGAACCTGGCATACAGCCCGGCGATCACGCAGACGGGTGACGGTTGGGGCGGCGCTTTTGGCGGTTCGCCCAGCCTGATGGCCTATTATTTCGACCCGGCCAATGCAGCCGATACGATGCGCAGAAGGGCTACGGTCTTTATGCCGGGTGATTTTTATCCCGACATCAATAAGGCAGGTGGCGGCTGGCTTGTGGATACCACCCTGTTCAATAATGATGGTATTGCCTATCCGGGAGCCACACCCACCAAATATGGCAGCGATGCTGCCTACGTGAAGAAATATGTGATCGGGTCGCCTGCCGACAACGGCGGCCTGGGGGGGACGCAAAGTGAGAACCTCAATACGTATATTTTCCGGCTGGCCGATGTATACCTGATCTATGCCGATGCGATCCTGGGCAACAATGCCTCCACCACCGACCCGCGGGCGCTGCAATACTTCAATGCCGTAAGGTCACGCGCCGGCGCCTATACCAAATCATCCATCTCCTACGCGGATTTGTTGCTGGAAAGAAAGATTGAATTCGCCTTTGAAGGGCATGCGTGGTATGATTGGAAGACCTGGTATTATTTTGATCCCAACGATGCACTGCAATATTTCACCACCCAAAACCGGGGTTTGTATAATATTACCCCCAATGGTGGGAATCCCTTCATCACCTTCCTCGGAACGAATGATCTGCCGGGAACAGTCAATTACACGATCACTCCGCAAACGGCCGATCTCCCTTATCCTGAAGCGGAATCGCTCGTGGCGCCGGCGCTCGCGTTGCCACCGGTCGCATTCGACTTTACTAAAGTAAAATATAATTGATTGCCATATTAAAATGATTATATGAAAAGAATATTGTTATTCATCATTGTTATAGCTGCCCTGGTACAATTTGCCTGTAAAAAGAATTCCGGGGGTACACCTGTTGTCAAGGATGTCCGGCTCGTCACCCCGGCGGATGCGGACAGCTTTTTTACCCAGGCCCTTCCGGGAACGATGATCGTGATCCAGGGCAGCGGTTTCAATGGGTTGCAAGCCGTCTATTTCAACGATACGGCAGCCGCTTTCAATCCTGTCTATGCGACGAACACGAATATCATCGTCACTATTCCGTCTACGGCGCAGACGGCCGCTACTAATCCCAGCGTGCCCAGTGTGATCAGGATAGTGACCAATCATGGGACAGTGACCTATCCTTTCACACTTTACCTGACGGCGCCGGCGATCAGTGCCATAACGCTGAATAATACGGGCACGATATTGACCATCACCGGAACGAACCTGATAGGGATACAAAAGGTCACTTTCCCTATCGGCGGCAGCGACACGGCGACCAGCTGGACGGTGAATAAGACCAATACACAGATAGTGGCCGGCATTCCGACAGGTACGGTACATTTTGATTCGGTAAGGGTCTATTGTACTTTCGGTGAGGCTTCCTTTCCTTATCCGCCGCCTATCGTCATCGATTCGGTCACCGATGAAAATGCCGTGGCGGGAACAACCCTTAATATCTACGGCACCAATTTCGCAGGCGTTACCGCGGTCACCTTCCCCGGTGGAATTGCCGGCACCAATCTCCAGACGATCAGCTTTACACAATTGACTGTCACTGTTCCGACGGGGATCACCGAAGGCGATTCCCTGAGAGTGACCGGGGCTGCGGGAACGTTTACGTCGCCGTTTGTCTACGATAACTGGCTGTCGCCTTCCCTGGGCTTCCTGGCCAACTTTGACGGCAACGGCGTCAATTATCCTGCGCCCAGCACGACTCTGTATCCTTATTATGGCTGGACTCAGAACCAATGGGACGGTACGTATGAGGTAGCGCCTAATCAATCATTCCCCAATGCCACGGGTAATTATGTGGCGATCGACCCGCAGAACACCTATGCCTCCGGCGCCGGCAATGTCTGGTATACGGACAACCTCGCTATCATGACCGACAACATGAAATCATGGGATGCAAACCCCGCCACCGACCCTATCGGGAACTACGCCCTGAAATTCGAGGCGTATGTCAACAACTGGACGGCGGGATCGATCTGGATCGCTCCGTCCGGTCCCAACTGGGCCTATATGGCTGCATGGGCTCCGTGGAAGACGGCTACCGGAAATACATACTCGACCAATGGCTGGGCGACTATTACCATCCCGTTGACGAGCTTCCTCACTGCGACCTATAACGACTATACCTCTACGGGATCGCCGGCTTCCACCATTCAGGAACTGATGAGCACTGGCCAGGGAGAGATCATGTTTATGTATGTCAATGACGGCACTACGAGCATACCAGGGGGAACCTTTAACCTGGGCGTCGATAACGTCCGGATCGTACCTATCAAATAATTCAATTTAATATGAAGACCCTTTTTTCTACAGGAATTGTAATAGCGGTATCAATGATTGGCGTATGTGGATGTAAAAAAGTATCCGACGCCCCGCACTCCGTCGGCAGCACCTACCCGGTGACCACTGATTCTACCTATAGCCCGGTGGATCCATCGCCGTCGGCTACGATCGGTTTTTTTGGCAATAGCTGGACCGGAAGGACATTCGCCGCACCGACCGATTCGATGGTCGCGGTCTCCTCTTCGCTTGTGGCGACGGATTCCCTGACCATCAATGTCAATGATGTATTGGTCAAAACACCGCCATTGGTCTATGGTAATAATAGCAACCCATATATGGGGCAGATAGTTACCCAGCCTGCCCTGATGCAATATCTCACGGATCTTTCCCCGAATGTCCTGCGCGGGCCGGGAGGCAGTCTCAGCGATGTATATTTCTGGAACGGAACGGCGGCTAACCCGGCGCCTGCCGATGCTCCCGACAGCATCTATCAGACTGGTGGTACCCTGGGACCGCTCGGTCCCTGGTATGGAGGAAATACCCAGGGATGGACTCTTTCACTGGCTAATTATTATAATGTACTCGCCCAAACCAACACCACCGCCTACCTTACGGTTAACTATGGTTATGCGCGGTATGGCACAGGGACCAGCCCTGTGGACTCCGCAGCACACCTGGCTGCCAACTGGGTACGTTATGACAATGGCCGGACCAAATTCTGGGAGATTGGCAATGAGACCTATGGCGGTTGGGAAGCAGGTTACCAGATCGATACGACCAAGAACCATGACGGGCAGCCGGAGTTCATCACCGGAGCCTTGTATGCGCAGCAGCTCAACGTATTCGCCGATTCGATGCGTGCGGCGGCACAGGAGACGGGTGCGACCATTTATATCGGTGCGTTCCTGGCTACGAGTACCTCTGAATCGGTCGCGAACTGGAACCAGGGAGTATTAAGTAATATTGGAAATGGCGCGGATTTTTTCATCATTCACGATTATTTTACGCCCTACCAACAAAACTCGACGGTAGCGACGATATTGGCTACCGGGACGTCGGTACCGGAGGCGGATATGTTGTATACCAAGCAACAACTCCAGACATATGGGTTGAGCACAAAACCGATAGCTATGTCCGAGTGGAATATCCAGGCGACAGGATCCAAACAAAATACGTCATATATTTCTGGAATGCATGCCGCCCTGACCCTTGGCAGCTTCATCAAGAACCAGTTTGGCGAGGCCAGTCGCTGGGATTTGGCAAATGGCTATAATAGCGGAGATGACCAGGGTATGTTCAATATAGGCGATGAGCCCAATGCGCCGCTCTGGAACCCGCGGCCCGCATTCTATTACATGTATTATTTTCAAAAATTCTTTGGTGACCGCATGGTATATGATACGCTGAGAAGAGCCGTGTCCAATACTGATCTGACGACTTATTCCTCCACCTTTACTTCGGGCCAGGCGGGGACAGTGATCATCAACTCAGGAGCTTACAATCATGTGGTATCCATCGACTTTCAGCATTTCCCGGCAGGAGCAAAATATCACTGGTATATATTGACGGGGGGTACGGATAACGCGCCTTTCTCCAGCCAGGTATACGTGAATGGTATCGGCCCGGCGACGCCTACCGGAGGTCCGCTGAATTATTCCAGTCTCAAGCCTTATGGTGCTGCGCTTAATGGGGAGATCAAGATAGCTGTTCCTGCCATGAGCGTTATTTACCTGGTGGCGGATAGTAAATAAATAGTCAGGATTTGAAGAATCTCGTTGCTGCTGCCATTACAGGGGCGGTGTTTTTGACCGCTTTTTCGTGTACTTCTGTAAACGACAGGAAGGTGATGCGTTTTACTTCTCTGCCTTCTTCGGAGACAGGCATAGACTTCAGCAACACGATCACGGAGAGCGATTCGTTGAATATGTTCGTCAATCAATACACCTATATGGGCGGCGGGGTAGGAGTGGGTGATTTCAACAGGGATGGGCTGCCTGATATTTTTTTTGCCGGGAACCAGGTCAGCTCCCGGCTATATCTCAACATGGGCAAAATGCGCTTTGAAGATATTACCCAAAAGGCGGGGGTCTCTACTGACGTATGGTGTACCGGCGTGAGCGTCATCGATATCAACAATGACGGATGGCCGGATATTTATGTCTGTGTATCCGGCAAGGGACCGGGCGCCCGGAGAAAACATCTTCTTTTTATCAACCAGCATGATCTGACCTTCAAAGAAGAGGCGGCGGAATACGGCCTGGCTGACACTTCCTATTCTACGCAGGCTGTCTTTTTCGACTATGACAGGGATGGCCGGTTGGATATGTACCTGGTGAACCACACCCTGGATGACGACCGTCCCAATGATATCCGTGACCGGAAGATCGACAGCAATGCCGTCGCCGGCGATAAACTGTTCCACAATGAAGGGATCCTGCCGGGCATGGACCATCCGGTCTTTAAAGATGTATCCAGGCGGGCCGGCATAATCGAGGACGGCAATGGCCTGGGAGTGGTGGTGGGCGATTTCAACGGAGATGGTTTTCCGGATATTTATGTCGACAATGACTACATCCGCAATGATCTTTTGTGGCTTAACAATAAGGACGGAACCTTTACCAATTGTATCGCTTCTGCCGTCAGGCACCAGAGCTATTCCAGCATGGGTATTGATGCCGCGGATATTAATAACGACGGCTTACCCGATATCATTACACTTGACATGCAGCCAGAGACGAACCTGCGGAAAAAGATGATGTATTCCTTTCTGAGCGAGCAACGGCATCAGTTTGAAATGGACAAAGGGTACGAGCCGCAATATATCCATAATATGCTGCAACTCAACAATGGTGTTCGGACCGTCAAGGGCCGGAGCGAGCCTTTTTTCAGTGAGATCGCGGAAATGGCCGGTCTCGCGGAAACGGACTGGAGTTGGTCCGTATTGATCGCAGACTTCGATAACGACGGCTGGAAAGATGTGCATATCACCAATGGGTTGGGGCGCGACCCCACCAATGTCGACTTTCTCGAGTACGCTCATAATACCGTGCTGGAAACCGGTATTCCCGAGAGTGAGATCGGTCAACGGCGAAAGTTCATGGACCGGTTGCTGGCACTGGGCCCGCTGTCGCTGCGTAGTTATTTATTCAGAAATAAGGGCGACCTCACCTTTGAGGATGTTTCAGCGAATGCGGGCCTCCCGGCGAGTTCCATCTCCAACGGGGCAGTCTATGCCGATCTGGACAACGATGGCGACCTCGATCTCGTCACCAATAATATCAATGGCCGGGCCTTTGTCCTGCGAAATGATGTCAGGCACCCTGCAGGCAGGCAGGCGAATCACTATCTGACGATCCGGTTGGCGGGCGACACGTTGAACAAGGATGGTATAGGTTCTACCGTGTATGCCTACAGCAAAGGGCTGACCCAAACGGTCAGTCAATATCCGGTCAGGGGCTATTTGTCGACGGTTGACAACAGGCTGCATTTTGGGTTTGGCGACAAGGCCGTCGATTCTTTAAAAATTGTCTGGCCGGATGGGAAGAGGCAGGTGATAGGACATCCGGGGGTAGATACGATAATAACGCTGCATTACAAGGATGCGGCGGCGGCGCTGGCTACACCCCTTGCCGGCGCCTCCCAGGGACCCGGTGTTTTGTTCGCCGATGCCACCCAGCGGGTAGGCGCCGATTTCCAGCATAAGGAGACCTTCTTTTTCGATTATAAATTCCAGCGAATGATCCTGCAGAAATACTCGCAGGAAGGCCCCTTTATTACGACGGGCGACATGAATGGCGACGGTCTCGAAGACTTTTTTATCGGCGGGGCATTCAAGCAATCCGGCAAGGTATTCCTGCAAAACAAGGATGGTAGTTTCACCGGCAAGGACCTCGTCACCGGTAACAAGTACGAAGAAGATATGCAGAGCGTGCTGTTCGACGCCAATGGCGATAAGAAGCCCGACCTGCTGGTAGTGGGCGGCAGCAGTGAATTTGACGATCAATCGCCTTTTTACCGCCCGCGTCTGTACCTGAATGACGGCAAAGGGAATTTTCATTTGGATAGCAACGCCTTTTCACCACTGGTTCGGACACCGGCCAAATGCGTGGCGGTGGCCGACATAGACGGAGACGGGGACATGGATATTTTTATCGGAGGACGAATATCATTAGGGGCTTATCCCCGTCCACCGGCGAGCTATATCCTGCGGAACGATCATGGCCATTTTACCGACATTACGGCCGAGGTATGCCCTGCGCTGGAAGATGCCGGGATGATCAATGCGGCGGTGTGGGCCGATATCGACAATGATGGCCGTCCTGACCTGATCATAGCGGGCGACTGGATGCCCATCCGTATTTTCAGGAACAACGGTAAAACCTTTACCGAGATCACCCGGGAGAGCGGGCTGCAGGACCTGCCTGGCTTTTGGCGCAGCCTGGTCGTCGCCGACATTAACCATGACGGTCACGTGGACATTGTGGCCGGCAATCTGGGCTCCAACAATCCCTTCCATATCGATACGTCGCGGCCGGCAGAATTGATCGCCAAGGACTTCGACGGCAATGGTATTTTGGACCCGGTATTCTGCTATTATATCAAGGGCAACGGGGGGCAATATGATTTGTCGGCGGGAATATCGCGGGATAACTGGGCGATGCAAATGCCTTCCATCAAAAAGAAATTCTCTACCAATGCGGAATATGCCGCGGCGAAGATGGATGAGATATTTACGCCGGAGATGATGGCCGGTTCACTGGTGTTGACATGCAAAGAGGTGAGGAGCGGTTATTTTGAAAATGATGGAAAAGGGAAGTTCAATTTTCACCCTTTTCCTTTGGCGGCGCAGATAGCGCCCGTGAATGCCATGGTTTATACCGATGTGAATGGCGATGGGTATCCGGACCTTATCCTTGCTGGCAATGAGTATCAGGCTTCGATCATGTCAGGTCGGTATGATGCCAGTTATGGTCTGCTGCTCGAAGGCGATGGTAAAGGAGGGTTCGAACCGGTGGCGCCCGTGTCGGACGGGCTGATCATCGATGGGGATGTCAGGGACCTGAAGGTCATTACTGTCGCGGGGCGCCGGCTGCTGCTGACGGGAGTAAACGATTCAAAAATGAAGGCATTTGAAATCATTCGGAATGGAAATAAATAATACCGAACCTATGAGGTTATGGCTTTTTCTATTTGGGTTTGTGCTGGTTGCCCCTTCTTCCATCAGGTCGGATGATCACCAGGAGGAGAATGTGGCTGTGTCGCCGGGTATATACCGTGTTGATCCGCCCGTCGCCCCGACGATAGGGTTTTTTCTGGATGACTGGCAACCGAAGTCATTTATAACGCCTGCCAGCCAGGAGGCACCTGTTTCTCCGGCCATGGCCGGGGGGCATCTCCCCGATGGGCGCACCCCCGGAGTTGCCGATACCATTACCGTCGATGCATCTGCTGTGATCACCCGCATTCCGCCTTCTGCCTTCGGGCACAATGCCAACACCTGGATGACGGCGATGATCACAGAACCCACCTTCATGACCCATATGACCCGGCTTCATCCGCATATCATCCGGTGGCCGGCGGGCAGCGGCAGCGATGCCTATTTCTGGAATTGCGACCCCGGCGACCAGCCGGCCGATGCGCCGTCGATGCTGCTTGATAAGAAGGGAGCTCCGGAGAGAGCGAGATACTTTTTTGGGAAAACGACGGGCGCCCGCAGCGCCTCACTGGACGACTATTACATGATGCTCCAGGAAACAGGTAATGAAGGGCTCTTCACTGTCAATTATGGCTATGCGCGATACGGTACGAGCGCCGATCCGGTGGCTACGGCAGCCCATCTTGCTGCTGACTGGGTCCGTTACGACCATGGCCGCACGCGCTATTGGGAGATCGGAAATGAGAATTTCGGCGATTGGGAATACGGCTATCGGATCGATACCACTACAAACCGGGACGGTCAGCCGGCTATCCTCACGGGCAGCCTATATGCCCGGCATTTTAAAATCTTTGCCGACTCTATGCGTAAGGCAGCGGCAGAATTGGGTGTGACCCTCTATATTGGCGCCGTCACTGCAGAGTCGCCAGGATTGTGGTGGGGGGAGACGCCAACCAGAAAGAACTGGAATGCGGACATGATGAAAGAATTGAATGACAAGGCTGACTTTTATGTTGTCCATAGCTACTTCACTCCCTATAATAAGAATTCCAATGCAGCGGAAATCCTTTACGATGCCACCACCGTTCCGGGCGGGGTGATACGGTACGTCACCCAATCCCTG
>Ga0302324_100007385_pt1 | contig 23379 bp, 23 predicted proteins | sample Palsa_T0_1_FD_201949 | JGI IMG/M metagenome (GOLD analysis project Ga0302324, IMG submission 201949) | Peat permafrost microbial communities from Stordalen Mire near Abisko, Sweden - Palsa_T0_1 | ecosystem: Environmental > Terrestrial > Soil > Palsa > Peat permafrost | place: Sweden: Abisko... | reverse complement strand
GAAGCTCATGGTCGTCGGCGAGCTCGCGCACGAGTTCGGATTTCGTCAATGTTTCGTCTCGTTTCGAAGGAGAGTTGCAGCTCCGAGAGCCGTTGGCGCTTGTTTACCACGGCACGGTCCGCCGCGCCCTGCTCCGGAGTGCGGAGGAGCGCGACGAATATTGCCAGCAACGACGTTGCGATGCGGCCTTTCGACGTCCTGCCCGGCACGGCGCTGCTCCTGCTCGGGGCGCTGGCTGCGCCCAGCGCGGCCGGCCCTCCCGCCGAGGGCTCCCCGCGTTTCGTCGTCACGCTGCCGGCCGCGGCGCGCGGGCCGGTCACCGGGCGCGTCTACGTCGCGCTCGCCCGCCACGCGGTCCCGGAGCCGCGCGAGCTGGCCGGCGAGCTTGCCACCAGCGTCCCGTTCTTCGGCCGCGACGTGGTGGGGCTGCGCCCCGGCGGGAGCGTCGTGCTCGACGCCGCGACGCCCGGCTATCCGACACCGGCGTTGCGCGACATCCCCGCCGGCGACTACGACGCCCAGGCGATCCTGAGCGTCTACACGCGCTATCGACGGGCCGACGGGCACCTGATCTGGGCGCACCAGGACCACTGGGAAGGCCAACAGTTCGGCTTGAGTCCGGGCAATCGCGTCAGCCCGGTCGTGCGCGTGCACGTCGGAGCGCGCGGCGCGCCGGTCGTGCTGGCCCTCACCCGCGTGCTGCCGCCGATCGCCGTCCCGCGCGACACGCGCTGGGTCGTGCACGTGCGCATCCGCAGCGCGCTGCTCAGCCGCTTCTGGGGCGTGCCGCAGTATCTCGGCGCGACCGTGCTGTTGCCGCCGGACTACGCGCGCTCCGGCGACCGCCGCTATCCGGGCGTCTACGAGCAGACGCACTTCACGCTCGACCCACCGTTCGACTTCGATCCGGCGGCGCCGCCGCCGTCGCCGGCGCAGCGCAACCGGCTGGCGCGCTACGGCGGCCGCGAGAGCCGCTACACCTTCACCCAAGCCTGGCTGCACGGTCAGGCGCCGGCGCTGATCGCGATCCGCATCCTGCACCCGACACCCTATTACGACGACTCCTACGCGGTCGATTCGGTCAACAACGGCCCCGCCGGCACCGCGATCGTGACCGAGCTGATCCCCTACCTCGAACGCCGTTTTCGGCTCGCGCGCTCGGGCCGGGCGCGCTTTCTGATCGGCGGCTCGACCGGCGGTTGGGAGGCGCTCGCGCTGCAGATCCAGCACCCGGACGACTTCAACGGCGCCTGGGGGCTGTATCCCGATCCGGTCGACTTCCACCGCTTCCAGCTCGGCGATCTCTACACCGACGCGAACGCGTTCGTCGAGCCGTACGCGCCGTGGAACCCGGCCGAGATCGGCGCGCAGCGGCGCGCCGACGGCTTGCAAGTCGAGACGATGCGCGGCGAGAGCCGGCTCGAGTACGTGCGCGGTTCTCACGGGCGTTCCGGCGAGCAGTTCAACGCCTGGGACGCGGCGTGGGGTCCGATCGGTGCCGACGGCTATCCGCGCGAGCTGTGGGACAAACATACGGGGCGCATCGATCGCGGCGCGGTCTTGTGGTCGCGTGACCACGGCTACGACCTCACCGCCTATCTGGTGCGCAACTGGGCCCGCATTGGACCTTCGCTGATCGGCAAGCTCCACGTCGACGTCGGCGATCAGGACGACTACTACTTGAACCTGGCCTGTTATCGCATGGAGCGCGCGCTCGCGCGGTTGCAGCCCGCGCCGCAAGCGGTGTTCCGCTATGGGCGCCCGCTCGCGCCGCACGGCTGGCAGGCCGAGTCCGACCTCGTTTACCTGCAGCAGATGGCCGACCGCGCGGCCGACGTTCGCCCTTGACGCCACGCTGGGCGTGTGCTAAGGTCCGTCCACATGTCCCTCGCCTGTTGTCTCATGACGAATCGGTGTTCCACGGGCTCGCAAGCCCGGCGGCCGGCCGCGCCATGAGACGATAAGCGTCGTCGCATCAGCGTGAAGAGCCCCCGCCAAATGGCGGGGGCTCTTTCCATTCTCAGGAGATCCATGAGTAAGCTCGACGTCGAGCGGGCCAAGGCCGAGAGCCACGGTCTGCGCGGCAGTCTCGCCGACGAGTTGTCCGAGCCGACGCCGAAGTTCAGCGACGAAGCGGCGGCCCTGCTCAAGTTCCACGGGAGCTACCAGCAGGAAGACCGCGACGCGCGCAAAGCCGCGCGCAGCGGCGACGGCGAGCGCGTCTACGGTTTCATGGTGCGGGTGCGCGCGACCGGCGGCCGCGTCCCGTCGCGGCTGTGGCGCGCCGTCGACGAGCTAGCCGACCGCCACGGCGACGGAACGATCCGGATCACCTCGCGCCAAGGGCTGCAGATCTACGGCATCCCCAAGACCGATCTGCGCGGCACGATCGGCGAGATCGTGGCCAACCTCGGGACAACGCTGGCGACCTGCGGCGACGTCGTGCGCAACGTCGTCGCGCCGGCCTGGCCGTACGCGCATCCCGTCTACGCGATCGCGCGCTCGGCCGCCGCGGAACTCGCCCGCGAACTCGCGCCGCGCAGCGGCGCATACCTGGAGATCTGGCAGGACGGCGAGCAGGTTCACGCCGAGGGCGGCGTCGAGGACGAGCCGCTCTACGGTCCGACCTACCTGCCGCGCAAGTTCAAGATCGCCGTCACCGTGCCGGGCGACAACAGCGTCGATCTCTACACCAACGACGTCGGTGTCGTCCCGGTCATCGACGACGACGGCACGCTGGTCGCGTACGACCTCACCGTCGGCGGCGGACTCGGCCGCACGCACGGCAAGACGACGACCTTCCCGCGGCTGGCCGACGAGCTTGGCGCGGTCGCGCCCGAGCGGCTGCTCGCCGCGGTGCGCGCGATCGTCGTCGTGCAGCGCGACGACGGCGATCGCAGCGACCGCCGTCACGCGCGGCTCAAGTATCTGATCGCCGACCGCGGGCTGGACTGGTTTCGCGCCGCGGTCGAGCGTGAGGCCGGCTTCGCGCTCGAGCCCTGGCACCCGTTGCCGAGCTGGGACGACCCGGCGCGCTTCGGTTGGCACGCGCAAGGCGATGGCCGCTGGTTCTATGGCTTGCACGTCGCCAGCGGGCGGATCGCCGACGTCGGCGCGGTGCGGCTGAAGAGCGCGCTGCGGGCGCTGGCCGAGGCGGAGGTCGAGCTGATCGCGACGCCGGCCCAGCAACTGCTGATCGCCGACGTCGCGCCCGACGCTCGCGCAGCGATCGAGGCGACGCTGCACGCGCACGGCGTCGGCGATCCGGCGCGCGTCTCGCCGGTGCGGCGCCGCGCGCTGGCCTGTCCGGCGCTGCCGACCTGCGGTCTGGCGCTGGCGGAGTCGGAGCGCGTGATCCCCGATCTGCTGACGGCGATCGAGGCCGAGCTCGCCGCGGCGGGGCTCGCCGGCGAGCCGATCGCGATCCGCATGACCGGCTGCCCCAACGGCTGCGCACGCCCGTATCTGGCCGAGATCGGGATCGTCGGGCAGAGTGCCGACCGCTATCAGGTCTACCTCGGCGGCGCGCCGGGTTCGACGCGCTTGGCGCTGCCGTGGCGCGAGGGCGTCCGGCTCGCCGAGATCCCCGTTCTGCTGGCGCCGCTCTTCGCTGCCTACCGCGCCGGCCGCCACGCCGGCGAAGCGTTCGGCGACTGGGCCGCGCGCGACGTGCTTGCCGGGGTGCCGGCATGACGGTGGTCGCGCGCGCCCAGCGCATCATCGCGCAGACCTTGGCCGCGCATCCCGGTCAGGTCGCGCTGGCCTGCTCGTTCGGCGGTCCGGCCGGGATGGCGCTGCTCGATGTGGTCGTGCGGCTCGACCGCACGGTGCCGGTCTACTATCTCGACACGGGCTTACTCTTCCCCGAGACGTACGCGCTGGTCGAGCGCGTCGGGCGCCGCTACGGGATCGCGCCGCAGGCCGTGCAGCCCGCGCTCTCGCTCGACGCGCAGGCCGCGGCGTACGGTGCGGCGCTGTGGGAACGCGATCCCGATCGCTGCTGCGCGCTGCGCAAGGTGGAACCGCACCGCGCCTTCGTCGCCGGCTTCGGCGCCTGGCTGACCGGGCTGCGCCGCGGTCAGACCGTCCAGCGCGCCGATCTCGAACCCGTCGTGCAAGACGGTTCGGTCGAGAAGGTCAGCCCGCTCTACGACTGGACCGACGACGACGTGTGGGACTACGTCCGCACGCACGACGTCCTGGTCAACCCGCTGCACGCCGAGGGCTATCCGAGCCTCGGCTGCGTGCCGTGCACGCGGCGCCCGCTCGACGCGAGCGACCCGCGCTCCGGGCGCTGGGTTGGCTTCGCCAAGACCGAGTGCGGGCTGCACCGCCCAGCCGAAGTTACGGTCGCGTAACGGTCGGAACGACGATCGCGTTGGCCGGGTCGTTCCAGCCGGTGAACGCCTCGCTGATGTAGCCGTTGGCGCAGGTGCGCGGCAAGAACGTCGACTTGTCGTAGGTGCAGGTCATCGCGGCTTGCACCGCCGAGTGCGGCGCGCCGACGGCCGGCGCGAGCGTGATCTCGACGACGCCCAGCGTGAGGCCGTCTTCGACGCGATCCGGCAGCGCGCGCGTCCGCGTCGCGTCGAGCATGCTCTGCACGAGCCCCGGATCGGACGAGTCGGTCGTCGCGATCGTCTGCACGCTCCACGGGCCGCCGTTGACGCGCGTGTAGACCTTCCCGTCGGCGGAGATCGTCTCGCTGACCGTCGAGCTGCTCGCCATCACCAGCCGCAGCCGCTTGGTCGGAACGACGAAGGTCATCGAGCCGGCGACGCCGCTGCCGATCGGTCCGCTCATCTCGAGCCGGAACGATTGCACCTTGGTCAGCGCGCCGACGATCTGCGCGCCGAGGGCCGGTCCGTCGAGCGCGGGCGTCGCCGCGGCGACCGGGGCGGCAGCCAGAGCGAGCATCAAGCCGAGGCCGGCGCACGCGCCGAAACCGCGCGCATCCTTCCACCGGTTCGAGCAGTGATGTCCGCGCTGTTTACGCCCTTCCAGCTGCGCGAGGTCGCCTTGCGCAATCGCATCGTCGTCTCGCCGATGTGCGAGTACTCCTCGAACGACGGGTTCGCGACCGACTGGCACCTGGTCCATCTCGGGAGCCGAGCGGTCGGTGGTGCCGGGCTGGTGCTGACCGAGGCCGCCGCCGTGACGGCCGACGGGCGAATCTCGCCGCAGGACCTCGGGATTTGGCAGGACGCCCATGTCGAGCAGCTTGCCCGGATCGCGCGCTTTTGCAACGAGCAGGGCGCCGCCTGGGGGATGCAGCTCGCGCACGCCGGCCGGAAAGCCTCGACCAAGCGACCCTGGGAGGGTAGCGGCGCGGTCGCGCCGGCCGACGGCGGCTGGATCCCGGTCGCGCCGACCGACCTGCCCTTCGATCCGACCTATCCGGTCCCGCGGGCGCTCGACGAGGCCGGGATCGCCGCGGTGATCGCCGCCTTCGCGGCCGCCGCGCGGCGGGTCGAGGCCGCCGGCGGAACCGTCATCGAGATCCACGGCGCGCACGGCTACCTGCTGCACCAATTCCTCTCGCCGCTGGTCAACCGCCGGACCGATCGTTGGGGCGGCTCGTTCGAGAACCGCACCCGGCTCATCCGCGACGTCGCGGGGGCGGTGCGCGCGGTCTGGCCGGAGCGTTTCCCGCTCTTCGTGCGGCTTTCGGCGACCGACTGGGTCGAGGGCGGCTGGGATATCGAGCAGAGCGTCGAACTCGCGGCGCGACTGCGCGAGCTCGGCGTCGACGTGATCGACGCCAGCTCGGGCGGCGCCGTCCCGGTCGATCCGGGCACGATCCCGGTCGGCCCGCTCTACCAGACGCCGTTCGCCGAGCGGATCCGCCGCGAGGCCGGGATCGCGACGGCGGCGGTCGGGATGATCGTCGAGCCGGCCGACGCCGAGGCGATCGTCGCCGGCGGCCGGGCCGACCTCGTCCTGCTGGCCCGGGAGCTGCTGCGCGACCCGTACTGGCCGCTCTTCGCGGCGAAGGCGCTCGGGGTCGAGGCGCCCTGGCCAAAACAATACCTTCGCGCCCGCGGAGAACGGGCGACCATGCGGGTGCCCACGGCGGTCTAGCGGAACCGGCCGTCCGTGCGGATCCTGATCGTCGAAGACGACGAGCGAATAGCCGGACCGGTCGCCGACGACCTGCGCCGTCAGCGCCACGTCGTCGACGTCGCCGGCGATGGGCGCAACGGGCTGGACTTCGCGCGCTCCGGCGCCTACGACCTGATGTTGCTCGACATCATGGTCCCCGGGACCGATGGCCTGTCGATTTGCCGGCGCTTGCGCGAGGCCGGCGACCACGCGATGATCGTGATGATCACCGCCCGCGACGCGGTCGAGGACAAGGTCGCCGCGCTCGACGCCGGCGCCGATGACTACCTGGTCAAGCCGTTCGATCTCGCCGAGCTCTCGGCTCGGGTGCGGGCCGTCTCGCGGCGCTCGCGCGAGGCGCGGCCGATGCTGCTGCACCACGGAGCGCTGGTCCTCGACCAGCGCGCGGCGCGCGTCACCTACGCCGACACGACCGTCCCGCTGACCCGGACCGAGTATGCGATCCTCGAGACGCTGATGCGCAACACGCGCCAGATCTTCACGCGCGCGATGCTCCACGAACGGGTGACGACGTTCGAGACCAGCGGCGGTCCCGAGTCGATCAAGACGCACGTCGCGAACCTGCGGCGCCGGCTGCGCGAGGCGGGTTGCCCGCACGACCCGATCGAGACCGTCTACGGGAGCGGCTACCGGCTCGCCGACCCGTGACCTCGATGCGCACGCTCGCGCCGCAGTCGCTGGAGCGCCGCCTGGTGGTCTCGTACCTCGGCGCGTTCGCGGTCGTCATCGCGCTCTTCGCGCTCGTCCTGCGCTTCGCGTTCGTCGCCACCCTCGAGACGCAGACGACGGCGCGGCTGGTCACGCTGGCGCGCGCCGGCTCCGCCTCGGTCACCTTCACCCCGCACGGCTTCGTCGTCGACGACGCGAGCCTGGGCGGGTTCTCGGTCGTCCCGCGCGTCGAGGGATTGCAGTGGTACGACGAACGCGGCCGGTTGGTCGCCACGCGCGGGCTCGTCCCGCCGGGGCCGTTGGTGCCGCGCGAAGAACGCGGCGCGTTCCACATCCCGGGCGGCGTGCTCGACACCTACACCGCCGAGCTGCACGATCTGCACGGGACGCTGCGCGGCTGGGTCCGCGCGAGCGAATCCGACGATGCGCTGACCGGCGCGCGGCCGGCACTCGACGTCGCGCTGGCGGCCGGGGCGCTGCTGGCGATCCTCGTCGGCTCCTACGGCGGTTGGCGTATGGCGCGGGTCGCGGTCGAACGCAACGAGGCGAGCCTGACGCGGTTGCGCGAGTTCACCGCCGACGCCGCGCACGAGCTGCGTGCGCCGGTCTCGGCGCTGGCCGGGACGGCTGAGGTCGCCTTGCGCGAGGAGCCGGGACTCCCGCCGCGCACCCGCCGTCGCTTGCAGACGATCCACGAGCTGTCCGCCGAGATGCGCGGGCTGGTCGACGACCTCTTGATCTTGGCGCGGGCCACCCAGTCGCTCGAGCGCGAGATGTTCGTCATCGACGTGGGCGAGCTGTTCGAGCACGTGCGCGCGCGCTTCACGCCGGCGGCGCGCGAACGCGGCATCGCGCTGCGGGTCGCGCCGTGCGATCCGCTGCGCCTGTACGGGAACCCCGATCAGATCGAACGGATCGTCGCGAACCTGGTCGACAACGCGATCAAGTACACCGCGCCCGGCGGCAGCGTCGCGGTTGCCTGCAGTGTCGACGACGCGCGCGTGCGCGTCGCCGTGCGCGATTCCGGCGTGGGGATCTCGGCCGACCATCGCGAGCGGATCTTCGATCGCTTTTGGCGCGGCGACAGTCTGCGCAACGCCGCCGGCGGTACGGGGCTGGGGCTGGCGATCGCACAAGCGTTGGCGCGTCGTCACGGCGGCGACATCGCCGTGGTGAGCGAGCCCGGCCGTGGCAGCGAGTTCACGGTCACCTTACCGCGTCGACCACCGTCGTTGTCTTGACGATTTGTTGACCGAAGCGCGGCATGATGTTTCGAATGAAGCCTCCTCCCACGGTCGATCAGATAAAGCGAATAATCGAGCAGCTTCCGCGTCGCGAGCGTACGGAACTCACGCACTGGCTCTTGCAGCGTTACATCGCCGGCGGCTTGGAGGCTGACGACGAGGCCTCCGAGCGGCAGGGCGAAGCGGTCGCCGGCCCGGCCGGCGGCGGCGACTAGCCCAGCGCACCCGAGCGGCGCCCGGCCACAGGAAGCCCCCTAGGCGGCGGGGTATCGGTGCGCGGGGCGGGTGCCCTTCAGGGAGGTCGCTGTGATCCCAGCCGCTTTCGAATATCGCCGGGCGGGGTCGACCGACGAGGCCGTGGCCTGGCTCGCCGAGCTGGGCGCCGATGCACGCGTGCTCGCCGGTGGGCAGAGCTTGATCCCCGCGATGCGCTACCGGTTCGCGCGCCCCGCCGTGCTGATCGACATCAATCGCGTCGCCGAGCTCGACTATCTGCGCGAGAACGGCTCGCTCGTGCTGGGCGCGCTCGTCCGCGATTCGAAGCTCGAGCATATGCCGGGGCTGCGCGCGCGCCATCCGTTGATCGCCGACGTTTCGGTCGTCGTCGCCGATCCGGTCGTGCGGCAGACCGCGACCATCCTCGGCAGCCTCTGTCACAACGATCCGACCGGTGATTGGCCGGTCGCCGCGCTGGCGGCCGGCGCGGAGATCGTGGTGCGTGGCGCGGGCGGTGTGCGCGTCGTCCCGATCGACGACTTCCTGGTCGACACGTTCGAGACCGCCGTCGCCGACGGCGAGCTGGCGCTCGAGGTACGCTTCCCGGCGCCGACCGAACGCACGTCCGGCGCGTATCAAAAGATCGAACGCAAGGTCGGCGACTTCGCCACCGCCGCGGCAGCGGCGCAGCTGCGGCTGACCGCGGACGGCACGATCGCCGAGGTCGGGATCGCGATCGGCGCGGCGGGTCCGAAGGCGGTGCGCGTCGCGGCCGCCGAGGCGCTGTTGCGCGGCGCGGCGCCGACGAAGGACGCGATCCGCGCGGCCGGCGCCGAGGCAGAGAAGCTCGCCGACCCGGTCGGCGACGCGCGCGGTTCGGTCGCGTACAAGAAGGCGATGGCAGGCGTACTGGTCGCCCGCGCCCTGACCGTCGCGCTCGAACGGCTCGGCGTGGGAGGATTGCGATGAAGATTTCGGTCACCGTCAACGGCACCAAGTACGAGCGCGACGTCGAGCCGCGCACGCTGCTGGTCTACTTCCTGCGCGAGGCGCTCGGCTTGACCGGCGCGCACGTCGGCTGCGACTCCTCGAGCTGCGGCGTCTGTACCGTCGTCCTCGACGGCGAGCGCGCGGTCAAGTCGTGCACGATGTTCGCGGTCCAGGCCGACGGCCACGCGATCACGACCGTCGAAGGGCTGGCCCAAGGCGGGAAGCTCCATCCCTTGCAGCAGGCGTTCTGGGACTGCCACGGTCTGCAGTGCGGTTTCTGCACGCCCGGGATGCTGATGACCTCGTACGTGTTCCTGCAGCGGAACCCCGATCCGAGTGAGGCCGAGATCCGCGACGCGCTCTCGGGCAATCTCTGTCGCTGCACCGGCTACCAGAACATCGTCGCGTCCGTGCAACAGGCGGCGGGCGTGTTGCGCGCCGAGGCAGCCCCGGCCGCCGAGCCGGTCGGCGCGTAGGAGGAGTGAGATGAGCGCAACGACCGACGGCGTCGCCGAACGCCACTCGATCGGCCAGTCGATGAAGCGCAAGGAGGATCCGCGCTTCATCCAGGGTCGCGGCCACTACGTCGACGACATCAGTTTGCCCGGAATGCTCTATCTCGCGCTGGTGCACAGCCCGTACGCGCACGCCCGGATCAACAAGATCGACAAGGCGCCCGCGCTCGCGGTGCCCGGCGTGATCGCGGTGCTGACGGGCGAGGACCTCGCCGCGCACGGCCTGAGCTGGATCCCGACCTTCCACGGCTACGACAAGCAGATGGTCCTGTGCGTCGGCAAGGCCCTCTACCAGTTCCAGGAAGTCGCCGGTGTGATCGCGACCTCGCGCGAGGCCGCCTACGACGGAGCCGAGGCGGTCGAGGTCGAGTACGAGCAGCTGGCGCCGGTCATCGATCCCTTCGAGTCGAAGAAGGACGGCATCCTCGTGCGCGAGGACCGCGAGGCGAAGACCAACCACATCTATCACTGGGAGGTCGGCGACCGCGAGAAGACCGACGCGGCGCTCAAGGCGTCCGAAGTATCGATTTCGCAGCAGATCTACTTCCAGCGCTGCCATCCGGCTCCGCTCGAGCCGTGCGGCGTGATCGCCGACATGAACCCGGCAACGGGGCGGCTGACGCTCTACCTGACCTCGCAGGCGCCGCACGCGCATCGCACCGTCGTCTCGTTGGTGACGGGGATCCCCGAGGACAAGATCCACGTGATCTCGCCGGATCTGGGCGGCGGCTTCGGCAACAAGGTCCCGGTCTACGCCGGCTACGTCGTCGCCGCGGCGGCGTCGGTCGTGCTCGGCAAGCCGGTCAAGTGGATCGAGACGCGGACGGAGAATCTGACCACGACCGGCTTCGCGCGCGACTATCACATGACCGTCGACATCGGCGCGAAGAGAGATGGCAAGATCACCGCCTTGCGCGTCGCGACCGTCGCCGACCACGGCGCCTTCGACGCCGCGGCCGATCCGACCAAATATCCGGCCGGGCTGTTCGGGATCGTGACGGGATCGTACGACTTTCCGACCGCCTTCACCGAACTCGACGCGTATTTCACCAACAAGGCGCCGGGCGGTATCGCCTACCGCTGCTCGTTCCGCGTCACCGAAGCGTCGTACGCGATCGAGCGCGGGATGGACGTCTTGGCCAAGAAGCTGGCCATGGATCCGGCCCAGCTGCGGCTGAAGAACTTCGTGCGCAAGGACCAGTTCCCGTACCCCTCGCCGCTGGGGTTCGTCTACGACTCGGGCGACTACCAGCTGACGCTGAACAAGGCGCTCAAGGCGATCGGCTACGACGACCTGCGCCGCGAGCAGGCGGAGAAGCGCAAGCGGGGCGAGCTGATGGGGATCGGCATCTCGACCTTCACCGAAGTCGTCGGCGCCGGACCCAGCAAGCTGTTCGACATCATGGGGATCAAGATGTTCGACAGCGCCGAGATTCGCGTCCATCCGACCGGCTCGGCGATCCTGCGCGCCGGGACCAAGTCGCAGGGGCAAGGGCACGAGACGACCTGGGCGCAGATCGCCGCCGAAGAGCTCGGCCTCGATCCGCAGAACATCCTGGTCGAGGAGGGCGACACCGACACGGCCCCCTACGGCCTGGGCACGTATGCCAGCCGCAGCACGCCGGTCGCCGGCGGCGCGATCGCGTTGGCGGCGCGGCGCATCCGCGAGAAGGCGCGTGCGATCGCGGCCCACCTGCTCGAGGCACCGCTCGACGACGTCGAGTGGGAGAACTACGCCTTCCACGTCAGGGGCGTCCCCGAGAGCAAGGTGACGATGCAGGAATGCGCCTTCGCCGCCTACACCAATCCCGCGCCCGACAGCGAGCCGGGGCTCGAGGCGACGTTCTACTACGATCCGCCGAACATGACGTTCCCGCACGGCGCGTACCTGGCCGTCGTCGATCTCGACCGCGAGACCGGCGCGGTGAAGGTGCGGCGTTTCCTGGCGATCGACGACTGCGGGACGATCATCAACCCGATGATCGTCGAAGGCCAGATCCACGGCGGTCTGACCGAGGGCTTCGCGATCGCGTTCATGCAGGAGATCGTCTACGACGCCGACGGCAACAACCTGGCGACGAACTTCACCGACTACCTGCTGCCGACGTCGCTCGAGACGCCGAAGTGGGAGACCGACAAGACGACGACGCCGAGCCCGCACCACCCGATCGGTGCCAAAGGCGTCGGCGAGAGCCCGAACGTCGGCTCGCCGGCGGCGTTCGTCAACGCGGTGATGGACGCGCTCGCGCCGCTGGGCGTCACCCACATCGACATGCCGCTGACCCGCGACAAGGTGTGGAACGCGATCCGGCAGGGGACACCGGCCGCCGCGAGCGGCTGAGGGCTGCGGTGGCGTTCTTCGCCCGTCTGGCCGAGCTCGAGCGCGCGCACGTCCCGTTCGCGGTTGCGACCGTCGTCGGGCGCCGCGCGCCGGTCAGCGCGCACCTGGGCGATCGCGCGCTGATCCTGGCCGACGGGACGATGGACGGCTTCGTCGGCGGCTCGTGCTCGCGCGATCTGGTGCGCCGGGAGGCGCTACGGGCGATTCGCGAGGGACATGCACGGTTGGTGCGCATCGTCCCCGACGGCCACGACGACGACTTCGAGACCGACGTCGACGAGCGTGACGTCGCCGTGGTGCGGATGGGCTGCGCCTCCGAAGGTGCGGTCGAGGTGTTCGTCGAGCCGCACGTCCCGCTGCGCGCGCTGCTCGTCGCCGGCGACGGTCCGGTCGCCGACGCGCTGGCGCGGTTGGCGGCGCAGGTGCGCTACGAGGTCCTGCGGGTCGTCGCCGCCGACGAGCTGGCCGACGTGGAGACGGCGCCCGGCGTGCGCGCGATCGCGCTCGGCGAGTTGGGCGAGGAGTTGGCGCGGCTCGGCCCGGCCGGCTGTGCGCGACTGAGTGCCGTCGTCGCCTCGCAGGGTCACTACGACGAGGAGGCACTGGCCGCGCTGCTGGCGGTCGAGCCGGCGTTCGTCGGTCTGTTGGCGAGCCGCCGGCGCGCGGCCGCCGTCGGCGCGTCGCTCGCCCTGCGCGGCGTCGCGCCGGAGCGCATCGCGCGGGTGCATGCGCCGGTCGGACTCGATCTGGGCGCGCGCAGCGCCGGCGACGTCGCGGTCGCGATCTTGGCGGAGCTGGTCGGCGTCGATCCGGGTGAGGGACCCGGCTACGAGGTCGCCTGCGCGCCCGAGCCGGTCGTGCTGCGCGACCCGGTGTGCGGGATGGAGACCGCCCTCGACGACCACCACCCCCGCCTCGAGTACGCCGGGCACACCTACGCGTTTTGCTGCGAAGGCTGTCGCACGGCGTTCGCCGCCGCTCCGGCGACGTATCTCGTCGCCGGCGGCGCGACGTGAACGCCGACCAGATCGCGGAGCGCTTCGCCGAACGCGGATACGTGGCGACCGAATCGGTCGCGACCGCGCTCGAGCTGACCCTGGCGCTCGAGAAGCCGTTGTTGGTCGAAGGGCCGGCCGGCGTCGGCAAGACGGAGAGCGCGAAGGTGCTCGCCGAGGTGCTCGACACCGAGCTGATCCGCTTGCAGTGCTACGAGGGCATCGATGCGTCGAGCGCCCTCTACGAGTGGAACTACCCCAAGCAGCTGCTGCGCATCCGGTTGACCGAAGGCGACCGCGGTGACGTCCAGCAGCGCGAAGCCGAGATCTTCGACCGCGACTTCCTGCTCGAGCGCCCGTTGCTCCGCGCGATCACGCGCGAGCGCGCACCGGTGTTGTTGATCGACGAGATCGATCGGGCCGACGAGGCGTTCGAGGCGTTCTTACTCGAATTGCTCGGCGAGTTTCAGGTGACGATCCCGGAGCTGGGGACGATCCGCGCGCGCGAGCGGCCGTCCGTGATCGTGACCTCGAACCGCACCCGCGAGCTCTCCGACGCGCTGCGGCGGCGCTGCCTGTACCTGTGGATCGACTACCCCTCGGCCGAACAGGAGCTGGCGATCCTGCGCCTGCGGCTGCCGGGGATCGACGAACGGCTCGCGGTCCAGATCGTCGCCTTCGTGGAATGGCTGCGCGCACAGCCGTTTCAGAAAGTCCCCGGCGTCGCCGAGAGCCTCGACTGGGCGCTCGCGCTGACGCGGCTGCACCGCGACGTGCTCGACGAGGCGACGCTCGAGCGCACGCTGGGCTGCGTGCTGAAAGTGCGTGACGACTGGGAGCTGTTCCGCGCGCAAGAGCCGCGCTGGGCCCCGCTGCTGCGCGCCGATGCGACGGGGCAGCCGGCCGCCGTGGCGACCTCCGACTACGGGCTCGGCAGCGTGCGCGCAAACCGCGCCTGAGGTGGACGCGCCGGCCGAACTGAGCCGCGAGGTCGCGGGGTTCACCGCGTACTTGCGCCACGATCACGGTTTCGGCGTCGGCCAGGCGGAGACGCACGAGGCGTTGCGCGCCGCCGAGCTGATCGGGATCGCCGACGAGCGGCGTCTGCGCCACGCCTGGCGGCTGGTCTACAGCGCGAGCCCCGAGGAGGCGGCGCGCTTCGATCGCGCCTTCGAGGCGTTCTTCCGCGCACCGCGCGGCGTGCCCCAGCCGCCGCCGCCGCCGCGCCGGCCGCGCACGCGCCCCGGCGCGGCGAAGGACGCGTCGCCGCGTCCCGGCGAGGGCGGCGACGCGGCGGACCGCTGGATGGCGCTGCGCGCACGCTACAGCCCGGGGGTCGCGCGCACGCCGCCGCCCTCGATCGACGCCGACGGGCTGGAGCGCATGCTGGCCGTCGCCGACCGGCTCGTCGCGCGCACGCGGCTCGCGCAGGCGCGGCGCTGGCGCCCCGACCAGCGCGGAAGACGGATCGACCTGCGCCGCACCGTCCGCGCGAGCGTGGCGACGGGCGGCGAGCCGCTCGCGCTACGCCGGGCCGACCACCCATTGCGCCACGCCCGCTTCGTGCTGCTGATCGATGGCAGTCGCTCGATGGCCCAGCACGCTGGGCCGATGTTGCGCTTCGCCCACGCCCTCTCCCGCCGGACCCGCCGCGCGCGCGCCTTCGTGTTCTCGACCGCGCTGCGCGAGATCACCGACGCGCTGCGCGATCCGCGCGCGCCGAGTACCGGCCTGCCGGCGCTCGACGACGCCTGGGGCGGCGGGACGCGCATCGGTGCCAACCTCGAGGCGTTCACGCGCGGTCCGTACGCGCGGCTGGTGCGCGCCGATACGATCGTGCTGATCTTCAGCGACGGTCTCGACGTCGGTGACCTCGACGGGCTCGAGCGCGCGCTGCGCGCGCTGCGCGGCCGGGCGGCGGCCGTCGTGTGGCTGAACCCGCACGCCGGGACGCCCGGCTTCGCGCCGGAGAGCGGCGGTATGCGCCGCGCGCTCCCGTACCTTTCCGTGCTGCTCCCAGCGGCCACCGACGACGACTTGGCCGCCCTGCCGGACGCGCTCGCGCGGGTGTTAACCTGATTCTTTGGACTTGCGGCCGCTCGGCGTCGACTCCCAACCCAGCACGCGGGCGATCAGCTCGCTGCGGTTGCGGCTGCCGGTCTTGTCGAGCATGCTCTTGATGTGATCTTGCACGGTCGACGAGGTGATGTACAGCTGCTGGGCGATCTGGTCGAGGTGGTTGCCGTCGAGCAGCAGGGCGAGTACCTGCACCTCGCGCGGCGAGATATGAAACAGCGAGGCCGCGTCGGTCAGTGAGTTCGGCGATTGAAAGCGGTCGATCCGCACGCCGATGAAGAGTCCCGCCGGACCGGACATCGGCTGCGTGCGGACGACGAGAAAGGAAACCGGCCGAGCCACGCCGGGTTGATTCACCGATCCGGTAGACCAGGCCGCGGTCAGCTCGCGCACGGTCTCTTCGAGCACGGTTGGCAGACGCTCCGCGATCCGGGTCTGGAGTCCCGTCACGGCGATCCGGCGCTGATCTTCGGCGCTCCACGCCATGACGATCTGGAGATCGGTGTCGAGCACGTAGAACGCACCCTCCGGTACCTCCGCGGCAACGCCGGTCGCGTCACGATCGGGGAGAGCCGCGACCTGCTGCGCGGGCGGCAGTAAGCGCAGCGCGGAGAGACGCTCGGAGAGCGCATCCAGAGCGAAGGTGAGCATGCTGATCTCGCTCGAGGTGAACGGCCCCAAGGCCGCCGTCCGCAACAGCGTCAGGATCCCGAAATGCGCGCGTGCGTCGGCGAACACCAGCGTGATGCCGCTCGCGAAGTCGTCGAGTGGCCCGAGCGTCGCGGCGATTCGCGGTCCGACCGGCGACTTCGCGCGCTGGCGTTTGAGCTCGTCGGCGAGCCCGGCCAGCCCCGAGTCGATCGCGTGGGAGCTGAAAATCGAGACGAGATCGCCGCTCGGGCCGACCCGCGCGAAGGTCCAGCGCGAGGACGGCACGACGCCGAGAATCTCCGAGAGGATCGGATAGGCCGGATCAGAGGCGGGCATCGCAGCCTGTAGCGACAGGCTTGCGTTTGCCCGCTTTCCCCGATCCGCCTTTTTCACGATGTGTTTGCCTCGATCAAGCTGCTAGACTCTCACTGGGTTCGACGCGCGGGGACGGAAACTCGCCCTGACTGCGCCGCTCGCGCCCATGAAAGCGTTTCCTGCATGGCCCGCACCTGCTGCTTGGCCGGCATCGACCCAGCAAAGGTCCCATTGTTCAGCGGCGTCTTCAAGACCGCTGGAGTTCCCGCCTTGGCGACCCTGGCCCGGCTCGATGTCACCGAACTCGGCAAACTAGCGCCCGACCTGCTCGTCTGTGACGTCGACGCCGTCGACGTCGACTCGCTCGAATTGTTGCGGCGGATCCGCTTTGTACTGCCGACCTGCGTGATCGCCGTCTACACCGGCATCATGGAGCCCGGCTGGTGCCTCTCCTGCCACCTCGCCGGCGCCAACTGCCTGCTCTCGAAGGACTCCGACGAGCAAACCTTGTCGGCCGGGGTTCGCGGAGCGCTCATCACCGGCTGCTATACGGATCCGCGTTTCGCGGCATGAACCTCCAGAGCGCTCCGGCGGACCCGGCCTTGGTGAACGATGTCTTCGTCTCGCCGCCGAGTACGGCGTTCCACACGAGCGTCTCGATCTATAGTTCTCCCGCCGACGGCGCGCAGGCCGGCGGCGACTGGTGCGAGGTCGTCCCGGTCTCGGAGCACGCCGTCGCGCTGGTGGTCGGCGACGTGGCGGGACATGGCACGCCGGTCGCCGAGCTGATGTCGGCGATGCGCGCTTCCGCCTTGCGGGCCTGCCACACGACCCGCGTCCCTTCGGATGTCTTGGCGATCATCAACGGCGTCGCGGATACCTCGGGCGACGGCATGCTCGTGACGGCGATCGTGGCGATCCTCGACCATCGTAGGCACACGCTCACCTTCGCCAACGCCGGTCATCCGCCGCCGCTCTTGATGACCGGTGGCTCGCACGCCTTCCTACAGCAGTCGACGTCCGATCTTCCACTCGGTGTGTTTCCGAACCATAGCGCGGCCAACTACGTCGTCGCGCTCCCCGCGGACGCACTGCTGGTCTTCTACACCGACGGGATCACCGAGCACGATCGCGATCCCGTCCTCGGCGAAGCCGAACTCGTCGCGGCGGCACGACTCATGTACGGCCACCCGGAACCGAACGTCGCGCGTGCCATCGCACAGCTCGTCTTCGCCGGCGGGCGCGGCCAAGACGACGCGGCCACGATCGCTCTGCGGACGATGCCGAGACACCCGCGCTGAGCGCTCGACGTTACCCCGAGGTAACGACGACACCGATCGCCGCGAGCGTCATGAGGACGATCGTGAGGAGCATCCAGATGCGCGAGGTGAGGCCGTTGATCCAGCGACCCATGAGGTCGCGCCGGTTGGCGGTCAGCAAGATGCCGACGAGGAGGGGGATGGCGACGAAGCCGTTGACGACCGCCGACCAGAAGAGTGCCCAGACCGCGTCGAGGCGCAGGACGTCGGCCAGGACGCCCAAGACGATGCCTGCGGCGATCACCGCATAGAAGTGGACGGCCGAGCGCGGCTTGGCCTCGAGCGTCCCGGTCCAGTTGAACGCCTCCGCCAGGGCGAACGCCGAGGATCCGGCCAGCACCGGAACGGCGAGCAGCCCGGCGCCGACGACCCCGAGCGCGAACAGCAACTCGGCCCAGCGTCCGGCGAGTGGCCGCAGTGCCAGGGCAGCATCTTGCACGGAGTTGATCGTGATGTGATGCCGAAAGAGCGTCGTCGCGCTGATCAACACGATGAACCAGCAGACCACGTTCGAGTAGAGCATACCGGCGAAGACGTCGGCGCGCTCGCCCGCGATCTCGGCTTTGGTTGCGCCGCGGCGTTGCGCGACCGTGGTGCGGCCCATCGCCCGCTCTTGTTCGACCTCGAGTGCGGCCTGCCAGACGAACAGGTACGGCGTGATCGTCGTTCCGAGAAACCCGACGAAGATCGCCATCCACGACTTGGTGAAGTGCACCTCGGGGATGAACGTGTGGCGCAGCGCGTCGGCCCAGTTCACCCCGACCACGACGGCGCTCGCCACGTACGCCAGCAGCGACAGGCACAGGAACTTGACGACCGACGCGAAGACCTTGTACGAAGCGAAGATCTCGACGCCGATCAAGAGCGCCCCGAACGCGATGGCCCAGACGCTCGACGGGATCGGCACCACCAACGACGCGGAGGCCGACATCCCGGCGACGTCGGCGGCAACATTCATCGTGTTCGCGCCGACGACGAGGGCGACCAGGACGCGCAGCACCCACACCGGCATCACGCGCCGCATCGCCGCGATGAGGCCGGTGCCCGTGACCATGCCGATCCGAGCGCACATCTCTTGGACGGCGATCATCATGGGGACTGTGATCAGCGCGACCCACAGCAGCCCGTACCCGAGAGTCGCCCCGGCGATGGCGTAGGTGGCGATGCCCGACGGGTCGTCGTCCGACGCTCCGGTGATGACGCCGGGCCCGATCTTGTTCGCGCAAAAGGCGAGACCGGCCCGACAGCGCCCGATGAAGGTCGCCGACGTCGACTGTTCCGGGGTCATGCGTGTGCTCGCAAGCGGTTGAGAGTCAGCCGGCTAAACAGGCGGTGACGGCTTCGATCACGCGCTTCGTTTCGTCCGGGTCTCTGACCTGGATGCACGACGCGCCCGTTCCCCGCACCGCATAGTCGTTTCCCCCCGGAAACAGGGCGTCCCCGACGTAGATCATCTCCGCGGTCGCTATCCCGAGGACGTCTCGCAACTTGCCGATCCCGTGCGCCTTGTCGATGCCGGGCAGCGTGACGTCGATGGAGGTCGATCCCCCTAAGCGCACGGAGAAGTTCGGCAGGGTGACGTCGAGGATCGCTTTGATCTTCTGGCGCTTGGCAAAGTCCGGGTCCCAGCCGCTCTTCTCGGCCAAGGGTGCCTGCTGACCCAGCGCCGAGTAGGTGATCTGGCTGCCGCGGTCCTCGATCGGCTCGCCCCACACCTTGCTCGCCTGAAAGCCGGACTGCGCCACGGCCGCTGAGAGGGCGGCGATGATCTGCTGCTTCTGGGCTGGGCTCAGGTCTTCCGCGTAGAGCATCTGCCAGCCAGCTTTGTACTGGAAGAATCGCGTCCCGCTGGTGGGCAAGAGCGAGAGGTTGTCGAGGCGAGCGTCCGCGGGGAGATGCGCGAGCACCTGCGTCTCGAACTGCGGCATCGCTCCGCCGGAGATGATGGCCACCTTGACCACCCCGAGCAGAGCGGCCAAGAGCGTCGCCATCTCAGCGTCGATCGCGGATTTGCTCTGCGCCAGCGTGCCGTCCAGATCGAACACGATGAGTTTCTTCATAGCCGACGCGCTGATCGTTCAGTTGTCTCGCATCCCCGGAAGCGTGGGGTACATGTAGCCATCGCCCCAGTAAGGAGAGAGACCATAGTATCCGTAAAACGGTTCCCAATGCTCCCGAGTTGGGGCCTCGACCAGCTTGGGGTCGTACACGGGCGAACGTACGATGCGCTCCCGAGTCTCGTTCACGCGCACTTCGTCGTTGTCGATCTTCATTATGGCATCGACAGGAAGAAGGAAGTGCCGCTCACCGATACCCAGGAAGCCGCCCGCGCGAATTTCTAACATACGGACCTTGCGCTCGTCCTCGTCGACGAAGAGGCCGGATATATGACCGATGTCCGCGCCGTGCCGGTCGACTATCTTGCGGCCCCGAATGTCTTGACTCGGATCCGAAAGAGCGAGACCCGTGTCGCTCAATCTGGCGAGCTCAGCGCTCTTCGAATGCCGTTGTTGGTTCATAGTACGCACCTCCTGTAAAGCTCTTACCCTGCGAGCGCTCCCAATCACTGTCGCGGCGCCGTCGTATCGGGACCGCCGCTGCAAGGCGCCTGGCGGCTTCGATCGGACTCCGGTTTCATTTCGGGACGCCTTCCATGTATTCCACGATATCGCCGAGCGTCGGCCTTGCGGTACAATCGCTCTGCCGCTGCTCGGGATCCGGTTACCACGGCGTATCGCCGATGCCCGTCGTCGGGCGCAAGCGACCGCACCGTCGAGCACGACAATGAAGGTCGTCAATGCTAGCGCTCAGCGGACTCATCGGACTCTTCGTCGTGTTCATCGTGGTCACGACGTTGGCAAACGCGACGATCAAGGTGCTGCGCGAATACGAGCGAGGCGTCATCTTCACGCTCGGACGATTCTCGCACGTCGGAGGTCCGGGGCTGATCCTGTTGATCCCGCTCATCCAGCAGATGGTGCGGGTCGATTTGCGGACGATCGTGATGGAGGTCCCCAGCCAGGACCTCATCTCTCGGGACAACGTCTCAGTAAAGGTCGACGCCGTCCTGTACTTCCACGTGATCGATCCGGAAAAGGCGATCATCCAGGTCGAGCAGTTCATCGCGGCCACCAATATGCTCGCCCAAACGACTCTACGATCGGTCTTGGGGCAGCACGAGCTCGACGAGCTACTCGCTGAGCGCAGCAAACTCAACACCGACATTCAGAGCATTCTCGATTCTCGCACCAAGGCGTGGGGGATCGACGTGAGCGCGGTCGAGATTCGCGACGTCCAGCTCACCGAGAACATGGTCAAGGCGATCGCCAAGCAGGCCGAAGCCGAGCGCGACCGCCGCGCGAAGGTCATCCACGCTGAGGCCGAGTTCCAGGCCTCGCAGACCCTCGTCAACGCCGCCACGATCCTGGCCTCGGTTCCGGCGGCGATGCAACTGCGCTACCTGCAGACGCTGACGGAGATCGGCGGCGAGCACAACTCGACCGTCGTCTTCCCGATGCCGATCGACATCATCAAGCCGTTCTTGGACATCCTCGGCAAGAACGCGGCGCCACCGGCGGCGAACGGCCTCAAAGTGCCGCTGTCGTGACCGTCGGCGGGCCGCGGGGAATCGGTACCGATCTGCTGACGCGCACGACGCTGCAGCTCGATGCCGGCGTCTCGGTCGACGCCGTGCGGGAGATGGTCCGAACGTTGCAACGAGTGCCGGGCGTCCTGCTGGCCGACCTCGCCGCCAGCGACCGCGCGATCGTCGCTCACGATGCCGCCGTCCCCACCGCTTCCCTCGTCGCCGCCGCCCACCGGGCCGGGGTCGGCGCGCACATCGTCGCCGACGCAGCGTCGCCCACGAGCGACGGCAATCCGGGCGAGACCGTCCTGCTGCGCCAGCACGCTCGGATGCGCCGAATGGTGACGGTGACGGCGGCGGTCTTTCTCGCCCTGACGCTCATCGAGACGGGGATCACGAACGTCGCGGTGCGACACATCCTGTCGTTGGTGCTGATGACCTCGTTATGGGCCTTCTTCATCGCCGAAGCGATCATCGCTCGTCGAACCTAGCACGCAAAGGAATCTCATGAATCTCAACCTCCCGGTCCTGGAGCGGTCCGTACCAGCCGGAACCGGCGTTTCAACGATGAAGGCTTTCGTCTATCTGGGCCCGGCGAAGAAGGCCCTAGAACAACGACCGAAGCCTGGGATCGTAGCGCCGACCGACGCGATCGTCAAGGTCGCGAAGACGACCATCTGCGGTACCGACCTGCACATCCTCAAGGGTGACGTCCCGACTTGTAAGCCCGGGCGCATCTTGGGCCACGAGGGCGTGGGCGTCGTCGAGGCGATCGGAGCGGCCGTGACGGCGTTCGCGGTGGGAGACCGGGTACTGATCTCGTGCATCACCGCCTGCGGCAAATGCGCCGCCTGCCGGAAGCGGATGTATTCGCACTGCGCCGACGGCGGTTGGATCCTCGGCAACAGCATCGACGGTACCCAGGCCGAATTCGTCCGTATCCCGCATGCCGATACGAGCTTGTATCACCTTCCCGCCGGTGGGGACGAAGAGGCGCTGGTGATGCTCAGCGACATCTTGCCGACTGGCTTCGAGTGCGGCGTGCTCAACGGCAAGGTTCAGCCCGGATGCACGGTGGCGATCGTCGGCTCGGGCCCGATCGGCCTGGCCGCGTTGCTGACCGCGCAGTTCTATTCGCCGGCCGACATCATCATGATCGATCTCGACGACAATCGCCTCGAGGTGGCCAAGCGCTTCGGCGCGACGGCGGTGGTCAACAGCGCCGACGGTAAGGCTCGGGAGACGGTCATGAAGCTGACCGGCGGCCGGGGCGTCGACACCGCCATCGAGGCAGTCGGCGTTCCGGCCACCTTCGAATTGTGCGAACAATTGGTCGCGCCGGGCGGGACGATCGCCAACATCGGCGTCCATGGGACGCCGGTGACGCTGCACCTCGAACAGCTCTGGGACCGCAACCTCACCATCACCACCCGCTTGGTCGACACCGTCAGCACGCCGATGCTGCTCGAGGTGCTGCGCTCACACAAGCTCGACCCGAAGCTGCTCGTCACGCACCGCTTCAAGCTCGACCAGATCCTCGACGCCTACGAGACGTTCGGACACGCCGCGCAGACGCGGGCGCTCAAGGTGATCGTAGAAGCGTAGCGGCGGCGAGGACGCGGTCGACGACCGCGCCCGATTCGCCGACGTAACCGGCGGGATCGAGCAGGCGCGCCAGCGCGGCGCGGTCGAGGTGGGTGGCGAGCGCCGCATCGGCGGCGAGCGCGTCGAGAAACAGGATCTTCTCGTCGATCGCGCGCGCGGCGGCCCGCTCGACCGCCGAGTGGGCGGGGCCGCTGCCGATCCGTTCCGCCAACGCCATCGCGACCGCTTCCGAGAGGATGAGGCCACCGGTCAGGTCGAGGTTGCGGCGCATCCGCACCGGGTCGACCGTCATCCCCTCGGCGAGCGCGCGCGTCTGCGCGAAGGCGGCCGAGGCCAGCACGACCAGCTGCGGCAACGCGATCTCTTCGCTCTGCCAGGGGCCGGTCGAGCGCTGGTGGTCGCTGGGCATGGCGGCGAAGAGAGCGGGCAGCAGCGCGTCGACACCGCGCGTCGTCGCCAAGATGTACTCGCAGGCGATCGGGTTGCGCTTGTGCGGCATCGCGCTCGACCCACCCCGGCCGGGCGCGTGCGGCTCGAAGACCTCGGCGACCTCGGTCTGCATCAGCAGCATCACGTCGGTGGCGATCGTGGCCAGGTTCCCACACAGCGTCGCGATCGCCGCCGCCAGCTCGACGAAGCGGCTGCGGTCGACGTGCCAGGGTGCGTCGGGGACGGCCAGGTCGAGTTCGCGCGCGAGAGCGACCGTTACCGCGCGGCCGCGCGCGCCCAGCGAG